>Ga0307469_10000330_pt1 | contig 17893 bp, 13 predicted proteins | sample atmos_gasesAM2C__FD_203084 | JGI IMG/M metagenome (GOLD analysis project Ga0307469, IMG submission 203084) | Hardwood forest soil microbial communities from Morgan-Monroe State Forest, Indiana, United States - atmos_gasesAM2C_515 | ecosystem: Environmental > Terrestrial > Soil > Temperate...
GGATGTCCGGACGGTGCAGCAGATCGGCCGTCGGTCCGGAGAACCGGACCTGGCCCTTCTCCATGAACAGCGCGCGTTCTGCGAGCTCGAGCGCCGTGTTGACCGACTGTTCGACGAGGATCACCGTCGTCCCGCTGGCGTGGATGTCGCGCACGATGTCGAGCAGCTTCCCGACGATCGACGGAGCAAGCCCGAGCGACAGCTCGTCGATCAGGAGCAGCTTCGGTTGCGCGATGAAGGCTTGCGCGAGACTCAGCATCTGCTGCTCACCGCCGGACAGATCACCGGCGAGCGTCGACGATCTCGACTCGAGCACCGGGAAGAACTCGATGACGCGCTTCATCGCCCGGTCGATGTACGCCTTGTCCTTCCGGTACATCCATCCCGCGACGCGAAGGTTGTCCGTCACGGTGAGCGTCGGGAAGATGCCCCGGCCCCCGGGGACATGCATGATCCCGAGACGCGCCGTCGCCATCGGATCGGTGTGCGTGATGTCCTGTCCGTCGAAGTAGACGACACCGGCCATCGGATCGATGAGCCCGGTGATCGACTTCAGGAACGTCGACTTACCGGCGCCGTTCGTGCCGAGGAGCGCGACGATCTCGCCCTGCTTGATCTCCATGTCGACACCGAAGAGCACTTGGACGCCGCCGTACCCGGCGTCGATGCCCATGCAGTGCAGCAGCGCGCCCCCGCGCGACGCCTCCTCCTGCTTGCGGGCTTGCGCGATGTCGAAGTCGACGAACTGGGCAGCCGACCCGCCGATGAGGCCGCCGGCCGCCACGAGCACAGCCAGGACGACGATCGCGACGCGTTCGCCGTGCGCGTTGATGATCGGGTCGATGACAAAGACGCTGAGGCTGATCGCGCCGAGCGCGTACCAGAGCAGCGTCCACGCGAGCGACTGCGCACGGAGCGCCGGCGGGGAGATAACGGAAACGAGCGTCGTATACGGCGCGAGGAACCCGACGGCACCAAGGCTGAGGACACCGACACCGACGAGCGACACGGCTTCGTTGTGCGTCGCGGCCATGATCACCATGCCGCCGGCGAACACGCATATGAATGCGGTGATCGCGACCGGCATGAGTGCGAAGCGACCGCGGATCGTCAGCCGGTGCGCAACCACGCCGCCCGCGGCGATGCCGACGAGGCCGACGAGGCCGTAGACGGCAGAAAGGTTGCCTCGCGCTGCGTCGCCGAAGTGGTAGTAGTCCTTGAAGTAGGTGTTGAGGAGGGTGGCGAACGGGATCGTTCCTGCACCGAAGAGGAACGCCGCGAGCCAGGTGCGCTTCGCGCTCCGGATCGAACGCACGCGCCGGTACCCCTCCATGAGCGACAGCGACGTGGTACCGGCGGTCATCCCGAGCGAAGCGCCGCGCGCCGGCTCCTTGACGAACCGCAGCAGGACGACGAAGACGAAGGTCGGGAGGGCGAGGACGACGAACGCCACGCGCCAACCGAACAGCGCCGCCGCGAAACCGGCGAGCGGACCACCGGCGAGGCCGAGCCCCTGACCGAGGAAGCGGTACACACCGAAGACGGTCCCGAGGCCCTCGAGCGGGTACGCGTCGGCGAGGATGCTCGGATAGACGGTTTCGCTCGCGGTGAGTCCGAGACCGCCGACGAGGCGAGCACCGATGAGAACAGCGACCGTCGGCGCGAGGCCCGTGAAGATGGCGGTGGTGCCCCAGATGACGCCGCAGATCGCCGACAGCCCGACGCGATTCTTCTTGTCACCGAGATAGCCGAGGTAGACGGCGAAGACGATCGGCAGCGCGCCGGTCAGCGAGGCGATGCCGTTGATCGCGCCCGTGCTGATGTGGAAGGTGTCGCGGATGTCCGGCGAGAGGATGCCGAACGCTCCGGCGTCGAAGCGCTCGACCGTCGCGAGACCGGTGAGGATGAGCAGTGGGAGCCAGCCCGCCGGACCCTTCGCCGTCGAGAGGCTCGCCCACGACCGGCCGACCCGTCCGCGCGGTGGCGGCGGCGTGACGACCTCGGTCGGCGCCGTGACGGTTGCGTCCGGCTTCGGCGTCGGCTTCGGCTTCGTCTTCGTCCGCGTCGCTATGACGACCTCCCCGCGGTCGCTTTCGGCTTCGCCTTGATCAGCTCGGGCTCGGGCATCACGGGCGGCGCGTCGTCGTCGGACGAAGCCGTCTCGGCCATGTCGGCGACGAGGCTCGGGACGATGACGCCCTTACGGTCGGCGAAGCGCCGCAGGATGAAGTCTCGTCCGCGGTAGACGAGCTCGCCGATGCCGCCGGGGAAGAACATCAGTACGACGAGGACGCCCGCACCCGTCGCGAGGAACGCCCACCCGCCGGACGGCAGCAGATACTGCACGCCGTAGACGTACACAGCACCGAGCACGGCGCCGGGCAGGGAGCCGAGTCCGCCGATCACGACCATCAGGAAGAAGTTGAACCCTTGCTGCGCGCCGAACGAACCGGCGCTGAAGGTCTGCTCGAGCACCATGAAGAACCCACCGGCAAGCCCCGCGAGCAGCCCCGAGATGGCGAACGCCATCAGGTGCAGACGCGTCGTGTTGATCGCGAAGGAGCGGGTCGCGAGCGGGTTGTCGTTCGCCGCGACCATCGCGCGGCCCGCATGCGAATTCCGCAAGCTCCGCGCGCCCGCGAGGACCACGGCGAGCGCGACCAGGCACACGATGTAGTACTCGCGGTCGGACCCGATCGCGACGCGGCCGAAGACCGGCAGACGCGAGATCTCGTTTTGCGGGATGAACCACGGGAAGAACTTCTGCACGAAGAAGTAGTTCTGCGACGTAACGGCGAGCGCGAGCGTGACGACCGCGAGGAACGGCCCGCTGATGCGCAGGGCTGGAACCCCGAGGATGAGGGCGCAGACGGCCGCGACCGCGGCGCCGGCACCGAGCGCGGCGAACATGTCCCAGCCGTGGTTCGCGATGAGGATGCCCGTCGTCGCGGCACCGATCCCCATGAATGCGATGTGTCCGAGCGAGATGTGTCCGGCCCATCCAGTGAGGATCGCGAGCGACGCCGCGACGATCGCGTACAGCAGGATCACGGACGCGAGTTGCGTGTGCGCCGGGCTCATCCACAGCGGCAGCGTGAGAGCGAACGCAAGGACCGCGATGCGCACGGCAGACGAGCTCAGACGTATCTGCCAGAACTTGTTGAGCTCAGGCGGTACGGGGCGAACCGGCTTGATGAGTTGCCATGTCGAGATGCCGGTCTCGACGGCGCGGCTCAACCGGTCGCGGCGCGCGATGAGGGCGACGAGGATGATGACGAGCAGCATCAGGTCGACGGGGCCGGCGTTCCGGAACGTCCATGCGCCGAGCTGGTCGGCAACGCCGAGGAGCACCGTCGCGAGGACGGCCGTCGGCATGTTCGTCATACCGGCGATCACCGCGGCCGTCAGTGTGAACAGCAACAGCTCGGGCCCGCTGGACGAAACGCTCGAGAACGACGCGAACCCGAGGATCGGTGTGCGGAGCAGTGCCGCGAGAGCGGACAAGACGCCGGTCATCGTCCAGACGACGGTCGACAGGCGGCGGACCGGAACGCCGAGGAGCATCGCCCGGTCCCCGTTGTCTGCGGAGGCCCGGATCGAGACGCCGTAGGCCGTGTATCGGAAGAACCAGACCAGGCCGAGGAGGACGACCGGCACCACGATCAGTGCGACGACGTAGTTCCCGTCGAATCGCACGGGCCAGATCGTGAAGTGGACGTTGAACGGCGTCGTGAACGTGCCGTTGTTCGGCCCGGAACTGCTCCACTTGATCGGGATGATTATGCTCGCGCCGTTGAGGATCTGCGCGATGCCGATCGTCGCAACGGCGACGATGAGGCGCGGAGCTCGCGCGAAGCGCCGAAGGATGAAGTACTCGACGGCGCCGCCGATCGCGGCCGCTGCAACGAGGCCAACCGCGACGGACAGGAAGTAGTTCATGTTCGTCTTGATGTGCAGCTCGATCGCGAGGACCGCCGCGACGGCTCCGATGTCGGCCGCAGCGAAATTGATGATGCGATTCGCTCGATAGACGAGCACGACGGCAAGCGTGACGAGGGCGTTGACCGCGCCGAGCACAGCGCCCTGGACGATGATCCCGAGCGGTGCGCCGTGCGGCAGTACGAGGTCGAGGAAGCCCCACGCAGCGAGGCCGATAACGATGCCGGCGCCGACGCGGACGGGGTTCAGCCCGCCACCTTCGAGACGAGACGCTCCGAGACGTTCGCGGACGGGTGCGGCGACGTTAGTGACGCGGTCGCGCAGCGACTGCATCACGGGAAGAACGGAGGCGAACCGCTCGGGTACTGTCCGAGCTGGAATCGCTTGCCACCGTAGAGCTCGACATAGGCGCCTTGCTTGCCGTTTCCCTGTGACGTCTGGTTCGCGTCGTAGTACACCTCGCGCGCGTCAACGATCGCGGAGTGGGTGCGCCCGTAATTCCATGTGCCCAGCGGGCCAGTCGCGACGGGCAACTTCGGCGCGCCGGCGCCGATCGCCGCCGGCGTGAGGTTCGGACCTGCCTGCTGCAACATGTTGAACGTGTTGAGCAGCAGGTAGTAGTCGGTGACGCTCGAGATGTTGATCGGGATACCCATCTTCTTCAGTGATTGCCCGGCATCGCTGTTCGCGCCGAGTACGGTCTTCGTGGCTGCCAGCTCAGAGATCCCGAACAGACGCCCCGTGACCTCCTTCTGGTCCCAGAGCTGGGCCCAGTTGTCCGCATCCGTTCCTGCGACGCCGATGATGAGCCACTCCGGGTAGTAGTTCTGGTTCACCGAGTCCTGCGTGAGGAAGATCGGCGAGATCGGGTCACACGCGAGCACCACGGTCGTGTCGTTGTCGGCCGAGAACTGGACGATGGCCTTCTGCGCATCCTGCGGGAACGTCGAGATGTCGAGGGCGTAGTTGTAATAGTCGAACCGGTTCTTCGCGACGTGGTATTTGTCTTGCGCCTGCTTGCTGAACTCCTGCACGCACGACTGGTATTCGGGGTTGTTCGGGACGTAGGTCCCGAACTTCCGCTGCTTCCCTTTCAGTTGCTGGACGCCGTTGTTCGAGGCCCACTTCGCGGGGTAGGGCGAGATCTCCTTGCCACCGAACTCCGCGACGTTGTCCGCGATCAGCGTGCAGTTCATCGTGATACCCCAGACGTATGGGTTCCGCTGCTGGAACCACCACTCCGGGAAGTACGCGGCGCCGTCCGGCACGACCAGGTGGTACCGAGCCGCGCAATCGGCGAACACACCCGTCTCGTAGAGTCCCGCCCAGTTCACGCTGCCGAACGCCTTGATCGACTTGGCCTCTTGGTCGGCATCGGCGCACGCCTGCTGCTGGCCCTGCCCGAGCGCCTCGTTCGTGCCGTTGCCCTGGCCGTTGAATTGGACGAGCTTGACCCTGCGGCCGTACAGCTCGAACTGGCCGTTCATCCACTCCACGATCTTCTGGTCGTAGGCGTAGCTCTGGGCGCTGCTCACGCCGCCGGCGGCTTCCGCCTCGGCCTGGGCTTCGAGCGCATTCGCACCCTGCGAGTCAGAAGTCTGGCGCGCGGCGATGGTGATGGTCGTCGCGTCGACGCCGTTGTACGTCTTCCCGCCGTTGTTCCCCGCAAACTTCGCGACACACATGTCGGCGTATGCCGACCACGGGACCTGATGCACACCCGACGCGCAGTTGTATCCCCCTCGCGTCACGCCGGTCGCAGCGCGGACGACGCCGATCGGCCCGGACGCGAGCGAACCCCCGCCGGCCGCTGCGGCTTGCGCGCCGGCTCCCGACGCGCCGGTGTCGGACCGAGCCACCCTCCCGCCGGGGCCGTTCGATGTGACGGAACCGCCCACACCGCCGAGGGCTTGTCCGGCGCCGCTCGAGATGCCGGACGCTGTTTGACCGTTGCCGTTCCCGTTCCCACCGATCGTCGGGAAGACGAGGAGGGCGATGAGGCCGAGGATCCCGCATATATAAAGGACGGAGTACTTCCGCACGTGATACGCGGTTCGAAGCGCGTTGCGGGCGAACGGGTCGGTTAGTAGATCGACATTCGCCTTTTGCTCACGCGAAGACGTCGCCGTAACGCTCCCCTCCGTTCAGCGGTGCGCGCCCTCCCAAGCGCGACCACGACACTATAACTGTTCCGTCCATCTGTCAGTCCCCGTGGCGTACGCTCCGGCCGTGACGTGGCTCGCATCGACCGACCTCCGCATCGGACTCGGTTGCATGCGCGTTCCACCCGAAGTCGCATCCGAAACGATCGCCGCAGCACTCGATGCGGGGATCACGATCTTCGACACGGCTCGTGCATATGACGGGAACGAAGCGATGCTCGTTCGCGCGATCCGCGGACGTCATGCACGCATCGTGACGAAAGGCGGCATGTCTCGTCCGGACGGCGCGTGGGTTCCTGACGGACGCGCGAAGTCGATCCGCTCCGACTGCGAAGCGAGCCTCATCGCACTCGACGGTCATCCGATCGACCTCTACCTCTTACATACCCCGGACCCGCGCACACCACTTGGGACGTCACTCCGTGCGCTCGCGCGCCTCGTCGACGACGGCCTCGTCCGGAGTGTCGGTATCTGCAACGTCAACCTCCGTCAGTTGGACGAAGCACTCGACATCGCACCGATCTCCGCCGTCCAGGTCGCCCTCAGCGTGTTCGACGATCGCGCGCTTCGCGGTGGCGTCGTCGAGCGCTGCGCGGAACGCGACATCGTCGTCATGGCGCATTCGCCGCTCGGTGGGCCGCGGCGAGCGCACACCGTCGCGAAACGCGACGCCCTCGCCCGGATCGCCGCCGCGCGCGATGCGTCGCCGGCGGAGATCGCGCTCGCCTGGCTCATGGGCCTGTCGGACGTCGTCGTGCCCATCCCTGGAGCGCGGCGTCCGGATACCGCGAGATCGGCGGCCCGGGCAGCGACGATCGAGCTCGACGCTTCGGAGATGGCGGCTGTCGGAGGGGTGCGTCCGGCGGCTCGGAGTTCGGCGTCCGGCGCCACCGTCGTCGTGGTCATGGGCATCCCGGGGGCCGGGAAGAGCCGGTACGCGGAGACGTACTCGGGGTCCGTCCGGCTGAATCGCGACGAACGCGGGGGACGCTCCGCGACCTCGCCGACGCGCTCGACGCGGAACTGGCAGCGGGAGCCCGGTCGGTCGTCTGCGACAACACCTATCTCACACGCGCGGCGCGGAGCCACGTGATCGAGGTCGCGCACCGTCACGGCGCCGTCGCGCGGTGCATCTGGCTCGACACGCCGCCCGCGCAGGCGCAACGCAACGTCGTCGAACGTCTGCTCGACGGTGACACCGACGTCATCACGCCGACGTCGCACATGCGGACCGTCCGCGAGCTGGAGCCACCGTCGCTCGACGAGGGATGGGACGACGTCGAACGCGTCCCGTTCGTCCGCGAAGCGACGGGAGGCATCCCGGCGTTGTTCGTCGCGGCATCGGCCGTGACGGGCGCGATCGCTCGTCACGGTCCGTGCCTCGTCTTCGATTGGAACCCCGACGGGTCGGACGAAGCTCTGCAACGCGCGGCATCGCTCGTCGGCGGAGATGTCTCCACGGCGCTCTGTCCTCATCCCGCCGGGCCGCCGCGCTGCTGGTGTCGTCCGCCGCTGCCGCTTCTGCCGTTGACGTTCGCTCGAACGCACGGCGTCGATCTGCAACGTTCGACGCTCGTAGGGTGCCGTCCGGCGCATCGCATCCTCGCCGACACGCTCGGCGCGGCATACATCGAAGGCTGATCGAGGGCCCGGACGGGGCGCGCTAGCAGAAGTTCGCAGTCGGTGGCATACTCACGCGGGGTTCTTCCGGGCCCCGCGACGTCCGAACCTCCCTCGCGCGAGCAGGGCTGGCCGTTGCGCCACGCGCGCAGGGAGTTCCAGAGATCACCGAACAACTCGGTCAGTCCTTCGACGTCCGCACCGACGACGGCGTCCGCATCACGGGGGTCCGCGTCGCCGGTCCATCGTCGACGGCATTCGTGCTCGGACACGGCTTCTGCGGCTCGTGGCGCAACGTGGTGCCGCTCGCGAAGAAGCTCTCCGCTCGCGGGACGGTGTACGTCTTCGACTTCCGCGGACACGGTGCATCCGAGGGACTCACGACGCTCGGCAATCTCGAAGCGCTCGACGTGCACGCGGTGGTGGAACTCGCGCGGGCCGAGTGCGGTCCGTCCGCGCGCATCATCACGGTCGGCGCGTCGATGGGCGGCATCGCCGTGCTCCGCGAAGCCTCGTACTACGGCAGTTCCGACGCCGTCGTCTCGATCTCGGCCCCCGCGGAGTGGATGGGCCAGCAGGCACGCGCCCGAGTGCTCGGGATGCTCGTGACGAGCAAGCTCGGCCGCGCCGTCGCGCGCCGCTTCTTCCGCACGCGCGTCGAACCCACATGGATGTCACCGCCGCCGCCGCTCGAGCTCGTCGCCGACATCACGATCCCGATGCTCATCGTGCACGGCGCGACCGATCCGTTCGTCAACCCGCGGCAGGCGCAGTTGCTCCACGATGCGAGCGGCGACCGTGCGTTCCTCCGGGTCATCTCGGACTACGGACACGCCGAAGCCGGATTCGACGAACGTGTCGTGGACCTGATCGACCGCGAGATCGCTTCGCTGTCGCTCGTCTAACGCGGATACGCGAACAGTCCCGGCGCGCCGCCGGTGTGCACGAACAGCACACGCTTCCCCGTCGCCCGTTCGTCGCGTAAGAGGAACGCGAACGCCTTCGACGTGTAGACGGGATCGAGCAACACGCCCTCGGCGCGCGCAAGGCGATCGATCGCCGCGAGCGCTTCGTCCGTCGGCATGCCGTAGCCGTCGCCGAGTGCGTCGTCGGTGATCGTCCACCGGTCGTCACCGGGAACGTCGACGCCGAGCTCGGCGGCCGTCGCCGCGAGGACCGACCGCACCTCGTCTGCGGTCTCCGCTGCGTTTCGATACACGCACACGACGTCGACCACCGCATCGAGACTCGCGAGCGATGTTCCGAGGATGAGACCGGCTGCGGTACCGCCGGTGCTCGCCGCGACGTAGATGCGGCTGAATCCACCGTCTTGCTCGGCGATCTCGAACGCCGCGGCGACGTAGCCGAGGGTGCCCGTCGCGTCCGACCCGCCCGGCACGATCGTGAAGACGTTCTCCTGCTGTGCGAGCTCACCGAAGGTCAGCGCGGCGGCGTCGACGTCGTCGACCACGTGCAGCGTCGCACCCAGCGCTTCGTCCAAAAGGACGTTGCCCGAATGCAGATACGCCTCGTCGTCACGCGGCACGAGCCGTGTGAGGATCAGGTCACATCGAAGACCGAGCTTCGCGCATGCGGCCGCTGTCTGGCGCGCGTGGTTCGATTGCAACGCGCCGAAGGTGACCACGCGCGTCGCGCCCTCCGCGAGCGCTTTGCCGAGGAGGAACTCGAGCTTCCGCGTCTTGTTGCCGCCGAAGGCGAGGCCCGAGCAGTCGTCGCGCTTGAGCCAGACATCGCCACGCGCGTCGAGACGCTCGCAGCGTTCGATCGGTGTCGGAAAGTGACCAAGCCGGACGCGCGGACGGGACGCGATGATCTCTCGCACATCGTCGGCCCTCACCGTCGGTGCATCCTCTCATAGGTCCGGAGCGCGAGAAACGGCCGTCACTCGAAGTCGTCGGCGTGATGGCGAAACTCGGACGATTCGGCGTGTTGTAGCTACTGCGAGGCCGTACCGGACGAACCACCCGGCGGGTGCTCGACGTTCACGACGCGCGGATCGAACGCCGTACGAACGGTCAGCGCGCCGACTGCGACGCCGACTGACATCACGACGGCGATCACGCGCTTTCGCTGAGGGAAGGCGCGCGCGACGGCCATCGATGCGCAGACAATCGCGAGCGACGAGAGGATCGCGAGCTTGACGCCGAACTCCGTGGTCTGCGGGTAACACAGTGCGGCGGCGACGAAGGCGACCGCGGCGCCATACGCGCGACGCCCGCGCGGAGACCGTGGGGCGGTCTGCGGGTCGGACAGCATGAAGCACGCGAACACAAGCAGCTCGGGCGAGAGACAGATGTGCGCCCAGTACGAACCGCCGACGAGACGAGCGTCCGACCAGCGTGCGAAGAACCCGCGTCCGGCGAACGCGAGACCTGCGATCAGGATCCCGAATGTCGCGAGGAAGCTTGCGACCATCGGGATCATGTGCAGCCGACGCAGGACGAACAACGCGCCGACGGCGATGACGACCCACGCCGCGATAAGGGAGACGTTCGTCGGCCCCCACCAGAGGTACTGCGGGAACGCGTGCGTCACGCCGGTGGCGACGAAGACGGTGACGAGGCCGAGGTTCGAGGGATTGAAGACGTTACGCCCGTCGACGCGGATCGCGTACTTCGACACCGACGCGACGAGCGCTGCCGCCACGAACAGGACGAGACCGTTCGTGCTCCACCACGCGCCGTGCTTCGTCCCGGCCGCTCGGAGGATGAACGCGATACCGTTCCCCGCCAGCATGCCGCTCGCCGGCAGCGCGACCTCACGAGTTCGGAGCACCGACCACGCGACGTCGATCACGCCGCAGACGGCGACCGGCACGAGGATCTGTGAGATCGAGAGCTTGAACCCGAGGCCGGCCTGACCGAGGACCTGCAGCGCCGTGATGACGAGCGCGACCGTGAGCCGCGGATCGTCGGCGCGCGGCCGGACGAAGCGGATCGGCGCGTCCCGGTCACCCGTCCGCAGCATGCGACGAGTGTCGCAACTACGGGCTACGTCCGGGTGCGTTCGCTCCTCTGTTTGAACCCGGCGGCCTCGAGCGTGAGGTAGCGCCGTGTCGTCGCGGCCGTCAGCTTCCCGGCGATCCACGCGAGCGGGCCGGCATGCGCGATCGTGAGCTCGAGGTTCGTGCCGGCGCCATCCGGCGTGATCGTGTGCGTCGCGACGGTCCGGACGCCGCCCTTCGATGAGGCCCACGTGAACGACTGGCCGGGCACGACCTCCGTGACCGTCCACTCGGCGGTCCCGATCTTCGGTTGCGTGATACGCACCCGGCTCCCGAGCCTGAGCGGACCGTCATCGAGGCGCTCGACGGCGGTGACCGACGGCGTCATCGAGGGCCACGAGTCGACGTCGATCACGACCTGCCAGACGTCGGCCGGCGCGGTGTCGATGTGGATGCTGTGTGAGAACTCCATCTCTACGTCCTCCCCTCTTGTACCGCTTGGTACATGTACCATATGGTACATGTACCACGCCACCGCCGCCAAGCAGCGTCTGCTCGCGGACGCGATCGCATACTTCGCCGAGCACGGCACGACGGATGTCAGCCTCCGCACGCTCGCGACCGCGATCGGGACGAGTCACCGGATGCTCATCTACCACTTCGGTTCGAAGGAAGGCCTCCTGGTCGAGGTCGTCCAGGCGATCGAGGCGGGGCAACGCGCCGCGATCGACGTGCTGGACGATCGTCGCGACGCCGTGTCGGCGGCGAAAGCGTTCTGGCGACGGATCAGCGATCCCTCCCTCGCGCCGTTCGAGCGTTTGTTCTTCGAGGTGTACGGACAAGCGCTCCAAGGCCGTCCGTGGGCGACACCACTCCTCGACCGTGTCGTCGACGAGTGGGTCGGGCCGGCGACGGACGGATTCCGCGCCCGCGGGATGTCGCCGGCGCATGCGAAGACCGAAGCTCGGCTCGCGGTGGCCGTCGTGCGCGGCCTTCTCCTCGATCTCCTCGCAACGGGCGATCGCAAAGCGGTGAACGCCGCAGCGGATCGTTTCTACGAACGCTACGCATCGCTCGAGCAACGCCACCGTTAACACGCCGCCCGAACGACGATGCGTCGCACGTCGTTCAAGCACCGTTCAACATCTGAACGCGCTGCGTCATGTTTCGGCGGGAACCGTGCGCCCATGTCCACACGGATCGCGTTCCTCTTAGTGATGTTGCTCGCCGCCGGAACGGTCGACGGTCGGGTTGGTCCTTCCTACGACATGACGCCGAACGGACGACTGCTTCGTCCGGCCGGTCGCATGACGACGCTCGGTGACTTCCCCACGGGCGGCGCGACGTCTCCCGACGGACGGTTCTACTGGGCTGTCGACTCCGGGCACGGCCAGGACGACGTCCGCATCGTGTCGGTACGGAGCGGCACGGTCACGCAGGTGCTGCCGCTCCCCGGAGCGTACGGCGGCATCACGTTCGCACCCGACGGAAAGACGGTGTACGTCTCGGGTGAACCCGTCGGCAACAGCCATCCCGCCGGGAAAACGGTGGCCGACACGGGCGATGCGATCCACGTCTTCGCCGTCGACCCCGACACGGGACACGCGACGGAGTCCGATCCGATCACGCTCCCGGCAACGAGCGGCGGCGAGGCGCAGCGCGAGAACAGCAACCCGGGGTCTGTAATATTCCAGCCACCCGGGCCCGGTCCCTCGTCCGGACTCGGATGGCCGATCGGGCTCGGCGAGACGGCGGACGGATCGCTGCTCGCCGTCGCACTCAACCAAGCGGATCAGGTCGCGATCATCGACCTCAAAACGAAGGCCACACGCCTCGTGAAGGTCGGCGCCTACCCGTACGGCGTCGCGATCGACGGGCACCACGCATGGGTTTCGAACGAGTACGACGGAACAGTCTCCGATGTCGATCTCGACGCCGCGTCGGTCGCGCAGACCGTGGACGTCGGCGGAACGAACTCGCATCCCGAAGGCCTCGCGATCGACCGTTACGTGCACCGTCTCTATGTCGCAGTGACGAATCGCGACGTCATCCGTGTTGTCGATACGACGAGCGGAACCGTCGTCGGCACAGCGAACGTCGGGCGCACGGAGGGCATCGGCACTGCGCCCGTCGCGGTCGCGCTCGCGCCGGATGGTGCGACGTTGTACGCCGCCGACGCCGGTGAGGACGCCGTTGCGGTGATCGCGCTCCGCGCGCGGCGCGGTGCGTCCGCGCTCCACCTGATCGGACGGATCCCGACGGCGGCTTATCCGACGGACGTCGCCGTCGCCGGCAACACGCTGATCTGGCTCGCGGCGAAGGGGCTCGGGGCCGGACCCAACCCGCTGTACGGTCAGCACTTCGCCGCGAGCGAAGCTGCGCCGTACGGCCAGTACGTGATCGACATGCTCATCGGACGTCTCGGCGTTCTCGCGGTTCCGTCCGACGCGGCCGTACGCAAGATGGCGAGGGTCGCCGACAAAGAGATCCGTCCGGCCGATCTCCAGCCCGGGCCCGCGAACTCACCACTGACCGCGCCCGGTGGCGCTGCAAGCCGCCAGATCAAACACGTCTTCTACATCGTGAAGGAGAACCGCACCTACGATCAGATCTTCGGCTCCGATCCACGGGGTGACGGCGATCCGCACCTCGAGCTCTTCGACGACAACGGCGTGAGCGGTCCCGCCGGAGGGATCACGCCGAACGCACACAGGCTGACGCGCACGTTCCCGCTCCTCGACCATGTGTACGCCGACAGCGAAGTGTCCGTCGACGGTCACCTGATCACCGCCGGCGCCTACGCCACCGACTTCGTGCAGAAGGCGCTCCACGCGAACTACAGCAGCCGAGGCCGAAGCCTCAACGCCGGACAGGACCCCGTCACGTTCCCGCCCAACGGGTTCCTGTTCGACCAGGCGAGCCGTCAAGGCGTGTCGTTCATCAACGACGGTGAGATCAGCGCGGGCGTCACGCCGACCGGCAACGACGGCCGCTCGACCTACGATGACGTCGCCGCGCACACGATTTGGGCGTACCCGCTCTTCTTCGCGTGCGACAACGCCGGCCTCGTCCCGGTCACGGCGGACGATCACGCCGTCGCGTGCGACACCGATTCGGGAACGATGGGCGCGGCCGGCGCAGCGAACGCGTCGCACAGCCGCTTCGACTTCTTCCAGGAACAGTTCGATGCGCAGGTCGCATCGGGCACCGTCCCGGCGCTCACGTACCTCACGCTCCCGAACGATCACACGAACGGCGTCGCGAAGAACTACCCGACGCCGAAGGCGCTCGTCGCCGACAACGACCTTGGGCTCGGACAGATCGTCGACCTCATCAGCCACTCGTCGATCTGGTCGTCGAGCGCGATCTTCGTCGTTGAGGACGACTCGCAGGACGGAGCCGACCACGTCGACGCACACCGGATGCCGGCGTACGTCTTCTCGCCGTGGACGAAGCGCAACGTCGTCGTCCCGACGCGCTACGACCAGCTGTCCGTCCTGCGAAGCATCGAGCTGATCCTCGGCCTCCATCCACTGTCGCTCTACGACGGACTCGCCGAGCCGATGTTCAACGCGTTCGTGCCGGGTGATGCGCAACCCGACCTCACGCCGTACACGGCCGTGACACCGACGCAGTCGCTCACGGACATCACGACGAACGCGCCGGCCGGCATCGACGCGGCGCTCCCGTTCCAGACGCCGGACCTCGTCCCGCAACGGCTGTTCGACGAAGCGCTCTGGCGAAGCATGTACGGCGATTCGGTCCCACCGCCGCCGCCGGGACCGAACGCGTCCTCGGTCGAGGAGGCCCGCGCCACGGGGGCCGAGCGCGCATGGTCCCACGGACGAGACGTCGGCGGCTGGCTCCGCTCGAATACGAAGCACGACACGACGGCCGAAAACGACTGAACCGTCACCTCGCGTTCACACGCGAGGACTAGCGTCTGACGTGGGATGGCTCGGATAGCGATCGTCGGTGGCGGGGTCATCGGCACCATGCACGCGCTCGAGGCGATCCGTCGCGGCCACGACGTGATCCATCTCGAACGCGACGCGGAACCGCGTAAGGCGTCGGTCCGCAACTTCGGTCTGATCTGGGTGAGCGGCCGGGCCCCCGGACGCGAGCTCGAGCTCGCCCTGCGCGCGCGCGAGCGATGGGCGGAGATCGCGCAGGATGTTCCCGCCATCGGGTTCCGTCCGGACGGATCACTCACGATCGCGAATCGTCGGGAGGAGCTCGACGTCATCGAGGAACTGTGTGGCGATGAGAACGCAGCGGCACGGGGAGTTCGCGTCCTCACGAGGGCCGAGGTGCGGGCCCGGAACCGCGCCGTCCACGGCGACGTCCTCGGAGCGATGCTCTGCGAGAAGGACGCGATCGTCGAGCCGCGCTCCGTCCTACCTGCTGTTCGTGCCTTCCTCGCGAGCAGCGCGCGATACACCTTCTGTCCGTCACGGACGGTGCTCGAAGCGTCCGAAGGGTTCGTCCGCGATCACACCGGCGAGCGGCACGATGCGGATCTCGTGATCGTCTGTGCCGGCGCGGACCTCACCACGCTTGCGGCGTCGCACTTCGCGTCCGCGCCGCTCAAACGATGTCGTCTGCAGATGTTCGAGACATCGCCGCTGATGGAACGGGTCCATACGGCGATCGCGGATGGCGACTCACTTCGGTACTACCCGGCCTTCCGCACTCCCGCTGCCGTCCGGCTCCCTCGCGCGGATCCGATCGTCGAACGTTTCGGCATGCAGCTCCTCGTCGCCCAGCGCGACACCGGCGCACTGACGATCGGCGACACACACGCGTACGACGAGCCCTTCGACTTCTGGGTCGAAGCTGCGCCGTACGAGCATCTGATCGACCGCGCCGAGTCGATCCTCGCCCTCAAGCTGCCGCCGATCGCGCGTTGGTGGGCGGGTGTGTACACGGCGAGGACCGACGACGACGACGTCTGGTATCACGGCGACGTGGAACCCGGAGTGATCACGGTAACGGGCCTCGCAGGCCGCGGGATGACGTTGTCGCCGGCGGTCGCCGAAGTCACCCTCGACCGCGTCGGCTTGTGACGCGCATCCAACTGGCGTGCCTCGACATGGCGGGCACGACGGTCGCCGACGACGGGATGGTCGAGCGCGCGTTCGAGCACGCGCTCGTCGCGATGAGCGTCGACGACGTGCGCGGCGCGATGAGCTACGTCCGGCAGACGATGGGCCGGTCGAAGATCGAGGTGTGCCGCGCGCTGTTCGCCGACGAGGACGAAGCGCAGACCGCGAACGAACTCTTCGAGAAGGAGTACGGCGCGAGGTGCGCCGCGGGCGAGGCGCAGCCGATCCCGGGGGCCGAAGGAGCGATCCGGACGATGCGCGACGGCGGGACGGCGGTCTGCCTCACGACGGGCTTCTCTCCGGTGACACGCGACACGTTGATCCAAGCTCTCGGCTGGACGGATCTCGTCGATCTCGCACTCTCCCCAGCGGACGCCGGACGAGGCCGTCCGTTCCCGGACATGATCCTGACCGCCGTGCTTCGCCTCAACGTCGACGATGTTCGCGCCGTCGCCGTCGCGGGTGATACGACGAGCGATCTGCTCGCAGGAACACGCGCGGGCGCCTCGATCGTCGCTGGCGTGCTCACCGGCGCGCACGATCGAGCCGACCTCGAAGTCGCGCCGCACACGCACATCTTGCGGAGCATCGCGGAGCTTCCGGAGCTCTTCTAGGAAGCGGCGGTGGTGTGGACGTTCGTGGGAATGTCGGGCGCCGACGCGTCAATCCGTTTACGCAAGCGCTTCCAACGCTTTCCCGTGGCGGCCTCGAGTGCCGGCCGAACGCGTTCGGTGATGTCGCCGAGTCGTTCGCGGCGGCGCTCGGCGAGGCGTCCCATCGCGAACACCGTTTCGCGCGGCAAGTTGTCTGACGTGACCGCGAGATCGTGCAGGCGGCCGATCGCGACGACCGCGTCCTGGTGACCACCGAGGAGATCCTGGAGCCGGACGAGGCGCTTGACGAGGCCGTCCGTCGCACCCGGGTAGAGGGGCGCGACGAACTCGAGGGCGTACCGAAGGCGACGGCACCGCTTCCTGAGTACGTGGAGGTCCTCCGGAGTCGCTTCGGCGGCCGTCGCGCGCGTCCCCGCCTTGCGCACACGACGAACGGCGCGCCGCATCAGCGCGGGCAACGCAGCCGTCGCCGGCGGCGATCTGGATCCGCGCCGCGTCCGGAGCAGCCGCGTCGCGTGACGGACGAGCGTCTCGTACCGCCGCGAGTCGAGTGCCCCGATCATCGCCGTGCGCGCCGCCGCCCGATGTTCGAAGAGCAGATCGCGTAGTGGTCCGAGCTCGGCCTCCGTCCGGAGATCGAAATCGTCGATCTGGACGTCGAGGTCGCGGACGACGCCGAGGACGTCACCGATCCACGCGAAGTCGTCGTCGCGTGCGGCGAACTCCGGCGGGAGTGCCTCCGCGAAGATCGCCACGGCGGCGCGGATGCGGCGTACGGCGACGCGCATCCGATGGACGCCTTCCATATCGTCGCCGAGGCGTGCCACGGGTTCCGCCGCGAGCATCGCGGCCACCTGTCCGCGGAGCATCACGAGAGCGAGCTCGGCGATCTTCGGTTCGTCCGACAGCAGACGGGGGCCGAGATCGAAGGGCACCGAGGGCGGCGTGACGGAGAGCAGCCCGACCTCGTATTTCGAGACGCGCGCTCGGTGGAGCCCGCACTCCTTCGCGAAGGCATCGACGAACGCTGCAAGCTCGGCTCCCACCGCCTCGTGCGCCTCGACCTCGACGCGCCGGAGGCGAACGTGGGCGCCGTCTTCCGCGCGGATCGTCGTTTCGTCCAGCACGATCTCGGCGATCGACGTACCGATCGACCCGACGTCGTAGCGGGTGCGGCGAGTGCGCACCCGGAAGAGCTCGATGAGTGGTGCGCGGCCGGCGACGTCGTTCACCCGACGACCGACCTCGCCCGTCGCGGCGAGCAGGGCGTCAACGCTCGATGCCGAAATCGTTTCGGTGATCTCACGACGGACGCGCAGTCCGCTGTCGTCGGCTTCGTCCAACGACTTCAGCGTCGCTTCAGATGTGTCTGCCTTCCGGATGCGAAGGGCGACGCCGGCTGCGTGGAAGCGCCGGTCGGGCGAGTCGATGTAGAGATCCGTTTGGAGCTTCGAACCGCATGACGGGATCTCGACGCCATCGTCGCGC
>Ga0307469_10000331_pt1 | contig 17847 bp, 18 predicted proteins | sample atmos_gasesAM2C__FD_203084 | JGI IMG/M metagenome (GOLD analysis project Ga0307469, IMG submission 203084) | Hardwood forest soil microbial communities from Morgan-Monroe State Forest, Indiana, United States - atmos_gasesAM2C_515 | ecosystem: Environmental > Terrestrial > Soil > Temperate...
GTGCTACAACCCGAACGTCGCGCGCAAGCGCAAGGAACGCGCCGCCGAGGCCAGTTGAGACGGCTCGCGCCGCTGCTCGTCGTCCTCGCGCTGCTGCCGCAGTCGGCGCTCGCACAAGGCGAACCCACTCCGCAGATCGAAGCCGTCCCCGATGCGATCACGCATCTGCTCGCCGACTACAGCCGCGCGTGGATGAAACACGACGTGAGCTCGCTCGCGCAGACGCTGACCGGACAGCTCACGAAAAGCGAGACGCGCGCGCTCGACAACGCGAGCGAGGTCACCTTCCGTTCGTTCAGCGTGCGCGCCCTGACCCAGTTCTCCGGGAACCTCGCGTACGAACGCATCCGCTCCCTCTACCCACATCAAGAGGTGAAGACGTATCAGATCGTCGAGTCCAACGCCGTGGCGTACGAATCCAAACCGTATGAGGAGGACGGAGCCTTCACGTTCGTGCGGAGTGGTTCGTCCGGTGGCGCCTACGACGGGTGGAGGATCGCGTCGAAGACCGACCTCGACATCCTCGGATTCTTCTCACCGCACAACCTGTGGGACGAGTCACCGGTGGCCGTGCTGATGAGTCCGCACTTCACCCTGCTGACGCATCCCGCGATCACGCAGGAGGTCCGCCCGTGGCTGAACATCGCGGAGAAGGCCATCGCGCGGTCGTCGGCCTTCTGGCCGGGGTCCAGCGAGAAGGACATCGTGATCGAAGTCCCGGCGACGCAGGATGAGCTCGGACGCATCACCCACGACACGGCGAACCTCTCGAACTTCGTTGCGTTCGTCGCGTCCGACGTGAATCGCGAGCACGGCTACACGCCGACCGGGCCCCGGATGTTCGTCAACATCACGCACCTGCTGAAGTACCCGGTGAGCGCGCAGATCTCAGTGCTGTCGCACGAGCTGATCCACGCCCTCACTCGGGAGGTGTCAGGACCGAACACGCCGACGTGGGTCGAAGAAGGCCTCGCGGACGACGGGGGAGGGACGGCGACGCTGTTCGCGAAGGTTCGTCCGGACGTGCTGCCCACGACGTTCCCTCCTGCTGAGCGCTTCGTCACCGGAAGCGTCACCGACATCCAGGCGGCCTACGCCGAAGCCGACGTCGCGATGCAGGTGCTGATCGACAGGTTCGGTCGAGCGGGGATGGAACGGTTCTACAAGACGCTCGGGGCCGAGCGTGTCGTCCCGGGGACGGAGCAGTACCAGGTTCGAAAGGCGTTGCAGGACTCGCTGCATTGGACCTACGAGGCCTGGGTCGCGGCGTGGCGGAAACGCCTCGGATAAACTCGGCCTTCTCATGAGCGACGTCCCTCTCGATGTGATGCGGCATTCCGCCGCACATGTGATGGCGCAAGCCGTCGTGCGGCTCTTCCCCGACGCGAAGTACGCGATCGGGCCGGCGATCGACGACGGGTTCTACTACGACTTCGATCTGCCGCGGCCGCTCACGGACGAGGACCTCGAGCGCATCGAGGGCGAGATGCGGAAGATCGCGAAGGAGGACCAACCCTTCATCCGCGAGGAGATGCCGCGCCTCGACGCGGTGAAGCTCTTCACCGAGGACATCCCGCAGCCGTACAAGGTCGAGATCCTCGAGGGCGGCGACGAGGACGGACAGGTCAAGGTCGGCGAGGTCGTATCGCTCTATAAGAACGCCACGCCGGAGCGACGCGGAGGCGCCGATCGCCCATTCACCGACCTCTGCCTCGGCCCCCACGTCGCCTCGACGTCGAAGATCGGGCACATCAAGCTGTTGCGTCACTCCGGTGCGTACTGGCGTGGCGACGAGCAGCGCCCGCAGCTGCAGCGCATCGTCGGGACGGCATGGCCGACGAAGGAGGAGCTCGACGCATACCTCGAACGACTCGAGGAGGCGGAGCGCCGCGATCACCGCAAGCTCGGACGCGAGCTCGACCTCTTCTCGTTCCCGGCCGAGCTCGGTGCCGGTCTCGTCGTGTGGCATCCGAAAGGTGGGATGGTCCGGAAGATCCTCGAAGACTTCTCGCGCAACATCCACATCGAGCGCGGCTACGACATCGTCGCTTCACCGCACATCGGCAAGGCGGTCCTGTGGGAGACGTCCGGACACCTTCCGAAGTACGAGGAGAGCATGTACCCGCCGATCCAGGCCGAAGAGGGCGACTACTACCTCAAGCCGATGAACTGTCCCTTCCACGTCCTCGTGTACAAGTCGAAGACGCGCTCGTACCGCGATCTGCCGCTCCGGTTCTCGGAGCTCGGCACCGTCTATCGGCACGAACGGTCGGGCGTTCTGCACGGCATCTTCCGCCCGCGCGGGTTCACGCAGGACGATTCACACATCTTCTGCCGTCCCGATCAGGTGGTCGACGAGATCCGGGGCGTCATGGACTTCGTCGTCGACTTCTACAACGTGTTCGGCTTGAAGGACGCCGTCGTGCATCTCTCGACGGTGGATCCGAAGATCGCCATCGGCAACTCGGACATGTGGCGCGAGGCCGAACAGTCACTGCGCACGGCGCTGGACGGATCGCCGTTCGCCTACGACGTACAGGACGGCGAGGGCGCGTTCTACGGCCCGAAGATCGACTTCGACTACCGCGACGCGATCGGCCGGCTGCACCAGCTCACCACGATCCAGTGCGACTTCGCCCTGCCGGAGCAATTCGGCCTCGAATACATCGGTGAGGACAACGCCGGGCATCGTCCGGTGATGATCCACCGTGCGCTCTACGGCTCCGTCGAACGCTTCCTCGGTGTCTACCTCGAGCACACCGCGGGCGCGTTCCCTGCGTGGCTCGCGCCGGTACAGATGCGGGTGATCCAGATGCGCGACGCGGATACGTCCGGACATCTCGCGAAGCTCCGGGCGCAAGGCTTCCGCGTCGACCTCGACGACGCGAACGAGACGATCCAGTACAAGATCCGCAGGGGAACGCTCGAGAAGATCCCGTGGCTCCTGACGGTCGGCGGGAAGGAAGTCGAGGCCGGGACGGTCTCCGTTCGCACCCGCGACGGCAACGACCGGCGGGGTGTCCCGCTGGACGAGTTCATCGCCGAGGCGCGGGAGGCGATCGACTCACGAGCGCTGTAACGCATCCGTCTCCGACGAAGATGTTGCTGCGCGCGGTCGTCCGTCATTGCCCGTGGTGCGGACAGGGCAAGCTCTTCCCGACGTGGTTCAAGCCGCTGCGACGGTGTCCGCGCTGCGGCCTCGTGATCGAGCGCGGCGAGGGAGCGATGCTCGGCTCGATGTCGATCAACACCGGCGTGACGATGGTCGTTCTCGTCCTGTTCATCATCCTGTGGCTCGCGATCGACATGCCCGACGTCCAGATGACGAAGGCCCTCGTCGCGGCAGGTGCCGTCGCCATCGCCGTTCCCGTCGCGTTCTTCCCGTTCGCGAAGACGATCTGGGCCGCGATCGACATCTGGTTCCACGGGTTCGACATCGACTACGTCGATCCGGACGAAGCCCGGCGTCTGAAACGCGGCGAGTAGATGTACAACCACGAACCGGCGGACTACGAGTGCTCGCTCTGCGACATCATCGCGGGCAACGACAACGAAGACCCGTGGACGAAGCAGTCGGACGTCGTGTACCGCGACGACGACACGATCGTGTGGATCAACACGAAGTGGTGGGGCGAGATCGAAGGAAACGTGGTCGTCGTGCCGATACGTCACGTCGAGAACATCTTCGACATGCCGGATGACCTCGCCGGCAAGATCCACGGCGTCGCGCGACGCGTCGCGGCGGCGATGATGGAGACCTATGGCTGTACGGGCATCTCGACACGTCAGCACAACGGCCCGGACGGCAACCAGGACGTCTGGCACTACCACCTCCACGTTTTCCCGCGGTACGCGCGTGACGACCTGTACGGTCGGCCGACGCGACTTGCGTCCGTCGAAGAGCGAGCGCCCTACGCCGAGCGTCTGCGAAGCTGGCTCGCGTAGTGGAGCGACTGTGGAGACCGTGGCGGATGGCGTACATCAAGGGCAACGAGCGACACGACACGTGCTTCCTCTGCGACGCGGGCAGCGCGGATCCGTCCGAAGACGAAAAGAATCTTGTCGTCGCGCGCGGCGAGCGCTGCTTCGTGATCTTGAACCTCTTCCCGTACAACACGGGCCACCTGATGGTCGCGCCGTACCGTCACGTCGGCGAGCTCGAAGATCTCACCCCGGACGAGACCACCGAGATCTGGTCGTGGACGACGAAGGCGGTCGCCGCGCACCGCGCCACGACGCAGCCGCACGGCTTCAACATCGGGATCAATCTCGGTCAGGTCGCGGGAGCCGGCGTCCCGGGACACTTCCACCTGCACGTTGTGCCGCGTTGGGGAGGCGATACCAACTTCATGCCGGTCACGGGTGACACGAAGGTCTTGCCGGAGATGCTCGCGGAGACGTATCGCACGCTCGCACCGGTGCTGCGAGGGTCCTAGCTCTTCGCCGCTTCTTCCTTCTGCTTCGCGGCGTCGTCGATGATCGCCTGCTGCAGGTGCTGCGGGACCTCTTCGTAGTGCGACGGTGTGAGCGTGAACGTCGCCCGGCCCCCGGTGATCGAGCGGAGGTCGATCGCGTAGCGTTCCATCTCGGAGAGCGGCGCCTGCGCACGCACGAGCTGGTAGCCACGGCGGTCGGGCTCCGTCCCGAGGACGCGTCCGCGCTTCGCGTTGATGTCGCCCATGATGTCGCCGAGCATCGAGTCCGGGACGAGGATCTCGGCGTCGACCCATGGCTCGAGGAGCGTGAGCTGCGCCTGCTTCGCGGCTTCCTTGAACCCGATGGACGCGCAGATCTGGAACGCCATGTCGGACGAGTCCACGCTGTGGAACTTGCCGTCGTCCACCGTGACCTTCACGTCCACGACGGGATAGCCGGCGAGGACGCCCTCGACGAGTGCGCCCTGCACGCCTTTGTCGATCGACGGGATGAAGTTCGCCGGGATGGCACCACCCTTGATCACGTTCACGAACTCGTAGCCCTGTCCTTCGGGCTGCGGTTCCACAACCAGATGCGCAACGGCGTACTGCCCCTTTCCGCCGGACTGCTTGACGTAGCGCGACTCGTGATCGGCGCGGCCGCGGATCGTTTCGCGATAGGGGATGCGGAGCGGCAGTTGCTGCATCTCGACGCCGAACTTCCGCTTCATGCGTTCCATGACGACACCGAGGTGCGCTTCGCCGAGCCCGGACATGACCGTCTGGTGCGTTTCCGCGCGCCGCTCGACCTGCAGCACCGGATCCTCTTCGACGAGACGTGCGATCGCGGCCATGAGCTTGTCCTCATCGCCGCGTGACTTCGGCGCGACGGCCACGGACAGCACGGGGTTAGGGAGGTCGATCGCCGGGAAGACGATGGGCGACTTGGGGTCGGCGAGCGTGTCGCCGGTGTGCGTGTGCGCGAGTTTCGCGGCGGCGCCGATGTCGCCGCACACGATCTCGGGCGCGTTCACGTGTTCCTTGCCGACGAGATAGAAGATCTGCCCCACTCGCTCGTCGGCGTCTTGCGTCGTGTTCTGCGCGTGTTGATCCGGACGAAGCGATCCGGAGAAGACGCGGAAGAGGGAGATCTTGCCGACGTACGGGTCGGCGACCGACTTGAAGACGAAAGCCGAGAGGGGTTCGTCCGGGGACGGTTGCCGCTCCGTGCCGTCGGTTCCGACGGCGGGTTCGCGCTCGAGCGGGTTCGGGACGAGCGTGCAGATCTCGTCCGCGAGGAGGTCGATGCCGACGAGGTGCGTGGCCGATGTGACGAGGACCGGCGCGATGGCGCCCGAGACCACGGCCGCGTGCATCCCCGTCGCGACCTCCTTCTCTTCGAGTTCGCCCTCCTCGAGGTACTTCTCGAGCAGCGCGTCGTCTCCTTCGGCGGCGGCCTCGACGAGCCGGCCCCGGTAGTCCTCGAACTGCGAGGACAGTTCGTCCGGCGTGTCGATCACGACACCCTTCGGCGTCTTCTGGTCGTAGGAGTAGGCGTGCATCTTGAGTACGTCGACGACGCCGTTGAAGTTCTGCTCTTCGCCGACCGGCAGGTGCAGCGGGAACGGCTTCTTGCCGAACGAGTTCTGCAGCTGATCGAGCGTGTTCGCATACGACGCCCGCTCGCGGTCCATCTTGTTGATGACGATGAATCGGGGGAGGCCGAGGTCCTCGACCATGTCCCAGATGAGCTCGTGCTGCACCTCGACGCCGTCGACGGCGGACACGACGAAGATCGCCGCGTCGCACACGCGCAGGGCGGAGACGACGTCGCCGACGAAGTCGGCGTACCCGGGACAGTCGATGATGTTGATCTTGTAGCCGTTCCACTCGATGGGCGCCATGCCGAGCTGGACGGAGATCTGGTGCTGGTGCTCCTCCGGTTCGAAGTCCGTCGCGGCGCTGCCGTCCTCGATCTTGCCCATGCGCGTCGTCGCGCCGGACGCGAACAGCAAGGCCTCCGCGAGCATGGTCTTCCCCGCGCCGCCGTGGCCGACGAGAGCGATGTTGCGGATGTTGGCTGGTTCGTATTGCCTCACGGGGCGGTCATTATAGGGTCATGCTCGACGCCAAGGCCCGTGAAGCCCTCAAGGGTTTCTACGGATGGACCGGACGAACCCTCGCGCGCCTCGGCTTCACCGCGAACTCGCTGACCGTCCTCGGCATCGTCTTCACCGCCGTCGCCGGGTGGCGCATCGCCGTCGGTGGGTTCCTGTCGGCGGGGCTGATCCTCACCGCCGGGGGCTGCCTCGATTTCTGCGACGGCGCCGTGGCGAAGGCGCGCGGAACGGCCTCCGTCCTCGGTGCGTTCTTCGATTCCGTCACCGACCGGGTGTCCGACGCGATCGTCTTCTCGACGCTGACGTGGTACTTCCTCCGGACGGGGCAGCCGCGTGCGGCCGTCGTCGCGCTCGTCGCGTACGGCATGTCGGTGATGACGTCGTACATCCGCGCGAAGGCGGAGTCGCTCGGTTTCGACAGCAAGGTCGGCGTGCTCGAGCGCGCCGAACGGCTCATCGTGATCTGCACGGCCCTGATCCTGTCGCAGCTCTGGTCGCACCTCGTCGAATCGGCGCTCTGGGTGATCGCGATCTTCGGGGCGGTCACGGTGCTGCAGCGTCTCGTCCATGTCGCACGGCAGGCGCGTGTCGCAGACTGACCCGGCGTACCTGCTGTACCGCATCGGACGCGCGGTCACGACGGCCCTGCCCGAACGTGTGCTCTACGAGCTCGCGTGGGTGGCCGGCGGGGCCGTGGCTCGGTTCAACCGCAACAAGCGCACGGTCGTCCGCCGGAACATCTCACGCGTCGTGTCCACAGACGTCGAAGCGACGGTGGACGAAGCGTTCCGCTCCTACGCGCGTTACTGGGTCGAGGCCTTGCGTCTGCCAAAGCCCGGCTCCGACGAGATCCGCAGCCGAACGACCGTCGAAGGGATCGACGGGATGGCCAAGCACCTCGACGGCGGACAAGGGGTCATCTTCGTCGTGCCACACCTCGGGTCGTACGACGTCGCCGGGGCGTGGGTCGCGTCGCACGGTTGGAAGGTGATCGCGATCGCCGAGGAGCTCGAGCCGCCTGAGCTGTTCCAGATGTTCACGCGCATGCGCGCGTCCGTCGGGGTCGAGGTCCTTCCGGTCGGCAAGGGTTCGTCCGCTCGTGCGCTCTTGAACGGGCTCCGGAGCGGTGCGGCCGTCGGCCTCGTGGCGGACCGTGACATCTCCGGCTCGGGGATCGAGGTCGAGTTCTTCGGCGAGAAGACGCTGATCCCGAACGGTCCGGCCGTACTCGCGCTGCGGACGGGTGCGCCGATCGCGGTTGGCGCGCTGTACCAGCGGCCGGGCGGCCGGTACCACTGCGTCGTCCTCGACCCCATCGACGTGGAAGCGGGGAAGTCGGACCCGGACAAGATCCGTCACATCACGGAACAGATCGTCGCGAACATGGAGGAGCTCATCAGACGGGAGCCGGGCCAGTGGCATCTCTTCCAACCGAACTGGCCGTCCGACCCCGGATACCGGCACGCTTAGCGCATGCGACTGATCATCGGCCTCTGTGTTGCCGCGCTCCTCTTCGCCTCGTGCACGAAGAAGCAGGAAGCGCTGACGTCCCCGGCCCCATCGGCGACCCCCGCGGCGTCCGCGAACTGCCAGGATCGAACGCTCCCGACCCCGACACCACTCGACTCGACGCCGAACACGAAACCAACCGTCTCGATCCCGGACGGACCGCCGCCCTGCAAGCTCGTGATCCAGGACATCCACGTCGGCGACGGCGCGGCCGCGGCCGCAGACTCGACGGTCACCGTGCAGTACGTGGGCGTTTCCTGGTCGAACCACCAGCCGTTCGACTCGTCCTGGGACCGCGGGCAGCCGGCGACCTTCTCCCTCGGACAGGTCGTGCAGGGATGGCAGCAGGGCATACCCGGCATGAAGGAAGGCGGCCGGCGTGAGCTCATCATCCCGCCGTCGCTCGGGTACGGCGATCAGGGGAGCCCGCCCGCGATCGGTCCGAACGAGACGCTCGTGTTCATCATCGACCTCATGAAGGTCGAGTCGACTTCCCCCACGCCGTAGCGACTCCCCATCAAGAAGACCCATCGAGGGACGACTTCATAGCGGAGGCTTTCCGACCTGCGAGGGGTTCATGCACGACCCGTTACGAGACGACGTGCCCGAAACGGTCCTCGGCGCGCACGGCCGCTGGCGGTTGCTCGCCTACTTCGCTGTGATCTCCTTCGCCGCCTTCGCGCTCGTCGGGGTCACCGTCCACGAGCTCATCACGCGTGAGGTCAGCCGGACCAATTTCCGGGCGGCGACGGACCACGCCGTCTTCGTCGCCGACGCGTTCCTCCGCGACCGCCTGACTCCGGACGACATCGCGAAGCCCGTGACGGGCGACCGCTACGACGCGCTCCGGACCTACGTCTCGAGCCGGCTCATCGTCGGCGGTGTCATCCGCGTGAAGGTGTGGAGCGCCAACGGGACAGTGGTGTTCTCGGATGAGCCGCGACTCGTAGGTCGTCGCTTCCCGACGGAAGCAGCGAGCCTCGCCGACGTTCTTCGGAAGGGCCCGGAGACAGAGATCACCGATCTCACCGAGGCCGAAAACGTGTTCGAGCGAGGGCTCGCGAAGGAGTCGATCTCGACATACGTTCCCGTCGCACTCGGCCGGAGCACGACGCCGATCGCGATCGTCGAGCTGTATCAGGACTACACGCCACTGCTGAAGGACGCCGCCCGTTCGCAGCACGAACTGGACCTGCTGCTGCTCGGCGCGCTGCTGCTGCTCTACGCCTTCGTCCTGCCCCTCGCGCACCGCACAGGCGGGACGATGCAGCGCCAAGCTGTGCGCCTCACGACGCTGCTCTCGCGCGAACGGGAGACGGTCCGGCGCCTCGAGGAGTACGACCGCCTGAAGGACGAATTGATCACAGCCGCATCGCACGAGTTGCGTACACCGCTGACCGTCGTTCGCGGCATCGTGACGATGCTCAAGGACCGCGACGATCTATCGGTGGAGACGTCGCGCGATCTCATCAACCGTCTCGACGCGAACGCAGAGAAGCTCGAGCGTTTGCTCGTCAACATCCTCGATCTCGAGCGGATCCAACAGAACACGCTCGAAGCGAGACCCGAGCTGCTCGATCTGGTTCCTGTGATCGAGAACGCTGCGACGTCGGTCGACCTGAAGGATCACACCCTCAGCTTCGACGTGCGATCGGTAAAGGCTGAGATCGACCGGGTGTTGGTCGAGCGTATGATCGCGAACCTCGTCGCGAACGCGGTGCGCCACACGCCGGACGGAACACCGATCGTCGTCCGACTCCGGTCGGACGCGGATACGATCTCGCTGCACGTCGAAGATGAGGGCCCGGGCGTTCCGGACGCGTTGAAAGAGGACATCTTCGATGCGTTCACCCGCGGTGGAGATGACCGGCATGGTCCAGGGACGGGTATCGGCCTCACGATCGTCGCGCAGTTCGCGCGTATGCACGGCGGACGCGCCTGGGTCGAGGACCGGCCCGGTGGCGGAGCGATCTTCCGCGTCGACATCCCGCTCGTGCGTTCACCGACGAAACGGAAGCGCATGCGCGGCCGCGACGCCGCGAACGTCGCATAGCCCCCCGAACCGATACGCTCGGCGCGATGCACATCGCGATCATCTCTCCGTATTCGCTATCGAAACCGGGCGGAGTCCAAGATCATTGCCGCGAGCTCGCGAAGGCGCTCTTCCGAAAAGGGCATGACGTCACGCTGTTCGGTCCGGAGCTCCGCGGCGAGCAAGAAGGCCTCGACGGCATCGGGACGGTTTCGCTCGGGCGCGCGATCAACGTTCCCGCGAACGGGTCGATCGCGCCTCTCGGCATCGACCCGACCGCGCTCGTTCGTCTTGACCTCACGCTCGATGCGGCCGACGTCGTCCACGTCCATGAGCCGTTCCTGCCGGTCGGCCTGATGGCGCTCGCGCGACGACCGCCTAACACCGCGGTCGTCGGGACGTTCCACGCCGCAGCCGAGAAGTTCCTACCGTACGCGATCGCGGCGCCGTTGCTCCGTCGCGCATCGAAACGCCTCGACGAAACGACAGCGGCGTCCCCGGAGGCGCGGCGCCTCGTCCGGCGGTATGTCGCCGTGGATCCGATCGTCGTGCCGAACGGCGTCGACTGCGACTCGTTCGCGAAGGCCGATCCCGATCCGTGGGCGAGCGAGCTCGGGCGGGTCGTCCTCTTCGTCGGACGTGCCGAACTGCGTAAGGACTTCGAGACCGCGCTGCGAGCATTCGACACCATCAAGGCGACGCGCCCGGACGTCCACCTCGTATGGATCCCGGCGACCGACGATGAGATCCCGTCCGGCGTGTCGCGCGACCGCCTCCACGCACTGGGCCCGGTGTCGCGTGAGCGGTTGATGGCGCTCCATCGCGCCGCCGAGGTCGTCCTGTGCCCGTCGAGTGGCAACGAATCGTTCGGGATCGTCGTCCTGGAGGGACTCGCCGGTTCCTCGGCCGTGCTCGCGGCCGACATCCCCGGCTACCGCTACGCCGGCGGCGATGCACCGGTGTACGTCGCGGCCGCCGATGTGAACGCGTGGTCGGACGCGCTCGCGTCGCTGCTCGACGACGACGTACGCCGCGCAAGCGTCGCGTCTCGGGGGCCGGACCGTGCGGCGCTCTTCGACTGGTCGCTCGTCGCCGATCAGACCATCGACGTCTACGAGCGAGCGCTCGCGTAGTGGATCTCCTCGTCGCGCTGGCCACGGCGATCCGCAGTTCCGTACTCCCGCATCTCGGCCGTCCGGAGATGCGCGGATCGAACAGCGTTTCCGTCGGTGGTGACCCGACGTTCGGCATCGACGAAGTCGCGGAGGAAGCGGCGGAGAAGTTCCTCGACGGGATCGACGGCGTCGCGTACTACACGGAGGACCGCGGCCTTGTGGATCGTCCGGGCGCGACCCAACTCCTCGTCGTCGATCCGATCGACGGGACGAGGCCGTCCGGCGCGGGCCTCGAAGCCGGATGCATCTCGATCGCATCGTCGCGCTTCGACAAGGACGCGACCCTCGCCGACGTCGACGACGGACTCATCATGGAGATCAAGACCGGCACGCTGTACCGCGCGAAGCGTGGTGGCGGCGCGCGCGTCGTCGTCCGCGGCGAGACGCGCGAGCCGGCGCTGTCGCCGAAGCGCGAGATCGACGGTGCGTTCTGGACCTACGGACTCCGTGGACGGCCGGCGGTTCCGTCCGTCGTCGTGCTCGAGGAGTTGCTCGACAACAGCGGCGTGTCCGGCGGCGCGTTCGAACTCGGCTCGGCCGCGTTCGGGATCGTCGGCGTCGTGACCGGACGCTTCGATGCATACGTCGATCACGGCCAGCGACTGATCGACGACATCCCGGCCACGCGTAAGCTCTTCGAAGCCATCGCGGACGGAGCCGTGCTCAACAACAACCCCTACGACGTCGCGGCCGCACTCCTCATCGCGGAAGAAGCGGGATGCGTGACGAGTGATGCGTCCGGCAAACCGCTCGCGGACCGACCGCTCGTCGGCTCGGGGGCCGACTACTGCGTCTCGACGGTCGTCGCGTGCACCGACGAGTTGCACGCGGAGATCATCGGCGCGCTCGACCGCGGGATAGAACGACTTCGGGTCAAGATCGGCACAGAGGAGCGAACCTGATGGGCAAGCGGTTCTCGAAGAAGCGATGGCGTCGTCCGGAGCGGATGCTCCTCGATGCAGATGCCGCCGTCGTCCGCCGGAAGGACCTCGGCGCCTCGGAGCCCGTTGCCGTCGAGAGCGAACTCGCGCGCAAGACGAGCGGTCGCGCCATCGTGATCCTGCTCAGTGGATTCATCGGCCTCGCCGCGATCGAAGGCGTGATCGTCGGATTGATCGGCCAAGTGGTGGTGTTCGCGGTGCCCGCCTTCGTGGTCTACGGGTTCGTCTTCTTCGTCGTCGCGCGTGAGTTCGGCGATGGGTGGCTCGTCCGCGCGTTGCGCGCGAAGCCGGCGGACTCCGCACGTCTCGACCGTTTGCTGTCGTCCGAGGCGCGTACGGCCGGCGTGTCCGTGCCCCGTCTGCTCCTGACGGCCGCGGCCGCGCCGAACGCGTTCAGCTTCGCGCTCCGGCGCCGATGGATCATCGTGACGAGTCCGTCTGTCGACTCCGACGAGCTCGCACTCGAAGCGATGTTCGCGCACGAGATCATCCACCTCCGCGACGGTGACGCGTCCGTCTCGGCCCTCTTCATCGTGCTCGCTGCGTCGCCCGAGCTCGTCCTGCGACGCGCGGGTGGACTCGCACTGCTGTCGATCCCGCTGTGGCCGGCGGCACTGATGCTGCGACTCCTGCGCCGCTTCGCGTTCGAACCCGATCGCGAGCACCGCGCGGACGTCGCCGCGGCGATGATGACGCGCTACCCGCCGGGGATGGCGGCCGCGCTGCGCGGCGCCGGCGGTGGTTCGTCCGGGCTGCGGAGCGCCGATCCGTTCTGGTTCGTACCGCGTGGCGTGGACGGACCCGGCGCGACCGATCGAGCCGCCCTCATCGCGGAGATGTAACGCACAACGAGCCGCGCCGTAGCGGAGCGGAGGCGCGTTACGATGGGCCCTCAAGAGGAGGTTTCGATGGAACGCGGCACGGTACGGGTCAAGCGCGGTCTCGCCGAGATGCTCAAGGGCGGCGTCATCATGGACGTCACCAACGTCGACGAGGCGAAGATCGCGGCCGAGGCCGGTGCGGTGTCCGTCATGGCGCTCGAGCGCGTTCCCGCCGACATCCGCGCCGAGGGCGGGGTCGCACGGATGGCCGACCTCCGTCGCATCGAAGAGATCCAATCGGCGATGACCATCCCGGTGATGGCGAAGGTCCGCATCGGACACTTCGTCGAGGCGCAGGTCCTCGAGTCGATCGGGATCGACTTCATCGACGAGTCCGAAGTGCTGACGCCCGCGGACGAGTCGCACCACGTCGACAAGTGGGCCTTCCAGGTTCCCTTCGTGTGCGGCGCGACGAACCTCGGCGAAGCGCTCCGCCGTATCTCCGAAGGCGCGGCGATGATCCGGACGAAAGGCGAAGCCGGGACGGGCAACGTCGTCGAAGCCGTCCGTCACATGCGCCAGGTATCGAGCGAGATCCGTCAGCTGTCGACGCTTCGTCCGGAAGAACTCGCGTCGGCGGCGAAGGAGCTGCGTGCGCCGCTCGAACTCGTCCAGGAGATCGCGGGGTCCGGGAAGCTTCCCGTCGTGAACTTCGCGGCCGGCGGCATCGCGACACCCGCGGACGCCGCGCTCATGATGCAGCTCGGCTGCGACGGCGTCTTCGTCGGCTCCGGGATCTTCAAGAGCGAAGACCCCGATGCGCGTGCGCGTGCGATCGTCGAGGCGACGACGCACTTCGAGGACTCGGACGCCATAGCGCGCGCGTCGCGCGGCCTGGGCGAGGCGATGCACGGCCAGGAGATCTCGCTGCTCGAGACGCGCCTGCAAGATCGCGGCTGGTGAGAGTCGGCGTCCTCGCGCTACAGGGTGATGTGCGTGAGCACGTCCGCTTGTTGAAGGAGATCGGTGCGTCGCCCGTCGCGGTGAAAACGCGTGAGCAACTGGACGATGTCGACGCGATCGTGCTGCCCGGCGGCGAGTCGACGACCATCGGGTTCCTGCTCGAGAAGTTCGAGCTGATGGAACCCCTGCGCAAGCGCATCGAAGACGGGATGCCGACGCTCGGCACGTGCGCGGGCGCGATCCTGCTTGCGAAGCACGTTGTCGGTGGCGATGTCCCGAAGCTGGGAGTGCTCGACGCGACGGTGCATCGCAACGCGTACGGGAGTCAGATCGACAGTTTCGAGGACGACATCGACGTGCAGGACGCCGGGACGATGCACGCGGTGTTCATCCGTGCGCCGATCATCGAGTCGGTAGGCGACGATGTCGAGGTGCTCGCGTCTCGCCGCGACCACCCGGTCGTCGTCCGGCAGGGAACTGTCATCGCAGCGACGTTCCACCCGGAGCTCGCGGACGAAACCGGTTTGCACAGGATGCTGCTCAGATGAGGATCGCGCCGATGCTGCTCGCCTACGACATGCAGGAGACGATGTCGTTCTACACGGACATCCTCGGCTTCCACGTCACGAACACGATGGACGACCCGGTGCAGTGGTGTGCGCTCGAGAAGGACGGCGCCGAGATGATGTTCATGTGGGCCGGGCCGCCGCACGAACACGAACCGGGCGAGGAGCACGACCACACACTCGGGATCCCAGGTGTCATCTACTTCCGGCCGGACGACGTGAAGGCCTTGCACGAGTCGATCGTCGGTCGCTGGCCGATGTGCGAGGAGCTCAGCGTCCGCGCGCACGGCATGCTCGAGTTCGCCGTGCTCGATCCGAACGGCTACCGCCTTCGATTCGGAGAGCGCGCATCGTGAGCGACGTCCGTTCGACGTGGGGACGGTACTCGTCCGCGTTCGCGGCCGAAGGAACGGCCGCCGAGACGCGCGAGTCGATCCGGCGGCTGATCGAGCTCTGCGCGCTGCCTGCCGGCGCCCTCGTGCTCGACGTCGCGACGGGCGCGGGGTACACCGCGTTCGCCTTCACGCGCACGGGTTGTCGCGTGATCCCGAGCGATCCGACGCACGAGATGCTCCTCGCGACGAAGCAGGGCTGGCGAGAGCGCGGGTTCGACGGTGATGCAAGGTGCGTCGAAGCGTGGGCAGAAGCACTTCCGTTCGCGGACGCATCACTCGATGCCGTCGTGTCGCATCGCGCACCTCACCAGTTCAGCGACGCGGACGCGTTCGCGCGCGAGGCCGCACGCATCGTGAAACCGGGTGGGATCGTCGCGATCGCCGATCAATCCCCGCCGGACGGATACGAGACGTGGCACAACGATCTCGAACGCATGCGCGACCCAACGCACGAACACGCGCGGAGCCCGCACGAGTGGCACGCCGTCCTCGAGGGCGCGGGTCTGACGGTTCGCGCGACCGATGTCGTGTATCAGGAGCACGACGTCGAGGAATGGTTCGACCGCGTGGACTGCCCCCCGGACCGGCGCAAGCAGGCCCGGACGATGCTCGACGCGACGCCGGAAGAGATACGTGACGTCTATGGCTACGACGGCGTCCGGATGCGTACGCCGCAGTGTGTGATGGTCGCTACCCTGTAGGAGTCATGTCCGGACATTCCAAATGGGCGGGGATCAAGCACAAGAAGGCCGTCGTCGACGCGCGCCGCGGCAAGCTCTTCGCGAAACTGATCCGAGGTATCGAGGTCGCGGCCCGCGAAGGTGGAACGTCCAGCGCCAGCGGCGACATGACGCTCGCGGCGGCGATCGACCGCGCGAAGTCGTCCGGCGTTCCGGCGGACACGATCGAACGAGCTGCGAAGCGCGGTGCCGGCGAGCTCGGCGAGAACGTCAACTACGAGCGGGTGCTGTACGAAGGCTATGCGCCCGGCGGTGTCGCCGTGATCGCCGAGGCATTGACGGAGAACCGCAACCGCACGTCGTCGGAGGTCCGTTCGGTCTTCGGCAAGGGCGGCGGGAACCTCGGCGAGCCCGGATCCGTCGCATGGATGTTCGATCGTTGCGGGCTCATCGTCGTGAACAACGCGAGTGAGGACGACGTGCTCCTCGCCGCGGCCGACGCCGGTGCGGACGATGTTCGTCCGCAGGAGGACGGTAGCTTCGAAGTCGTCTGCGACTCGAAGGACTTCGCGCGGGTGCGCACGGCGATCGAGAGCGCCGGCCTCGAGGTCGAGAACGCCGAGCTCACGATGCTCCCGCAGTCGACGATCGCGCTCGACGCGAGCGGGGCTCGTCCGGTGCTGCGTCTGCTCGATGCGCTCGAAGAACTGGACGACGTGCAGAACGTCTACGCCAACTTCGACATCCCCGACGAAGTGTTCGCTGAGGTCTCCTAGACCACCCAGTTGAACCGGTTGAACGCGAGCGTTCCCCAGAGGTTCACAAGCACGCAGTAGGCGAGCAGGACGATCGCCGGCTTGCTCAACCGCTCGCGCATGCCCGACGCGGTCAGGATCACCAGGGTCGGCAGCAGATCGAGCGCGTAGCGGTACCCGAACTGGCTCCAGCCGGTCGCGCCGTGCGTGATGAGCGGCACCGACGTGAGGGCCAACGCGAGGAGCGCGGCCCCCGTACGTCCGTCGAGCCGTGCGCGGAACGCGTAGAGGAACATCGGCGTGGTGAAGAGCAGCGCCATCCCGATGTAGTCCGGCCGCACATAGGGGAACACGTGCGAGAAGTGCGGCCATTCGAAGAAGATCGCTCGGACGTGTCGCGGGATGTATGTGATGTTGAAGCGTCCGCGCGCGAACCACGGTTCGTGCAGGTACTGCGGATGGTTGTACCCGAGATCACGGAACGTGCCGTAGCGCGCTCTGTTGTAGCCGAGATAGAAGGCGACGCCGGACGCAACACTTGCGAAGAAGATCCCGCCCTTCTTGATGTTCTGCCGGACGAACCGCAGATCGCCGCCGAGGACGAGGTACGCGTAGAGCGGCGCGATGAGGAAGACGGGCAACCGGGAGAGTCCGGCGAGGGCGACGCAGGTGCCGACGAGCCACGGGCGTCGTCGTCGGGTCGCTTCGACGAGGCCGGCCATGAGGAAGAAGACCGCGGACACGTGTGCGAACGACCAGAACCCGCCGTCGGACGAAACCCACCAGAAGTCCGTGCCGAAGGCGATGAGGATCGTCATCGTGACGCGGATGGACGTCTGTTCCCAAAGCCTCCCCGATGCGACCCAGAAGAACCCGACGGCGAGCGCTCCGACGCCACAGGAGATGAGGACGTTGTCCGCGCCGGTCCCGAAGATCGCGACGAACGGGAACAGGAAGAGCGTCGGCGCCGGCGGATCGATCACGAACCACTTGTGACCGAAGCGCGCGAGTTCGAGGAACGGCGGCGGGTTCACGAGCCAGAGGCGCTTGTGCAGGAACGCGTCCGTCAGCAGGACGTACTGGTTGTACGGGTTCTGGACCCGTCGCGTGACGTAGTACACGACGAAGACGAGGGCCGAGACGACGAGCATCTGGAGCCAGGGCTTGCGTTTCAGAAGGTCCATGTGCCGGCGAGGTACCACCAGACGAACCAGACCTGGATGGCGATGAAGACGAGGAGGACCGCGCCGAACGTTGACCGTGACCGCGTCGCGCGGGCACCGATGAAGAAGATCGGATACAGCGCGATCAGGTAGCGGGGGAGACTGATGAGCCACGACGTCGACACGATGAGTACGAAGCCCGCCCACGCGTAGACGTTGTCCGCGAAGCGCAGCCTCCGCGCGCCGGCGGCGAGAACGACGATCCCGAAGGCGTACGCGACCAGCCGGCTCACGATGATCAGCCGCCGCGTC
>Ga0307469_10000332_pt1 | contig 17834 bp, 14 predicted proteins | sample atmos_gasesAM2C__FD_203084 | JGI IMG/M metagenome (GOLD analysis project Ga0307469, IMG submission 203084) | Hardwood forest soil microbial communities from Morgan-Monroe State Forest, Indiana, United States - atmos_gasesAM2C_515 | ecosystem: Environmental > Terrestrial > Soil > Temperate...
CTGAAGGAGCTCAACATCGAGTGGATCGCGGCCCATTCCCCGCAAGCCAAGGGGCGGATTGAGCGTGCTTTTCAAACCGCCCAGGACCGGCTGGTGAAGGGCTTGCGACGAGTGCAGGCCAAGGACTTGGAAACCGCGAATGCGTATTTACAGCAAGTGTTTGTTCCGCTCTGGAACCAGCGCTTTCGTTACGAGCCGCAAATGGCCGGTGACGCCCATCGTGCGCTGCTGCCGGGAACGAATCTAGATTCGGTATTGAGCATTCGGGACAGCCGTACGGTGGCCGCCGATCACACGGTGCGGTGGGAAGGAATCACCTATCGGGTGCAACGGGAACACGTAGCCCGGGGGATGCGTGGAGCCCGAGTGCAGTTAGAGCGGCGGCTGGATGGCAGCCGGTGGATGCAGTGGCGCAACCGATTCGTGCCACTGGCACGCTGTGAAACCAGACCACGCGCAATCGTTGAGCGTCGAGTCAAAACCCAAGCTACACCCGAGCGATCGGCGGCGGAGAAAGCGCGGGCCAGGCAGCGAGTTCTCGATAACCGGCGTCGCTTGTCAGAAGCTTACGCGCAGTTGCCCAATCGACCGATCTGGCAAGCCATGAACGATTCCTTGCTGCGAGCGGGAGGGCTTCGATAGAGATGTGCGAGGCAAGGAGGACTCAAACGCCGTCCCCCTTGCCTCGCGCTCCCATCTCCCGGCTCCAAAAGCGGAAGTTTCTACTTTGCTGGGAAGCGGAACTTTCTACTTTGCCTTGACACTACCGTTCAAACCTTACTTACATCGTAGGGGAACGTCATAACCACGAACTTTGGGGGTGCCATGACTATCTCGTGGCAGCGGTTGGCTTGTGTTTTCCCGATTGGAGGTCAGCCGGTTCGGCTGCCAGCCTCCAGGCGAACATCAGAAACGACGGCGCCGTGAGATCAATCGCTGGTTCCACTGTCGAATAGAACTCGACGTTGTCCTTGTATACGGCACCGTTCCCGTTGAATGGAGAGAACACATCTTCCCCGTTCTGTGGACACGCCTTCGCGCCTCGAGGCGCCCCCGAGTCAGGCTTTTCGATCGGCCCCTCGACCATAGCACCGGCCAGGACCGGCGTCGGCGGGTTACCCGATCCTAGTAAGTTGGCGACCTGGTGATGGATGCACCGCGGGAAGGTTGTTCCGTCACCCACAATGAAGGAAGTTCCCCAGGCGTTCGCGCCCAGGATATTGTCCATCCATTGGCGGGAGTAAGCGTCGTAGGTTTTGGAGTGAGTCAGGTAGTCATACTCACTCGCCATCACTGCTAGTGCGGCCCCGTGAGTCGGGGTGTCGCCCGCACCCCAGGAAGCGCCAAATCCAAAGGGATCTTTGGCGGCTAGCGAGACGGCGTTGTTCAAAGTCTTCTTCATATCGGCGAGGAGATCCGCCGGCGTCACCGCCAGCCCACTTGGGTTGCCCGCCAATGCCATGGCCCGATGCAGTTCGAAATGAGCCAACCCGCCCACGTCCGCAACGCTCAGTATTTCGCCGCCGCCTTTCTCACCCTGGATGTAGGCGGAGGCCCAGTCAGTGGCCTGCTTCAGATAGAAGGCTGGATCATGATGGGGCAGTCCATCCGGCAGGCTAGGACTGCGGGTAGCAAGGTAGAGTTCCGTCGCCCCCAACTCCATGTCGTCGCGCCATTCCGATTCACCGTAGAAATCGTGAGGGGATGCTGTCAGCAACTCTGCTGGCGGCGAGGTGTCGGCCAAATCAAAGATGTGCTCCGCCGCCAACAAACACCGGTTGGCATACCCCGGGTCGGTTGTCCGATAGACCGTGAAGCACAGCGCGAGGTCCGCAGCGAGGCGGCCCGCCAGATTGGGGCTCACCTTCGACCCGGCAGGCGCGGCGAGAAGGATCGGTCGATGGCGAATGTAACGGTACTTCGGTTGTGTGCCGCCGAAAGTATCGTCCTCCTGCGGGAGGCGCCAGATGCTGTGGTCATCCTCGAAGCTGGAATTCCCGCTCCCAATCCCAACCTGGTAGTAAAGGGTCAGGGAGTCGTCGTTCCACATGCGCTGCAGCCAGTCCAAACCAAATTTCGACTCTTTCACAAAATCGGACATCGAGGAATCACTGCCCAACTGGTGAGGAAAGTCGCGCACGCCCACTAACATCAGAGCTACCGTGTAGCTGGCCGTATGCACGAATTTCAGGGAGTCGCCGGCGTCCCACCAACCTCCCGAGGCGTCGACAACCGCGCCCGTGGGCAGCAGGTCGCCCTTGATTCGTTCGAACAAGCCGAATTGCGGAGACCTGTAAACATTGCCGCGCTGGTCGTTTACGTGTGCCGGCGCTGTGCGCAGGGCAGAGGGAATGTAGTCATTTCCGTCTCGCTGGTCCTGAAAAAAGTGCAACGCGTTGCTCAGAGCACGACCGTAGAGTTGCTCCGAGGAGTCCACTCTGAATGTGGCTGATGCTTGATGCGGCCCTGACACGCTCAGCGTGTAGTTCCCTGCGGTCAAAGATACAAAGTCGATTGGGTAGACGTTGTACTTCCCCCAAGTGCGGGCCGGGCTGCCCACCACACCGGAAGAAACCCTTTCTCCATTCGATTTCTCGACCGTAAAGGTGGATGGTTTTTGCGCGGCTTCTGTCATTAGGTACACACGCACCGGTCCTGTCTCGTATCCCAACTGATTCAGGCGTAGGTACGCGCTCTCACCCGGCTTGGCTACTTGGGAACATCCGGGCATCATCAAGATCAAAAAAACGCTCAGCACCGCTGGCGTCAGTACGAGTCGTGATGTTTTCAACCTCATGCGGTGTGCGCGGCCGTTTAGCAGTTCGCGAGAATTTCGGGCGTCATCCCACATCGATAGAGCCTCGACACCGGTCGGGGACGATGGTAAATGGGATTTCGAGGATTCCTTTCAAAAAACTCAATTTGAATCATTGAGATCGATCCCATGGAGACGCTTCGGCACGAGCAGGTTGAGTTTGATCGACTGACTTCGTCACTCATCAGAGTGGAGTAGGTCTCGAGCAAGCCTGGTCTAATTGCAGGTCAAGGAAGCTCGTCCGATAAACATCTCGCCATCGGCGGGAGTGGCTGTAACGGTCACGGGGGTCGAAACGGTCGCCGTGCACGTGGCGGTCACATGAGTGGTCGGCGAGGATGAAAGATGGACTGACGGATCACTTACTGTCCAGTTGGAATTGACCAGAGCCGCCGTCACCGCCGGGCAGCCGGAGTTGCCCTTAGGCTGAAACGAAGCACTGAACATTTGGCTATTACCAGGCGCGGCCGCCGCGTGGTCTGCTGTGGCTGTTGGCGGGGCCACGACTATTCCGTCGACTCCGCACGGCCCATTGCTTCCACAGCCCATAGCTGAGAGAAGCGTTACGCCAAGGCAAACACCCGCAAAAAGCCTGGATGTACACATTGCTGATCCTTGTCTCTGGCCGCCGCTATTTTAGCGTGATCAAGGAACTTTCTATCATTCAATCGACGTAACATCGCGGTTACAGTCATTGACGGGGAACTTCAATCGCGAATCGAAACCACCTCTGCTTTCCAAAAAATCAGGGCAGACGATTTCGTCTGCCCTTTCGCGGGCGAGGGCGCCCGCGCTACATTTTTTGATTCCGACTACGCGCCGACTAGCGCCGGCTCGGCCTCGTAGATCGAGTACCAGGGCGTAGCCGCTTTCAGCTTGCTGTTCACGTTGTCGATGTTCTTCACGCCTTCGGTCTGGAGCCACTTGCGGAAGGCATCCGCGCCTTGCTTGGCGTAGACGGGGATTCCCTCCTTCCAGGTGGCGCGACCGCACAGGACGCCGTTGAACTTCACGCCGGACTCCCCAGCGAGCACAAGCGTCTCGCTGAATTCGGCGTTGCTGACTCCAGCCGAGAGATAAATGAACGGCTTGGTCGCGACGCTGGCGGCTTTGTGGAACAGGTCAATGGCTTCCTGCTTCGAGTAGGCCTTCTGTCCGGCGAACGACTTGGTGCCTTCGACGAACTTCATGTTCACGGGCACTTCCACCTTCAGCACGTCGACGCCGTAGCGGTCTTTGCTGAACTCGCGCATGCTCTCGGTGACGATCTGCGGTTTCTTCTTGGCATACTCCAGGCCCTTCTCATCGGCGCCTTCTTCGTAGCCCACGAACTCGAGAAAGAACGGGATGTCGTTGGCGCGGCACTCGTCGCCGATGCGCTCAACCCAGGCGTGCTTCTGGTCGTTGACCTTCTTCGGGTCGAACGGGGTGTAGTAGAGCAGGATCTTCACGCAGTCGGCGCCGGCTTCCTTCAGGCGGCGTGCTGACCAGTGATCGAGCAAGTCGCCCAGCCGGCCGGGACCGGTCTTGTCATATCCGGTCTTTTCATAGGCGAGCAGCAGGCCGGCGTTCTGGGCGCGGCGCTTCGAGGCGGGCAACCCCCACTCGGGATCGAGCAGGATGGCGCTGGCGTGTGGGGTCAGGACTTCGGTGACCAGCGTTTTGAATTCTTGCATCATGGCGTCGGTGACGTCGCCGCCCTTTTCCTTGGCGAGAGATTTCTGCAGGGAGCCGCGCTGGTCCATGGCGGCGGCGGCAATGACGCCGCGGTCGGTGGAGACCTTCTTGAGTCCGGCAAGTTTTCCGGGGGTGAGCTTCATTGTTCTTTCCTCCAAAAATGAGTGCGCATGGGGACAGATACACTCCGCCCGTGGAGCAGGTGGGGCGAAGTTTTATTGTAATACGGGGCGGTGGGGCGGGGTGTGACGGATGAACATTGGGCAATGCCTCAGTTTCCCCATTGAACCGGTGCGGTCGCAAGTTCTAGGACGAACAGGCAACCGAAGAATAGCCCCAGTTTCAGCTGTTTCGCGTCCGGAGACTTTCCCCAAGCGAGAGCCCGATAGCATTGGGCAGGAAATTTTAGCAGCAGAAATCCACAGCCAAAGAACCACACAAGAATGACGATGTGCAAATCGCGCGGCGAGAACACGGGAGTTAGCATAGTCAGAAGAAGATTTTCGTTCAGACTCACTGCCGCAGCGTCAGCGTGCTCAGCACTGCCTGCTGCTTCGCGATCAGAGTATCCACCCCTTTGCGGGCCAGCGCGAGCATCTGGGTAAACTGCTGGTCGTCGAAGACGCGGTGCTCGGCGGTGGCCTGGACTTCGACCATCTTTTTGCCGGCGGTCATGACGAAGTTCATGTCGACGTCGGCGCGGGAGTCTTCTTCGTAGTTGAGGTCGAGGAGCGGCTCGCCGTCGACGATGCCCACGCTGATGGCGGCCACGAAGTCGCGTAAGGGGACCGCCGTGAGCGTTCCGGCATCGACCAGCTTTTCGAGCGCGAGGCCCAGCGCGACGAAGGCGCCCGTGATGGAGGCAGTACGCGTGCCGCCGTCGGCCTGGATGACGTCGCAATCGATCCAGACGGTGCGCTCGCCGAGTTTTTCGAGATCGGTGACGGCACGCAGGGAGCGTCCGATGAGGCGCTGAATTTCGTGGGTGCGTCCGCTGGCGCGGCCCTTGCTCACTTCGCGCGTCATGCGCGTGAGGGTGGCGCGCGGGAGCATGCCGTATTCGCTCGAGACCCATCCTTTGCCGGTGTTGCGCAAGAAGGCCGGCACGGATTCTTCGACGGAGGCGGTGCAGATAACGCGGGTGTTGCCGACTTCGATGAGCGCGGAGCCTTCGGCGGTGTGGATGAAGTCGGGGAGGATCGAGACGGGACGGAGCTGGTCGGGGGTACGGTTGTCGGAACGAAAAACCATGATGGCGGGATTGTAAATCAGAGGGTGGGGGACAGGTGACGGGTGACGGGTGATGGGTGACGGGTGATGGGTGACGGGTGATGGGTGACGGGTGACGGGTGACGGGTCACAGGTCACGGGTCTTGGTTTCGAGTTTCGAGTTTCAAGCGGGGTGTCACCTGTGACCTATCACCTGAGACCTATCACCTGCTTCACTGCATTTGTGCGACTAGCTGGCTTACGGCAATGGTGTCGTAGGTGGCGGACAAATCTGCGTGTCCCGCCAACGTTTCCCTTTCTTTGCCCTCAACCAGGATTTTCACGCGGAGAGTGTTCGGGAGGTTGGCGGCCAGCGTCTGAATCAGCGACGTCACCGTTAATTCTTCTTCCAGGACACCCGAGCGGTGACCATTCGCAAACGCCGCGTTCAGGTCGATCACCGCGAGTCCTGGATCCACCAGATAGACGGCGCGGACCTCGGATCCGGCGGCCAGGGGATGCGGAGAATCTTTCGACACGTAAATGTCGAGCAAGGCGCGCAGCAGTTCCTCGGCGCGTTGCTGGCGGGCGGAAGGCAGCGGGATGGCGGCGGCCTGCGCGCGCAGAATTCCGGCGGCGTCATTGGCTACGTACAGGGTGACGCGCTCGGTCGGTCCCTGAGCGGGCGGGGCTACGGGTCGCGCATCGGCGGCAGCCTCGGGTTGCTTGGCGCGCCCGCGAACGCGTCCTGCGTAGAAACCCATCCCCAACACCGCAAGCAGAAGAATTCCCACCGCAATCTGCAGGTGACGCGGAATCATGGCGCGACTCCGAGCTGATTGTGCACGGCCGCAATGCCGGTGGCGATGGCGCTCGCAATGTTCTGCTGGTACGCGGGCAGGTTGAGGTCCATGACATCCGTTCCCGGCGGCGCGGCCTCCACGGCGATCGCGGCCGTCGTCAGGTTGTTAAGCGGACGCAACGGGGCCTGCAACGAGCGTACCGAAATCTGGCGCCGTTGAAATTCCGCGGCGACAACCTGCGCTGCAACCTTACTCAGGGGGACGAAGCGCTCTTGCGCGGTGTCCCAGGCGATGAAGGGCCCGTTGTTCTCACCGCCCGAAGGCAGCAGCGCCGTATAGACGCGGACGCCTCGACCGTCAGAGGCCGCGTGCAGCGCGATGTAGATCGTCGAATGAGCGGTGTTGGTGGCAATCGCGCGCTCGTCGACCGAGAGGTTGGCGTCGGAATCGCGCAGCACGAGTGTAGGGATGCCGCGGGACTCCAGTTCCTGGCGCAAACGGCGGGCAAGCGCGAGCGTAATATCTTTTTCCGCCAGCGTATCGCTGAGGGCCGCACCGCGGTCGTCACCTCCATGGCTGGGATCGACGACGGCGTAGTAGTGGCGAGGGCTGGGCGGAACCGGCGCGGCTGGATTCGCGGGCGACGGAGCCGATGGCGGGCCACCGGCAGCGGGAGTCCCGGGCGCTGGGCCCGCCGGCTGCTGCGGAGTCGGGGCCACGGTAATGGTCCGGCCATCGTTCGAGAAGCTGGCCATCAGCGGGACGGTGCCGTTGACGGTGAGTTCGGCAACCCCGTTATTTTCGGCGTAAGTGGCGGAGGGGATGGCCTTGTCGCCAAAAGTGAGCGTGGGCGTGCCGGGTGCGACCAGCGGCTCGCGGGTGAACGTCATGCGCAGGCGGCCGGGTTCGGTTGCGATGGTGGGATTCACGGGCGCCGTAAAATTCATGACCAGGCGCGGTGGCGTGGTATGGCTCAGCTGAGCGGTCAGATGCGTGGCGACGTTGCCCACAAAAAGGCGGCGCGACACAGGATTGAAGCTGACCGGAGCACCGAGCATGCGCGGGAGGAGCGTGCCCAGAGAAACGAGGGGCACCAGGCCGCGGCCGTTCTCGAGCAGGAAGTTTCCTGGAAAATCGACGTCGTGGCCGCGGATCTTGGCGCGGTTCTTTCCAGCGGTGAATTCGGAATCGCCGTCGTTGTAGTGGAGTCTCCAGTGCAGGCCGTCGGTGCGGGTTGTCACGGTGCCAAGCGGCTCGACACATTCGAGCAGGCTGACGTACTCGCGCCCATCACGATCGGTGATCGGGAGAGAGAAGCTGACGTTGGGGGCATAGATCATGATGTGCTTCTCGTCGGTGGAATGGAGCGGGAGGATGGCGGCAATCAGGATGAGGATGAGCAGGCGGACCGAGGCACGGGAAGAGCTGTCGCGATGGAAGCCTAGTGCAGCTTTCTGACGGAAGTAGCGCAAGTCCAGACGACCTCGAGGGATTGGGAAATTCTGCATCAGAGTAACAGAGGGACCTACCTGTCGCGGGGAACCATGGGCGGGGCCGCCCGCGCTTCGCTTTTGGGTTCGTTTGCCCGGGCCGTATTCCCGCGATAGACTCTCGATTTCGAGGTGGGTCATGCTGGTTGTCATGCAGGCGCATGCCACGGAAGAACAGGTACGCGCCGTCTGTCAGAAAATCGAGTCGCTCGGCTACCGCGCTCATGCCATGCCCGGCGCGACGCGCACGGCGATCGGCATCACCGGCAACCAGGGTGAGGTCGAGCAGGGCACGCTCGACGACATGCCCGGCGTGCAGGAAGTCATCCGCGTCAGCAAGCCCTACAAGCTGGTCAGCCGCGACGTCAAAGAAGAAAACACTGTGATCCGCTTTGCCGGGACTCCGGCAACCATCGGCGGGAAAAATCTCGCGATCATTGCCGGGCCGTGCGCGATCGAGAATCGCGACCAGGCTTTTGCTGTCGCCGAGGCCGTCGCCGGCGCGGGTGCTCAGTTCTTTCGCGGCGGCGCCTACAAGCCACGGACTTCTCCCTATTCGTTTCAGGGGATGGGAGAGGCGGGCCTGCAGATCATGGCGGAGATCCGCGACCGCTTCGGGTTGAAGATCATTACCGAGGCCATCGACAACGAATCGCTCGAGCTGGTTGATCAATATGCGGACGTGATCCAGATCGGCGCGCGCAACATGCAGAACTTTTCCTTGCTCAAGCGCGCCGGGCGCGCAAGGAAGCCGGTCCTGCTGAAGCGTGGCATGTCAGCCACTCTTGAAGAATTCTTCATGGCGGCCGAGTACATCATGAGCGAAGGCAATTACAACGTCGTGCTGTGCGAGCGGGGCGTGCGCACGTTTGCGGACCACACGCGCAACACGCTCGATTTGAGCATCGTGCCGGCCGTGCAGCGGCTGAGCCATTTGCCAATCGTGGTGGACCCGAGTCATGGAACGGGGAAGCGAAATAAGGTGACGCCGCTGTCGCGGGCTTCCGTGGCCGTGGGCGCGGATGGGTTGATCGTCGAAGTTCACAATCAGCCCGATAAGGCGCTGTCGGACGGGATGCAGTCACTCTATCCGGAACAGTTCGTGGACTTGATGGCGCAGGTGCGGCAGATCGCGGCGGTCGTGGGACGGGAGATTGTACCCATCGCAGCACAAGACCGCGCGGCTTACAAAGCTCCTGAGCCTGCTCCAGCGAGGTAGTTAGCTATGAAGCACTTCGTCTGTTTACTCTCGATGCTGTTGCTTTCACCGACCGCAGTCCGTTGTCAGGAGCCTGCCACTCTGCAGAACGCCGATTCCGGGAGCCCCCAAGTGGTGATGATGCTCAACTCCACAGGATACGAAATTCTGAACCGCGTCAATTCGAAAGAGGTGGGCTTCTATCCCGATCGCATACTGGGCAAGGTCCGGAATCAGTGGTACCCGAAGGTCCGTCAGTTGAAAAAGGCAAATAGTCTCCAGACTGGTACTACGCTCGTCAACCTGACCGTCCAGAAGGACGGCACTCTCGGGTCGTTGACGACGACGCAATCCTCCGGGAGCGATGTCCTGGATGTTGCCGCTCGCGACGCCATTGCTGCAGCCGCGCCATTTGCACCGTTCCCCAGCACGCTTCGCGAGAAAGAACTCCAGATGCGTATGCATTTCGGATATGCCCAGACACCCAGCCCGGAGGCTCCTGTCTGCAATGGCCCGAATCTCGGGGCGCATCACGGCGAGCTCGTCTTGCGCCAGGTTGGTCAGGGCGTCACACCTCCGCATTCCACTTACCAACCCGATCCTGAATACTCCGACCAAGCCCGACGGGCGAAATATCAAAGTTTCGTCATGGTCGGCGGAACGGTAGATCCCGCTGGCGACTTCACCGACACCTGCATCGCCCAGGCCGCCGGCGAAGGACTCGATGAGAAGGCGATCGAGACCGTACGCACCTGGAAGTTCGAACCGGCCCGCCAACAAGGAGAAGCGGTTCCGGTACGGATCGGAGTGGAAGTCAGCTTCCGCCTTTATTGATCCAAGCTCGTCGGTGTCGTAATCTTTCCCCTCCGGGGCCCCATTCTTGAGAAAAATCCTCTTCATTGTAGTTCTTCTACCTGTCGTCGCCGCTGTGGGCTGGTGGTATTTCCGCGAAAGCCCTCTTCCCGACTACGGACCGGCGTACCGAGAATACGCGTACGTCACCAACGGCAAGAGCAACACGGTGAGCGTGATCGATCTGCGCACGTTTCAGCCGGCGAAGACGATTGCGGTGGGCAACGAGCCGACGGGCGTGGCCGCGAATCCGAAGAAGAACGAAATCTATGTGGTCAACAGCGGGTCGAACAACGTCAGCGTGATCGATGCGGAGAAGAATCAGGTAGTCGCGGGGATCGGGGTACACGGACGGCCTTACTTCATCGACGTGTCCGCGGACGGCAAGCGCGCTTACGTGGCGAACGCGGGATCGGCGAACGTGTCGGTGATCGACCTGGAGAAGCGCGCCGTGAACGGAACGATCCGCGTGGGTGCTGCGCCGGGGCTGGCGCGGGTGACGGCCTCGGGTGCCACCGTGGTCGTAAGCAATCGCGGGGACAACACGGTGTCTTTGATCGACACGCAGAGGATGGCGGTGCGCGCGATCCTGCCGGTGTGTCAGCAGCCGGAGGATATCGCGATCCTGCCGGATTCTTCGAAGGCGTTCGTGGCCTGCAGCGGATCGGCGCAGGTGGCGTCGATCGATCTGAAGAACGACAAGGTGCTGGCGCTGCTCGACGTCGGCCCAACTCCGGTGAACCTGGCGCTGAAGCCGGACGGCGGCGAACTCATGGTCGTCGATTTTGCCGGGGACAGTATTTCGATTATTGAGACAACGACCGACGAGGTTGCCAGCAGTTACCTGATCGGGACCAAGCCGGTTCGGGGCTTGGTGTCGGCGGACAATTCGCGACTCTACGTGAGCAATTTCGGCACGAACAGCGTGGCGGTGTACGACATCGATGTCGGGAAGATCGTGGCAACGATGCCCGTCGGCAGCGGGCCGGACGGTCTGGCGCTCTCGCAGAGCCAGAACTACCTGCTGGTATTGAATTCCCAGTCGGGGGATGTGACGGTGATCCAGAAGAGGAAGCCGCGCAAGCTCGAGCCCAGCGAGTATTCCCTGCTGACCATGATTCCGGTGGGGGTGCAGCCGAATAATGTGGTGGTGAAGTCGTTCACGATCACGGGGGCGACGCGGAAGAAATAGGGCAGGTCTCTTGCTGTCCACGCTGGACAAACGGCCTGCACTCGCGTTAATCTGAATCTTCGAGAAGAAAACGCCCGTGCGCAGCTTGCGCGCGGGCGATTTTTTTTGCTCAAAAGGAGATTGGGCATGGACGACGACGCTTTGGACGACGTGTTTCTGCATGATGGCTACGTCTTTACCCCAGAGAGTTTTCTAACCCAGGAGGTGGTTGGGAAATTCGAAAGCTGCGAATACGGATTGGAGGAATTTACGCACGCGCGTCACCTGACGGTGGCGTGCTGGTATTTATGCATCTGCCCTCGGGAGGAAGCGCTGGCGCGGATGCGCGCCGGCTTGCGGCGTTTCATCGCTCATCACCGTAAGGAGGGGTATCACGAAACCATCACGCGCTTCTGGATGGAGTTGCTGGATGGCTATCTCGGAGGGCTGCCGGCCGACATGCCACTCGATGCAAAAGTGAAAACTGCCGTCGCCCGCTACGGTCGGAAGGATGTCTTGTTCGCTTACTACACGCGAGAGCGCGTCATGTCAGACGCAGCGAGGCGGGAGTGGATGGAGCCCGACTTGCGCAGCTTGGATGATGAATCGCATCGTCGGTCGTCGCCTGAGGAATTTCTACAATTGATCACATCCCTGTTCGATGGCTGAGTGTTACGCGCTGGAGATCGGGTTCGATTTCGCCCCTGCAAAGCTCTTCTTCATTTCCCAAGTAACTCCAGCACGGCGGTGGTCTCCACCAAAATGCCGGTTTTCAGGCTCGGTTCCTCCTCGGGAGCGAACAGCGAAGAGTGTGGGCCGGGCAAGGCCTCTCCGCTTTTTTGGGCGGCCGCGAACTTTGCGGGATTGACGGCTCCGAGATTCAGCATCACCGAGGGCACCCCGGTGCGGGCATATTCGGCAAAGTCGTCGCTGGCCATGTTCGGCCGGAAAGAAACCACGTTCTCTTTTCCGAGCACGGACTCTAATGCTCCGACGACGCGCTGGGTCATGGCTGGATCGTTGTAGACGGCATTGACCGTCTCTACGCGCGTGACGGTGGGCTTCTTTTCGGCTCCGGCGGCCGCGGCCTCGCCATCCACGACGCGTTCTATGGCCGAGAGCAGATGCTGGCGGACATCGTCTTTGTAGGAGCGGACGGTGAGCTGGAGTTTTACCTCGTCGGGAATGATGTTGTTTTTGGTGCCGCCGTGGATGGTGCCGACCGTAATGACACCAGGATCCTGCGGATTTTTCTCGCGGGAAATGATGGTCTGCCAGGCCAGGATGGTGCGGGCGGCGATCACGACGGGATCGATGGTGAGTTCGGGAGCGGATCCGTGGCCGCCCTTGCCGTAGATAGTCACGTCGAGCGAGTCGGCGTTCGACATGGCGAAGCCACTCACGTAGTTGACCGCGCCGGCGGGCGCGAACGACGTGTCGTGAATCGCGAAGGCGTAGTCGGGCCTCGGGAAGCGCGTGAAGAGGCCGTCTTTGAGCATCGCCGAGGCGCCCTGGATGCGCTCTTCGGCGGGTTGGCCGACATAGATGAACGTTCCGTGCCAGCGGTCTTTGTTTTGGGCCAGGAGTGCGGCGGTGCCCATGCCGACTGACATGTGAAGGTCATGCCCGCAGGCATGCATAATGGGCACTTCGATGCCCTGGTCGTTGTGCGTGGTCGCGTGGCTGGCGTAGGGGAGCTGTGTTTTTTCGAGCACAGGGAGCGCGTCGAGTTCGGCGCGGATCATGACGGTCGGGCCGGCGCCATTTTTCAGCACGCCCACAACTCCGGTATTGCCGACTCCCGTCGTGACTTCGTAGCCGAGCTTTCGTAGCTGGTCGGCAATTTTCGTGGCGGTCTTTTCTTCGTGCAGCGAGAGTTCCGGGTTGCGGTGGAGGTCTTCGTAGAGCGCGCGCATCTGCGGGTAGATGGCGTCGATCTGCTGCGGGGAGGGGGAGCGCCAGGGGTCGGCGGCAAAGGCAGTAGCAGACAAGCAGAGAACGATGCCGAGGAACAGTCTGGGGATTGTGGGATTCATCGCGTCGGCATTAGAACATGGGGGCAGGAGCGCGGGGAAGGCGGAAGGGACCACAGGTGATGGGGTCTTGGGTCCCAGCAGTTGGCTTTGGAGTGAAAGGTCCACCTCGTGGGTTGAATCGTATGGAGAAACTCCGAAACTGTGCAACAGAGTCTGAAGGCGCATCGACAAGGACGCTTTGCGGCGCGCCTTTGGGCGCGCCCTGACACAGAACCTACATTTGGAAGTTAGTCGTTGGCGGCGGTTGTGGCGCAGAGGCGATCGAAGGCGCTGGCCAGGTCGGCGGCGATGGCCCCCGCTTCGCGGGTTTCGATCTGGTGGCGCTGCAGCATGTAGACGAGTTTTCCATCGCGCAAGATGCCAATCGACGGCGACGACGGCGGATAGCCGGTGAAGAATGAGCGGGCGTGATCCGTGGCTTCTTTGTCCTGGCCGGCGAAGACGCTGTAGACGTGGTCGGGACGGGTGGAGTGCTGCATCGCCATGCGCACGGCGGGACGCATGCGCCCGGCGGCGCATCCGCAGACCGAGTTGACAATGATCATGGTGGTGCCGGGGGCCTGCACGGCGCGATCGACTTCAGCAGGGGTGCGCAGCTCCTGAACACCGGCCTTGGTAAGCTCTTCGCGCATCGGGATCAGCATAAGTTCTGGGTACATAGGGAAATCGTACCACGCAATCCGGAATTGGGTCTCAAGGTCCTGGGCTGAAGGTAGCAGCTGGGTGTCGCCCTCGCTCGACCTCCGTGAAGCGCGCCGTCATTTATAGTGAGACGCATTCCATGGAACTCCAGGAAAACGTCCCCCTCGCACCGTTCACGACGCTAGCGGTCGGCGGTCCGGCACGTTACTTCGTCGAAGCGTTGAGCACTGCGGACGTGCTCGCGGGCATCGAGTACGCAAAATCCCACCACGCTCCGCTCTTTATTCTGGGCGGCGGTAGCAACCTGGTAGTCTCGGACGCCGGTTGGCCGGGGCTTGTGCTGAGGATTTCGATCCCCGGCATCAATCACCGCCACGGCCACGGAACCGCGTACTTCGACGTGGGCGCTGGGGAAAATTGGGATGAGTTTGTCGCGATCGTCGTGCAGCATCACTGCGCCGGTGTGGAGTGCCTGAGCGGAATTCCAGGCAGTGTGGGCGGCACGCCGGTGCAGAATGTGGGCGCATACGGGCAGGACGTTTCCGAAACCATCACCACGGTGGCAGCTCTGGACCTGCAGACGGGACAGGAAGAAGAATTTGATAAGAACGATTGCGGGTTCGGCTATCGCACCAGCATCTTTAATACGAGCCAGCGCGGACGATACGTGATCCTGCGCGTAACCTTTGCGCTGCCGCACGGCGGAGAGCCGCGGCTTGCATACGCCGATCTGAAGAAGTATTTCGCCGCCGGGCCTGCGAAGCCTACGCTCGCCGATGTCCGCGAAGCCGTGCTCGAGATCCGCGCGAGCAAGGCCATGTTGATTACACCGGGCGACGAAGACTCCCGAAGCGCGGGTTCGTTTTTCAAAAATCCAGTGCTTTCCCCGGCGGAGTTCGAGGCGCTGAAACAGAAGGCATTGGCACGCGGCCTGGAAATTCCCAGTTACCCGGCGCTCCACGCGCAAAGGAAAGTTTCGGCGGCGTGGCTGGTCGAGCAGTCAGGATTTTCAAAAGGCTACACCAAGGGGCACGTGGGAATTTCGCGTAAGCATGCGCTGGCGATCGTGAATCGCGGGGGAGCGACGGCGGCGGAGGTTGTGGCGTTGAAAGGCGAAATCCAGCAGGGCGTCCGCGAACGCTGGGGCATTGCTTTGGAAGTGGAACCGGTGCTGGTGGGGTTTTAGAAGTAGTCGTCGGTCCTCAGTCGTCGGTCGTCGGCTAAGACAAGGCGCTGCTTCCCGCGGATGTCGGCTCGGAACGCTCGACGATTGTGGGTCGAGCACTCTTGCCCGACCGACTTAAATGAGACTCATGCTCTGTTCTTGCAGGATGGGTTGTCGGACAGGAGTGTCCGACCCACAGGACTCTATGGCCCCACCGGACATCAGGCAGGAGCCGCCCCGGACCAGGCCGTGGGTGGAATCCACAGACGCTCCGGAGATCGCTCAGGGTCCGGCTCAGACGGCCCCTGCACAATTTACCCATCGGCCAAACGTGCGGCCTGCTTGAATATGTCGAGAAACATGGGGCGCGTAAGCTTGCCGGTCTGCGTGTTCTGGTTCGAGGGGTGGTAGGAAGCGAGCAGGATTTTTCCATCCGGCAGCTCGTAATGCGCGCCATGCGCGAACACGTAAGCGGCCTTACTCTGCAAGAGACCGCGGCGACGCAGAAAATTCAGATACGCGTCAAAACCAATCCTGCCCAGCGCTACCACCACTTTGAGTTTTCTTAGCCCGTCAATCTCGCGATCCAGAAACGGAGCGCAGTTGGCCAGTTCCTGGGGCAGGGGTTTGTTGTCGGGAGGAGCGCACCGGGCAGCGGCGGTGATGTAGAGATCGTGCAGTTTGAGCCCGTCGTCGCAATGGGTCGCGGTCGGTTGATTGGCGAATCCGGCTTCGTGCAGCACGGGATACATGAAGTTGCCGGATGCATCGCCCGTGAAGGGGCGCCCGGTGCGATTAGATCCGTGCGCGCCGGGAGCCAGGCCCAGTACCAGCACACGGGCATTCGGGTCGCCGAAGCCCGGCACCGGTTTTCCCCAGTACTGGCAATCGCGGTAAGCGCGGCGTTTCTCGCGCGCGATGAGTTGGCGATAGGTCACCAGGCGAGGACACTTCGTGCAGGCCACGATCTCGCGATTCAGTTGAACGAGCCAATCACCGGCCATGCGCTTTTCGGGCCTGCCTTTTCGGAACCCGGAAGAGTCATTGTATGGGAGCGCCTCCCAGTTGTTCCCGTGCGCCGATGTTAGACTCAAAGAGAACCTTACTTGTGTTGACGCGCAGGCAATTCGTCCGCCGGTCAGTCATGGGACTGACCGCCCTAGCCGGGACCGGACTCGCCTTTGAGGGCTTTTTTCGCGAACCGGCGCGTCCGGTGGCGGAGCACATCGAAGTCCGCCTGGCGCGCTTGCCGGAGATGTTCGACGGTTTTCGCATCGCGCAGATTACTGACATCCACTTCGGTCCGTACATGGACCGACCCGAACTGGAGAAGTCCATCCGGCTCGCACAGGAATTTCAACCGGATTTGTTGGCGCTGACGGGAGATTTCGTCTCCCATCCTTTTTTCCAACACAACGGGCTGGAGGGGGCACGCAATGCGGAGCCGTGCGCGGACGTGTTGGCCCGCTGGAAAGGCGTTCCGCAGGTGGCAGTGCTGGGAAACCACGATCACTGGAACGGCGCAGATGCCGTGGCCGGTGCGCTGGCGGAGCGCCAGATTCAGGTTCTTCGAAACGGCGCGCTGCCTATCGAGCGCGCAAACCAACGGCTGTGGATCGCCGGCATCGACGATGCGCTGGAAGGGCACGCGGATTTGTCCCAGGCGCTCGCCAAGATTCCTCGATCGGACGCGACCGTGCTGATGGCGCATGAACCCGATTTCGCCGATCATGTGGCCAAGTTCCCAGTGGATCTGCAGCTTTCGGGGCACTCCCACGGCGGCCAAGTACGCATCCCGGGCGTGGGGCCGATCATCCTGCCCGCGATGGCTCACAAATACCACACGGGGCTGAACCGGGTGGGGCCGTTGCAGGTTTTTACCAGTCACGGGGTCGGTGTGATCGATCCGCCGGTACGGCTTTTCTGCCCTCCCAAGGTGAGCTTGATCACGCTGAAGAAGGAAACGGCATAGTCACGCGGCACTCTCGGTGGAGACAGGGTAACCTGCAGTAACTCGACCGTGCCCGCAGCTGCGGCTGCGTCGGGGGTGGCAGGAGTCCACGGCCGGTCTGGATCATCCGACTAAGGATCTGAGGCAACCAACAGCCCTTCGGTGTTTGACGGTGCTCTCCCCCAGTCTTTACACTCAAGGTTTGGAATCGCCCGGTTTTCAGCCGGTTTGGGATGTTCTCCGGCGAACGGTTCCGGGGCGATATCGAAAGGCACACAGTGAGCGCCACAGAGACAAGAGAAGGCACTAAGCGGGAAATCGCGGTCGAGGTTCCGGCCGACGAAGTGCAGCGCGAGACCGAAGCGTTAATCCAGAAGTACCAGAAAATGGCGAGGTTGCCGGGATTTCGTAAAGGACACGTTCCCGCCTCGATTATTCGCCAGCGCTTTTCCGAAGACATCAAGACCGAGGTAGTGGAGGCTCTGGTGCCTCGCTACTTCCGGCGCGAGACAGAGAAACAGGGCCTGGTGCCGGTGTCGCAGCCGCAAGTGAGTGATCTGCACATACACGACGGAGAGCCGTTACGTTTCAAAGCGAGCTTCGAGGTTCTGCCCGAAATCGAGGTGTCCGGCTACAAGGAACTGCGTACCGATAAGCCTGTGATTCAAGTCACCGATGAGGAAGTTGATCAGGCGTTGGATCACCTGCAGGAGCAGCACGCGACCTTTGAAGCCATAGAGGGGCGCCCGGCGGCCGACGGCGATTTCGCCCAGGTTTCGCTGGACGGCAGGCCCAGAGAGGGCAGTGAAGGACAGCCGGTCCACA
>Ga0307469_10000333_pt1 | contig 17719 bp, 11 predicted proteins | sample atmos_gasesAM2C__FD_203084 | JGI IMG/M metagenome (GOLD analysis project Ga0307469, IMG submission 203084) | Hardwood forest soil microbial communities from Morgan-Monroe State Forest, Indiana, United States - atmos_gasesAM2C_515 | ecosystem: Environmental > Terrestrial > Soil > Temperate...
TACTGCCCGCCACTTCATCCACCGTGACCGGATGGTCGAAGTGACGCTGACTGCCATCGGGTAAGGTGATGACCGGCATGAGCGCGAGTTCAGTCTCCGGGCGATGTCTGCACAGGCCGCCGTATCTTCGGCGACGGCCGCAAAAAAGGGCGCTCGGGTACGTTCAAGCGACCGCGAGCGCCCTCTTCATCAACTGGTAGGCGCGAGTGGGATCGAACCACCGACCACCACCATGTCAAAATGGGGGCTCAATCCACGCAACTACCTGATCTGGCAGTGGAAACGTCGTATCGTCGCGAGCGCAATATCAGCCGTTTAGTACCACTGCCCCAATTGGTTTCGGGCGCGCGATTTTGGGCAAGAACTCGAGCGACTTCAAGCGGCGCGATGCCGAGTCCGTCGTGCTGTAGAGGGTACGACCAGAATCTGCGGAGAGACTCCGTTTTTTCGCGAAACCTTGACAAATCGCCGCCAACCCTATTCGGAGACGAGCGGTGAAGGAGTTGCTAGCACGCCTAGCGAGCGAACAGGTCGCCGCGCGATTGCCCTGCTTATCCACCGCTCGATGCAGGTAGTGCCATTTACCGCGGATCGAAACGTACGTTTCGTCTACCCGCCAAGACGAGCCGATGCGGCGTGCATGTCGATTCCACCGCTTCTCGAACTCGGGGACATACCGAATGACCCATCGCAGAATCGTTGTGTGCGAGATCTCGACACCACGCTCCGCCATCATTGCCACGAGATCTCGATAGCTCAGCCGGTAGGTGATGTACCACCGGACCCTCAATGATGTCGGCATCGAATGAGCGGCGGCGGTACATGGGGTCACGAGCAATCGGGTTGGTCATTCGGGACCTCTCGAAAGAGGCGGAATTCTACGGGAATGGTCCGCAGATGCACCGGAACCTTGAAGGTGACGGGTCGCAACTGTCCTAGCTGATACGGGCACTTAAGGTGCTGATTCCCCGAGATAGCGCCACTCAATATTGGTCACTCTATTCGGTCCGCGTCAGTCGATGTGACTGCTCGGTACCGAAAGGAGCGAACAGCAGAGATTGAACAGTAAGGGCGCTGACGCTCAGGCAATAGGCCTGTTGCTGGATGGTCCGCGCTCGATCCGCCATGCGCTCATGCCACCCCGCTCAGGGCGCGGCGGCATCGTCGCTGCTCGTCCCTTCCAGATCCATCTCCGACAGCACCAGAGTCGGTGAGTCTTCTACCGTAATGGTTTCGCCCCGGCCGCGCTCGCCCTCTGCGGCCCGCACCATCGGCACCACCGTCGTCTGGCTGCCGTGCTCGCGCAACTGCTGCAAGGCATCCTCCGCCTCAAGCGGCTCCGAGAAGAAGTTCCCTTGAGCGAAGTCGCAACCCATATGCAGCAAAGCCTGCGCGGCCTCCTGTGTTTCCACCGCCTCCGCGACCGTCCGCAAGCCCAGACCCGAGGCCATCAACAGAATCCCGGATGTGATGGCATGGGTGGCGCGCTCCGATCCGGTCCAGTTGACCGCTGGACGATCGATCTTTACGTAATCAAATGGAAACAGCTGCAGGCAGCTGAGTGACGAATAGCCCGTGCCGAAATTATCCAGCATGAGTTCGACGCCCAGGGAGTGCAACCCGACGAGAACGTCTCGTGCCGTGCTCAGGCTGCCAATGAGACCTCCCTCGGTAAGCTCAAGCTTCAAATTTCCCGGCGGCGTACCTGTATCCTGCAAGACGTGCGCGACGTAGTCGCGGAGCCCCCGATCGCGCAGCACCGCTGCAGAAAGATTGACGCTCAGGTAGAAATCTGCGCCGCGCGGCAGGCGCAGGCGCCATTCCGCTGCGAGCCTGCACACACGCTGAATGACCCAGCGCGTCACCGGCACCATTAGGCCGGCTTCTTCCGCGATGGCCAGAAACTTTCCCGGCGCTAACAGGCCTTCCACGGGATGCCGCCATCTCAGCAGACTCTCGACCCCGACCACCCGGCGGCCGCGCAGGTCAACGATGGGTTGGAAGAGCAGCTGGAATTGCCTGCGATCGAGCGCGATGTGCAGATCGGCCTCGAGACTGACCGAACTCACCACCGCACCACCCAGCCCTGGCGTGTACTCAACAGCGAGCGGGCTCTGCTGCTGCTTGGCAACCGACAAGGCGATATCGGCTTCGCGCAGCGCCTCCTCCGTGCGCTGCAGCCCGGAGTCGATGCACGCAAATCCAATGCGCGAGGCGATCCTGATGCGGTGCCGGCGAAGCGAAAAGGGCTCCTGGTGAGAGTCTTGCAGTCGGGTTGCGATCGCGTGTGCACTTTCGGCCGAGTCCACATGGTACGCGAGCAGCGCCAGTTGTCCGCCCTCCCAGTGCACTAATACGCACTCCATGCCCCCGAGTGCCGCTGCGAAACGTTCTGCCGCCTGCAGCATCAACTCATCCCCGGCGCTGCGGCCCAGCGTGTCGTTGATCAGCTCGAAGCGGTGGATTTCGATTAAGAAAATCGCAATGCGCTGCCGGCGCCGAGTTCGCAGCTCGTGCAGGACATGATCGAGTTGATCCATGAAATAGCGACGGTTCGGCAAGCCGCTGAAGAGGTCGTGATAGCGGGCATGCTCGAGGCTTTTCTTCAGATCCTGATGCTCCTGGATCCTGGCGACCAACTGCTCATTGACCGCGTGCAGACGTTTGCGTGTGGCAGCGAGCGCGGTCCGTGTACGGCTCAGGCTGCCTGTCAGGTCATGCGCGCCGAAGGCGAGTGCCCAGGCCACTACGATGAGCACAACGATGTCCGTCGCGAGCTCCGGCGCCGGGTACCACCCGGTTCGCGGGCGCACCCCCAGCTGCAGATAATACGCAGAGGGAGACGCTGGCGAGAGGGCGGCCGGCGCGCGGATCGCGCTTGTCAGCGTTTCAATCAGAGTGTCCGGACGCGAACTCAGGAACTCTCGTAGCTGGTGGGTGAGCGGGTCCAGTTGCGAAAGCTCGAAATCATATCCCTCATTGACCAGGAGCCCGAAACGCGCCTGCGCTAGCAGAGCATCCAGGGTCTCGAATCCCACACAGCGCGCGCCGGAGGCCGCCCAGCCAGTCGTCGACTGCGGCTCGATGGGTACTTGCGCGACCACGAACCACTCACTACCGTAGCGGACCGGCCCGAAGAGCCCGGCCGCTGCATGCTTCGCGGCGGGTGCCGACGCCCATTCGCTCGCTAGCGCACGGCTCACGGCAGCATCAGCGTCTCGTGCGCGCAGAACCGTCCCCGTGGCCGTCATCCAGAAGGTATTGCGACCCGGGAGCACGGAGGCGAGCGGCACGGCGCGTGTACCATCTCCCAGCGCAGAGACCGCACGTCGCGCCTCGCTACGCGTGCGATCCGCGAGGGTCTGCAGCTGCGTTTCGATCAGGCGCGTATGACGCGCTACCGCATCCTGGGCCGAAAGCGCAATCTGCGCCACTCGCTCATGCACGCTGAGTGCGATCAGTCGCGCACCCGCCAGAACCACCACCGCCCCGACGAGCGTCGCGGGCAACCAACGCACATATCCCTTGAGCTTGCTCGCCATCACTGTGCCTGGCCGTTTGTAAGCGCCGCTAATCGCGCACGCCAGTGTGAGCGTGGCGCGCTTGATCGCGCCTACATTCTGGTAATCGCCCAGCAGACTCATGGCCAGCGCATGACAGTAGGAATGGTGGTAGTGGCGCTTTCTTCCGCCGTCGCGACCTGCGTCACCGGGAGGAACGCGACGACGTACAGCCGCCTGTCCTCGCCAAGCAGCGCGACTGATGAAGTGGTGACCTGGTACACGCGCCGCATGACCGTCACGTGCACCTTGCGACGACCGCTCAGCCCTGGATCCCACCAGCGCACGCCGGAGCCGAATTGCGACACTAGCTGCGACACGTCGGCACCGACTTTCGCCTCGGGAAAGAGCGCGTGCGCCGCTCGATTGAGTGCCAGGATGCGCCCTTGCGAATCCGCCACCAGGGTAGCGGCCTCGGCTGCGTCGAGCGCGGCCTTCGTACACAAGGCCTCTGTTGTGTCGTTGATCATCAGCAGCGCAAACCGGCGCCCCTGCTGCGCGACGTGCTGCACGCAGATCTCGGCTGCGACCAGTTGATCGCCCAATCGCACCATGCTCTGGCGCTCCACGCCGCCTGTGCCAGTAACGAGATCCTGGACAGGCTCAGGGTAGGAGAAGTGCATTGCCTGGAAAAACTCGCGGCCGACGACCGAGTCTTCACCGCCGAAGAATTTCGCCCGTGCGGACGCGCTCGCGCAGATGACTTCATACGTACTGGGATCCAGTAGAACTGCCGGCAGCGGTATCTGTTCCAATAGTCCGGACCACAGCTCCTGGCTGCGCACGGCTTCGGCGCGGGCAAGAGACGCCTGCGCATGGAGTCTGTCGAAGATGACAGCCAGATATTCCGCAGCGACGGCACAAGCAAACAACATGACCACGAACATTTCGAGCAGGACAACGAAGTATTCCGAGGGCGCGTAAAAGCCCGCGAACGGTAAACCCGCGCCGCCGCTTGCCTTGCCGACCGCGGCGCTCATCCAGTCCGCAACCGTGCTCAGCACCGGCGCGTACCAACGCAACTCCGGTGCCTGGGTAGACGCCAGCAGCGCAACCATCACTGCAGACAGCGTGGCTGTGAAATACGGTTGCCAGCGAGAAAGAAAAATGGCACCGATGACCGGTAGCGCGAACACCGTCAGAAACAGTGGGTTTTGTAGCCCGCCGGCATGCACCCAGATGAAAGCGACGGTAACGACTCCGAGGGCGTGTAACCCGACGAGCGGCAACGTCCCCTTCCTCTGTTTCCCCGCCGCCTGACCGCACAGGGCGACGAAGCCGATGTGGATGGCCGCGACAGTCACCAGGCCGAACGCAACTGCGGCAAAATCGATGCGCAGTCCGCCCGCGAACCAAGGCAGCGCGATCGCAAGCGCGATGGCGGCTATCGTCAGCAGCCACGTGTCGTCGAGCAGATGAACGCGCGGATCGTGCCAGCCGAAGACTGGCAGGAGCTGCGTTGCGTCCCGGTCTCTCATGGCCGTCGCTGCGGCTCACGCGGCTGCGTGTCGGAAACCACCCGGATTGCATCCGCACGGAAGTTGTTGTCTTCGAGAACCGGGCGCGCCCGCGCCAGCTGGCCGGCGGGTTGCTGGTGATCCGCCACGTACAATGCAAACGCGTGCGGTCGCAGCACCTGGTTGCGTCGCAGAATCGGTGAATCCCCGATTACATCGACTCCGTTGAACTTCGGCTCGATGATTATGTTGTCGACCGCAGTGCTTGGACGACGCGGATCGCCCAGGACGAAGGCCATGCCGTAACCACAGTTATGTACGCGGTTGGCACGCACCAATGCGTCGGCCGTGCCACGGAGCATAATGGCGTACGCGGTAAAGTGGTCAAGCTCGTTATCATCGATAATCGCTCCACTGGCGTTTTCAGCGATTATCCCCATCGCTGTCCCGCCGCTGATGTGATTACCGCGAACCACCGCATCGCTACCGACCAGGTGTACCGCCGCTTCCCCCGCATCCACGAAGTCGTTGCGTTCGACAATTACCGCGACGTTGCCTGCTACCACGCCGCTACCATTCCCGTTGAAGTGGTTTTCGCGAACGCTGATAGTGCCGCCGCCCGCAGCGGCGTCGCCGCGCACCGCCCACAGACCGGCGACCTTCGCATGCAGGAAACTGTTGCTCACCACCGCCGCGTTGCGGCTCGCGGCCGCGAAACGCACTCCTACTCTGTCGTTTGCGAACCGGTTGTGCTCGATGAGAACTTCACTGGCATTTGCCGCGACATCAACGCCCACTTCGCAGGATTCAATCGTGGTCGACTGCAAATGGAAATGCGCGGCGCGCAGCAGGACGGCGGTCCCTGCACAGTTGCGCACCACGAAGCCTTCGAGCGAAGTGTTGGCAGCGCTGACGTCAAACACGGGGCCGCCGGCAAGCCCCTGAGCATCGATCTCGGCACCTGGTTCTCCGACGATCCTGACACCGTGCGAATTCACTACCGGCGGCAGTGCCGTCTTCAGCGCAATCGTCTTGGTCTTGACGGAGACAGTCGCCTTGCCGTTGGCTGCGGCGACTATAAAGAGCGCTTCCCTCAAGGTGCCCGGCCCTCGGTCCTCCGCGCTGGTGACACTCACGGTCACGGCACGACCCGGCGGACTCGATGTGGGCTGTCTGCCTCCGTGCCAGCCGCCAAACACGGCAAGGACCGCCAGCAACAGGAAAACGCCAACCGCAACCGCGATTCGCTGGTTAGTGCTCATATCGTCCCCGTGAGTGCTCGAGAATGAAGACTGCGTGCCACGAACGCTCGACCGCTCGGCGCCCGAAGATCAGCGCCGCGAGCGGCCAGCCTGCCTCCAGCGCCCCATGCCACGACCGACATCAAGCACCCGGGTTCCCAAGCGAACCCGCAGCCATGGCGCGAGAGTCAAACGCTGGCAGAAACGCGATCATCCGGTTACAGAACCCGGGCACGCCGTACGAGCACACTGCCGCGAGCCCTTCCCCATCGGTTGCAAAGCGACGTGCGCGCTCTTCCCAATAGCTGTCACGCTGGTCGGACATGGCAGGCGAAAACTCGCTGCTCCTCACCACGCTCTCCCTGCAACCAATCTGCGGGTGAGCGCTGCTTCGTCAGCGCTGGTGTCCGGCTCGTAGTAATCGCGATACAGGCGGCGGCCCCACAGCCGCAGCGCGACGAAATTGCCAAAGCCGACGGTCATCGGGACGATGTGCGTCAGCGCGTACAACAGGTACAGCGGCACAATCGGTGCGACATAGGCGCGCTCGCTCCGCGGTACCACCGTGAACAGCGCGACTACTCCGAGAGCGATATAGCTCGTGATCGCGCCGGCGAAGTACCCCGGGTTGGTGAGCGTATCCTTCGGGAAAAGATTTACCACGAAAATATTGTGCACTCCGCCAAGGAAGCTGCTGACGAGCAGTGCGGCGCTGACGATCTTGACGAAGTGCAGCGCGAGCGTCAGCCCGCCGAGATAGACCACAAAGTGATACATGGCGAAAGGCGCGAGCCTGCGGATGCGCCAGATCTCGCTGAGGCGCTGCACGCAGACCTTGAGCAGCCCGTGATACCAACCGACGCGCTGCGAGAACCACCTGCCGAGCGACCCGGCTCCCTCGGTGCTCACAACCAGGCGGCCGTCGTAATAGATGCGCTCTCCCTCTGCGAGCAGAAGCACGGCAATCTCGAGATCCTCCGCATAGACGGACAGTGAGTGCGCCTGCAGCGCGCGCTGCAGGGCATCGCGGCGATAGATCGAGACGCCAGAAGTGATGCCGTAGTCAGCCAGACTTGCGCGGCCGGCGCGGAACGACAGGGCGTATTCAAACGCCTGAAACCGCGCCAGGAACCCATCCGGTTCGATCATGACCCGCGGGCACACGGCGGCCGCTCCCGACTGTTGGAAGTCATCGATCACGCGCTCGAGATCGGCCGTACTGCCGGCGCGGCGTCTCCGGATACGGATATCTGGATCGACGACCATGACTGTTTCGATGTGCGCTGGGAGCTGCTCCAGCAGCAGACGCAGGGCCCCGGGCTTGCGCCGATTGACTCCGTCGTCGAAGCAGCGCCAACCTGCCTGATGTAGCTGGGTTACGGTATGGTCAGTCGATCCGTCGCTGATGAGCCACATCCGCTCGCGGTACGGCGCAAACGCCCGAACGAAGTCCTCCACACCGTCGCCGAGGTTGAACACCGACGCGATGATCGCGTAGGAGGGACGTGGCACGATTCGCCGCCGGCGGCCAAGCAGGATTGCCGGAAGGTCCATCGACAGGTCGCGGCTTGCGGACCCTGGGCTCGCGGTTGCCGTGTGACGCCGCCACACATACAGGCGCAGCACAAAGTCGAGTGCATCCGTGTACACGATGAAATTGGCAACAGCGTAGACCAGCACAGAGAGGGTGGCCGCCTGTAGACTCGCGGCCGCGAGCATGGCCCAACCCACAATCAACGCACAGACCGCGAAGGGCGCAAGCAAGCTCAACGAGCGCGCGGAGCTCATGCGTTTGCCACCTTCCGCGGGCCGCTTGCTCCGCCCCCTTGCGGTAGCCTCGCGGCGAGGTCGCGCCGTACTTCCTCCTCCTCCGCGATAGGCATGCCGTGCTCGGCCATCGTTTGCAACGAGCACAGAATCCAGAGCAACGAGCGCACGCGCGACGGCAAGTGCGCGCGGCACGGCTGAAGCTGCAGCAGCATCTCCTCGAATTCGTTCTCGATGCGCAGGATGGCATCACGCACCACCGGTTCCATCGGCACGATCTTGCTTGGTTGATCCCAGGCAACTTCGGTGCCGACGACCTCGCGGCGTTCGTAGACGGTGAACGCCCGCAGCTGCGGATCCGCCGACATGGTGGCACCGGAAAATGGAATCACGTAAGGGTATATGCCGACTTCACAGCCGCGGTGCAGCCACTGATGCGCTTCGCGCAATGTTTCCGCGACGTCTGCGAGCGTTGCGCGCGGTGAACTCAGGATGATATCCAGGAAAGGGGTGATGCCCAGGTCGAGCGCTGCTGCGAGCATCGGTCGTATATGGTCGTAGATATGCGCCTTGTTGAATTCGCGGAGTATGTTGCGCGAAAAGCTCTCGATTCCGAAGCCGAGCACGCGGAATCCCGCGCGCCGCATGGCCGCAAGCCGCTCCTGTGACATGGCATCGATGCGATTGGTGCTGATGAATTGCAGTGCGCGCGGCAGGTCACCCCGGTCTTTGGCGGCGATGATCGCTTCGCACAGCGGCAGAATACGTCTATCCTTCGTGAACACGAAGATGTCATCCTGAAAAATGATCGTACGTACACGCGGGTGTGCGCTGACAATGCGTTGCATCATCCCTATGCATTCCTCGGCATCAAGCCGCGCGATACTCGCGACACTTCCCTGAGCCTCGTGCAGGAAGTTCGTCGACGAGCAAAACGTGCAACCCATGGGGCAGTAGTTGAGCGTGATCAGGCGCACCGAGCGGATCTCCGCGAGACTGGCCTCGCGAGCCGCCTTGCTCGGAAGGGCACCGACCCGGTACGCGTGTTCGAGCCGCCGCCAGTAGACGCCGTAAGGCATGCGTTCATAGGGCGTGCAAAAGATCGCGTCGCGGAGCTCGGTACGCGTGAGCGCATGCTGCGGCACTCGCAGGCACCTTCCGTCTGCTGCACGCTCCGCCGTTCCGGCGATTCCACCCAGGGACTGTCCGGTACGCAGCCGTGCGACCAACTCGAGCAAGGGACGCTCGCCCTCCCCTAGTGCGACGCGATCAAAGGGTCCCAGACGGAACATGAGCTCCGGCCGGAAAGTCGCTTCCATACCACCTGCGATCAGCAGTGCACGGGGCGCCATGCGCCGCGCAAGATGCGCCAGCTCAAGATCGAATCGCAGCGTCATGCCGGTAGTCGAGCAGCCGACGACATCCCACGAACCTCCGAGAACCTCGCGCTCGAGAGCGCGCTCGGGCGGTCCCGTGCAACAGTTCGGGTCGAAGACCTTGACTTCGACGCCGGCCGCGGCCAGCACGCCTGCTAGCCGCCATACGCCCAAGGGAGGAGCGAGAAAGGTGTACTCCCCGCAATGCGGGTCGTAAGGCCCAATCAGCAGGAACCTGGGCGAGCGCATCATCACCGTTGATCTCTTTGTGCGGTCCGACAACACTCGCGAGGTGAGATCGGCCGCGCGAACATCAGGGGCAGACTCCCGCAAGCGCTGCCACTGCAGTCTCTCGGACGCTATTAAGGGAGCTTTGTGTCCCGTCACGAATCAGGCCCGCAAATCGCCTTGCGGGAAGCTCGTTGGCGCGCCTCTTTTTCTTTTGCAGATTCATTCTGCTCCCTGCGCGATGCACCGTGAGAGTGCTCGCCGTTGCGGGTCGCACTGTCACGCCTTCCCTTCCGGGCTAAGTCTAATACCGCAGCGCTGAGGCTCAAATCCGCGAACGCGGTGAAAGCGCGTCAGCTGACACCGCAACATCCCGTAGGAATTGTCTGTAGGCGCGCACTCTGCGCCTACCCGTGATGGCATGAGGCTCCTCAAATCGGAAACGCGCCGTGCGCACTCAATAGGTGCCTGAAGGTCAACATGGCATTCATTTGCTCTTCGGTCGGCAGTCGCCGACTTCTGTGTTCACATAAACCTAGCGCGATCTGAAGCGTAACGTCCGATCCTCGACGGCGAACTCCAGCTTCTACTTTGCGCGTAGTTACCGGGAGCACGTCGAGACGATGGTCCGAACGGCGTATGTCGCTGGCACTGGCGTTGCACACGCTACTGCGCGGAGAATGGAACCGCGCTCGAGCGCCAAGCGTGCGGCGATATGTTACGTCCGCGCTGGGCACGTCACGCTGTCTGCTGACAGGCAGGTGTGCGGCCGATTTCCTTGGCAGCCCAGTGCGGACGTTCGCGAGCGGCTGGTCCTAGCCGCGCGTGTCTCGTGTCGAGGGAGAAGCCGATGGAACGCATCTGGGAATCTCTCAACGGCTCTACGCAATTCTCGATCGTACTGATCTCCCTAGTTGCCCTGCTGTTCCACATCAAGTGGTCGCGCCGCGCCACGGCACTCGGCCCCACGATCCTGACGACACTGGGCATATTCTTCTGCTTTGCGGGCATCGCCTGGGGGCTGCTGGATTTCGACCCGAGGGACGTTCGAAACAGTGTCCCGCATCTGCTCCAGGGAATCCGCACGGCGTTCTGGTCATCCGTGGTCGGGATATTCTGGGCACTCACGCTCAAGATCCGGGTCGCCCTGTTTGGCGACGCAACTATACCGGCGTCGAGTGCGCAGGAAGGATCCACCGTGGACGACCTGGCCCGTCTGCTGGTGCAGCTCAACCGGTCGATTGCAGGCGGCGACGATTCCGCTCTGTTGAGCCAGGTCAAGCTCTTGCGTGCGGACAGCAACGATCGCATCGACAGGCTGACCGAAGCATTCGACGGATATGCGGAGAATATTGCAGAGACGAATTCCAAGGCGCTTGTAAGTGCCCTAGCGGAAGTGGTCCGGGACTTCAACGTGAAGGTCAATGAGCAGTTCGGCGACAACTTCAGGCAGTTGAATCTCGCCGTCGAGCGGCTAGTTTCCTGGCAGGTTCAATACGAGAAGCAACTGGAGGCCTTGATAGAGCAGGAGACCGCGACCCGGGAGAGCATGACGGAAGCGGCATTACGCATCACTCATATTGTGAACATGGCGTCCGAATTTGCTGCAGTGGCCCGATCGCTTCAGGACATTGTGGGAGCACTGAATAATCAGAGTGCGCAGCTCGCCCGGGCGCTCATGGTTCTCTCTGGGCTGATAGTCGAGGTGACAGAGGGGCTGCCGGCTATAGAGCAGAGACTCGTGCAGATGATGGCTCGGAGCGAGCAGGGTGTTCGGTCGAGTCAGGAGACGTTCGGCGCAGGGGCGCGACATCCAGCTGAATCCATTCAGGCCACGAGGGCGTAGCAGTGAACGACGCATTGTCCGCGGATCGGACGGCCGCATCGGAAGCTCATTGGATTCCCTTGAGCGATTTGATGACCGGGCTCATGGTCATGTTTTTACTGATCGCGGTGTGCTACATGGTACGGGTCGACGCGGACGCCGACAGGATAAAGACGGTGGCCGTTGCGTACAGTGAGACCCGTGACGCCCTCTACGAAGACCTGCGCAGGGAGTTCTCCGCGGATCTGCGCAGATGGCACGCCCAGCTCATCAAGGCGGATCTGACGATCCGGTTCTCGGAGCCGGACATTCTGTTTGCCGAGGGCAGCAGTGAATTGAAGCCGGCTTTCAAGGACATTCTGGACGTCTTCTTTCCCCGCTACGTGAGGATTCTGACGTCGCCGAGATATCGGGGTGCGATCAGCGAGATCCGCATTGAAGGACATACATCATCGGGTTGGACCGGTGCTGCATCGCCCGACGACGCCTATCTGCATAACATGGAGCTCTCGCAGGCACGGACGAGATCGACCCTGCTCTATGTACTGATGCTCCCGCAGGTCCGCGGCGACGTCGATTGGCTCCGTCGCCTGGTGACCGCGAACGGATTGTCCTCGTCGAGGCTGATTCTTGATGCATCCGGAAACGAGGACGCAGCGCGCTCGCGGCGTGTGGAGTTCAAGATCCGGACAGACGCCGAAACGAGAATTGCGAAGATTCTCGAGGTGACGCGCTAGGAGCCGGGCACCGCCACGACCGGCGTGTGGGTACGGGGGCCGCTGTACTGATGGAACCGCAGACACTCTCCGCCTCCGCCGCGCTGCACTACTGGGAGGAGCGTGCGCGCCGGTTTGCCGCCAGCGGCGCAGGGCTTGCGGCGGTCTGCTCCTTCGGCATGCCGCTCTTCTATAACCGCGCGATAGATCTATGCCAGCGTCTCGCGCTGCGCCGCTGGCTGCAGGTGCGTACCGGCGCACGTGTGCTGGATGTCGGGTGCGGCGTGGGACGCTGGAGCGTTCTCCTCGCTGCGCGCGGCGCAGCGGTCACTGCCATCGATCACAGTGCCACCATGATCGCCGAAGCGCGCCGGCGCGCGAGTGCCAGGCGGCTGCGCGGTCGATGCCGCTTCATGGTCCAGGGCCTGGCCGAGTTGGAAGCCGGTGACAGGTACGATCTCGTGCTGAGCGTCACCGTGCTGCAGCACATCCTCGAGACCGCCGCACTGCGAGCCTCGTTGCAACGCATGGTGGAGCATCTTGACCGGGAGGGTCTCCTGGTGCTGCTCGAGGCGGCACCCGAGCGCCCGATCGAGCGCTGCGACAGCGCGATATTCCGTGCCCGCGCGCGCAGCAGCTATCTGCGGCTGTTCGAGCAATGCGGCCTCGAGCTGCGCGCCATGTCCGGAGTCGACCCGGCACCGTTCCGGACCTGGCTGCTCCCGCATCTGCCGCATCTCCCGCGCCGCCTGCGTCTCGCGGCCCTGGCGGCGGTCACCGCGGCGTCGCTGCCGATCGATGTGCCCTTCGGCCGCGTGCTGGTCGGGCGCTCGTGGCACGCGGTGTTCGTGCTCGGGCACGCACGGAAGCCACATGCGCACTAGTGTGCGCATCGTAGTGGCGGTGGGTGTGCTGCTGCTGCTCGGCGGGCTCGCCGCGCTCGGCTGGTGGTATCAGACGCATCAGCAGGGTGGCGCGGCGCGGGCCGCCGCCACGCTGACCGTGGATGTGACGAGCGCCGCCGACCGGGGACCCGGCACCTTGCGCGAAGCGCTGTTCATCGTCGCCGCAGCCAGCGGCAAGGCTGACGTGTGGCTCAAGGTGGCGAGCATCGCGCCCGAGACGCCCCTGCCGCCGCTCGTCAATCCCCACGGGGTACGCATCCGCGCGCAGCAAGGCGGTACGCAGATCGATGCGCACGCGCTCACCGGTGCCCCGGTGCTCGATGTGGCTGCCGCCAACACCTCGATCGAAGGTCTGCAACTGCGCAACTGCCCGGCGAGCGCGATCCTGCTGCGCGCCACGCAGTTCCGCCTACGCGGAAGCACGATCGAGGCCTGCGACGTCGGAGTGGATGTTGCCGAGAACGCGAGCGACGTGCTGCTCGAAGGCAACCGCTTCAGCGGCGACCGCATCGGCGTGCGTTTCGCCGCCTCGACCCGCAACGGCCTAGTCGTCGGCAACAGCTTCACGAACAGTCGCGACGCCGGCGTGTGGGCCGTGCGGGCGGAGCCCGACGCGCGCGGCACTGCCATCACGGTACGCGAGAACCATTTCGAGGGCGATCGCAGCGGTGTCGTGGCCGCGAACGTCGTCTTGGCTATCGAGCGGAACGAATTCGCCACCAGCTCCGAGGCCGCGATCCATCTGCTTGGCGCGGGTACGGTGGTGCGCGGCAATCACGTGAGCGGCGGCCCCGGCATGGGCATCATTGCCGAGAATGCCCGCGAATCGGTGATCGACGACAACGAGCTCGATCATCTCGCTGCGTACGGCATCATGGTGCGGGGCTCCGCCAGCATCCTGGTGCGCGCCAACCGCGTGCACAACTGCGGCTATGGCATGGCATTCGTGCTCGGGGAGCCGCACCGGCCGAGCACCGCAGCGGACAACACCATCATCGCGCCGCAGTTCAACGGTATCGACGTCATCGGTGATTCGCCGATCCTGCGCAACAACAAGGTGCTGCAGGCGCGCGCCTATGCGCTGCACGTGATCGACTTCGAGCCGCCCGATGGCGCCAAAGTCCTCGCGCAGCCGGTCCTGGAAAACAACAATTTCCGCGCCGACTCGCCCGCGGTGGCAGGCGCTGAGCCGCGCGGTGCGGCCCGACAGCGATGAGCGACCGCGACGCAACGCAGCTGCTGGCGAGGCCGGTGTGGCGCGATCCGCGCCTCCACCTGCTCGATGACCTGTGGCTGCTCACCATCTTCGCAGTGCTGTTCGCCACCGCGCTCCCGTGGCTGGTGAGCGGGCTCGCCATCGATCTGATCGCTGCGGCTGGCGCCCTGGTCGTGCTCGGGGCGATTCACGTGGCGCTCGCGGCGCTCGCCGGCCGTGGCCCCGGCCAAAGTGCGCGCCGCCCGCGCCTGCTCAGCGCACTCCACGTCGTCGGTGTCCTCGCCATGGCTTATGTCTGGCAGCACGCTGGCGGCTTGCAGAATCCGCTGTTCCTCGCGGTGTTCGCGCTGCCGATCGTCGGCTCGATATTTCTCTCCCGCTGGCATCCGTATTTCGTCGCGGCGCTCGCTGTCATGGTCGTCGCTCTCATCGCCGTGATCGAGGCGCCCGAGCTGCGCTGGTATGCGCCGGGCGTCGACGCGGTGGTCGACTGGGGCGAGAAGCTGCTGGGCAGAGGAAACGCCGGTGGCGGCGGCCGGCCATTTGCCGGCTTTTACGCTCCCTCGGACTACTACCTCGTCCTGCTGGAAGTGTTCGCCATCCTCATGCTCGCCTGCGCGGTGGCGGCGGAATATCTCGGTACCGTGTTCGAGCGGCTCCATGGCCAGGTGGCGGGCGCACTCATCGAGGCGGAGCGCGGCGAGCAGCTCTCGGCAGCGGTGCTCGAGCAACTGCCGCTACCGGCATTCGTGGTGGACGCCGACACCTGTGAAATCAGCTTTGCGAGCGGCGCGGCACTCGCGAGATTCGCGCCGCACGACGGCCGGCTCATCGGTCGCGGCCTCTTCGAGGTGCTGCGCTTCTCTTACCCCGAGCTCGTGCACGAGCTCATCAGCGGCGCCGGTGGCATCGCCCGGCCCTCCATGGTGCGGGTTGCCGGCCGCCTGCTCGCCACCGATGTCCGTGTGCAGCATCTGGCGCAGAAGGGCCGCAGGCTCGCACTCGTCACCGTGCAGGACATGACGGACAGCCTGTGCATCAAGGCGGCCCTCGATGTCGCCGAGCACGCCGCCATCGTGCTCGATACCGAGGGCCGCGTGCTCGCGTGGAACAAGCCCGCCACGGCGCTCTTTCCGCAGGCGCAGCTCGACACCGAGATTTCGTACCTGCTGCCGCGAGCCCCGGCCGAGGGGCGCTGGTGGGACCCGGGCCTGAGCGGTCGCCGCAAGGCGCACGTGACCGTCATGCAACACGTTTACCAGCTGACGTGCTGCGCCGTTCCGCTGCCCGGTGAGGATGAGCGGCTGTACATCGTGGCCTTCGTTCCGGCGGCGCAGGTTGCGACGGCCGACCAGGACAGCACCGCCTTCACCCTCGCGAGACGCCCCATGACAGCCGCGCGAAGCCACACGGGCGATGCCTCCTCGGCAGCTCGGGCGGCGGCCTTGGCAGCCTGCGCCGCGATCTGGCTCCATTGCGCACTCGCCGCGGCCGCCACAGACGATCGACTGGTGTTCTCGGGCAACGGCTCGACACTCACCGGCGATCACGGCGGTGGCGGCGCCGCCGCCACGTGGCTCAGACAGTTCGACAGCGGAAGCCTCGTCGGTCTCGGTGCGGAGTACGAGACGATCTACAACTCGCACTGGACGCTCGGGAGTTTCAACGGCGCGCTGGCCCTGGGACAGCTCAGTGTCAAGACGAGCCTGTATGCCGAGGGCCACCTCGGTTCGGGGGACACCGCGGGAGAGCCCTTTCACTACACGAACGTCGCGGTCGGCGTCATCACGACGCCCGCCTCGTGGCTCTCGCTGCAACTCGAGGAGCGCTACATCGACATCCAGCCGAGTCGCGGCAATCTCCCCAAGCTCGGTGTCTCCTTCCATGTTTCTCCGACGCTGCTGGCCACGGTGTCCTACGCACAGTCCTTCGGCGGCAATCTCGACACGAAGCTCGGCACCGCGCGTCTCGATTATGTGGGGTCCCGTTTCACCTGGCTCCTCGGTGGGGCCTACGGACCGGTCGCACCCAGGGTCCTGAACCTTATCGGCCAGACGGTGGGGCCTGCGAAGACGCTCAAGGAAGGCTTCATCGGGGCGGGCAGGTCCTTCGGCGGCACCGACTGGCAGCTCATCGGCGACTACCAGGATCTGGAGGGGTTCAAGCGCACGACCATCACGCTCAACTGCACCGTGCATCTCGGCACGCGGAGGCCGTCGTGAGAGTCAAGGTGCTGCGACGACACGCATGGTGGCTGCTACCGCTGCTTGCCGCGGCGCTCGTGGCGCTGATCGGGACGCGACTCGTTGCGCTCGGCGTTCACGAGCGCGCCGAGCAGCTGCGCCGCGCGGCTCAGGCGGCGGTGCTGAGGCACGCGCAACTCATCGAAGCCGAGCTCGCCGCACTCGCCGTTGCGGCACAGCGGGAGCATGGCGGAGCCACCGGCGGCACGCGGTCCAGCCCCGGTGTGAGCCAGACCACCGCCGCCGCGCCGGAGCGCGGCACCTTCTCGATGAGCGCCGATGGGGCCGTGCTCGCGGCAGCTCCCACCGATGGCGCCATCGCGAATGCGATCGCGGCGGAATGGGCTCCGCACCTGCAGCGCGCCGCACCGCTGTCTTGTTTGAGCCGATCCGCTACGGCAGTCGATGGATCGTGGTGACACACGCAGCGGTCGACCCGCGCACCTGGTCCGTGAGCTACGAGAATCTCGAGCTGCTGCTGGCACGGGCGCGGTTCGGAACGCTCGTGAGCGAGGGGTATGACTTTCAGCTGTCCCAACCCGACCCGCTGACGCATCAGTCGCGGATATTCCTCACCTCTCAGCCGGAAACTCTGACGGAGCCTGCAATCAGCGCCATCGGGCTCGCCGGGGCGTCCGCGCGGGGTACCGCTCCTTACCTGACACTCGCCATCCGCCCGCGCACCGGCTGGTATCCCGCGCGGGAGCTCGCCGCAGAGGTCGGCCTGCTCGCGCTGCTGATGTGGGCGGTGTCCTTTGCCACCTACGACCTGACGCACAGTCTCGAGCGCACCCGCAGCGCTCTGGCTGCCACGCGCAGGCGGCTGCATCTTGCCAACGGTGAAGCCATCATGGTAGCGGGCGTGCTCGAAACTGCGCTGCAGGCTCTCGCGCTGCTCGATCTCGCCCACCAGCCGCTCATATGTTCCAAGATGGGGATCGTGGCGGCTTCCGCGTCCGCAACCCGATTCTCCGGCAAGACGAAGCGCTTCGCCGACGAAACGAAGGCTCGCGCGGCGGCTCTGGCGCTCGGCAAATGGGTCGAGCAGGAGCGCCTACAGCAGATGCTCGACTCCGGTCGCCCGACGATCGCCGGCTTGGTGGATCGCTGGTGCACCGACGCCATGCCCTTCGAGGCGTGGGACGACGGCACCCGCCGCAACGCCTGCTACATGATGGCACGCAT
>Ga0307469_10000334_pt1 | contig 17716 bp, 20 predicted proteins | sample atmos_gasesAM2C__FD_203084 | JGI IMG/M metagenome (GOLD analysis project Ga0307469, IMG submission 203084) | Hardwood forest soil microbial communities from Morgan-Monroe State Forest, Indiana, United States - atmos_gasesAM2C_515 | ecosystem: Environmental > Terrestrial > Soil > Temperate...
ACCTTTCGCTGGCTGCGTAGACTGAGTGAAATTCCATCCCGAGAATCTGTACGTTCCCGGTATCCTAACCCGATCTGCGACAATGCCCAACCGACCACTGCTCTGCTATATCACCGACCGCACCCGGTTTCCGGGCGACGAATTCTCGCGCCGTGCGCGCCTACTCACCAAAATCGCGGAAGCCGCACAAGCGGGCGTCGACTACATCCAGCTCCGCGAGAAAGACCTGCCCGCAAGAGATCTCGAAACGTTAGCTCGGGAAGCGATGGGTATTCTGCGCGAGCACGCACTCAAAACTCAGAACCGGGAACTGAGAACTGCTCTTCTCGTCAACTCCCGCACCGACGTCGCACTGGCCGTCGGTGCCGCGGGGGTTCATCTCCGTGCCCGTGACATTTCGCCCGAGGATGTTCGCTTGTGTAGCGCGGGCGCCCCCGCCCGTGTAACGATCAGCGTCTCCTGTCACGAACCCAGGGAAGTGCAGCAGGCCGCGATCGCTCAAGCCGACCTCGCGCTCTTCGCCGCAGTCTTCGAAAAACAAACCGCTCCCGCGACCCCAGCCACCGGTCTTGACGCCCTCCGCCAAGCCTGCCAGTACCCGATCCCGGTGCTCGCCCTGGGCGGCATCACGTTGGAGAATGCTCGCGACTGTCTGGCGACCGGAGCCGCCGGCATCGCCGCGATCCGCCTTTTCCAGGAAAACGACATCGCCGAAGTCGTGCGCCGTCTGCGCTCCCTCTAGCCCGTCCACTTCTTGCCGTTCTTCAGCACGTCCATGACTTTCGCGAGCCTTCGCACCCGCGTCTCTTCCTGTTTCACCTCGACAATCGAGCGCGCCATTTCTTTCCTGTTCGTGAACGATTGCTTCTCCCAATTCGTTTGAGCCGCTTTACTCCTGGCGAGTTCCTTGTTCAGCACTGGTGGAGGTTCGACGGTTCGCTGGCCTTCGTCGCGCTCCATCACCACCGAAACCGTATCCCCCGCCTTCACGGCCGCGCCCTCCCGGATCGTTTTGTTCACCACCATCCGGTGACAGCCACCCATCGGCATGAGCGACGAGCGAAAGGGAAAACCATTGATCGTGCCGCGCACAGGAACCCGCGCCCGCGTACCAAAAATTTTCTCGACATCGAAGGGCGCGCTCAGCGCCGCCACCTCGCTCGACGCCATCCCATCCAGCTTTACTTTGAATTTGAACTTCTTCATTCTCGAATCCCCAGCTATTGTCATTTTCGACGCCGAGTTGGGCGAAGGTGAAGAAAGTTTGTCGGGCGCCGTTGACGAAGGGCTCCGAGCGATCGCCGGCCGTTAGGCGCCACGTTCTAATCTCGGCCAGAAGTCTATGCTAGGCTGATTCCAGTTGCCAATGTCCGCGCTTCCCGATCCCGCACTCCCGCAACCGGTTTCCGAACCACACCTTGCGCTCATTCCCGCCGGCTGGTTTCTGATGGGATCGGAGGTCGGTCAGGATAATGAACGCCCGGTCCACCGCGTCTGGATCGACTCCTTCCAATTGGCCGCGCATCAAGTCACCAATGCTGCTTATGCTGACTTTCTCCACGATACGCACAGACTTCCGCCGCCCTTCTGGCATGACGCGAACTTCGCGCATCCGCAGCAACCTGTGGTTGGAGTCTCCTGGCACGAGGCCATCGAATATTGCGGATGGCTGCGCGCATCCACCGACCACCCTTATCGCCTGCCCAGCGAAGCCGAATGGGAGCGAGCCGCACGCGGGGGACTGGAGGGCACGTTGTTTCCTTGGGGAGACGCACCTCCGGATTCTCTTCCCAACTACACCAGCCGCTGGCAAACCGGGCCCGAGCCGGTAGGATTGTTCGCGCCCAGCGCCTTTGGCCTATTTGATATTTGCGCCAACGTTCATGAATGGTGCAGCGACTGGTATAGTCCCGACTACTACGCGGTTTCCCCCGACCGCAACCCCCGAGGTCCCGAAACCGGCACGCGCCGCGCCTCTCGGGGAGGCTCCTGGCGCCACCACATCAAAGTCACACGCTGTGCCGGTCGCTCCAGCATCCCACCCCATTTTCAATATGCTGACTACGGTTTCCGTATCGCCTGCGACCTCGCTCGATGAGGAATCTGCTTTGTGCGATCGACCAGGTCGCATTGCCAAACCACACCAGAATCCAGCTTTGAATCCCTTCAGATTCTCTCAGCGACCTTCGCGATAGCTTCGCGATCTTCGCGGTTAAGAGCTCTGTTCCCTAAATCACAATCACAGCGTAATACTCTTCGATACAATCGACCCGCTCGCACAACAAGGTGCCTCATGTTTCAAAACAATCTCCTGAAAAACAAGCGCATCCTCATCACCGGCGGGGGAACCGGCCTTGGCAAGGCCGCCGCCCGGCGCTTCCTCGATCTCGGTGCCACCCTCTACATCTGCGGACGCCGTCACGAAGTCCTCGCCGCCACCGAAGCCGAACTCCGCAAGGCCACCGGCGGAACCATCCACTCCCGCCCTTGCGATGTTCGCGATGCCGCCGCTGTCGACGAGATGATCGACACCATCTGGCGCGACGGACCGCTCGACGTCCTGATGAACAACGCCGCCGGAAACTTCCTCGCCCGCACGGAAGAACTTTCGCTGCGCGCCTTCGAATCGGTCATGGGCATCGTGCTGCTGGGAACGCTACACACCACGCTGGCCTGCGGAAAACGCTGGCTGCAAGCCGGACACCGCGCCGTGGTCCTGAACATTACCACCACGTACACCACGACCGGCTCTGCCTACGTCGTCCCCTCGGCCGTCGCCAAGGCCGGAGTGCAGGCTCTCACTCGCAGCCTAGCCGTCGAGTGGGGCAATCGCGGAGTCCGCATGAACGCGATTGCGCCCGGCCCCGTACCCACCGAAGGCGCCTTCTCGCGCCTGTTGCCGCGCCCCGATCTCGAAGAACTCGCCAAGAAGCGCATTCCCCTCGGCCGTTTTGGCACCCTCGAAGAATTTGCCAACTTGGCCACCTTCCTGATCAGTGACGCATCGACTTACATCAACGGCGACGTCATCACCATGGACGGAGGAGAATGGCTGCAAGGTGCCGGCGAATTTTCCAGCCTCGGCAGGATGCTCAACGACAAAGAGTGGGAAATGATGAAGCCGAAGAAAGCCTCAAGCCAGAAATGACCTAGGTGCAGCCGATGATCTGAGAAGTGAGCCCGCAGATTCTCCAGTCGAGACAGCAGACCATGAAGGTGTGACAGAGGACTCCGGGGGAGCGGCAGATAATTGTAAGTGGAGCGACGGGCGTCCCCGCCCGTCGACTAGCCGCGAAGCGGCGCAAGAATGAAGCCCACGACGTCAGCCGTGGGTTGACCGGGCGCAACAACACAGACTCGAAGAGGCGAGAGCCCCCCCGCCCCACCCACAAGACTGATCGACGTTCGGCAAACAGGCCGATCTACTTCTTCTCCGGCATCACCAGCCACTTCAACGCCATGTTCACAAGGCTCAACACAATCGCGCCCCAGAACGCCGCCGCGAAAGTCTCCACGTGAAACCCAGGAACGATGACCGCGGCCAGTTTGATCACGACGGCGTTAATGATCAGCCAGAACAATCCCAGGGTCAGCAATGTCAACGGAAACGTGATGATCTTCAGGAAGAACCCCAAGGTGGCGTTCACAAACCCGATCACCACTGCCGCAATCAGAGCCGCGACCGGACCACTTACAGAAAAGCCCGGCACAAGGCGCGAAACAATCCACACCGCCAGCGCGCTCAAAAGCCAATGAAGCAGCATCCTCATAGGTAGACCTCTCTCCGAAATGGCAAAAGACTATAAGCTTCGCGCCAATGGCGCAAATGCAGGCACCTTTTGGACTGGTCGTCCGCCATGCACCAACCAGACAAGCGAGTTTCAACCGACAATCACCCACCGCTGCCCGGAATAAAATCAGACTGTGCCTAGCAAGACCAACGCCGCCCGCCTGCTTGACCAGTTGGGCATCCATTACGAATTACGCGAGTACGAAGTCGACCCCGAGGACCTCGCCGCCGAAACGGTTGCCGCCAAGATCGGTCTGCCGCCGGAGCAAGTCTTCAAAACACTGGCCGCCCGCGGAGATCGCAACGGCATTTGCATGGCGGTAATCCCCGGAAACACGGAGCTTAATTTGAAAGCACTGGCGGCGGCATCGGGAAACCGCAAAATCCAGTTCGCCCCCGTAAAGGAGTTACAGAACCTGACCGGCTACATTCGGGGTGGAGTGACAGCCCTGGCTGGTAAGAAAGACTACCCCGTCTACGCCGATGAAACGATCGAACTGTTCGACATCATCTCAATCTCAGCGGGCGTGCGAGGCCTGCAGATCCTACTAACGCCAGCCGACTACCTGAAAGCGACCAACGCCACGCTCGCCTCCTTGGCACATCCCAAATAGTGCGAAGCGGGCACATCTGCCCACTAGACGCATCTAATCTTTACCGCGCTGCGCCTGGTCGCGATCCTAGGGTAGCAAGATTCACACTGCTCCAGCGCCGCGGAACTGCGCCATAACCTCGATCCGCCCAACAATCTTCTCGTTCATTGCGCTCAGATCTGCTGCTGGAATCCAATACTCGCGGTGCTGAGCATCGCCTAACTTGGCGCACGGCGTATCCATCCAAGAATGCAGTTTCGACTTCAAATTGCAAGACGTAGCCGACGAAACCAGATGGTGGATCTTCTGTATTCCAATCCCTCGCAATCTGAGTCGCGTACTCGCTATTCAGAACCGGATAGAAATAAGGCTGTTCTGGCAATCGCGGCGGAAATTTCCGGAAACCACTCGCGCGAATGAGGTCGAGTTCCGCCTGCCCCACCGGACGAAACAGGGTAGTCGTCGTCGTAAGCAGCTTCTACGTCCCGCCCACCGCCGCCTTCGCCTCCATCGCCTCAAACACATCCTGCGCTCGCCGCACCGCTTCCTGCACGTTCTCGCAGATATTGTCCTTCCCAATAACCTCCTCGAACTCGGCTTCGTGCAGCAGATTGGCCGGTTGCTCCCGCGCTCCGCACAAGATCAGCGTGCGACCCGTCGCCTGCATCGCCCGTGCAACTTCCTCAATCGCAAATAAGCCGGTCGCGTCCAGCGCCGTCATATTGCGCAGCCGCAAAATGACTACCGGCGGCAGAGTATGCATGTTCTCGGTGACCGCTGCGATCTTGTCGGTCGTGCCGAACAGAAACGGCCCATGAATCCGGAAGATCGTCACATAGTACGGAATGTCCTTGTCCTGCAGAATGTGCACCCGGCCATCTTCGATGTAGTCATCTGTCACCTGCGAAACCGTCGTCGTGGCGGCCACGCGGCTGATGAACAGCAGCGCCGCCAGAATCATGCCCGCTTCCACCGCGACCGTCAGGTCGGCAAACACTGTCAGCGCAAAGGTCACCAGCCACACGCTGACATCGGTCTTGGTCAGCTTCAGCAGTTGCGGAATTTCCCGCCACTCGCCCATGTTGTACGCGACAACCATCAGAATCCCCGCCAGAACCGCCATCGGTACATAGCTGACCAGTCGCGATGCAAACAGCAACACACACAACAACGTCAGCGCGTGAATGATGCCCGCCAGCGGCGTCTGCGCACCCGCGCGGATATTCGTCGCCGTTCGTGCGATTGCGCCCGTGGCCGGGAGCCCACCGAACATCGGAGAAGCAATATTCGCCACGCCCTGCGCCATCAGTTCCACGTTCGGATTGTGATGGTCGTTGCTCATCCGGTCCGACACCACGGCCGACATCAGCGACTCGATTGCGCCCAGCATCGCCACCGTCACCGCCGGCCCCAGCAGTCCGTGGATCAGATCGGCATGAAATTTTGGAAGCTGTATGTGGGGCAGTCCGCTCGGAATCCCCCCGAAACGCGTACCGATCGTCTCGACCGGCAGCTTGAACAGGTACATGGCCGCAGTCCCGGCAACCAGCACCACAATCGGCCCCGGAATCCGTTTTGACAGCGAACGGCAGGCAATCAGGACCGCCACCGTCGTGCCAGCCAGCAGCGTCGCGTGATAATTCAGCGTCTTGAAGTGAGTCGCGAACGACTCGAGCCGTTGCCAGAACACTCCCGGCACTTTCTCGATCTGGAGCCCGAAAAAGTCTTTGACCTGCGTGCTCGTGATCAGGATCGCGATCCCGTTCGTGAAGCCAATCACGATGGGCCGCGGAATAAACTTGATTGCCGAACCCATCCCCGTGACGCCCATCGCCACCAGCAGCAGGCCCGCCATTACCGTGCACATGAACAGCCCGTCCACGCCATGCGCAGCAATGATCCCGGCCACCACCACGACGAACGCTCCGGTAGGGCCACCAATCTGAGTCTTGGATCCACCGAGGAGAGAGATCAGGAAGCCAGTCACGATCGCGCAGTAGATGCCGGCCTGCGGCGTTAGGCCCGAAGCAATCGAGAACGCCATCGCGAGCGGGAGGGCCACCAGACCGACGGTAATGCCGGCGATCAGGTCACGCCAAAATTTGTTGAGGTCGTAGTCGCGAAAACAGAGGACAGACTTCGGAAGCCAACGCTCGTCAAGAAAAGCACGCGCCATTTTAACTATTATGACGATAGTCCGCGCAAATGGAGATATATATCTATAGGCGAGGAGAGCTCGCTTCCAGTAGCTGTCGAAAATCTAAACAATAGGGGCTTCATCGCTGCGTTTCGGTGCTACATTCGACACCACAACGCCGAAGATCCCATGCTTAATATCCTGCGAAACACTGCCTGTGCCGCAATGGTTCTCGCCACCCTGGCCACTGCTCAAACTGCCGACAAAGCCCCATCCCATGTCAACGTCCCCACCATCGAACCCCGGGCCGAGGACGTCGCTTCCCTCGACGGCGTGATGAAGGCTTTTTACGAAGTTATCTCCGGCCCTGCCGGACAGCCACGCCAGTGGTCTCGCGATCGCACCCTGTACATTCCCGATATCCGGTTCGTCTCGATGTCGCTCGCAAAAGATGGCAAGCCGGTCGCTCACACCATGAGCCACCAGCAATTCGTCGATGCGTCCGATAAGGGCCTTCTCGCGGGCGGATTCTATGAGACTGAGATCCACCGCAACACCGAGCGCTTCGGCAACATTGCCCACATCGCCAGCACCTACGAGAGTCGCTGGAAAGCCGACGGTCCCGTCATCGCGCGCGGCATTAACAGCATTGAAGCTTTCTGGGATGGAAAACGCTGGTGGATCGCTTCGGCGATCTGGGACGAGGAGCGCCCCGATAATCCGATCCCCGCACAATATCTTCGCGCCGCGGGGAAAGAAGGTTCCGCCCCTCACTGAAAACTCGAGAGGTTAAGCGCAATAAACAGCTCCCCCGCGCACGAGTCGCGGGGGAGAGAGGGGGAGGGCCGAACCACCGGGCATTGAGCGATGGTGTATCATTCGGCGCGCGCTAAGAAACTAAAATCGTTGTAAATCTTTGATTAACCTAGATTTACAATCACGGCCCGTACAAAACCTTGATCTACGAATGCGATAGTAAGTATAAGGTCCTTCAGGACTTACCCGCGGTTACCACACCCGGCAAGCGTTCGCGTGCACCATCGGTTGACCCGCCTTGCACCCGAACGCGTGCGCAAATTCCGACATGTTCCCCACCACGTTGTTGATGCGATAACGATTCAAGGAGTGTCCTTGTGTCAGAACTGCCGTGCGTGCCGCTTCTGGCCGATTTTCCCCGCACCATACATTCGCGTACGCGAGAAAGAATGTCTGCAGTTCGGACACACCTCCGGCTGACGGCGAGTCGAGTTTTTTGCCTTGCAACTTGAGAGAACTTTGCAGCCCAGCTAATGCGATGTGCACCCCGCCATTGTCCGCCGTGTCTTCACCTAACGACAGCTTCCCGTTCTGCTTCACGCCGGCTTCTGGAACTTCTTGGGTGTATTCGTCGGCGATGCAGCTGTCCCGCTCGTCATAGGCCGCGGAGTCCTTGGGCGTCCACCAGTCCTTCAGATTTCCGTCTGCGTCAAACTTGCGCCCCTGATCGTCGTAGCCATGGATGATTTCATGACCAATCACGGCGCCGATCGCGCCATAGTTCACCGCGTCTCCCAGCCTCGCGTCAAAGAACGGTGGCTGCAGAATTCCGGCGGGAAAGTTGATGGTATTCGTCTGCGCGTCCTCATACGCATTCACGGTCGGTGGTGTCATTCCCCAGTGGTAGCGGTCCACCGGCTTGCCGATTTCCCCCAACCGCCGTTGCAGTTCGAACCGGCTCGAGCGCTGCATGTTGCCGAGGAAGTCGTTGCGCTTGATTTCGATCGCGGTGTAATCCTGCCAGTGATCGGGATAAGCGATCTTGTCCACCTGCGCCGCCAGCTTTGTATGCGCCTTCGCCTTCGTTTCCGGCGCCATCCAATCGGCGGCATCAATATCCGCGCTCAGCGCGCCTTCGATCGTCTTCACCATCTCCAGCATTCGCTCTTTGCTGGCGGGCGGGAAGTAACGCGCCACATAAGCCTGGCCCACCGCGTCTCCCAGGTCGATGTCGGCATACGCTGAACACCGCCGCCAGCGCGGCTGAATCTCTTTCGTGCCCGACAACGTCCGCCCGTAGAAGTCGAAGTTCTCCTCGACGAACGGTTCTGATAGCGATGACGCTGACAAGTGCAGCAGCGAATACCGTAAATACCCGCGCCAGTGCTCGACTGGCTCGGACGCGATCAGCGTCTCCATGCCGCGGAAGAAATCCGGCGACGTCACCAGGTATTGCTTCGCCGTGGGCACCTGCAACGCCGCGAAGAACTTATCCCACTTGAATGACGGCGTCAGTTCCTGCACCTGCTGTGCGGTCATCTTGTGATTGATGTTCTTGGGATCGCGCCGTACAACGATGTCCATGGCCGCCTTGGCGAGTGCTATTTCCATCGTCAATACTGCCGCCGCATCCGCCGCCGCCTGCTCTTTCGACTCGCCGCTCAGCTCCAGCATGTGTGCCACGTGCTTGCGATATTTCTCCCGGATCTCTTTCGACTTGTCGTCATCGTTCAGATAAAACTCGCGCGACGGCATGTTCATCCCCGACTGATCGAGCGTGCCGATATTGACTCGCGCGTTATCGAAATCCGGACCGTTGAAGATTCCAAACAAGATTCCCTGGTATTGTGCGTCGATGAAGTTCAGGTTCGCCGGCCGCACCATGAGCTGCAGGTTGGCCACCAGTGCTGGGAGCTGCGCCTTATCCTTCAGCCCCGCGATCTGATCCAGTGCCGGCTTCAACGGCGTGATGCCCGCCTTGTTCACGGCGGCTTCATCCATGCAGGAAGCGTAGTGATCGCCTGCCTTCTGGTCGGCCGCGCTGCGCGTCGCCGAGGGCTTGGCTGCCTGTTCCAGCGTGTTGTGGATCGCCGCCACGTTCCAGATGGCCAGCTTGTTGAACGTCCCCCACCCGGCCTGATCCGCCGGAATCGGATTCGCCTTCAACCACTTGCTGCATGCGTACTGGAAGAAGTCCGTACAAGGGTCGAGCGACCCGTCGGCTTGTGCGGGAGTGAAAGTATCAAGGTCCGGCATGTCGTCCGCGGACGCCGGGCTCGCCGGTTGGCCAAACGACAAGGAAGAAAGAAGAATGGCCAGAACCAGGAAAGATCGCATGGGAGAACTCCCTTCAGGGAATGACACAAGAGAGGTAGACGTCACAACAGTGGAATGGTAAGCCTTGTGTAGAATGGGCACTCATGCCCGTTGATGTTGCCTTCACACTTTCCATACATGCCAGGCTGGATTCATTGGCTCGACGAAGTACCCTCGTGACACCACCACTCGTAGGCCTGGCCTCGGACCCGCCCATCACCTCCAACCCACTGATTTTACGGATCGTTCCCACCGCCCTAACTTCCAAACTCGCCGGGCGTAGCCTGATCGTAACTTTCCCCAAGCCCACAAATCGCATCATACTGCTGGGATGGATGTACAAGCACTATTCACGGAGTTCTTCCGGCCGGTCGCCATGGGCACGGGAGTGGTATTGGTGGTCATTGTGCTCCTCGGCCTGCGCATGCCCCGGCGCGCCAAAGTAGGCACGCGTCCCTCACGCACTAACTGAGAGACTCTCCTCCTTTCCTGCCGTAAACACCAGCGTTTCCAGGCGACTGCGAGAATCGTCCGTCTTGCCCTGTCCCTCTCATTTGACTGGATTTAGCGGCGCGTGAGATATTGGCTCGCTTCTGAAAAGTCTTCGTTCGCTGCACTTAACCGCGTTGTGCAGTTTGCTGCGATTCTAATGGTCCGACTCATTCCCAGGGACAACAGTTTTTTCGATATGTTCGCGGCGATGTCGAACAACCTCGTCGACGCTGCCCGCGCGCTCGTCGATCTGTTCGCGGATTATCGCGACGTTGACGCCAAAATCGAGGAGATCCGCCGCATCGAGCACCTCGGCGATGAGATGACGCACTCGATCATGCGTAAACTGAACCAGACCTTCATCACCCCGTTCGATCGCGAGGACATCCACACCCTGGCCTCTTCGCTCGACGATGTGGTCGATTTCATCAATGCGGCCTGCGCCCGCATCGTCATGTACCGCATCACGGATCCGCCGAGCGAAGCTGGGACGCTCGCCCGCCTGATCCTCGCCCAGAGTGAGGAACTCGGCAAAGCCGTTTCTCACCTCCAGAAGAGCGATTACGTCCTGGCGCGCTGCGTGGAAATCAACCGCCTGGAAAACGAAGCCGACCAGGTATGCCGGGTCGCCATCGCCCGCTTGTTCGAGCAGGAAACCGACCCCATCACCCTCATCAAAATCAAGGAACTGCTTGAGTTCCTCGAAACCGCAACCGACAAGGCGGAAGATGTCGCCGATGTGCTCGAAACCGTCGTTCTGAAGAATGCCTGAGGCCGTGCATCCTCGAACACAGGAACCGAACGGGTGACTCCCAACCTTCTGCTGCTCATCATTACCGTCCTGGTCGCGCTGGCTTTTGACTTTCTCAACGGATTTCACGACGCCGCCAACAGCATTGCGACCGTCGTTTCCACCCGCGTACTCTCCCCCAAACTAGCCGTCTTGTGGGCCGCCTTCTTCAACTTCGTGGCTGCTTTTTTTCTGGGGACCGCCGTCGCCAAGACCATCGGCAAGGGCATGATTCATATCGATTCGGTCACGCAGTACGTCGTGATCGCCGGTCTGCTGGGCGCAATTGTTTGGGATCTTCTGACCTGGTGGTGGGCGCTGCCGACTTCTTCTTCGCACGCCCTGATCGGAGGCTATGCCGGCGCCGCCGTCATGCGTTCCGGATTCCACGTCATCATCGTTGAGGGCTGGTACAAGACCCTGATCTTCATCGTGGTGGCGCCCATTATGGGGCTGGTTCTCGGATTCGGTTTCATGGTCGCCATCTTCTGGCTGCTCCGCGATAAGCCCCCCCAACGCATTGACGGATGGTTCCGCAAATTGCAGTTATTGTCCGCAGCCGGTTACAGCCTCGGACATGGCGGCAATGACGCGCAAAAGACCATGGGCATCGTGGCCGGTGCGCTGTATAGCGCGAAATACATGAGCGCCTACGACATGGCGAACAACTGGGGCCACTTTCACTGGCCCATCATCCTCGCCGCCCACACCGCCATCGCCCTCGGCACCTACTTCGGCGGCTGGAGAATCGTGCACACCATGGGATCGCGCATCACCAAGTTGAAGCCCGTCGGAGGCTTCTGCGCGGAAACCGCCGGCGCCATCACACTCTTCGCCACTGCCCTTGCCGGTATTCCAGTAAGCACTACGCACACCATCACCGGCGCCATCATCGGCGTCGGCGCCACCAACCGGCTCTCCGCTGTCCGCTGGGGCATCGCCCGAAGGATTGTCTGGGCCTGGATCCTCACCATCCCCGCCTCCGCCCTGGTAGCCGCTGTTGTATTCGCAATCGTCCGCTGGATCCACCCCGGAGCGTAGCCCATGTAGCGCGGGCGCCCTCGCCCGCGGCAGTGGTCTTCTCCGACTCCCAGTCCCCAGCCTGTGCTGCAGCTGTTTTCCTATCACAGACATCCCCATCCGAATTTGCCACGCTGATACCGGAGATCTGCTCATGAAACTCTTCACCACCATCTCAGTGATAGCGATCTGCTTTACCGTTGCCCCGCAACAGCGTCCTACCGTGGAGTCCCCGAACGGTCGATGTTCCACGCCCGCGGATGATCATGCAATCGCGTCCATCGCCGACGTCTGGAAAGACGGCTACAACCAGGGCGACGCCGCCAGAGTCGCAGCCCTGTACTCCGCCGACGCCTACTACCTTACCCAGCACTTTGCGGACGGAATCGTGCATCCGCGGTCCATGATCCAGGCATACGTGCAACGAGGCATTGACGCGCGGTATCACGTCGACTCCATTGAGACCCTCACGACGTACTGCTCCGCCGGCTTCGCCTATGCGATCACCCGCTACCACTCCACCAACGCCGGACAAACCGCCATGGGAGTGAACCTGGTTGTACTGCGAAAGATCGGCGGAAGATGGCTGATTGTTGCCCACGAGTCCGCAGTCCCCGACCCGGTAACGGCGATCCAGAACTTGGCCCCAACCGCAGACTGATATTTGAGTAACTTGCGAATCGCTGTTTTCCTATGAGCGCGTGAGGATGTCTTTATTGGACGCGAGCGCCGCCTCCAGCCGCGACGAGCCAACTGAGTCGCGAAACGCCATCTCAGCCGCGAGTACCGTCCCTTCAGGGACGACACCCCCACCGATGACTAAAGTCCGAGGCCAAATAACCCGGTTGTGAATCCTTCAAATAGGACTAATGTTCCGGCCATTGGAACAGGAGCGCGCCCTCCGTCTTAGTAAGGAGTACCCCATGACTTACTTCCGTCTGGCCGCGGTTTCTCTCCTCCTCCTCTGCTCTCACCTCACCTTCGCCGACAGCCTCAAGACCTACTGGATCACCTCGATCTCGATGCAGCTGTATCCCAACGACGGGTCCGGCGAGGACCTTGTCTTTATGTTCACAGGCCCGCACATCCAATTCGGAGGATTGGGGGGTATGCAGTGCTACAACTGTTTTACCGATCCCATCTACGGGGATTATCCTAGTTTCGGCGCCACTTATGCCACAATCGTCTTGTTAGGCGATTTCCTGATCGATGGTGTTACCTATTCGGGTGACTCGGTTGGGTATATCGGCGTGTTCAATGATCCGGCGGCGTATATCCGTTCGTGAGCGCTGCGGTCGGCAGTGGTGACACCTTCTTCGAATTCAATCTCAGACTCCCGACGAATGGATTTTGGAACCCGAGCTATACCTTCTATCCACCCGATGGCGACCAACCGGGCTATTACCTTTTCGACGGTGCGACCTTCGATGCCAGCGGCACCGTGCCCACGCCCGAGCCCGCTTCCATCGCCCTCACCCTCACGGGTCTTGCTGGAATCGCGGGCATCTTAAGAAAGACGCAACTTCGCCGCTGAGCGGCGATGACGTCTCTGACCACTACGATGACAAGCCGAGGCCGAGCGGCCAGTGTGTGGGCGGCCAAGCCCGTGCGACCTAACCCCAGACCGACGCTACTTCCGCGCAGGCGACAGGTGGTTGTCAGGGTTCCGCAACGGCGCCAGAATGTAGCCCAGCGCGTAAGCGCTGGGTAAAATCAAGCGAACGAGAGAGTCCCGTAGCGACGACACAAAGCGAAGCGGGCGTGCGCCCGCAAGCCCGATCACCTTCGAATTCCTGCCTCGAACAAACTCGGCGGTGCTCACAGAACGCTCCGCTCCCCGTCCATCCATTACCTTATGCGTCCATCCATCCCTGCCGCCCTGTGCCTGATCGTTGCCATCCTGCAGACGCAAACGCCTCCCACGCTCTCCGACGCCGACGAAGTCCGCCTCGGCCAGATTCTCGCCGACGACTTCATCGCCCAGGAAGGCATGCAGCCTACGCCCCAAACCAAAAAACTCGACGAGTATCTTCAGTCCGTCGGAGACCGCGTCGCCGCCCGCGCGCAGCGCAAAATCCCGTTTCGCTTTCGCTTCGATCCCAGCCCATCGTTTCGCAGCGCCGTCGGCCTCCCCGGCGGACAGATCTTTGTTGGAGCCGGCATCCTTGCCTACATGGACAGCGAAGATCAGCTCGCCATGGTTCTTGGTCACGAAGTCGAACACATCGACCTCAATCAATGTCGGGACCGCCTCGCGAAAGTTCTCGCTGAACAACACCTCACCCCCGCCACCGCCGACAAACTCAAAGTCGATCCCTTCCTCCCCGGCTATGGTCGCGAGGGCGAACTCGCCGCCGATCGCGAAGGCGTGATGCTGGCCATGCAGGCCGGTTACTCCGGCGAGGCTTCCATTCGCCTCCTGCAGACTTACATCATCCTCGGCGACAACATGCCCAACTCTCCCAAGGAAGCCAAAGAAAGCCTGGAACGCCGCATCGCCCAAATCCGCACCCTCATCGCCGAAAGCAAACTACCCAAGCCGGAAAAAGAGAAAACTCTCGCATTGCCATAGTCGACGTTTGCCATAGTCACCCCGCCTCGCCCTCGGCCGGAGATTGATCAATGCGCGACTCCCTTGACGCGGAAGCTAGCGCGGTGTGCGCAGTCGCGCAGCGACGCCAGAAGCTAGCCCCGCACATGAATGCGGGGTGAGGGAGGCCATAAAAGCCGAGTCCCTGCAGGGACGGCACCCGTCCCGCGGCCCGTGTGCCTCCCAACACACCGTGTGCCTCCGCCCACGCCGCGAGCCACGAAGATCCCGACCAACCTCCCTGAAATCAACACTCCACTCACTGGCCCATCCCGTGCCACCTATCCCGTCGACTGGGCAACCAGCATCGGGAGGCCACCATGGCAAACTTTACGGAACTGAAGTTAGGCAACAACCGTCCGCAAGATTCAAAGAAGAACAACTCGAAATCTCTGTCCAAAGAAAAAACTCTCTTCGGCGCCGGACTGCTTGCCGTCACCGTCATGTCAGGAGTTTTCCTGCTCATCACGAACGGCTGCTCCAAGGGATCGTCCCGCAGCGCGGCCACTAACATCGAACAACCGAGTCCCATGAATCCGAGCGTGAATCCCGCGCCAATCGTGGCCTCCACACAGCCGCCGGCCGTTGTACCGAAGCCCGCCAAGAAGCGGGTCCAGCACAGGGCGCCCATGTCGACATACACGGACCCGGCGAACGGCGTCTCGTTCAAGTATCCGAAGAACTACATTCTGAAAACCGGCGATCAACCGCAGCTCGACCTCGCCGGGCTTGGTCCCATCAAGACCGACTTCGTCCGGCCCGGCGGCGTCACCGTTGCTGCCATCGAAGTGCCGCGCAGTTCCTATCCAGGAACCGACTTCACTTCCGCTTACTTCGGCGTAAGCGTCAACTCGAGCTTGTCGCAGGAGCAGTGTGAGCAGTTCGCGTTCCCCAAGAGCGAGCGTCCGGAAAGCGAACCGCCAGCAGTTTCCAAAGTGAAAATCGCGGGCAATGAATACGCGATGCTGGAAGATCTGGGCGGATCGGACAAACAGGAATCGAACACGAAGTATTTCCACCGCTTCGAGAACGGAGCCTGCTACGAATTCAGCATGGGCCTCGGCACCGTCGACGACAACCTCGCCGGACTGAAGCCCGTCAATCGCTCACTGGTCTTCGGTCGCATGGAGCAGATGCTGGCGAGTGTGAAGATGCAGCCGGTCGCCGTTCCAGAAGTCGCGAAAGACGCCGCATCCCATCCAATCGTGGAAGGCGGCAAAGAGTAACGCGTCTGGTTTGGCGCGGGCCCCCTCGCCCGCGACTAGGGGCACCCAGATCATCGGGTGCCCGAATTTTGTTTGGGGTGCCCCCTCCCTAAGCGCGTTCTTTGCGCTAGGGTGGGCTTGCGAATGTCTCGAGACTTGTCGCCCTCACTACGAAATGAGCCGTTGCCGACGACTGGTGACCGACGACTGCTTTCTGCCCCTAACCCAAAACCACTAGAGCCTTCTCTGCCGACATCTTGTACCATCTCGACCCCATGGGGATCAGGACATCGAAAAAAGTGTGGGCGATTCGTGTCGTCGTAGTCGTGCTCGTTCTGTACGCGGCCTTTGCCAGCTATATCGTGTGGGCCATGCGCCAGCCGCCGGAAACCTTCGCGCGCGTCATGTCACACATGCCTGGACCGGCTGTCTTCCTCACTCTGCCCTTCGAAACTCTCTGGACCCAGGAGCGCGCCGGCGAACTTCGTCCGGGCGATGCCGCCCCCGACTTCTCTCTCCTCAAACTCGACAAGACCGATCGAGTGCAACTCTCCGCCCTCACCGCTCGCACGCCCGTGGTGCTGGTCTTCGGCAGTTACACTTGACCGCCTTTCCGGCGGGAGGTTCCCGCCCTCAACAAGCTCTACGAGGACTACAACGGCAAGGTCGCCTTCCTGGCGGTCTACATTCTGGAAGCACACCCCAGCGACGTCTGGCAGATGCAAAGCAACATCAAAGACAAAGTTGTTTTCGCCAGCCCCAAGAATGAAGAAGAGCGCGCCCAAGTCGCCGGGTCCTGCGTGCGCAAGCTTGGCATCAAGTTTCCCGCCGTGCTCGACGAGTTCGGCAATTCGACCGAACGCGCTTACACCGGGTGGCCCGACCGCCTCTACCTCATCGACACAGGCGGACGCGTCGCCTACAAAAGCAAGCCCGGCCCCTTCGGCTTCAAACCCGACGACCTGCGGGGTGCGATCGCGAAACTGGTGAGGTAAACCGACCAGAAACAAGAAAAGCCGCAGTCCCCTGCGGCTCGCCTTCACAACTGTCCGATCAGAACTCTACGGATTCTTCGACTTGGTCACGGCCTTGTCCCGCGCGATGCTCCGGCTGATCCGGTTCTGCTGCCGGTTAATCCCGCGCTGCTCAGCCTTCGTCAAATGTCCGTTGTGCGCAGCCATATCGGCCGTCTCGCGGTTCTGCACGGCCGTCTCACGCTTCTCCAGATGCGTCGCCTGCTTCGAAGTCAGCGTGCCGTTGGCAACGCCATTCCCAATGCGCTTCTGCTGGTTGGCTTCGCGCCGGTTCACCTGGTTCACCCGCGGATGTCCAGGATCTTTTACGCCCGGTCCTGCGCCGGACGTGTTGTCGGTGGCCGATTGCGCAGCGGCGGAACCGACAAACATCAGTCCCCCCACCGCAAGAACTGCTAACACACTGCTGATCGTTTTGGTCATGCCAGTAGAAAACCCCCGGCAAAGAGAGTAGTTCTGGCTGCCTAATCCCGGCGAGGTTACGAAGGTGAGGCCTCAAAAGTCACCGTCATAGTGTGGCGCGGGCGCCCCCGCCCGCGGCTTTTGACTTTCGACTCGAACGACGCGAATCTCCAGACCACGCAAGTCCAGACCTTCCACCCTTCAATTCCCGACCACAAACAAGTGCCCATCATTCTGCACATAAAGCTTTCCGTCTGCCCCAATCGAGAGCGGTGTATACGCAGCCCCCAGAGCCAGCTTCAAAAACATCTTCTGCTTCGGTACCGTGAACACTCCTGTATTTCCCTGTGCAATTGCATACACGTTTCCGTCCTCGCTGTTCGCGTAGACCACGCCATTCGAGTCGATCGCCGGAGCATTCACGCACCACTCGTATCCATTCGGATGGTTGGCGTCGATGGTGGTGCTCTGGAACTGCCACTCGACATTCAGATTCGCATCCAACTGCGTGATGTAGTAAGGACCATCCGCCCGCGGTGTGCACACGGGATTGTTCTGTGCGCCGCAGTACGCCGTAGCCTGGTAGTGATT
>Ga0307469_10000335_pt1 | contig 17688 bp, 17 predicted proteins | sample atmos_gasesAM2C__FD_203084 | JGI IMG/M metagenome (GOLD analysis project Ga0307469, IMG submission 203084) | Hardwood forest soil microbial communities from Morgan-Monroe State Forest, Indiana, United States - atmos_gasesAM2C_515 | ecosystem: Environmental > Terrestrial > Soil > Temperate...
GATGTTGCCCACTGGACTAACGAACCGTTCGAAGAACTCAGCCAGAAGTAAATTTCACAACCATCATGATCGTGTTGATGGCCGGACTTCCAGGCAGCGGGAAATCTACGCTAGCTCGAGCACTGTCTGAACGTGTCTCTGGCAGCGTTCTGGACAAGGACGAGATCAGGCACGCCCTCTTCTCGCCGCGGGATATCGCATTCACCTCGGAACAAGACGATTTCGTTATGGAGCTCATGCTGCAGACGGCCGGCTGGATACAACTGCTCCATGCGGAACGCCACGTCTTTCTGGACGGGCGCACCTTCTCCCGCCGGTACCAAATCGATCGAGTCTTTGATTTTGCAAGTCAGGCGGGACAGCCTTGTCGAATTCTTGAGTGCGTGTGCGCCGACGACGCTGCAAAAGAGCGTCTGGAGGCGCAAGCAAGTTCCGGGGCACATCCAGCTGGCAATCGAAGCTTCGTCCTTTACCTTGCCATACAGGCTCGTTTCGAACCGATTCTCCGGCCGAAGACTGTCATCGACACCGATCAGCCTTTGGAGGGTTGCATCCATCAGGCTTTGACGGTGATTGACTGATTGGGCTTGAGAAGGCACGTGCCGGTAGCCTGTTCGCAAATCAAAATGACGACGTCGGCGCTGACGATTTACCTGCTTTCAGGCGCTCTGTCGTACAATTCTTGTTACTCAAAAATCACTGCTGGACGCGTTCCAAATCACTCTCATTGAGGAGTCCGCATGCAACGAACACTTGGGCTTGCCCTTGGCATAATGCTTGTTTCGATATCAACCTGGCCGCAAGCTAAGCCCGCCACTACCAATCCTCCCCATCGCGCTACCGCGGCGCCTGCCGCCAGCGCGGAGGACACACCCGATCCGATTGCCATCATCGACACCAGTGCGGGCAAAATGACCTGCACACTCTTCCCCAAACAAGCTCCCATCGGCGTGGCAAATTTTATTGGCCTCGCTACGGGAACCAAAGACTGGACCAATCCGACCACACACGCCAAGAAGCACGGAGTTGCCTTATACGATGGCACGGTTTTCCATCGTGTGATTCCTTCATTCATGATTCAGGGAGGCGATCCGGAGGGTTCAGGACGAGGGGACCCGGGCTACAAATTCAAGAACGAGACATCGCCCGATCTGAACTTTGATCGTCCCGGACGCTTGGCGTATGCCAACGCCGGTCCGGACACAAATGGCTCGCAGTTCTTTATCACCGAGGTTCCCTACCCCAGCCTGAACGGCGGCTACACAATCTTCGGGCAGTGCGACGACGCGTCCGTTGAACTAGTAAAGCAAATTGCCCGCATGGCTAGCGATCCTCGCGATAACCGCCCGTTACGACCCGTACGGATCAATCACATTACGATCGTGAAGGCAGCCACGGCTGGAACCAGCGCCAAGCCAGCCGCCAAGAGACCAGCACCATCGACCAAGCCCGCGGCTCCGGCCGGTGTGCCACCCAAATAAAGGCGGCGGCCGAAATCTGCGGTTCATGATCGCGCAAACCATCAAACCAGCAAAAGCCCACGAAAGGATTCTCATGGCTCGCCAACCCGGCACGTACGCAACTCTGCAGACATCTGAAGGCACCGTCCTTTGCCGCTTATTCGAGAAAGATGCTCCCAAGACCGTGGCCAACTTCACAGACCTGGCGGAAGGCAAACGCGACTGGACTCATCCTGTGAGCGGCAAGAAAAGCAAGGACCGCCTGTACGACGGCACCATCTTCCATCGCGTCATTCCCGATTTCATGATTCAAGGTGGTGACCCGGCCGGCACCGGAATGGGCGGGCCGGGCTACCAGTTCGAAGACGAAACGCGCAATTCGCCTCACAAATTCGACAAGAAGGGCAAGCTCGCCATGGCGAATGCGGGTCCGAATACCAACGGTTCGCAGTTCTTTATCACGGTAGCGCCGACCGCCTGGCTCACCGGAAAACACACGATTTTCGGAGAGGTTGTGGAAGGTCAAGACGTGGTTGACAAGATAACGTCGGTCGCCCGCGGGCGTCAGGATCGCCCGGTAAAAGACGTGGTTCTGCAGTCCGTCACGATTGAGCGAGTATAAGACACCCTTCTGAAATGGGGCCGCAGGAACCACTCAGCGGTCCCATTCTGTGTGTCTAATCATGCCCATCGAAATTTTCGCGATCTGGTTTTTCTGAAATCAAATCCTGCTCCTCGAAGCAGGATTTCGCCGAATTTCAACTCCGGCGCCGGCTACACGCCAATCACTGCGACTAGTTCCTTTACCGCAGAAGCGCTCCGATCCAGTTCCATTTTTTCGTGCGGCGTTAGCTTGATCTCGACGATCTGCTCGATCCCCTTCGCACCGAGCTTCACCGGAACGCCCACGTAAAGACCTTTGATCCCGTATTCCCCTTCCAGATAAGCGGCACAAGGGAGGATCTTTTTCTTGTCCTTGAGGATCGCCTCTACCATTTCAGTCACGGCGGCGGAGGGAGCATAGTACGCTGAACCGGTCTTTAGATACTTCACGATTTCCGCTCCCCCATCGCGGGTCCGCTGAATCAGCTTTTCCAGCGTGGTCGCATCCAGCAGTTCCGTGATCGGAATCCCGGCGACCGTGGAGTAGCGCGCAAGTGGCACCATGGTGTCGCCGTGGCCGCCCAGAACAAAGGCGGTAACATTCTCGACGCTGACTTTGAGTTCCTCCGCGATGAAAGTTCGAAAACGTGCTGAATCCAGCACCCCCGCCATGCCGATGACTCGCTCGCGAGGCAACCCACTCATCTTGTAGGCAGCTTGCGCCATCGCATCCAGCGGGTTCGAGACAATGATCAGAATGCAGTTCGGGGAGTACTTTACTGCCTCTCCAACCACCGCCTTCATGATGTTGTGATTGATATTCAGAAGGTCATCGCGGCTCATACCCGGCTTGCGCGGCACCCCCGCCGTAATGACCACGATGTCGGAGTTCGCCGTGTCGCGATAGTCTTGGGTCCCCAGGATGTGAGAATCCTTTTTCTCGATGGGCATGGCTTCCATCAGGTCCAACCCCTTGCCCTGAGGAACGCCCTCGACAATATCGATCAGGACGACATCGGCTAATTCCTTGGAGGCAATCCAGTGAGCCGCAGTCGCCCCGACATTGCCGGAACCCACAATCGTTACTTTTTTTCTCATGAATGAGTCCTCTCCTGAATATCGACCACGCCACTTACGTTAATAAAAAATCGGACTGGCGATTTACCGGACGCCCGCCAGCATCACGGAGTCCATGTTCTCGATGATGTAATCCCCGAACTCGCTGGTCTTTACTTTCCGGGCGCCTTCCATCAGGCGCTCGAAATCGTAGGTGACTTTCTTCTGTTCGATCGTACGTTCCATACCCCGCTCGATCAGATCGGCGGCTTCGTTCCATCCCAGAAAGCGGAACATCATGACCCCCGAGAGAATCACCGATCCAGGATTGATCACATCCTTGTCCGCGTACTTCGGAGCCGTACCGTGGGTGGCTTCAAAGATCGCATATCCGTCCCCCACATTCGCGCCCGGGGCAATACCCAGACCGCCGACCTGGGCGGCGCAGGCGTCCGAGATGTAATCGCCATTCAGATTCGGAGTAGCCAGGACGGTGTATTCATCCGCGCGAGTCACTACCTGCTGGAAGATCGAATCCGCGATGCGATCGTTGATCATGAGCTTCTTCTTCCATGCACCCTTGCCATGCGTCCGATAGATTGCGTCTAGCACAGCCTTAACTTCGGCGTAAACGGACTTGCGAAACTCTTCGGGTGCAAACTCGAGCCCGGGTTCGACGAGGTCTGCATTTTGCTCGGCCGACAGGCTCGAGTTTTTGTCCTGATTGTCCAGAATCCAGCTTTCCCTTTCTGTAACCACCCGATCGCGGAATTCCTCGGTGGCCACTTCGTACCCCCACTTGCGGAAAGCCCCTTCGGTGAACTTTTGGATGTTGCCCTTATGTACCAGCGTAACGCTCTTGCGGCCGCTCTCGAGGGCGTGCTGAATTGCCATGCGCACCAGCCGCTTTGTGCCGGTCACAGAGATCGGCTTGATGCCCACTCCTGAATCGAGACGAACCTGCTTCTTGCCGCCTTTCAGCATGTCTTTGTTTAGAAATTCAATCAGCTTCGCAGCCTCAGCACTTCCCTGCTCCCACTCGATACCGGCATAGACGTCTTCGGTGTTCTCGCGAAAAATTACCAGATCCATGCGCTCCGGATGCTTCACCGGCGAAGGAACGCCGCGGTAGTACTTCACAGGACGGATACAAGCATAGAGCTCCAGAATCTGTCGTAGCGCCACGTTTAAGGAGCGAATCCCGCCTCCCACCGGCGTGGTGAGTGGTCCTTTAATGGCGACGCGAAATTCACGGACTGCGCTGATCGTGTCCTCCGGCAACCACGTGTCGAATTTTGCCTTTGCCTTTTCGCCCGCGAACACCTCGTACCAGGCAACGTGTCGCTGGCCTTTATAGGCTTTTTCCACTGCCGCGTTAAACACGCGCACAGAGGCTTTCCAGATGTCGCGCCCGGTCCCATCCCCTTCAATGAATGGCACGATTGGATTGTCAGGAACCTGGTATCGCCCGTCCTTATACGCAATGCGCGCCCCATCGGTGGGCACACCGACACCATTGAAAGACTCCGCCATAGATCGCTCCTTGCCGGGTTGGAAAACCCTCCATTATAGAGAAAAGCGGCCAAATGCCCTAGCCTACGACCTCGACGACGCAGGTTAGCTGCGTTGAGTGTTTTGCCCTGGAGTACCCCTATCGAGGATGGATGCTAGAATCGCGCGCATTCAGGAGGCGGAGTTTCGACGATGCGGCAAAGAACTGCAACTCTGATGACGTGGTTACTTGTACTCATGGTCTTCGCGCCTGTGCTAGTGGCCCAGGAAACGGCTGCGCCAAAGCCCGAAACCGGAGACCGCCACGAATTTGTCATTAAGAACTTTGAAACAGAAAGCGGAGTGACGCTGCCGCAGGCTCGAATAGTCTACGGGACCTACGGCCACCTCAATGCAGCCAAAGATAACGTTATCCTTCTGCCCTCACATTACATGGCGGACTATCACGGCTATGAGTGGCTGATCGGTCCCAATCATGTGCTCGACGTTTCCCAGTTGTACCTGGTGGCGACCGAACTATTCGGCAACGGTCATTCATCTTCGCCAAGCAATACGCCCGAACCGTACCATGGACCCCGCTTTCCAGTGACGACCATCCGCGACAACGTGCAAGCTGTGCACCGGCTTCTAACCGAGGAGCTGCACATCACCCACGTGAAAGCCATCATCGGATTTTCCATGGGCGCACAGCAGGCTTTCCAGTGGGCCGTGAGTTATCCGGATTTTGCAGACCGCATCGTTGCCACAGCCGGTACCGCCAAAACCTACCCGCACGGTTTTGTCAGACTGGAGGGGCAAATCGCTGCCTTGACCGCCGATGCTGCGTTTCAGAACGGCGACTACACATCGCCTCCTACGAAGGGGCTCGAGGCTTTTGGCGTGGTCTGGACGGCGTGGCTCTTCTCCCAGGAATGGTGGCGCAAGGAGCTGTGGCGAGAAGGCGCGAAACCTGGCACGACATTTGAGTCCGTGTTAAACGAATTCCGCACCAACTTCATTCCAGGAGCTGACGCAAACGATCTGATCCTGCAAGCGCGCACGTGGGAGAAACACAATGTCGGAGCAACGTCCGGGTTCGGGGGAGACGTCGCTAAGGCGCTGGGGTCCATCAAAGTTCCCTTCCTGTATATGCCTTCCGAAACTGACCTGTATTTCCCAGTGGGCGACGCCCGTTATGAGGCAGCATTCATGCATACGGTGACCCTGAAGCCCATTCCGTCGCTGTGGGGACATACAGCAGGCGCCGGTGGAAGCCCGGCGGACGAAAAATTCCTGAACGAGACCATTGGCAGTTTCTTGTCGGTCGGGAGCAGTCATTGAGGCGATAACGATCAAACCTCCTCGCCTTGACATAGGTCAGTGCGGAGGTCAGAATTTCAAGGATCTAGATTGGTTGTTGCAACCTACCCGAGGTAAGACATGACTTCGTTTCTTCGACACCTTTCCCTCTTGGCGCTGGTTTTTGTCGTCACGGTTCCGGCGGCCTTCGCATCAGGTGGCTCGGAAATCACTCAGTTCGGCCGTGACATCCGAATCGGTGAGGACCAGAAGGCTGCAGACGTGACCTGTATCAACTGCTCCGTCTATGTACAGGGCAATGTCGCTGGCGAAATTACGGTTCTTCATGGCAATGTGGTGATCGAAGAAAACGCAATGGTCGGAGGCGAGGTAACTGCCCTGTTGGGGGACGTCCGGATGTCCGACGGGGCTAAGATCGCCGGGGAACTGACGGTTCTCGGCGGAAAATTGCGTCGTCCGCCCACAGCGAGCGTCGCGGGAGACGTTACAGTAATGGAAGGGGCGGTTTGGGTCTACTTGATGTTGGTGACTCCGTTTTTGTTTCTCGCAGGCCTGATTGCCTTGATCGTCTGGCTGGTGCGCCGTCGGCGGACGGCACCGGTTTATGCTCGCGCCGCCTAAGATTCTTAGTTTGCGTACGTCTTGTTGAGGCCTCAATCCGCCTCGCGGTGCCCAAAGTATTTTCTGACACCGATCACGGTGTACCGACCCCACGGACCATTCAAGCCCAGATCAGCCGGACCGAGATAACGGTCCCGCGCCCCGAAACGCTGGAATAGATAGTGCTGGGTGACGCGCAACTCAAAGCCGCGCCCGATCGTGATCCCCGCGCCCCAGGAGCGCTCCCAGCCAATGCCGGCAGGCGACCAGGTATAAAGGGTATGCGGCACATTTTTGCCAAACAAGAATGTAGGGGCGCCAAAGAAGAACAGGCGGCGAAGTTGGGTCCGTGCAAAGGGGCGCACCTCCACATATCCCGATAGCATGTAGCGTGCAAAAGCATTGCAGGGGGCATCCTTGCCGCCGAAATCGCCTGCGTTGGCCGCGCACAGGTTTGGGTCGGGCTCATTGTGCGGAGGAGCGATATCGAACTGGCTGTAGCCCCAAATGAAATTATGAGGGAAGAAGAGTCGTCCGCCGTCGGCGGCTGAAGCCGGTTTTTGCTGCGCACTGGCTGCCGTGAGCGAGAGAAGCAGTACGCCAACCAGACTGAGGGCTCGTTTCATGAAGTCTCCCGATAGACATGTCGTAGGGGTTCCTGCACACCGGGGGGAATAATAACCGACGTCGCGTCCTCGTCCGAACGGAAACCGCTGAATGAGAGCGGTGGAGCGAGCTGAAACAGCGAATCTGAGCAGCAGACCACGCTAGATATCGTAGTAGAGCAAGAATTCGTAAGGATGCGGCCGTAACCGCACGGCGTCTACTTCTTTTTCCCTCTTGTAGTTCAAGTACGTTCTCAGCAATTCCTCCGTGAACACATCCCCCTTGAGAAGGAACCCGGAGTCTCTTTCGAGAGCATCCAGTGCGTCCTCCAGCGATCCCGGCATCGACGGAACCTTGGCGAGTTCCTCGGGACTCAGATCGTAGACGTCCTTGTCGAGCGGCGGCCCCGGATCCATTTTGTTCTCGATCCCATCGAGCCCAGCCATCATCATGGCGGCAAATGCCAGATACGGATTGCAACTGGGGTCAGGTGGGCGAAATTCGACGCGCTTGGCCTTTGCTGAAGCGGAGTACATCGGGATACGGCAGGCAGCCGAGCGGTTCCGGCGCGAGTATGCGAGATTGACAGGCGCTTCAAATCCCGGCACAAGACGTTTATAGGAATTCGTCGTCGGCGCGATCAAGGCTGCCAAGGCTGGCCCGTGCTTAATCAGACCTCCGATATACCAGAGCGCCAGCTGCGAAAGCCCCGCATAGCCGTCTCCGGCAAACAACGGCTTGCCATCCTTCCACAGGGACTGGTGCGTGTGCATGCCGCTGCCGTTGTCGCCATAAATCGGCTTTGGCATGAAAGTGACGGTCTTGCTGTACTGGTTGGCGACGTTCTTCACAATGTACTTGAAGAGCAACATGCTGTCTGCCGACTTCACCAGCGAGTCGAACCGCAAGTCAATTTCCGTCTGTCCGGCGGTCGCCACTTCGTGATGGTGGCACTCCACTTTCATGCCGGCATTCTGCATCGTGACCACCATCTCGCTGCGTAAATCCTGGTAATGGTCCGTCGGCGGCACTGGAAAATAGCCTTCCTTGTAGCGCGGTCGGTAGCCTAGATTGTGTTCAATTCTCCCCGAATTCCAGCGCCCCTCTTCGGCGTCGACAAAGTAGAACCCGTGCTGTGCGCGCTGGTCGAAGCGCACACTGTCAAAAATGAAGAACTCCGCTTCGGCGCCGAAATAAGCCGTGTCTGCAATCCCTGTCGAGATCAGATAGAGTTCTGCCTTACGCGCGATATATCGCGGATCGCGGTCGTAGCGTTGCTTGGTCACCGGATCGATCACGTCGGCGATCATGACCAGCGTGGAAACTTCCGTGAAAGGATCCAGGAGATACGACGACGGGTCAGGAATCAGGAGCATGTCACTTTCGTGGATCGCTGCCCATCCTCGAATGGAGGAGCCATCCATGCCAAAACCTTCATCGAAAGACGCTTCGGTGAGTTGCTCGATTGGATACGAGATGTGATGCCAAAGGCCCGGAAGATCCGTGAACCTCAGATCCAGAATCTTGACATCATTGCGTCGTGCAAAATCCAGCACCAGTTTCGGATCAGCCATGAAATCCTTCCAGAATTGCCGGGGTGACATTCCGCCCCGATTGGGACATGGGCAGCAAACGCCCACGCACTCGACAGTCCTGAACCGCCGGACGCGGAAGTCTGAGCTGGGCGTGGTCGCCGCTAGAGTGTAGAAGGTCCCGGGAATCCGGCCGAAATTGATTGTTTTTATGGGAACGATAAGAGGGGTTTATTTGAGATGGGGTCTCAACGCTTTTCGGCGATCAATGACGAGCGTCAATCTTTACGTTGGGAAGAACTCCGGGCCCCGACGTAGGCCCCTGCTCCTCACGCCAACTCTTGGTTGCCGGCATCCTAACTCTCCGTCCAAGGACCTGGCCAATCGAATGTTGAATGCTTCCAATTTGAAGCGGTTATGATAGGGGCTTCTGTCTTCCGGCCAGCTGCTCTGCCCAGGCGCAGACGGCTGCCAACAATATGGACTTCGACCAGCTAGAGACATTTGTCGAGGTGGCTCGGCTCTGTTCGTTCTCGCGCGCCGCCGAGAAACGCTTCCGAACTCAGCCCGCGGTTTCTTCACAAATTCGCGCTTTGGAAGAAGAGGTGGGGGCCCGGTTGCTGGATCGCTCCGGGGGCAGGGTGTCTCTGACCGCTTCAGGAAAGCTCTTCCTGAAATATGCCGAGGACACAATCGAAGCCCGCCGGGCAATCTGCGTAGCCATCGCGGAGACGGAGCGCATTCCGCGAGGCGAAATCGTGGTCGGGGCGAACGAAGGAACCTGCCTGCACGTTCTGCCCGAGGTCTTTGCAGAATTCAAGAAGAATTACCCGGATGTCTCCGTGGGCATCAAGCGCGCCGATTACGCCAAGACACTGGACTCGGTCATCGACAATTCCGTGGATTTTGGCGTGGTTTCGCTGCCCGTAACCGATCCCCGGCTCACCGTGGTTCCAATTCACCGCGATGAACTGGTTGTGATTGCTCCGCCACACCATCCCTTGGCACGCTCAAAGTCCACTACCATCGAGGAGGTGGGGGCGTTTCCCCTCCTGATGCCGAAAAGCGGCCATACCCGAGATGCGCTTGAGAATCTGTTCCACGAGCGGCGCATGAAGCCTCAAATCTCGATGGAATTGGACTCGAGCGAGCTTTTAAAGCGCTTCGTCGCTGCCGACGTAGGCGTCGGCTTCATTGCCCGGTCGAATGTTGCGGAAGATGTCCGCGCGAACACCCTGGCCGTGATCTCCCTCGCCGATGTCCATATCCGTCGCGACCTGGCCCTCGTCTTTCGCAAAGATAAAGCGCTGAGCAGGGCGGCGCTTGTATTCATCGATACCGCCGTCAAGATCAAGGCTTTGGACCCCTCGCTTGAACCGGCGAAGCGAAGCTGACTCAGCCCATTCGCTCACAAGGCTGCCCGCACAGACCGAATCAGCTAAAATTTGTGAACAGTGACCAAGTCTGTGATCGTCCCGACCCTTGCGCTGCTTCTGAGCTCCTCCTTCGCCTTTGGGCAAAACCCACGAAAGCCGGTCGCCAAAGCTGCTCTTGGATCCGGCAAACTTGCGGCCATTCACGTCGGAGGCACACGCCGCTACACGCCCGAGGAAGTCATCGCCGCTTCCGGCTTGGAGATCGGCGCCACCGTAACAGACACTGACTTCCGAAAAGCGGGTGAGCGGCTTGGGCAATGCGGATTTTTCACTGATGTCTCCTACAGCTACTCGTCCTTAGCCGCCGGCATAAAACTCGACATCGAACTTGCTGATAGCGACAAACTCGTGCCCGTGCACTTCGAAAATTTTGTGTGGTTTCCCGACCAGGAGCTTTTGGCCCGAATACACGAGAGGCTTCCCCTTTTTAAGGGTCAGGTGCCAATCGGAGGCACGCTATCCGATCAAATATCCGATATCCTTCAGAATCTCCTCGTACCCCTGAGCCTATCCGGTCGAGTCGAGTACGTGCGAGAGACCAACGATCCCGGCGGTCGCGTTGACGGCATCAACTTCCGGGTCACCGGGCTTAACCTCACGGTGCAGGATGTTCACTTCGCCGGGGCTGGACCGGACGAACTTCCCGCCCTCAACGCGGCTGCCCAAAAACTGATCGGCAAGGATTACTCGCGTTCCGCGGTACAAGCTTTCGCAACCGCTAACTTGCTGCCCGTCTACCTGGAACGAGGGTTCCTGAAAGCCAGCATGACGGACCTGCAACCCAAGGTGGTCGGCGACACCGCCGATGAGACACAACTGGAAGTCCAGTTCGTAGTCACGCCTGGCTTCTCCTACAAAATTTCCGAGATCAAGTGGGGGGGCAATAAGACATTCTCAGCGGACAAGCTACAAGCACTCGTCCACGCTAAATCGGGGGACCTGGCCAATCCTTCCCTGCTTAAATCCGGTCTGGAGGCGGTTCAAAAATTGTATGGAACTCGTGGCTACATGAGGGCTTCGATCAAACCGGACGCGCAACTGGACGAGGCGTCCAAAACCGTGGCGTATAAAATTGAAGTATCGGAAGGCGAGGTTTTCCATCTCGGCGATTTGGATATCCAGGGCCTGGACCCCAAAACCGTCGACCGCCTCCAAGAAGCCTGGACTCTGCAAGAAGCAGATCCCTACGACTCGAGCTATCCCCAGAGATTTTTCGAGCAAACTGTAAAATTGCTTTCTCGCGATGTAACCTGGACCATCAGCATTCATGAAGGGATCAACGAAGAGGAGAAGACGGTGGACGTCTCGCTTCGTTACGGTATCAAGCCCCCATCCTGAGGCGAGCACTGCCCTGCTGGTCGGGGTGCCCCGCCCGGCAAGCCAAGCATTTTCTGTTACTCTAACTTGCAGATGAGGCTCCGCTGGTGGGGTGAAATGCGAAGTCCCAATTTGATTAGGAGACGGCTGGAAATGACAAATCGAATTCAGAAATTCGGACTTTTTCTCGCGGCCCTGACGCTTTGCTCTATGGTGCTGGCGGCCGACAAAGCGCAGACCTTCAGCGGTCAGGTCAGCGACGCCATGTGTGGCGCTCACCACATGATGTCGGGACCTGAGGCAGATTGCACACGCGCCTGCGTGGGAAAGGGATCGAAGTATGCGCTGGTAGTCGGAGACAAGGTTTATACGCTGGAAACCAGCGACAAGGCAGCTTTGGCCAGCCTCGACAAGATGGCCGGAGGGCAGGCGAAGGTGACGGGCACTCTTAACGGCGACACGATTCAGGTTGCTGCGGTCGCCGCTGGTAAGTAGTCCAGGCACAGATCGGAATGAGAAGCATCGGGAGCCTTACCCAGGGCTCCCGTAATTTTTCTTGCTCCCTCGGGCACTTTTCATCCAACGTTTACAAATCACTATGGTAGATTTGCGTTTTCTCGACATTCTCTCGCGCCACTGGAGGCAAATGAATTGAGCAAGGACATGGTCCCGAAGCGGATCTTTTTCACCAAGGGAGTTGGCAAGCACCGCGAGCGTCTTACTTCCTTCGAGTTGGCCCTGCGCGATGCAGGCATCGCCGCTCAAAACCTGGTTCGGGTGTCCTCAATTTTTCCGCCCAACTGCAAACTCGTACCCCGGGCTACCGGCCTGAAGTTCCTCCACCCCGGCGAAGTGGTTTTTGCCGTGGTTGCCGAAAATAGCTCGCGCGAGCCGCACCGCCTGCTTGCATCCAGCATCGGCGTAGCCATCCCCTCCGACCGCAACACCTACGGGTATCTGAGCGAGCACCACTCCTTTGGCGAATCGGAAGACGCTGCCGGGGACTACGCGGAGGAACTCGCTGCCGAGATGCTGGCGACCACGCTCAACGTCGATTTCGACCCTGATCGCTCCTGGGACGAAAAAAAACAGATCTATCGCTTGTCGAACAAGATCGTGCGAACAGCCAACGTGACGCAATCCGCGGTGGGTGATAAGCGAGGATTGTGGACCACGGTGATCGCCTCCGCCGTATTGATTTTCGACTAAATATACAGGGACGGACCTCCGGGTCCGTCCCGCTTCCCTACCTGAATTCTCCCACCCCGTCTACTTGGCGGCCATTTTCTTTTTGGCCTTGCCCTTCAGAGACTTGTCCTTATCGAGCCTCTCCAGCACAGCCGATACGATAATTGGCAAGCCTACCGTCGCATCCACAAAGACCTCTCCGAATTGTCCGCCCTCGGATGGTGGCACAAACTTTCCCCAGGAGATCGCTTCACTGTATGGACTGCCCGAGAGACCGCCCCAATAGACCGGTTCCGGACAAATCCTGACGCCGTAGTGGTAGCGCTTCAAGGGCACATTCTCACCGAGGCGGCGGTGACGAAGCTCGATGAACGGCCCAAACTGCTGCGACCAGTTGCGGGGCACACCCCCGCCGATCGTAAGAATTCCCAGTCGCTTTTGACGCAACAAGGTGGCAGCGAAGTGCTCAAGATCGAGAAACGGATCGAACCGTATCTTGTGTCGCCCAGTGGACTCCCGCAGCCGATTATTCAGCGCCACATCCAGACCCAACTCCGAATCCGTGAAAGCGGGCACGAAAACCGGCACGCCCTGCTCGTATGCCGACTTCAGAATGCCTCGTTGATCCTTGGCGGTCTTCGCCAGATGGGCGCCAATCGTGTGGTTCAGTTTGTACGAACAGAGGACATCGTTGTGATCCCAACCTTCCAGAATCTCCGACATCACTTCCTCCACATCGTCGAGGTTCTGCTCGGGCTCCAGCGTGTCGTACACCCTATTGTAGCCTTGCTCGTACAATTCCTCATCCGACACCTCAGGATTTACCCGGAAATGGGCCCGCCCCGTAGCCTCTACCAGGCCGTGCGCCATCAAGGCGCCCGTCGACACCACGGAGTTCACGATTCCCCGGTCGATCAACTCGGCGATGATCAGTCCCTGCTTCGCAACTGTCATGGCGCCAGCCAGCGTCATCACGACGAAGCATTCTTCGTCGCGCGCCATCGCCTCTAAGACGTCCGCAGCCTCACCGAGTTGCCTGCCGGTGAAAGCGGTTTTCGCCATGGCCCGCACCAGGTCGTCGATAGAACGCACTTTGCTGAGATCAAGTGGTTCCAGCGGCACCAATCGGTCCTCAATCGGGTTGTGCAGCTTGCGGTCAATTCCCGATCCGTCCTTGTGACTGCCATTGCCGTGTTTCTCATGATTGACGTGCTTGTCATGATTTCCCTGCTTCAAGACCCACCTCCAAGCACCGACCCTTTAAAACGCCAGCAATTACTCTACTAGAAGGAACTACAGGCTGCCACGATCGCAACGGACCTCCTAAAGCACAGTTTCGTCGCAACTGCAAGCAACCCGGGTCCGGCGAGTAAACGTTCCTTTCAAAACCTGCCGACTCGCGCCTCGAATGCTTGATCGGCTGGGTCGTTTCTCAGCGTGCCGTTCCACCCTTTGTTATCCTATCCTCCGTTTCATGCGTGGAGGTCGAAGGGTGTCTTCTGAGAAATTCAATTTGGCGATGGTGCAAATGTCGTGTGGGCCCGATCCGGAGAAGAATCTTCAGAAGGCCCTCACGCGTGTGGCCGATGCCGGCAAAGCGGGAGCCAACGTAGTCTGTCTGCCCGAGCTTTTTCAGACGCAATACTTCTGTCAGCGCGAAGACCACGCTTTATTCGACCTCGCCGAGTCGATCCCCGGACCAACCACGGAAAAACTCGCCGCAGCCGCAAAGGCGAGCGCAGTCGTGCTGGTCGCCTCTTTGTTCGAGAAGCGAGCACCCGGCGTCTATCACAATACGGCGGCCGTTTTCGATATGGACGGCACTCTGCGAGGCATCTATCGCAAGATGCACATTCCCGACGACCCTCTCTACTACGAAAAGTTCTATTTCACCCCGGGCGACTTGGGATTTCGCTCTTTCGATACCGATGCCGGCAAGATCGGAACTCTGGTTTGCTGGGACCAGTGGTACCCGGAAGGGGCGCGCCTCACGGCCCTGCAGGGAGCCACCCTGTTGTTGTATCCCACTGCGATCGGATGGCATCCGGATGAGAAAGCCGAGTTCGGCGAAGCTCAGTACGACGCATGGCGCACCATTCAGCGCGCGCACGCCATTGCCAATGGCGTCTACGTGGGAGTCGTCAACCGGGTGGGCTTTGAGACCGGCAATATTCGGGGCAACGAAGCCACGGGCAAGGGCCTCGAGTTCTGGGGGGGATCTTTTATTGCTGATCCCTTCGGGCGCATTCTCGCGCAAGGTTCGCATGACAAGGAAGAAATGCTAACGGCAGAGGTGGACCTGCGGAAACTCGAAGACATCCGCCGCAACTGGCCCTTCCTGCGCGACCGGCGTATCGACAGCTACGCTCCCATCACCAGCCGCCTGATCGACTGAAGATGCCACTCACACTTGCCAATCTCCCTTCGAGCCCCGCCGTCTTGCGCATGCCAGCGGAATGGGAGCCGCATGATGCCACCTGGCTTGCATGGCCTCACTTTCGGGGCGACTGGCCTGGCAAGTTCGAACCCATCCCGTGGGTTTATGCCGAAATCATCCGGCACCTTTCCCGCCACGAACGGGTCGAACTGATAGTCAACAACGCCGCCTCGGAGAAACGCGCGCGCAAGACATTGAAGCTCGCGAACGCGCTCAACCAGAGCGTCCGCTTCCACCGATGGCCCACCAATCGAGTCTGGACCCGCGACAGTGGCTGCACCTTCGTGAGGAACCGTGTGGGCGCGGGCGCCGCGTCAGCCGGAGCCGAGCGGAGCTCGGCGGATTTGCAGGCAATCAAGTGGCGTTTCAATGCTTGGGCCAAATACCCCAATTACCGGCTCGATGAGAAAATTGGCTCTCTCATGGCGAAGGCTGCCAGCACCAAGGAAGTGCGCGCCCGCCATGGCGATGCGCGGGTGGTTCTGGAAGGTGGCTCTATCGAAGTAAATGGGGCTGGAACGCTGATCACAACGGAAGAATGTCTTTTGAGCAAGGTCCAGCAGCGCAACCCAGGTCTTCGCCGCGAGGACTACGAACAGGTTTTCGCCACCTATCTGGGTATCCGGCAGGTCATCTGGCTGGGCCGGGGCATCGCTGGCGATGACACCCACGGGCATGTAGACGACATCACCCGCTTCGTCGCCCCCGACACCATCGTGACTATGGTCGAAACAGACCCAAACGATCAAAACCATGCGCCGCTGCGGGAAAATCTGCGCTGCCTCAAGTCGGCCTCAGATCAGGACGGCAAGCCATTCCGCATCGTCGAACTACCAATGCCTGCGCCCGTGATTTTTGAAGGCCGCCGGCTTCCTGCCAGCTATGGCAATTTTTACATCGCGAACCGTGCGGTCCTGGTTCCTGTGTTCAACAACCCGAAGGACCGTATCGCGCTGAACACCCTTTCCGACCTCTTCCCCGGTCGCGAGATCGTGCCCATCTACTCGGGCGATCTGATCTGGGGCTTCGGCGCAATACATTGCATGACGCAGCAACAACCGGCTGTTGACCGTTAGCCGCGGGCTGGCGTACTTCAGCAATGCGAGCGTGAAGTTCGACCAGAGTCTCGCTGGGGAAGGATTTTCTACTTCCTGTAAACCGTCGGGCGCGGACCCTTTTCCAGCGCCTCCCGGTCCCAGATCATGTCTTCGCGAGAGTAGTTGGCGAGTTCGAAGTCCTGCGTCAGTTCGAGGGCGTCCGTGGGACAGGCATCCTCGCACAGACCGCAAAACATGCAGCGGCTCAAGTCGTAGGTAAAGTTGGTGAGTTCCTTGCGACGAGTCTTCTCGTTTCGCTCACTCGAAACCACGATCAGATGCTCAGGGCACGCCAGCGCACACAGGTCGCAGGCAATACACATGGTCTCGTCGGTGTCGGGATTGACGTTCAGCCGTGGCGCTCCGCGATACCTCTCGGCCACTTGCGGCCGTTCCAGCGGATACTGCTCCGTGTAGTTTTCTTTCGGATCCTGGTAAAGGAACGTGACCTTCAACCCCTGCAACAGGTCCAGCAGCAACACTTTGCGAAGCAGATTCGGCATCCCCATGACGCCGCTAGAATACCGCAAACTCGGGGTACCCGCCACCCGCTCAGGGAATACTGATCAGGCTCATACGGTTACCTCCTGCATTCAATGGCATCCGGCTGCCTCAACTAAATTGGGAACTTTCAGGAGCCTTGGCGCGTATGTATCTGAGACGGTTATGAAGGCCATGCCTACATCCCGATTAGAATTGCGTTGGCTGGCGATTGCCGTGCCCACACTCCTCGCCGCGCATTGGATGGTTACTTCGTTGGGCCCACGGCTGGTCGCCATGGTTCCGTACAGCCTCCGTGCAGTCCTCCACCTCCTCTGATACGAAGACCGGTTATCACCGAACTCGAGCACGACCAACGACTTTAGCCGTTAGAATGCCAAGCTAGTGCCCGAAGCGAAGCCACCCTTGGCCGACGACCCACAACTGACGACTAACGACCACTCCGACGAACTCTTCATGGAAGAGGCGCTGCGCGCAGCCCAACGAGCGCTTCAAGCGGAAGAAGTCCCGGTGGGCGCGGTCGTCGTGTGCGATGGTACCGTTATTGCCCGGGGCTGGAACCAGAATCTCGCCGGCAACGATCCTACCGCCCACGCAGAGGTGGTTGCCCTGCGCGAGGCAGGTTCTATCCTTGGTAACCACCGTCTGGGAGACTGTGAGCTCTTTGCTACAATTGAACCGTGCGCGATGTGCGCCGGGGCACTGGTGCATGCGCGCATACGGCGGCTTGTGTACGGCGCTGACGACCCTAAGGCTGGTGCCGTCCAATCCGTCATGCAGCTTCTGAGTGAGCCGCACCTGAATCACCGCGTGGAAGTCACGCGTGGTGTCCTGGCCGGCCGTTGCGCAGAATTGTTGCAGACGTTTTTTCGCGAACGCCGGAAAAGCGACATCCGCTAAATATCCGTTACCCAAAGGATTGAGGCTGCAGGCAGACAACTTAACGGCCACTGGCAACTGACCACTCGCCACGGGGGCCTGGAATTTTCCACGCGGAGAGGTGCGTGAGTGGTTGAAACGATCCGCCTCGAAAGCGGACATACC
>Ga0307469_10000336_pt1 | contig 17641 bp, 15 predicted proteins | sample atmos_gasesAM2C__FD_203084 | JGI IMG/M metagenome (GOLD analysis project Ga0307469, IMG submission 203084) | Hardwood forest soil microbial communities from Morgan-Monroe State Forest, Indiana, United States - atmos_gasesAM2C_515 | ecosystem: Environmental > Terrestrial > Soil > Temperate...
TCGGCGGGGAGACCGCCGAGATGCCGGGCATGTATGCCGAAGGCGAGTACGACCTCGCGGGATTCGCGGTGGGCGTCGTCGAGAAGAGCTCGATCGTCGACGGGCGCGACATCGTGCCGGGCGACGTCATCCTAGGGCTTGCCGCCAGCGGCCCGCATTCCAACGGTTACTCGCTGATCCGCAAGATTCTTGGGCGCGCCAAGCCACCGCGCGGGGTCGACCTTCTCGAGCCTACGCGCATCTACGTGAAGTCCATTCTGAAGCTTCTCGAATCGGTGCCCGTCAAGGGCCTGGCTCATATCACGGGCGGCGGTTTGATAGGCAATGTGCCCCGCGTTCTTCCGGAAAAGACCAGAGCGGTCATCGAGCGAGCCTCCTGGCCGCGGCCCGCAGTCTTCGAGTGGCTGCAGCGCGAAGGCCAGGTCGCGGAAACCGAGATGCTGCGCGTCTTCAACTGCGGGGTCGGCATGGCCGTCGTCGTCGCGGCGCACAGCGCAGACGCGGCCGAACGCGCTTTGACAGCTAGCGGCGAGACCGTGTTCCGAATCGGCCGCATCGAGTCGCGCAAGGCGGGCGATCCAGAGATCGCTCTCGTATGAGGCGCCGTGCCTGAGCCGATCGAACTGTCGCCGCGCGAAGACAAAGCGGCGAACATGACACAAATGTAATTCGCCGGTCAGATTCCCGATACGGGCCGGGAGCTAAATTGGGCGCACATTCAGCGCGCGGAGGTCGTGCGCGTTGTCTGTCTTTCGCAAACTCTTGAATGGAGAATATCGTGAAACTCTTTGCCCCTGTTTTGGCAGCTGTAACGCTTTCCGCCGCGAGCCTGTCGGCCAACGCGCTAACCCCCGGCGATCTGTACGGCGAGCCCGCCGCGCCCGAATACGCGCCCGAGCGCACCATCGTCGTCACCCCGCAGACGAAGGCCATCAACGTCACGCGCGGCGAAGTCGTGACCCTCAAGGTCGGTTCCAAGGAATTCGCCTGGGATTTCGACGGCTTGGCGCGTCCCTTCGATCTGAGCAAGATCGCCCCCGAAGGTACGCTGGACCACAGGGTGACCGTCTATGTCGGGAGCTCGTTGCAAGACGGCGGTTTCGGCGACTAAGTTCGCACATCGGCGCGCCGGAAAGCTCAAGCTTTTCGGCTCGACCAACCTCAAAAAAGGCGCCGAAGTCCGGCGCCTTTTTCAATCCTCCCGGAGACATGACGAAGATGTAATCGGGTCGTCCGTCTCCGGTTCGTTCCGGGTCCTTATAGTGGCTGCACATTATTTGCGCCCACCCATCATGACCATGACATGGACATCCGTGGCCCCTGCCGTATCGGCGGCGTTTCTGAGCTCGCTCGTCGAAGCCGTGGAGGCGCTGACGATCGTGCTTTCGGCCGCAACCGTCCGAGGCTGGAGGCCGGCCGGGCTGGGCGCGCTCGCCGGCCTCGCCTCGCTTGCGCTCATCGTCCTCGCGCTCGGCCCGCTTCTCGATCATGTACCGCTGCAGGCGCTCCAGCTCGTCACCGGCGTTCTGTTGCTGCTGTTCGGCATGCGCTGGCTGCGAAAGGCGATCCTGCGCGCCGCGGGAGTCATTCCTCTGCACGACGAGGCATTGGCGTTCGCGGCCGGAACGGCGGCGCTTCGCGACCAGGCGCTCCATCACAATACCCGGCTTGATTGGCTGGCCGGCCTCGCGAGCTACAAGGCGATGGTGCTCGAGGGACTCGAGGTGGTGTTCGTGGTCATCGCCGTCGGAGCCGGCCGCGGCCTTCTCGTCCCGGCGAGCATCGGCGCCCTCGCTGCTTGTGCGCTGGTCGCTGCGGTGGGGTTCGCCGTGCAACGCCCGCTCGCTCGCGTGCCCGAGAACACGCTCAAGTTCGCGGTCGGCGTCATGCTGTCGGCGTTCGGCGTGTTCTGGACCGGGGAGGGTCTGGGCGTTCCCTGGCCCGGCGCGGACCTTGCGATCCTCGGATTTGCGGCGCTGTTCCTGATCGCGGCGGTTGCCGCCGTCAGGCTGGTGCGCTCGCCGGCGCAGCAGGCCATTTCATGAGGACTCTGGTCAACGTCTTCCGCGAGCTGGCGGGCCTTTTCATCGACGACGGCCTGTTTGCGCTCGCCATCGGCGTCGTAGTCGTGCTCGCGGCGATCGTCGCCGCGATCGCGCCGGCCGTGCCGATTGCCGCCGGAGCCGTGCTGCTGGTGGGCTGCCTGGGGGTGCTATTGTATAGTCGTTGAACAAGGTATCCGAAGGACATTAGCCTTTCGTGCAGTGGATCCATCGCTTCCTGGCTGAATGACGGAACGCAAGATTCAATCGCCGTGGAGCCCGCTGCGAAACACCCTGTTTCGCAACCTCTGGATTGCGTCGATCGTCTCCAACCTCGGCACCTGGATGCACGACGTCGGCGCCGGTTGGCTGATGACTTCGCTTTCCTCGTCGCCGTCGATGGTGGCGCTCGTGGAAGCCGCGGACAGCCTTCCCGTGATGCTGCTCGCGCTGCCCGCGGGCGCTCTCGCCGACATCGTCGACCGCCGGCGCCTGCTGATCGGCGTCCAGATCTACTTCCTCTTCGTCATCTCCGCGCTGTCGATGTTGACGTGGCTCGAGCTGACGACCCCCTGGGCGCTTTTGGGTTTCACCTTCGCGGTCGCCGTCGGCACGGCGCTCGCGATGCCGGCCTGGGCGGCAGTCATCCCGGAGCTCGTCCCCGGGGACGACCTGCAGTCTGCTGTCGCGCTGAACAGTATCGCCATCAACGTCTCGCGCGCCATCGGGCCGGCGATCGCGGGCGTTCTCGTCGCCGCAGTAGGAGCGTGGCTGGTGTTCGCGCTGAACGCCCTTTCGTGCATCGGCATTCTCGTGGTGCTGTACGGGTGGCGGCGCGAGCGCCGCAAGAGCTCGCTGCCCGCGGAGCGCTTTGTGAGCGCGATTAGGGTGGGCATGCGCTTCATCACGCACACGCGCGCGTTGCAGGGCGTGCTCATTCGCGGCATCGGATTCTTCCTGTTCGCCAGCGCGACATGGTCGCTTTTTCCCCTGATCGTGCGCAAGGAGCTCGGACGCGGGCCGGAGGTCTACGGCGTCTTGCTGACGTGCATCGGAGTCGGCGCGGTTGCCGGCGCGATTGTGCTGCCGCGGGTACGGACGAAGGTCTCGAACGACGCGCTCGTCGCGGGCGCAAGCGCGCTATACGCGCTCGCCGCCCTGGCCCTCGCGCACGTGCAAAACCTCGCGCTCCTCATGGCGGCGATGCTGGCCACGGGCGCCGCCTGGATCTCGATTCTCTCGGCGCTGCAAGTCTCCGCCCAGTTGACCTTGCCCGAATGGGTGCGCGCCCGAGGGCTCGCCGCATTCATCGTCGTGTTCATGGGCGGGATGGGGCTCGGCAGCGTTCTCTGGGGGCAGGTCGCGACCGCGATCGGAATTCCATCCGCCTTGACGGCGGCCGCGGCGGGAATGGTGGCCGCCGTCGCGTTGACCTGGAGATTCAAGCTCGGCCATCACCAGATCCTCGACTTCACGCCGTCGATGGCCTGGGCGCAACCGGTGCTGGCCGAGAATCCGGAGCCCGAGAGCGGCCCGGTCATGGTGACGATCGAGTACCGGGTCGACCCCGCCAAGCGCGCCGAGTTCGTCGCGGCGATGCAGGAGGTGCGCGAAATGCGGCGGCGCAACGGCGCCTATTACTGGGAGCTCTATCACGACTCCGCCAATCCCGCGCACTTCGTGGAGACATTCATGGACGAATCGTGGATCGAGCACCTGCGGCAACACGAGCGCGTCAGCGTCGCCGACCGGGAGATTCAACGGCGGGCGAAGCAGTACCTGATTGCTGGCTACGAGGTGAAATCGAAGCACTGGCTCGCGGATCGAGAATCGTAGGAGACCGTGGCGCTCCCCATGGAGCGTGCCGCAATATCGAGATCGCAACGGCGCATCGCTGGGTGGGCCCTCGCGCTCATCCTCGCCGGGCTTTGCGCGCCCGCTCGCGCCCAGAGCCCGGACCCCACCAAGACCGAGCGGCCGATGCAGGGCGTGAACGCGAGCGCGACCTACGATGGCGAGACGGTCTCCGATCTGTCCGGGGGCGCGAAGCGCGGCTCGACCTACCACGGGAGCTTGCAGCTCCAGGCCGCGTTCGACTTCGAGCGCCTGCTCGGCTGGGCAGACACCACCGGCTTTGTCTACGGCATGTGGCTCCACGGCGGCCAGCCCGATGACTTCACCGGAGGCGCACAGGGCGTGAGCAGCATCACCGGGCCGGCGGGCGCGCGGCTCGACGAGGCGTGGCTTCAGCGCAATTTCGCCGCGAACCGCGTGTCGCTCCTCGGCGGCCGCTACGACCTGAACGCCGAGTTCTACCGGCTGCACTCGGCCGCGCTGTTCCTGAACAGCTCGTTCGGCATGGGACCGGAGTTCTCGCAGAGCGGCCCCGCCGGACCGTCGGTCTTTCCGAGCACCTCGCTCGGCGCGCGTGCGCAATACAAGGCGACGCCCGAGCTGGTGCTGCGGGCCGCGCTGCTCGACGCCGCGCCGTACAACCGCGCCGCGGACAACGCCGCGACCCGGGGCGGCAGCGGAGCGCTCCTCGTCTCGGAGGCCGCGTATCTCGAGCGGCCGGGAGACGCGGAGCCCAGGAACCGCAGGCTGCGCACCGGGCGCTTCTCCGGGCTCGCGCCCTACGACGACAAGTACGCGATCGGCTACTGGCGCTACTCGGCGAGCTTTGAGGACCTCAGCGCGGTGGACGCGAACGGCGAGCCGGCGTCGCACCGCGGCTCGAGCGGCGCTTACCTGCTCGTCGACCGCCTGCTGACGCGCTCGGCCGCGCCGTCCGGCCCGCGGATCGCGGCCTTCCTCCAGCTCGGCGTCGGCGACGAGCGCGTGAACCGCTTCGGCTCCTACGTCGGCGCGGGGCTGGTCGCCTCCGGCGTGCTCCCCGGCCGGCAGGACGAGCTGGGGATCGCGGTCGCGTCGGCGCGCAACGGCTCGCACTACCTGGAGCAGCAGGCGCAGCTGGGCGCGCCGGCGCAAACGTCGGAGACCGCGATCGAGCTCACCTATCTCGTCCAGGTCTCGAAATCGGTCGCGGTGCAGCCGGACCTGCAATACATCGTCCATCCGAACACGGATCCGGCGATCAAGAACGCGCTCGCGTTTCTGCTTCGCTTCGAGGTGTCGTTCTAGGGCGGCGAATTGCAAAAATGTAATTCGCAGGTCAGCTTCCCGTCCGGGGTCAAGTCCTAGAGTGGCGGCACATGCAGGGCGCTGGCAGCTGAAGCGCTCTGGATGCCCCCTCAACTTTTTGGAATAGGAGAATGTCATGAAGACGCTAGTGAAAGCTGTTTCCGTGCTCGCGCTGTCCGCGGCGAGCCTGTCTGCCTTTGCCCTGACCAATGCCGACCGCTACGGCGAGGCCGCAAGCCCCGTCGCCGCGGAACGCACCATCGTCATCGGCCCGAACACCCGCTCGGTGAACGTGAACCACGGAGAAGTCGTTAAGTTCGTGGCGAACGGTCAGGAATTCGCGTGGGATTTCGACGGCCTGCCGCAAGCCTTCGATCTCAAGCAAGTCGCCCCGCAAGGCGCCATCGACCACAACGTGCGCGTCTATGTCGCGACCACGTTGACGGACGGCGGCCTCGGCGAGTAATCGCCGGAAACGCTGTAGAAAAGGCGCCGAGTCTCGGCGCCTTTTTTTTCGCGCGCCGGCCCGCGCATTACAGGAATTTAATTCGCCGGTCAGATCCCCGTCCGAGGCCGGGTCCTAGAGTGAGGGTACATCCAGGTGCCCGCATCTAGGCGCTCGGGATGCCCCTCAACTTTATAGATTGGAGAACGTTATGAAGAAGCTTGTAGCCGTTGTTGCACTCGCGCTGTCCGCGGCGAGCCTGTCTGCCCTGGCCGCGACCAATGTCGACCGCCAAGGCCAGTCGGCAAACCCCGCTGGCGCCGAATGTGCCAAGCCCTGGTCGTTCGACCAGCCCCCGTTCGGGCGCTGCCCTGATCGGTGAACGGCATGGTGCCGTATCACTCGACGACACCGGCGAATTACAGAGATGTAATGCGCCGGTCAAGCTCCTGTCTGGGGGCACGTCCTAGAGTGATGGCACATGCAGGGCGCTGGCAGTACGAGGTACTCTGGATGCTCACTTTAACTTTTTTGAACAGGAGAATGTCATGAAGACGCTAGTGAAAGCTGTTTCCGTGCTCGCGCTGTCCGCGGCGAGCCTGTCTGCCTTTGCCCTGACCAATGCCGACCGCTATGGCGAGGCCGCAAGCCCCGTCGCCGCGGAACGCACCATCGTCATCGGCCCGAACACCCGCTCGGTGAACGTGAACCACGGAGAAGTCGTCAAGTTCGTGGTGAACGGCCAGGAATTCGCCTGGGACTTCGACGGCGTGCCGCAAGCCTTCGATCTGAAGCAAGTCGCCCCGCAGTGCGCCATCGACCACGACGTGCGCGTCTATATCGCGACCACGACGATGGACGGCGGCTTCGGCGACTGATCGCCGGACGCGGTGTAGAATGAAAAGGCGTCGAAGTCTCGGCGCCTATTTCCTTCCTTTTTCGCTCCGACCATGCGCATCCTCATCGTCGAAGACGAGCCCAAGACGGCAGCCTACGCGAAAAAAGGGCTGACCGAGCACGGCTTCGTGGTCGATGTCGCCGCGAACGGGGTCGACGGCCGGCACCTGGCCTTGACTTCGGAGTACGACCTGGTCGTTCTCGACATCATGCTACCGGGCGTCGACGGCTGGACGGTGCTGCGCGAGATCCGCGACAAGAAGCAGACCCCGGTCCTGTTCCTGACGGCGCGCGACGACGTCGCCGACAAGGTGAAGGGCCTCGAGCTCGGCGCGGACGACTACCTGGTCAAGCCCTTCGCGTTCTCCGAGCTGCTCGCGCGAGTGCGCTCGGTGTTGCGGCGCGGACCGAAGCAAACCAGCGAGAACCTGAAGGTCGGCGACCTGGAGATCGAACCGCGCAGGCGCAGGGTGTTCCGTGGCGACAAGAAGATCGATCTCACCGCGAAGGAATTCGCGCTGCTCGACTATCTGGTGCGCAATGCCGGCGAGGTGCTGTCGCGGACGCTCATCGCCGAGCAGGTCTGGGACATGAACTTCGACAGCGACACCAACGTCGTCGATGTCGCGATGCGGCGGCTGCGCGCCAAGGTCGACGATCCGTTCGAGGTGAAGCTCATCCGCACGGTTCGCGGCGTGGGCTATGTGATAGAGGAGCCTGGGGCATGACTGACAAGCTCGAGGGGCTCCTTCAGAGGCTGGGCGGGCGGCGCAAGTCGCTCACCTGGCAGATCAGCCTCCTGTTCGCGCTCATCTCGTTCCTGGTCATCGGGGCGATGGGATTCAGCATCGACCGCATGCTCGCGGGCGAGCTGCTCGAAGCGAACGACGTCCTGCTGCTCGGCAACATGGGCCTGCTGCGCAACCGGTTGGCGCGTCTCGGACCCGCGGAGGCGGTCCTCACCAGCCCCCGGTTCGTCGACGAGGCAGGGATGGGATACCGGAAGCTCGCTGTTGCGGTGCTCGACGAGGACCGCCGCATTCTCGGGGCTTCGAGCGAGTTCAATATCCCCGTTTCGGCGTTGCCTCAGAAGGCGATCCCCATGGAAGCGCTTCCGCAGCGCGTGGACAACGCTTCGGCGGGCGAGCTGCGCGAGCGCTTCGGCGGGCTGAGCCGCCAGTGGACCGCGCCCGACGGGCGCTGGTATCAGGTACTGCTCGCGCGCCAGCCGCTCGCTTCCGGCGCGAGCGATCAACCTTCCTCCGTGCTGATCGCGCTCTCGTACGATCGCTCGCTGCCGCGCGAGCTGCTCGCGCGCTACCGCAAGGGCCTGATCGAAACGCTGATCGCGAGCGTGCTCGCCGCCGCGGCGCTGGGCGTGTGGGCCGCGCGCCTCGTGCTCAAGCGCGCAAGGCGCATCGCGGCGACCGCCGGCCGCATCAGCGCCAGCGCCTTAAACGAGAGGCTGTCGCTGAAGGACACTCCCGAGGAGTTCCTCGAGTCGACGCTCGCGTTCAACCACATGCTCGACCGGCTGGAAGACTCGTTCAAGCGCCTCTCGGAGTTCTCCTCCGACCTGGCGCACGATTTGCGCACGCCGATCAACAACCTGCTGGGCGAGGCGCAGGTTGCGCTGTCGCGCCCGCGCGACGCGGCGGAGTACCGCGCCGTGCTCGAGTCCGCGGTCGAGGAGTACGAGCGGCTCTCGCGCATGATCGAGAACATGCTGTTTCTCGCTCGCGCGGACAACGCGCAGGCGCGCCTAGCGCCGCAATGGATAGACCTGCGCGAGGCGCTCGGAAAGATCCTGTCCTACTACGAGCTGCTCGCCGAGGAGCGCAACGTCCGCTTCGCGCTCGAGGTGCGCTCCGAAAAGGGGGGAAGGGCGCGCGCCTGGGCGGACGAGCTCATGCTCAACCGCGCGGTGGGCAATCTTCTTTCCAACGCGCTGCGCCACGGCCCTCGCGACTGCACGGTCAGCGTGAGGGCGCTCGCGCGCCCGGACGGCTCGGCCGACGTCGAAGTGGCCAACCCCGGCGCGGGGATCGCGCGCGAGCACCTGCCGCGCATCTTCGACCGCTTCTACCGCCCTTGTAGCTCGCGCGAGGGCTCCTCGGCCGGGTCGGGCTTGGGCCTCGCGATCGTGAAATCGATCGCGGACCTGCACGGCGGCAGGGTGGGCGTGAGAAGCGAGCCGGGCTCGGAGACCGCGTTCACGCTGTCCTTCCCGGCCGCCGGCCGGGCCTAGCCTCCAGCTTCCGCTCGCGATCGGGCGAAGCCCGCAAAGCGCGGACGCGGGACGCGCGCGGGTGGTAAAATTTTTGGCTCCCGCGAGCTCACCCGCAATGCCGAATCCCGCCTTCGTCCACCTTCGGCTCCACAGCGAGTACTCCATCACCGACGGGATCGTGCGCATCGACGAGGCCGTCGAGCGCGCGGCCGCGGACGGCATGCCAGCGCTCGCGATCACCGACCTCGCCAACGTATTCGGCATGGTCAAGTTCTACAAGGCGGCGCGCGCGGTGGGCGTGAAGCCGATCATCGGCTGCGACGTCTGGATCAGCAACGAGTCCGAGCGCGACAAGCCGCACCGGCTCCTGCTCCTCGCCCAGTCGCGCGCGGGATATCTCAGGCTCTCGGAGTACCTGTCGCGCGCGTGGCTCGAAAACCAGCACCGCGGCCGGGCCGAGCTGAGGAAAAGCTGGTTCGCCGAGAGCACCGATGGCCTGATCGCGCTCTCGGGCGCCATCCAAGGCGAGGTCGGCGCGGCGCTGCTTCAGGATCCTGCTCGAGCAAGGCAGGTCGCCTCCGAGTGGATGCGCCTCTTTCCCGGGCGCTACTACCTGGAAGTGCAGCGCGCGGGCGCTCCGCAGACCGAGCACTACATCGAGGCCGCGCTGCGGCTCGCGGGAGAGTGCCCGCTTCCGGTGGTCGCTACCCATCCGGTGCAGTTCCTGCGGCCCGGGGATTTCGCCGCCCACGAGGCGCGGGTGTGCATCGCCGAGGGCTACGTGCTCGGCGACCGGCGCCGGCCGCGCTCCTTCACGCGCGAAAGCTATTTCCTCGGCCAGGCGGAAATGGCGAAGCTCTTCGCCGACCTGCCCGAAGCCCTCGCCAACTCGGTCGAGATCGCGCGGCGCTGCAACCTGACGCTGGAGCTGGGGAGATCGAGGCTCCCCGCGTTTCCGACGCCGCAGGGCATGACGCTCGAGGAATTCCTCCGCAAGCAGGCCCGAGACGGACTCGCCCGCCGGCTGGAAGCGAACCACGGTGCCAGAGAGAAGTACGAAGCCAGGCTTGAGCTGGAGCTCAAGACCATCATCGACATGGGCTTCGCCGGCTACTTCCTCATCGTCGCCGACTTCATCAACTGGGCGAAGTCGAACGGCGTGCCGGTCGGCCCGGGGCGCGGCTCGGGCGCGGGGTCGCTCGTCGCCTACTCGCTCAGCATCACGGACCTCGACCCCTTGCGCTACGACCTGCTGTTCGAGCGCTTCCTCAATCCCGAGCGCGTGTCGATGCCCGATTTCGACATCGACTTCTGCGAGCGCGGGCGTGACCGCGTGATCGAGTACGTGAAGCAGAAGTACGGCGCGCAGTCGGTCTCGCAGATCGCGACCTTCGGCACCATGGCGGCGCGCGCCGTGGTGCGCGACGTCGGCCGGGTGATGGAGTGGAGCTACACGCGCACCGACGAGTTGGCGAAGCTCATCCCCTTCCAGCCCGGCAAGCGCATCACGCTCGAGGACGCGCGCGACATGGAGCCGCGACTGAAGAAGCTCGAGGAGACCGATGAGGAAACGCGCGAGCTGTTGGCGCTCGCCGGGCAGCTCGAGGGACTGGCGCGCAACGTGGGCATGCACGCCGGGGGCGTGCTGATCGCGCCGGGGAAGCTCACCGATTTCTGCCCGCTGTACGCGGCGCAAGGCACCGAGAGCACGATCTCGCAGTTCGACATGAAGGACGTCGAGCGCATCGGGCTGGTGAAGTTCGACTTCCTCGGCCTCACCACGCTCACCGTCCTGGACTGGGCGGCGCAATCGATACGCGCGATGGGGAGCCCTGGCTTCGCGCTCGAGAAGATCCCGCTCGACGATCCTGCGGCGTACCAGGTGTTCTCGAGCGCCAACACCACCGCGATCTTCCAGTTCGAGTCGCGCGGCATGCGCGACCTAGTGAAGCGCGCGCGCCCGGACCGCTTCGAGGACATCATCGCGCTCGTCGCGCTGTACCGCCCAGGGCCGATGGAGCTGATCCCGGAGTTCGTCGAGCGCAAGAACGGCAAGCGCGTCGAGTACCTCGACCCGCGGCTCGAGCCCATCCTCAAGCCCACCTACGGGATCATGGTGTACCAGGAGCAGGTGATGCAGATCGCGCAGGTTATGGGCGGGTACTCGCTGGGCGGGGCGGACCTGCTGCGGCGCGCGATGGGCAAGAAGGACGCGAAGGAGATGGCGCAGCAGCGCGACGTATTCGTCGCCGGCGCCGAGAAGAACAAGCTGCCGCGCGCCAAGGCGATCCTGCTCTTCGACCTGATGGAGAAATTCGCGGGCTACGGATTCAACAAATCGCACGCGGCCGCGTACGCCCTGATCGCCTATCAGACCGCGTATCTGAAGGCTCACTACGGCGCGGCGTTCATGGCTGCCAACCTTTCGGCGGTCATGGACGACACCGACAAGGTCCACCAGTTCCACGAGGATGCCCTGGCGAACGGCCTGAAGGTGCTCGCGCCCGACGTGAACTCGGGCGAGTTCCGCTTCGTGCCCGTCGACGCGAAGACGATCCGCTACGGGCTGGGCGGAGTGAAGGGCACGGGCGAGTCGGCGATCGCGGCGATCCTCGCGGCGCGAAAGGAAGGCGGGGCGTTTCGCGACCTCTTCGATTTCTGCGCGCGCGTGGACAAGCGCGCCGTCAACCGGCGCGTGGTCGAGGCCCTGGTGCGCGCGGGCGCGTTCGATTTCCTCGACGACGGCGCCGGCGTGCACCGCGCGAGCCTGCTCGCCTCGGTGGGAGTCGCGCTCGAAGCCGCGGGGCAGGCCGAGCGCAACGCGATGCAGACGAGCCTGTTCGGCGCGGAGCATCCGGACGCGCAGCACAAGCCCGCGCTCGTCGCTTCGCCGCGCTGGAGCGACGCGCAGCGCCTGCGCGAGGAGAAGGCCTCGCTGGGGTTCTATCTTTCCGGCCACCCCTTCACCGAGCACCGCGCCGAGATCGGAAAGTTCGTGAAGACCAGCCTGCGCAGCGTGGCGGCGTCGGTTGAAATGGAGGGCACGCGCACCCAGCTGATGGCCGGCGTGGTCGAGTCGGTGCGCTATCAGAAGACTCAAGGCGGACGCATGGTGATCGTGAACCTGTCAGACGGCACGGCGACCCAGGAGCTCACTGTATACAACGAGGTGTTCGACCAGTACCGGGACCTCGTCAAAGAGGACGCGGTCATCGTGGTCGAGGCCAAGGTGCGCAGCGTGCGCCGCTCCGTGGGCGAGGAGGGGGAGGCCGTGTTCACGCGCATCTCCGCGGAGAGGATCTACGACCTCGCAGGCGCGCGCAGCCGCTTCGCGCGCGCGGTGCGGCTGTCGATGAACGGCGAGGCCTCGAGCGCGGGCGCGGCCGGATCGGCGAAGCTCAAGACTTTGCTCGAGCCTTATCGCCAGGGGCAGTGCGCGGTCGAAGTACGCTACCGCAACGGTGGCGCGAGCGTGGAGATGCAGCTGGGAGACAACTGGCGGGTCAATCTGGACGACGCGCTGCTGCAGTCGCTGAACGAGTGGCTGAAGCCGGAGAACGTGGAGGTCGTGTATCCGTAGGGGCGTCCTACTTGTCGGGCTCCCACAAGCGCTTCCTGAAGTAGTCCCTCCAGCTCTCCGGCAACCCCGAGAGCCGCGTCGCGAGCATCAGCATTTCCTGATTTTCCGAGTCCGCTGCGTAGAGCCTGGTGATGTCGGCGACCGTGAGGCTCTCACCAGGGCGGGTGTCTAAGTGGATGGGATCTCCCGCTTCGACTTCGCCTTCGCGCACGACCGCGAGGTAAAACCCGGTGCGGCCGCTCTTCAGGAACCGCTTGACGATGTCCGCCCGACCGAAGCGGATGGCGAGCTTGTAGCACGGCATGCGCGGCTGGGTGATCGCGAATTCCGCCGTGCCGATCCGCAGGCGGTCGCCGATGCGGAACTCTTCGGACAGCCCTTCGGTCGTAAAATTTTCGCCGAACGCGCCCGGGGGCAACTCCACCGTCGCGAGCTCGCGGCGCCAAAAGGCGTAATGCTCGGCGGGATAGACGTACACGGCCTTGTCGGACCCGCCGTGCGCGGCGAGGTCGGACTGCCGGTCGCCGGCGACATTGAGCCGGGAGACGCGGACCGGGCCGTTCACGGGCGCCTTCCAGATCGAGGTCGTCACCTTCTTCCCGTTCCAGGTGACTTCCCTCGGGAGGCCGGCGTTGACGGAGATGAGCTTCATCGCCATATTCGTCACATAGTCGTCTAAGCCGGTGCTTTGCCCTCACCCGTTTCGGGTCAGGAGATCCTCGACCTCGTCGGGCGGAACAGGCCGGCTGAAGAGATAACCCTGCATCTCGTCGCAGCTGAGCAGCCGCAGGTACTGTGCCTGCTCTTCGGCGTCCACACCCTCGGCGATCACTTTCAGCCCCAAGGAATGCGCTAGGGAAATGATCGTCGAAACGATGGTCATGCTCTGCGGGTTGCTCGTCATGGTGATTATGAACGAACGGTCGATTTTGAGCGCGTTGACCGGTAGTTTCGCGAGGTATCCAAGCGAGGAATAACCTGTGCCGAAATCGTCGATTGCGATCTGCAGACCCATAGCTCGGATCGCGGAGAGCTTGGGTATGTTCTCTTCTATGTCCCGCATGATGAGGCCTTCGGTGATTTCAAGATCGAGCTGACAGCACTCGACTCCTGCTTCCTCGACGGAGCGGTGTACGGCCTCGACGAAATTCCGCTGCCGCAGCTGGATCGGCGACACGTTGACCGCGATGCGCGGCGGACTTCCGTCCTTCATGCGCCAACGGCGGGAGTCCTCCAGTGCTTTGCGTATCGCCCATTGGCCGACCTCGAGGATCATCCCGGTTTCCTCGAGTATGGGGATGAACTTCACGGGGGGTACCAGGCCCGTTTCCGGGTCCTGCCAACGGATGAGGGCCTCGAGCCCGCAGACGCGGCGGCTCTTTCCGTCCACTTTCGGCTGATAGTGCAGCACGAATTGATGCTTTTTGATCGCCTGCCGAAGCTTGTTCTCGAGCAGCAGGGTTTCCGCGACCCGCGAATTCATTTCCGGCCGGTAGAACAGATACTTTTCTCCCGATTCCTTGGCCTTTTCCAATGCCGCCTCGGCGTTTCTGAACAGGGTGTCGGCGTCTTCTCCGTCGGTCGGGAACACCGCAACTCCGGCGGTGGTTGCGATCCTGAGCTCCTTTCCCTCGACGGCAAACGGTGCCTCGATGATCGCCGCAACCGTCTTGTCGATCGAATAGGCGATGTTGCCGGGATCACGGACATCCGCGAGAGCCCCGGCAAACATATCCGCCGAGATCCGCGCAACATGGTCCGGCTCGGGCCAAGTCGCCTTGAGGCGCTGTGAGAATTCGCGCAGCAGCGCGTCCCCGGCTACCCGCCCGAAAGTGTCGTTGATCAGGCGAAAGCGATTGATATCGCCGGTTGCGACGACCACCTGAGTACGGGCGTGCTTTGCCGCATGCAGAAGTTGCGTCAGCCGGTCGTGAAACAGCGCACGGTTGGGAAGGCCGGTAAGGGCGTCGTAGTAGGCCAGGTAGGTGAGCCTCTCCTCCTGGCCGATGTGCTCGAGCGCGAACGCGATGTCGCCCGCAAGCTGCACCAGCAGCTTCATTTCCTCGGCGTCGAAGAACCCGCTCTCGCCGGCGTACAAGGCGAGAACCCCGACCGCCTCGCCGCCGACGATCAGCGGTAAAACGGCAAGCGAAACGATACCGTGCTCCTTGCATTCCTTCTTCGCCGAGCTTTGCGGATCATTCTGAATGTCGTTCGAGATCACGGGCTTCCTTTCCCTGACCGCTTGGCCGACCAGGCTCTGTCCGCTGGTCCCCGTCACGGCGAGAGGCGCGTCGTCGAAGAAGCCCCGGACCTCGCCGTCCCAGGCGACCGGTCTGACCTGCTGGGATTCGCGGTCCATGACGCCGACCCAGGCCATGCGGAACTGTCCGGCTCCCACGGCGATGCGGCACGCCTCGCGAAACAGCTCGTCCCGGCCGTGCGCGCGCACGATCGCCGAGTTGATTCCGCTCAGCACCGCGTGGACGCGGCCGAGCTGTGCGAGCTTGCGTTCGTGCTCGCGTCGCTCGGTGATGTCCCGGGAAATTCCGTCTATCCGGACTACGTTGCCTGCCGCGTCGCCCGCGAAGCGTCCGCGCCCCTGGATCCACCGCACCTCGCCGCCCGGCTTGACGATCCGGTACTCCGCTTCGAACGTCTCGCCGATCGCCGCGTCTTGCCATAGGGCCATCATCCGCGGCCGGTCTTCGGGATGGATAGGCTCACCCCAAAGCATGCGGCTCTCGTAAACCTCCTTCTGTGTTCTGCCGAAGATCGTGTCCGCGGCGGGGCTGACGTACAAGATCTCACGCGAGGGAACCGCTACGGACCACACGACGTCCGGCAGTGTAGAGAGGATGCTGCGCAGCCGCTCGCGTAGCGCCTCGAGCTCTCCTTCCGTCTTGCGGCGGGCGGCCCGCTCCTTCGCCTCTCTTAGCGCCCGCTCCACGGCGGCCGGCAGGCGCACGAGATTGGTTTTCATCACATAGTCGGCGGCGCCGCTCTTCAGCGCATCGACGGCCGATTCCTCGCCGATCGTTCCAGAAACGAAGATGAAAGGCGTGTCCGGGCATATCTCGCGCGCCAGAGTGAGAGCGGCCATGCCGTCGAAGCCCGGCATCGAAAAATCGGACAAGATCACATGCGGAGCGAATTCGCGCAGCGTGTCGACGAACGCCTTTTCGTTATCCACGACCCGCACGTCGGCGTTCAGACCAGCGCGGCCCAGCGCGCGTAGCGCGAGCTCGGCGTCGTCCGCAACGTCTTCCAGAAGCAGAATTCTGAGCTGGTCTGTCATAACCGCTACGTGCACCCCGGAAGACTAAAGGAGGGGGGTGTCCAACGATGTCGGGCCAACTCAACGAACGGCGTCAGGTTTTTCCCGACGCTGCGTCGAGGACTCTCTACTCGAGCGAAGTGATCCCGTGTTGGATGGCGAATTTCACCAGGCCCGGCAAATCGTGGATGCCGAGCTTCTGCTTGATCCGGCTCCGGTACGTGTCCACGGTTTTGGGGGAGAAGGCCAATATGCCGGCGATCTGCGCGCTCGAGCTGCCCTCGACCACGAGTTGAAGAATGTTGCGCTCCCGACTGGTCAGGGTCTCGAGGGGACTCGGGGAGCGGTGCTCGCTGATGTAGTCGCCGATGAGCGTCGCGGTGATTTTGGGGCTCAAATAGCGCTTGCCTTCGCGGATGGTTCGAACCGCGTTGACGAGATCCGACCCGGAAGCTTCCCTGGAAAGGTAGCCTCTCGCACCGGCCCGAAGAGCGCGGAAAATGAATTCCGGCGACGCCGTCGTTGCCAGAATCACGATCGCCGTCGAAGGGGAAAGGTCCGCGATTCTGAGGCTCGCCTCGATACCGTTCAGGCCGACCAAGTCAATGTCGAGGATTGCAATATCGGGTCGCAGCTTTTGAATCTTCCTGACAGCGTCGTGTCCGTTTGCCGCCTTGCCGACGACCTTCATGTCTTGCTGGAGCTCCAGCAGCCCCTGCAGACTGTCCAACAGGATGAGGCGGCTATTCGCTAGAAACACTCTTATCGCCATTTTTTCTTGCCTGATTTCGGCAGTTCTTTCCCACGTGGCGTTGGCTTGATATCGTTGCTGAAATTCGATTCCTCGTCTGTAGGGAATCCTTGATACGTCGGTTTAGAAACCCCTTAGGCGAGACCGGCGAATACAGCGCAGGACCTCGGCCAAACTCTAATCGTGTGGACTCTCGGATGCTGTCGCGTACAGCCGACAAATTGCGTCAGATAATTCCTGACGGCGCCTGCGCCGCGACTCTATTCGAGGGGACTAACGCCCTGCTGGATCGCGAATCTGATGAGACTCGCAAAATCGCCGATGCCGAGCTTCTCCATCATGCGGGTGCGGTAGGTCTCCACGGTCTTCGGTGAGAGCGACAGCGTTCCCGAGATCTTGGCGACCGAGTGCCCCTCGGCGAGCATTTGCAGGACTTGCCGCTCGCGGGAGCTGAGGCGCTGAAGGGGGTCCTCCGAGGCGGCTTTGTGAACGAGGTGGTCGATCAGACTTTCGGTCAGTTGTCCGCTGAGATAGTGCTTGCCCTCGTGCGCCCTCCGGATCGCATCGACCACTTCCTTGGCGACGGATTTCTTCGCGATGTAGCCCGAGGCGCCGGCCTGCAGCGCACGGTACACGTGAACCGGGTCCGTGTACGCCGAGAGCATGATGACCCGGGTCTGAGGGCGCCGCTCGCGGATGACCCGCGTCGCCTCGGTGCCGTTCAGGACGGGCATGGCAATGTCCATGAGGACTACGTCCGGACTGCTCTCCATTGCGCGACGCACGGCCTCGCGCCCGTCCTCGACCAGACCGATGACTTTCATGTCGGTTTGCGCCTCGATCAGGTTGCGCAGGCCTTCGGCCACGACGCCGTGATCGTCGGCGATCAGAACCCTGATCGTCATGTCAGCGTGGAACCCGCACGGTGAGCCGCGTCCCGCGGCTGGGCAGCGCTCGAACGTCGAAACGCCCGCCGACTGCCTGAGCGCGCTCTCTCATCGTCACCATGCCGAGTCCGGGCTTCGGCTTGGCCGAGGTCTCTTCCACACCGTCGAAGCCGATTCCGTCGTCCTGCACGGACATCACGTACTCGCCGTTCGCATGATCGAGCGCGATTTCGACGTGCCGAGCGCGCGCGTGCTTTGCGACGTTGTTGAGCGCCTCCTGGGCGATGCGAAAGAATGCGATTTCGATCTGAGGTGTCGGTCGCACCGCCGGCTCGCCGCCGCGCACCGCGACCCCGATCCCCGTACGCTTGGAGAAATTTCTCGCGTGCCA
>Ga0307469_10000337_pt1 | contig 17637 bp, 19 predicted proteins | sample atmos_gasesAM2C__FD_203084 | JGI IMG/M metagenome (GOLD analysis project Ga0307469, IMG submission 203084) | Hardwood forest soil microbial communities from Morgan-Monroe State Forest, Indiana, United States - atmos_gasesAM2C_515 | ecosystem: Environmental > Terrestrial > Soil > Temperate...
AGATCGGGTCGAGGCCGACGAACGGCTCATCGTAGAGCAGGATCTCGGGATCCATGACGATCGCGCGCGCGAGCGCCACGCGCCGCGCCATGCCCCCCGAGAGCTCCGCCGGCATCAGGCGGGCCGCGCCGCGCAGCCCGACGGCCTGGAGCTTGGTGAGAACCAGCAGCCGCACCAGCGGCTCGGGCAGATCGGTGTGCTCGCGCACCGGAAAGGCGACGTTCTCGAAGACATCCATGTCGGTGAGGAGCGCCCCGTTCTGGAACAGCATCCCCATGCGGCGCCGCAGCGCGTAGACCTCGCTGCGGCCGAAGCTCGCGAGGTCCTTGCCGAGGACCGTGACCTGCCCGCGCGCGGGCGCGACCTGCCGGGTGATGAGCCGCAGCAGCGTCGTCTTGCCGGTGCCGCTCGGGCCCATGATCGCGGTGATGCGGCCGCGGCGCACCTCGAGATCGAGCCCGGCGAAGATCGGCCGGCCGCCCGCGGTGTAATGCACATCGCGCACGGCAACCACCACGTCCTCCGCGGGCGCGGTGGACGTGGCCTTCGCGGATGCGGTGCTGCTCACGCGCGCGCAGTGCCGCCCGTTGCCCTCAGGCGGCCCGGCTCTCCATCTCCGGAGCGTAGCGGCCGGTAGTGGCCGCCCCGTTGAGCAGCGCGCGGCGCGCGAATTCCTTCTGGCCGGCGCCGAAGGTGGCCGCCGCCCCGCCCCAGGCCTTGAGCGCGGTGTCCTGAAGCGCGCGCCCATAGCTGAAGGTGAGCGCCCACGGCAACGGGCCGAGGCGGTTCATGAGCGACAGGTGCAGCGTCGCCTCGGTCGCTGACTGGCCGCCGGAGAGGAACGCTATGCCAGGGACTGCCGGGGGCACGTGGCGCTTCAGAACGCGTACGGTCGCCTCGGCGACCCTCTCCGGGGACGCCCGGTCGATGGCCTTCTTGCCCGAGATCACCATGTTGGGCTTGAGCACCATGCCCTCGAGAGCCACGCGGTGATCGAACAGCTGGGCGAACACGTCCGTGAGCACCTGCTCGGTCACTTCCGAGCAGCGCTCGAGCGAGTGCCCGCCGTCCATCAGCACTTCCGGCTCGACGATCGGCACGATGTCGTTTTCCTGGCAGAGCGCGGCGTAGCGGGCGAGCGCGTGCGCGTTGGCCCGGATCGCAAACGCCGTCGGAATGCCGGCTGCGATGTCGATCACCGCGCGCCACTTGGCGAAGCGCGCCCCGAGACCGCGGTACTCGATCAGCCGCTCGCGCAGACCGTCGAGCCCCTCGGTGAGGGTCTCACCGGGAAAGCCCGCGAGGGGCTTCGCCCCGAGATCGACCTTGATGCCGGGGATCATCCCCTGCCTGGCGAGGTACTGCGGGAACGGCGTGCCGTCTTTGGTCTTCTGGCGGATGGTCTCGTCGTAGAGAATCACGCCGCTCACCGCCTCGGCGGCGCCGGGCGCGGTGAACAGCATCTCGCGGTAGGTGCGGCGATGCTCCTCGGTCGACTCCAGCTTGATGGCATCGAAACGCTTCTTGATCGTGCCGCTGCTCTCGTCGGCGGCGAGGATGCCCTTGCCCTTGGCGACCATCGCGTTGGCGACGCGATTGAGCTCGGTGAGATTCATCGTCCACTCCTTAAGGCGATCGACGTGCGCCCTTGAAGGCAATCGGGGCGCCCCTCGTGACCGCAAGCCTTTGAAAATCGGATGGCTAAGGATAGCAAAAACTGATGCCCCGCTTGGTTCCAGGAACCAATTAGTACTAAAATAGTCCTACTTTGGAGGGCGCCCCATGCTGCGTATCAGCCGGCTTACCGACTACGCCACCGTGCTGCTCGCCGCGCTCGCGGACGAGCCCGAGCGGGTGCAGACCGCGACCGCACTCGCGGAGCAGACGCACATCGCCGGCCCCACGGTGAGCAAGCTCCTGAAGCAGCTGCAGCGCGCCGGGCTCGTGACCTCGACCCGGGGGCTGCACGGCGGCTACCAGCTCTCCCGTCCCGCCACTCAGATCAGCGCCGCCGCGATTCTCGATGCGCTCGAGGGACCGATGGCCCTGACCGACTGCGCCGCGGGGCACGGCAACTGCGAGATCGAGGAGAGCTGCCGCGTGAGCCGCGTATGGCAGCGCCTGAATCTCGCCATGCGCCGCGCGCTCTACGACGTGAGCCTGGCGCAGCTCGCCGGGCTCGATGCCACGCCCGCGCGGCTCCCCGGGCTCGAGCGCGAGATGAAGGCCGCCGCCACGCGCACGCAGGTCCGCTCATGAGCGGGACCGCCAAAGAGCTCGAGAGCCTGATCGGCCGAGGCTACAGCCACGGCTTCGTGACCGAGATCGACTCGGACACGGTCGCGCCGGGGCTCGATGAGGACGTCGTGCGGCTCATCTCGCGCAAGAAAGGCGAGCCCGCCTTCCTCACCGAGTGGCGGCTCAAGGCGCTGCGCCACTGGCTCACCATGAAGGAGCCGCACTGGGCGCACGTGCGCTTCACCCCCATCGACTACCAGGCGATCTCCTACTACTCGGCGCCGAAGTCGAAGAAGGACGGCCCGAGGAGTCTCGCCGAGGTGGATCCGAAGCTCCTCGAGACCTACGAGAAACTCGGCGTGCCGCTGCACGAGCGCGCGCGCCTCGCGGGCGTCGCGGTCGATGCGGTGTTCGATTCGGTCTCGGTCGCCACCACCTTCAAGGAGCGCCTGGCCGCGGCGGGCGTGGTGTTCCTGCCCTTCTCCGAAGCGGTACGCCAGCACCCGGCGCTCGTCGAGCAGTACCTCGGGAGCGTCGTTCCCTACACCGACAATTTCTTCGCGAGCCTGAATTCCGCGGTGTTCTCCGACGGCTCGTTCGTGTATGTGCCGAAAGGGGTGCGCAGCCCGATGGAGCTGTCGACCTACTTCCGCATCAACGCACTCAACACCGGGCAGTTCGAGCGCACGCTCATCATCGCGGATGTTGGAAGTTATGTGTCATATCTTGAAGGATGCTCAGCGCCGATGCGCGACGAGAACCAGCTCCACGCCGCCGTGGTCGAGCTGGTAGCGCTCGATGACGCCTACATCAAGTACTCCACCGTGCAGAACTGGTATCCGGGCGACGCGCAGGGCCGCGGCGGCATCTACAACTTCGTCACCAAGAGGGGCGAATGCCGCGGGCGCAATGCGCACATCTCCTGGACCCAGGTCGAGACGGGATCGGCCATCACCTGGAAGTATCCGAGCTGCGTGCTGCGCGGCGACGGCTCGATCGGGGAGTTCTACTCCGTCGCCACCGTCAACAACCATCAGCAGGCGGACACCGGCACCAAGATGATCCATATCGGGCGCGACACGCGCAGCACCATCATCTCCAAGGGCATCTCCGCCGGCCACGGGCAGGCGACCTACCGGGGACTCGTCAGGATGCTCCCGGGCGCCGCCGGCGCGCGCAACTTCACCCAGTGCGACTCGCTCCTCATGGGCGGGCAATGCGGCGCACACACCTTCCCGTACGTGGAGGTGAAGAACCCGACCGCGACGGTGGAGCACGAAGCGAGCACCTCGAAGATCAGCGACGACCAGCTGTTCTACTGCCTCGCGCGTGGCATCTCCCAGGAGGACGCCGTCAACATGATCGTCAGCGGCTTCTGCAAGTCGGTGTTCAGGGAGCTGCCGATGGAATTCGCCGTCGAGGCCTCGAGGCTCCTGGCGGTGAGCCTGGAAGGCGCGGTGGGCTGACATGACCCGATCCGCAACCCCGATGCTCGCGATCCACGATCTCTCGGTCACGGTCGACGGCAAGCAGATCCTGAACGGCCTCACGCTGGAGGTGGCCGCCGGCGAAGTGCACGCCCTCATGGGCCCGAACGGCTCGGGGAAGAGCACGCTCGCCCACGTGCTCGCGGGGCGGCCGGGTTACGAGGTCGCCTCGGGCAGCGTCACCTACGAGGGGCGCGATCTCCTCGCGCTCGCGCCCGAGGAGCGCGCCCGCGCGGGCGTATTCCTCGGCTTCCAGTACCCGGTGGAGATCCCGGGCGTCAACAACGTCTATCTCCTCAAGGCGGCCCTCAACGCCCAGCGCAACGAGCGCGGGCTGCCGGAGGTCGACGCCTTCGAGTTCTTGGGCCTGGTGCGCGAGAAGATGAAAGTGATGCAGATGGAGGACAGCTTCCTCTCGCGCGGCGTGAACGAGGGGTTCTCGGGCGGCGAGAAGAAGCGCAACGAGATCCTGCAGATGCTGGTGCTGGAGCCGAAGCTCGCGATCCTCGATGAGACCGACTCCGGGCTCGACATCGACGCGCTCAAGGTCGTCGCGGCGGGAGTCAACTCGCTGCGCTCGCCCGAGCGCTCCTCGCTCGTGGTGACGCACTACCAGCGGCTGCTCGAGTACGTCGTGCCCGACAGGGTGCACGTGCTGGTGCGCGGGCGCATCGCGCGCAGCGGCGATCGCACGCTCGCGCTCGAGCTCGAGCGCCGCGGCTACGACTGGGTGAGCGGCGAGGCGGCCTGAGGCTGACGATGAGCACTCCCCTCACCGCCCGCATCGCCGAGCAGCACGCGAGCGCCGTGCGCGCGCTGTCGGCTCGCCTGCCGGGCGCCGAACGCCGTCGCGCGGCCATGGAAGCTCTCGCGGTCGCCGGACTCCCGGGCTCGCGCGATGAGAACTGGAAGTACGCGAACCTGCGTCCGCTCGAGCGGGCGAGCTTCGCCCCGGCCGCGCTCACCCCGCCCGCCGCCGGCGCGGATGCCGCGGTGGCCTCCGCCCTCCCGGAGAGGCTCGCCGGCTTTGCGCGCTACGTGTTCGTCGACGGTGTGTTCGCCCCCGCTCTCTCCGACGCGCCGGGTGCGGGTCCGGCGCGCCTCGCGACGCTCGCCGCCCGGGCGGACGACCGAAGCGCTCCGCCTGGCGCCCTCCTGCCCCGCCGTGAGCTTGGCGTCGACCAGCGATTCGCGCTCCTCAACGAGGCGTTCGCGACCGACGGCGCGGCCATCGACGTCGGGCCCGGGCAGGAGGCCGCGCGCCTCGAGCTCATCTTCGTCGCGAGCGCCGAGGGGCAGCTCGGCGCTTCCTACCCGCGCGTGGAGCTGCGGCTCGAGCCCCTCGGGCGGCTCGAGCTCGTCGAGCGCCACCTGAGCCCGGGTGCCGCGGCGAGCTTCGTCACGAGCGCCGTGAGCGCGCAGATCGGGCGCGGCGCGGCTCTCGATCACTACCGCCTGCAGGAGCTCAGCTCCCGCGCCATCCACTTCGACACGCTCGCCGCCACGCTGGCACAGGACGCCAGCTACCGGCTGCACGCGCTCGGCGGCGGCGCGGCCGCGGCCCGCTCGACTCTTTCCGTGCGGCTCGCCGGCGAGCGCGCCAGCCTCGGCCTCTCGGCGGCGGCGCTCGGCGACCGCCAGCAGGTGCAGGACACCTACGCACTCGTCGAGCACCTCGCGCCGCACGCCCGGACCGAGGAGACGTTCCGCGGCATCGCCGCCGGGCGCGCCCGGGTCGCCTTCAACGGCAAGATCGTGGTCGCGCGCGAGGCCCGGGGCACCGACTCGCGCCAGTCGCTGCGGGGGCTCCTGGCGGGACCCGAGGCCGAGATCGACGTGCGGCCGCAGCTCGAGATCTACACCGACGACGTGCGCTGCAGCCACGGCGCGACCGCCGGCAAGCTCGACGACAACATGCTGTTCTATCTCCTGTCGCGGGGACTCGATCGCGACACGGCACAGCGCGCGCTCAAGTGGGCATTCCTCGAGGATGTGATCGCGACGATCGGAGTGGCGCCGCTGCGCCGGCAGGTCGAGGAGCGCCTCGCCGGCCGGATGCAGGACGGGGCCGCGCTCCGGGAGCTCATCTGATGGCAGCCACTGTCTCACCGCTCGAGTCCCCTGCCTACGATGCCGCGCGCGTGCGGCGCGACTTCCCCATTCTCGCGACCCAGGTGAACGGGCACCCGCTCGTCTACCTCGACAGCGCCGCTTCCTCGCAGCGCCCGCTGCCGGTGCTGCGCGCGGTCGAGGACTACGAGACTCACTCCCACGCCAACGTGCACCGCGGCGTACACGCCCTCAGCCAGGCGGCCACGAACGCCTTCGAGGGCGCGCGCGAGCGGGCGCGCCGCTTCCTCAACGCGCGCTCGACCCGTGAGATCGTCTTCGTGCGGGGCACGACCGAGGCGATCAATCTCGTGGCCCAGGCCTACGCCCGGCCGCGCTTCGGACCCGGCGACGAGATCCTGATCACCGCGCTCGAGCATCACGCCAACATCGTGCCCTGGCAGATGGTGTGCGAGCAGACCGGCTGCCGGCTGAGAGTGGCGCCAATCGACCGCCGCGGCGAGCTCATCTACGAGGCGTTCGCCGGGCTCCTCAGCCCGCGCACCCGTCTGGTGGCGGTGGCGCACGTCTCGAACGCGCTTGGCACCGTGCTGGCGGTGAAGCGTATCGTCGAGGCGGCGCACGCCCAGGGCGCCGTGGTGCTCGTCGACGGCGCGCAGGCGGTGCCGCACTCGCGCGTCGACGTGCGCGAGCTCGGCGCGGATTTCTACGCCTTCTCGGGCCACAAGATGTACGCCCCGACCGGAATCGGCGTCCTCTACGGCCGCGAGGAGCTGCTCGCCGCGATGCCGCCGTGGCAGGGCGGCGGTGAAATGATCCTCACGGTCTCGTTCGAGAAGACGACCTACAACGACCTGCCGTATAAGTTCGAGGCCGGCACCCCGAACATCTCCGGCGCGGTGGGGCTCGGGGCCGCCATGGACTACCTCGAGAGCCTCGGCATCGAGGCGGTCGCAGCGCACGAGTCGCGGTTGCTCGCGCTCGCGACCGCAGAGCTCGCCCGGATTCCGGGCATCGAGCTCGTGGGCACGGCGGCGCACAAGGCCTCGGTGCTCTCGTTCACGCTCGCCGGCGTACACGCGCACGACCTCGGCACGGTCCTCGACACGCAGGGGATCGCCGTGCGCACCGGGCACCACTGCGCGATGCCCGTCATGACCTTCTTCGGGATACCCGCGACCGCCCGCGCCTCCTTCGGCTGCTACAACACCGAGGAGGACGTGGCGCGGCTGGTGGCGGGAATTGCCCGAGCGCGCGAGGTATTCGGCTGATGGACCTGAAGGAGCTCTATCGCGACGTGATCCTCGATCACAACCGCAAGCCGCGCAACTTCGGGCGCCTGGAGGGCGCGGGCGGCGGCGGCGACCTGCGCCACGCCGACGGGCACAACCCGCTGTGCGGCGACCGCCTCTCGGTGTATGTGCGCATGAACGGCGAGCGAGTCGAGGACATCCGCTTCGAGGGCTCGGGCTGCGCGATCTCGACCGCCTCGGCCTCGCTCATGACCGAGGCGGTGAAGGGCAAGGAGCGTGCTGCGGTGCGCCGCCTCTTCGACGAGGTCCATACGCTCCTCACTCGCTACGACGCCGCGCCTGATGCCGCACTCGGCAAGCTCGCCGCCCTTTCCGGCGTGCGCGAGTTCCCCGCGCGCGTGAAGTGCGCGACCCTGAGCTGGCACACCCTCAATGCCGCCCTCGAGCGCGGCGCGGCCACCGTGTCGACGGAGTAGGCCATGCGCCGGCACGAGAACGAGCCCTTCGTCGTCAACCGCGAGGTACGGGCGGTGATCGTCCCCGCCGGGCAGGAGGTGAAGCTCAAGCCCGGACAGGCGGGCTACATCACCCAGGCGCTCGGGGGCAGCTTCACCGTGTACCTCGAGGGGAACCTGCTCCGCATCGCCGGCGAGGACGCCGACGCCATCGGCCAGGAAGCGGTCAAGCCTCCCGAGCTCCCGCCGAACGCCACCGTCGAGGACGTGCGCAAGCTCGCCTGGGAACAGATGCGCAGTTGTTACGATCCTGAGATCCCCATCAACATCGTGGATCTCGGACTGGTGTATGAATGCGACATAAAAGAGAACGATGACGGCACCCGCACGGTGGAGGCGCAGATCACGCTCACCGCGCCCGGCTGCGGCATGGGGGAGATACTGGTGGACGACGTGCGCGACAAGCTGCAGCGGATCCCGACGGTGCGCGCGGCACACGTGTCGCTGACCTTCGACCCGCCCTGGAACCAGTCGATGATGTCGGAAGCCGCGCGCCTCCAGACGGGGATGTTTTGAGCGAATGGATCGACATCGGGCCGGTGGACGCCCTCGCCGAGGGCGTACCCTTCCAGGCCGAGATCGACGGCGTGCCGGTGGTGGTCGTGCGCTGCGGCAATGAGCTGTACGCCGTCGAAGACCGCTGCACGCACGACGGCGAATCCTTCGCGGGCGCCGAGGTGGAGTCCTGCGAGCTCATATGCCCGCGGCACGGCTCGCACTTCGACCTGCGTACCGGGGACGCCCTCACCCCGCCGGCCTACGAGCCGGTGCGCACCTTCCCGGTGCGCGAGCAGAACGGCCGGATCCTGGTCGAGCAACCCGGCTGAGACAGCGCGCATGAAACGCCTGACCGTCATGCGCCACGCGGATGCCCGCTGGAAGGACCCCGGAACCGAGGATTTCGCCCGCCCGCTCAACCGCCGGGGCCTCTCCGGGGCGGAGGCGATGGCGCGGCGGCTGCTCGAGCTCGAGCTCGTTCCGGACCGGCTGCTGGCGAGTACCGCGCGCCGCGCCGAGCAGACCGCCGACATCGTGGCGCGCGAGCTGTCGCTGTCGGTACGCCACGTGCAGCGCGAGGACGCGCTGTATCTCGCCAGCGCTGCCGACATGCTGCGCCTCATCCAGGAGACCGGCCCGCGGATCGCGCATCTCATGGTGATCGCGCACAACCCCGGCGCGTCCCATCTCATTCACCTGCTGGTGCCACGCGGCGGAATCAGCACGCTCACCACGGCCGCCCTCTGCTCCATGGTCTTCGAGACGGACCACTGGAAGGCGATAGGGCCCGAGTGCGTCAAGGAAGTCCAGCATCACGCGCCGCCGGGACGGCTGTTTGGGCTATTTGGAATAGCCCTTTGAAAAATCAGCACTCGGGAACGTTGACCGCGAGCCCGCCCTGCGAGGTCTCCTTGTAGATCGTCGACATGTCGGCGCCCGTCTGGCGCATGGTCGCGATCACCTGGTCGAGCGACACCTTGTGCGTGCCGTCGCCGCGCATCGCCAGCCGCGCCGCGTTGATCGCCTTGACCGCGCCCATGGCGTTGCGCTCGATGCAGGGGATCTGCACCAGTCCCGCCACCGGATCGCAGGTGAGACCGAGATTGTGCTCCATGCCGATCTCGGCGGCGTTCTCGACCTGCTCGTTGGTGCCCTGCAGAGCCGCGACCAGTCCCGCCGCCGCCATGGAACAGGCGACGCCCACCTCGCCCTGACAGCCCATCTCGGCGCCGGAGATCGAGGCGTTGCGCTTGTAGAGCATGCCCATCGCGGCCGCGGCCAGCAGGAAGCGCAACACGCCCTCCTCGTTCGCCCCGGCCTCGAAGCGCCGGTAATAATGCAGCACCGCCGGCACGATGCCGGCCGCGCCGTTGGTGGGCGCGGTGACGACGCGTCCGCCGGCGGCGTTCTCCTCATTCACCGCGAGCGCATAGGCGTTCACCCAGTCCATGACGTCGAGAGCCGTGGCCTGGCCGCTCTCGGTGAGCTGCCGGTGGAGCCGCGGCGCGCGGCGGCGCACCTTGAGCACTCCGGGCAGCACGCCGCTCTGGTGGAAGCCGCGCTCGACGCACCCCTGCATCACCTGCCAGAGGTGCATGAGCCTGGCCCGGACCTCGTCGTCCTTCGCCCAGGTACGCTCGTTGGCCAGCATCAGCTCGAAGATCTCGAGCCCGTGCTCGCGGCACAGTGCGAGGAGCTCGGCGCCCGAGGTGAAGGGGTATGGCGGCGCCGCGTGCGAGCGGGTCTCGCGCGCCTCGGGCTCATCGCCCCTCACGATGAAGCCGCCGCCGAGCGAGTAGTAGTCCTCCTCGCGCAGCACGCGGCCGTCGGCGGCGAGCGCATCGAAGCGCATGCCGTTGGAATGGCGCGGCAGCCGCTCGTGATGCATGAAGAGCAGCTGCATCGGCTCGTCGAAGGCGATTTCGCGCTCGCCGAGGAGCCGGATGCGGCCGCTCGAGCGGATGCGCTTCACCGTGGTCTCGATGCTGTCCGGATCGACCGTCTCGGGGTCGGCGCCCTCGAGGCCGGCGAGCACGGCGCGATCGGTGCCGTGACCCAGGCCCGTCAGGGCGAGCGAGCCGTAGAGACGCACGGCGATCTGCTGCGTCGCCGCGAGCTGCCCGGCGCTTTTCAGGCCGAGCACGAACTCCCGCGCCGCCCGCATCGGTCCCATGGTGTGCGAGCTCGAGGGGCCGATGCCGACCTTGAAGATGTCAAAGACGCTCAGGGTCATGGGAGCGAACCTCAGCGGCGCCGGGCGCGGCCCGAAGGGCGCGCCGCCGCTGCCGCAGTGTGCAACGGACCCGTGGCGCCCACATGCTTTGCGGCGACCTCGGGCGGCTCAAATGCGACCCCGGAGCCGGCGCAGCTGACGCCGCCCCCGCTTGTCGGGTCGCTCCGCGGGCCGGGGTGTCAGGGCGGCGGCAACCCTCATACGCGCGGCAAACTCGACGCGCCGCGCGGCGCTCGCCGGCGTCTCCTCGTAGCAGTGCGCCGCGGCGCTCGCCGGGCCGCGCCGCGCCGGAATCGCGCTCACGATGCACTCGAACTCGAGCGCCCCGCGCGTCAGGGTCAGCCGGTCGCCGGCCCGCACCTCATGCGCCGCCTTGACCCGGGCGCCGTTCAGGTGCACGCGGCCGCCCGCGACGGCCTGCGCAGCGAGGGACCGTGACTTGTAGAGCCGCACGGCAAACAGCCAGCGGTCGATGCGCGCGGCCCCGAAGCCGGCGGCGGACTCATCGGACATAGAGGGTCTAGTATAATTCCCTCTCATGAAGCAGGCCGTTATCGGGCGATTGCGCTCCGACCTCGCCGCGCTCCGCGAGCAGGGCCTCTACAAGAGCGAGCGGGTGCTCGCCGGTCCCCAGGGAGGCGTGGTGCGCGCCGGCGACCGCGAGGTCATCAACCTGTGCGCGAACAACTACCTCGGACTCGCCAATCACCCCGCGGTGCGCGCCGCCGCGCAGCGCTCGCTCGACCGTTACGGCTACGGCATGGCCTCGGTGCGCTTCATCTGCGGCACGCAGGAAACCCACAAGGAGCTCGAGGGGCGCCTCGCGCGCTTCCTCGGCGCCGAGGACGTGATCCTCTATTCCTCGTGCTTCGATGCCAACGGGGGACTGTTCGAGACGCTGCTCGACGAGCGCGACGCGGTGATCTCGGACGCGCTCAACCACGCGAGCATCATCGACGGCATCCGCCTGTGCAAGGCGCAGCGCCTGCGTTACGCCAATAGCGACATGGGCGAGCTCGAGAACTGCCTGCGCCAGGCGCAGGGCGCGCGCACGCGCCTCATCGCCACCGACGGCGTCTTCTCCATGGACGGCTTCATCGCGAACCTCAGCGGCATCTGCGACCTCGCGGAAGCGTACGACGCGCTGGTGATGGTCGACGACTCTCACGCCACCGGGTTCATGGGGCCGACCGGGCGCGGCACGCCCGAGCACTGCGGCGTCGCCGCGCGCGTCGACATCCTCACCGGCACGCTCGGCAAGGCCCTGGGGGGCGGCAGCGGAGGCTACATCGCCGCGCGGCGCGAAGTGATCGAGTGGCTGCGGCAGCGCTCGCGCCCGTACCTCTTCTCCAACAGCATCCCGCCGGTGGTCGCGGCGGCGAGCCTCGCGGTGCTCGATCTCCTCGAGGGCGGCGGCGAGCTGCGCACACGGCTCTTCGAGAATGCGCGCTTCTTCCGTGCGGCGATGACGCAGGCCGGGTTCGACCTGAAGCCCGGCGAGCATCCGATCATTCCTGTGATGCTCGGCGATGCCGCGCTCGCCTCGCGCATGGCGGATGCGCTGCTCGAGCGCGGCGTGTACGTGATCGGTTTCTCCTATCCCGTGGTCCCGAAGGGGCAGGCCCGCATCCGCACCCAGATGTCGGCAGCCTTGGGCAGGGCGCAGCTCGAGCGCGCCGTCGCCGCCTTCACCGAGGTGGGCCGCGAGCTCGGGGTGCTGCGCGCGTGACGCGTGCGCCGCTTGAAGAGCCCGTAGCCGCCGCCATACTCAAAGGTCTCCCATGAAAGCACTGGTCAAACAGCAGGCAGCGCCCGGGATCTGGCTCGAGGACATCCCGGAGCCGAAGGTCGGGCACAACGACGTGCTCATCGAGGTCGCCAAGACCGCGATCTGCGGCACCGACATGCACATCTACAACTGGGATGCCTGGGCGCAGAAGACCATCCCCGTGCCGATGGCGGTGGGCCACGAATACTGCGGACGAATCGTCGAAGTGGGTTCCGAGGTGAAGGGGCTCAAGGCCGGCGATCGCGTCTCCGGCGAGGGGCACATCACCTGCGGCTACTGCCGCAATTGCCGTGCCGGCCGGCGCCACCTGTGCAAAAACACCGTCGGCGTCGGCGTCAACCGGCCGGGCGCCTTCGCCGAGTACCTGGCGATCCCGGCCTTCAACGCCTTCAAGCTCCCGGACTCCATCCCGGACGACATCGCCTCCATTCTCGACCCCTTCGGCAATGCGACTCACACCGCGCTCACCTTCAACATGGTGGGCGAGGACGTGCTCATCACCGGCGCCGGCCCGATTGGCATCATGGCGACGGCCATCGCACGCTTCACCGGCGCGCGGCACATCGTGGTCACCGACGTCAACGACTACCGCCTCGAGCTCGCGCGCCGCATGGGCGCGACCCGCGCCATCAACGTGCAGCGCGATTCACTCGATCAGACCATGAAGGAGCTCGAGATATTCGGGGGCTGGGACGTCGGGCTCGAGATGTCGGGCAACGTGGCGGCATTCCGCGAGATGCTGCGCACCATGTTTCACGGCGGCTCGATCGCGATCCTCGGCATCCCGCCCGGCGACATGGCGATCGACTGGAATCAGGTGATCTTCAAGGGCCTGACGCTCAAGGGCATCTACGGCCGGGAGATGTTCGAGACCTGGTACAAAATGGCGAGCATGCTGCAGTCGGGCCTGAAGCTCGACCCGATCATCACCCACCACTTCCCGATCCAGGAATTCCAGCAGGGATTCGAGACCATGGGGTCGGGGAAGTCGGGGAAGGTGATCCTCGACTGGAGTACGTTGTAGATTGGCACGCAGCGGGTGTCACGCCGCCGGCAAGCCCCGGCGTCGGGGCACGGGCTATCTCACCTCGCAGAAGCAGTAGGCGTACACGCGGTTCGGCACACTGAAGCGGCTGAGACGCGCCGCTTCGCGCGCGATCGGATCGAGCCGCCCGGCGAGCCGCGCGAGCGCGGCCTGATCGGGCGTCGCACGGAAGAGCTCGCGTGCCAGCATCGTCCTGAACGAGAGGGCGAGCTGCTGCGTCCAGGTGAGCTCCGGCTCGATGAACTCAGGCGCATAGTCGCCGAGCTTGGCGCGGTGGGCGGCGGCCTTGACCGCCTCGTCGAACGAGCCGAGGTGATCGACGAGCCCTAAGCGCTGGGCGTCGGTGCCGGCCCACACGTGCCCCTGGGCGATCGCGTCGATGTCGGCGCGGCTCTTGTTGCGCCCACTCGATACCCGTTCGAGGAACTCGTCGTAGCCGCGATTGATCTGCGACTGCAGCAGCGCCCGCGCCTCGGCGCCCAGCGGCCGATCGAGGCGCAGCTGGCCAGAGAGCGGCGTGGTGCCGATGCCATCGACACTGACTCCGATCTTGCCGAGCGTGCGGTCGAAGGTCGGAATGATCGCGAAGATACCGATCGAGCCGGTGAGGGTCGCGGGGCTCGCCCAGATCTCGTCGGCGGGGGCGGAGATGTAATAGCCGCCGGAGGCCGCGTAACCGCTCATCGAGACGACCAGCGGCTTGCCCGTGGCGCGCAGCGCCTTGAGCTCCCGGTAGATCTCCTCGGAAGCCGTGACGCTGCCGCCGGGACTGTCGACGCGGAGCACCAGCGCCCGGATGTCGGAGTCGAGGCGCGCCTGGCGGATGAGCCGCGCGGTCGAATCGCCGCCGATCGTGCCGGGCGGCTGGTCGCCGTCGAGGATCTCGCCCGAGGCGACGATGACGCCGACGTGCGGCTTGCCGCTCGCACGCAGCCGGCGCTGCGCCCGGGCATAGCTGAGATACTCGGCCACCGAGACGGCGCGGAATGACCCCGTCGCCTTGTCCTCTCCGACGAGCGCACTCAGGCGCTTCTCGACCTCGAGCTGGGTGCGGATGCCGCTGACGAGCCCCGCCTCGAGAGCGACGTGAGCGGCGTTGCCGCCGGCGGCCGGCACCGTCTTCGCGAGGCTGTCGACATACTTCGCCACGGCGTCGGGCGCGAGCTTGCGCGCGCGGGCGATCGTCGCCTGGTAGGTGTTCCACAGCACGCCGAGATAGGCGCGGCTCTCCTCGCGGTCCTCAGGCGACATGCCGGTGCGCGTGTAGGTCTCGACCGCGCTCTTGAACTGACCGACACGGAACACGTTGATGTCGACGCCGAGCTTGTCGAGCGCCTCCTTGAGGTACATGCGGTAGCGGTCGTAGCCGTCGATCAGCACGAAGCCGAGCGGGTCGAGGTAGGTCTCGTCCGCCTGCGCCGCGAGGTAGTAGCCCTCCTGGGTGAGCTCATCGCCGTAGGCCACCACTTTCTTGCCGGTGGCGCGGAATTCACGGAGCGCGGCGGCCAGCTCCTCGAGCGAGGGCTGCGTGCCGCCTTCGAACTTCTCGAGATCGAGGGCGATGGCGGGTATGCGCCGGTCGCTGGCTGCGGCGCGGATGGAATCGGTGAGATCCCACAGGAGCGTCTCGTGGCGGCGCTCGCCGCGGGCCGCCTCGAGGGCACGGGTGAACGGGTCGCCGGAGAGCTGCTCGACCAGCTCGCCGTCGGGCTCGATGAGCAGCGCCGCCCTCGCGGGAATGCGCGCGGCTCCCGAGACCAGCACGCCGAGCGCGATGCCGAAGATCACCAGCAGGACGATCAGGTGCAGCGCCTTGCGCAGGCCATCCAGGCCGCGCCACAGACCCGCAAAGAACGAACGCACGTTCACGGGCTCACCGCTTCGCGCGCGGAGCGCGGCCTCGCGGGCCGCCCTTCCTTCGCGCGCGCCTTCAGATCTTCTCCTCGATCCTCGCCGCCTTGCCCGCGAGATCCCGCAGGTAGTAGAGCTTGGCGCGGCGCACGCTGCCGCGGCGCTTCACCACGACGTCGCTGATCGCCGGGCTGTAGGTCTGAAACACCCGCTCGACACCCTCGCCGTGCGAGATCTTGCGCACGGTGAACGAGGAGTTGAGCCCGCGGTTGCTGCGTGCAATCACGACGCCCTCGTAGGCCTGCACGCGCTCGCGGTCACCCTCGACCACCTTCACCTGCACCACCACGGTATCGCCGGGCTTGAAGTCCGGCACCTTGCGGCTCATGCGCCGCTTGTCCAAGTCCTGGATGATCTTGTTCATGTCAGCTACCTCGATCCTCTTCTGCGGCCGCCTGTGCGGCCAACAGCTCATTCAATACACGCTGCGCCTCGCCGCCGAGCCTCGCTCCGGCGATCAGATCGGGCCGGCGCCGCCAGGTCCGCTCGACCGCGCACTTCAGGCGCCAGCGGCCGATGCCCGCGTGGTCGCCCGACAATAGCACCGGCGGCACCGCGCGGCCCTCGAACACTTCCGGCCGCGTGTAATGCGGCCAGTCGAGCAGCCCCTGCGCGAACGAATCCTCCTCGCTCGAGCGCTCATCGCCCAGTGCCCCGGGCAGCAGCCGCGCCACGGCGTCGATCACCGTGAGCGCCGGCAGCTCCCCGCCGGAAAGAACATAGTCGCCGATCGAGAGCTCCCGATCGATACCGAGCTCGATCACCCGCTCATCGACCCCCTCGTAGCGCCCCGCCACCAGCAGCAGCCCGGGTAGCGCCGCCAGCTCCCGCGCCGTGCGCTCGCAGAAGGGCTCGCCCTGCGCGCTCAGGCAGATCCGCGGGCTCCCCGGCGGCAGCCGGCCGTGCGCGGCGCGGATCGCCGCGAGCAGCGGCTCGGGCTTCATAACCATGCCCGGACCCCCGCCGTACGGCCGGTCGTCGACCGTGCGGTGCGCATCCTGCGTGTGCACGCGCGGATCCTCGGTCCCGACGGTGACGAGCCCGCGCTCGATGGCGCGGCCCACCACCCCGTACTCCAGCGCTCCCGCGATCATGCGCGGAAAGAGCGTGACGACTTCGATCCTCATGGCCCCATTCCAGATGGCCCTATTCCAGCTCCGCGGGCCAATCCACCACGATTATCCGTTGGACCAGGTCCACCGTGCGAAGGTGCTTGGGCGAGGCGAGCACCCAGTGCTCCTTCCCGCCCGGCTCTCTCGCCACCATCACCGCCCCGCCCGGGGTGTCCACGAAATGGCTGACCGTTCCGAGGGAGGCGCCGTCGAGGCTGCGCACCGGGAGTCCCACGAGGTCTGCCCGGTAGTACTCATGCTCGCCCGTCGGCGGGAGCGCTGCGCGCTCGACCTCGACGACCGCTCCGGTGAGCGCCGCTGCGCCCTCCCGATTCGCCACCCCCTCGAGCTGGGCGACGAGACCCCGGCCATGGCCCCGCCCGCTGGCGACCCGCCGCGTGACCCGCTCGCCATTCGCGAGCCTCAGCGCCCATTCCCGGTATCTCAGCAGCCCGTCGGGCGGATCGGTGTACGAGTCGACGTGCAGCCAGCCCTTAGTGCCGTACGGCGCGCCGAGGCGCCCAAGCTCGATCCAGGCCACGGCGGCTCACGCTCGCCCCAGGCGGTCAGGCCGTCGCCTGCTTCCGATAGGACGCGACCAGCGTGCGCACGCGGTCGGACGGATGCGCCCCCTTCCCGACCCAGTAGTCGATGCGCGGCAGATCGAGCTTCAGCTTGATTTCGCCCCGCCGGGCGATCGGGTTGAAGAATCCCACGTGCTCGAGACTCGGGCCGCCCTGGCGCTTGCGGCTGTCGGTCACGACGACGTGATAAAAGGGCTGGTTGCGCGCCCCACGCCGCGTCAGGCGAATGGTAACCATGGTCGTATTGCTCTCGTTCCGGCGGGCTTTAGCCCCTCATCGGGAGGAGCCGCCCAAAAAAGAGCGCGGATTCTACGCAACGCTTCAATTCTGTGCCAGTTTTTCACGCCCCGCGCACCCCTGCGGGGGATGTCGGGTGGCGCACGCGGCAGGCCCTCGGGTCAGGCTTGAGGGCCGCTAGCGCCCCGGGAAACCCGGGGGTATACCCCCTTTGAAGGCCCCCATGAGCTTTCGCAGCCGCCCCCCCTTCATGCTCTTCATGACCCGCTGCATCTCCAGGAACTGCTTGAGCAGGCGATTGACGTCCTGAACCTGGACGCCCGAGCCGGTCGCGATGCGCCGCCGGCGCGAGCCGTCGATGATCCCGGGGTTGCGCCGCTCCCCGGGCGTCATGGAATTGATGATCGCGATCTGGCGGCGCAGATCCTTGTCGCCCTGCTCCGCCGAGACCGCACCCTTCCTGACCACCGCCCCCGGGAGCTTCTCGATGAGGGCGCCGACGCCGCCCATTCTCTGGAGCTGCTCGAGCTGGCTGCGCAGGTCCGCCATGTTGAACCCCTGGCCCTTGACGACCTTGGCCGCGAGCCGCGCCGCCTCCTCTCCGTCGACCTGCCGGTGCACCTGCTCGACCAGGCTCACCACATCCCCCATGCCGAGGATGCGGG
>Ga0307469_10000338_pt1 | contig 17621 bp, 17 predicted proteins | sample atmos_gasesAM2C__FD_203084 | JGI IMG/M metagenome (GOLD analysis project Ga0307469, IMG submission 203084) | Hardwood forest soil microbial communities from Morgan-Monroe State Forest, Indiana, United States - atmos_gasesAM2C_515 | ecosystem: Environmental > Terrestrial > Soil > Temperate...
CAACCCGATGCAACGTATCGAAAGCAGCTCAATTCACTCAAGACAATCGCCGGGAAATGCGTCTAATCATCATAAAATGCGAGGGCTTCATATTCGACATCATCCATCGGGGGAGGCTCAATGAGATTGCTGCAACCGGCTGTGTGGTTTTCGATTTCGGTTCTGATTTTTTCGCTCGCATCTTCTGCGCGCGGCAGGGACGCGCAAAGCCTCGACGCGCGGCGGCAGCAACTCAGTAGACTGATCGCCGATGAGTGGGAATACGAACTGCGCGAATCGCCAGAACTCGCCACCGTCATCGGCGACTACCGTTACAACGATCGTTGGAGCGATGGTTCGCTCGCGCACGTCGCCCAGACAAAAAGAGACCTTCAGGCCTGGCTCGCCCGTTTTGAAGCAGTTGACATCACCGGTTTTCCCGAGCAGGAAAAACTCAACCAGTCCCTTATGGTCCGCGATCTGAAGCTGCGCATCGAGGGAATTGACCTGAAAAATTTCGAAATGCCTGTGGACCAGTTCTACGGCGTCCATCTGCTACTACCGCAGTTTGTCGCCCTCGTTCCATTCGATTCCACGAGACACTACGAAGATTATCTCTCTCGCTTGCACAAGGTTCCACAAGTCCTGGATGAAATCATCGAAGTCCTGAAGCAGGGCGAGAAAGACCGCCTGATGCCGCCGCGATTCTTGCTCGAGAAAACCGTCACCCAGTGCAAATCTATTGCCGAGCCTGCCGGCGAAGCCAATGCCTTCGGCCAGCCAGCCGCGCATTTCGCAGACGGCGTGCCGGCGGCGGACCGAAAGCGGCTGCACGATGCAATTATCGCCGCAGTGGATAACGAAGTCCGCCCCGCCTACACCAAGCTCGCGAATTTCCTGGCCACTGAATACGCGCCAAAGGGACGCACCGACCCGGGCCTCTGGGCACTCCCTGATGGCGACGCGCGCTACCGCTTCCGTATCCGCCAGCAAACCACCACCGGCATGGATCCGGAAGCGATCCATCAACTCGGGCTGCGCGAGGTGGCGCTCATTGAGGGCGAGCAACTGGTGATTGCTAAAAAGCTTGGCTTCGACGATCTCGCGAGCTTTCGCGCCTTCGTGAAAACAGATCCCAAAATGTTTGCCACCTCGCGCGAGCAACTACTCGAAAAATACCGCCAGTACATCGAGCAGATGGAGCCGAAGCTGCCGAAACTTTTCGGTCTATTGCCGAAGACGAGCGTGGAGGTCCGCCCGGTGGAGGAATTTCAGGAGAAGGAGGCAGCGTCGGCGTCCTACATCCAGGGCACTCCCGATGGCTCCCGGCCAGGAATCATCCGCGTGAACACCGGCGACTTTGCCCACCGCACGCTCTTGAACGTGGAATCCACGGCGTACCACGAGGGTATTCCCGGCCACCACTTGCAGATTTCCATCGCGCAGACTCTGCCCGGCCTGCCCCCATTTCGCCAACAGGCCGGCTACACCGGTTACATCGAAGGCTGGGCGCTCTATTCCGAACGCCTCGGAAAAGATGTCGGGTTCTACCAGGACCCCTATTCCGACTACGGCCGCCTCTCGGATGAAATGCTGCGTGCCATCCGCTTGGTGCTCGATACCGGCGTGCATTACAAGCGTTGGACACGCCAGCAGATGATTGATTTTTTCCACGTGCACTCGTCCGAAGACGAGCCGGGCGTGCAGGCCGAAACCGACCGCTACATCGCCATTCCCGCGCAGGCGCTAGCGTACAAACTCGGCCAGCTCGAAATTCTTAAATTGCGCGATCGCGCGCAAGCCGAGCTGGGCAGCAAGTACGACATCCGCGCCTTCCACGACGAAATTTTGAATGGTGGCGCGCTCCCGCTGGATGTGCTCGATGCCCGCGTCACTGCCTGGATCGCCGCGCAAAAATCCGACAAGAAGGGAGCAGCCCAGTAGGTCGCGGCACATGAATCCGAGGAAAAATTCCGAATCGTTGAGACTGGGGAGAGAGTGCCGAAGCAGCGATCAGCGGGCACGATCGATCCAGCGCGCGACGGTGCCTGCGGGGCCGACGGCCCAGGCGTTGGCGCTATCGAGCACGGCGATGGCGTTGAGATCGAGGTCGCCTGTTTGCGTCCAGTGCGCGCCCTGATCGGTGCTGATGTCCTCGCCGCTGGTGCCGACGGCGATGAGCGTGTTGCGGTCGAGGAATGCGACGGCCGAGCGGAATCCGCTGGGCGGCTGCGCAGCAAGATTCCAGGTGACGCCAAGGTCGAGCGAAATAGCTGCGGTGCGGTCCGCGCGATCCACGTCTTTGTAATCCCCGCCGACGACCACGACGACGCTTCCCGTGCGGGCGATTGAGAAAGCTCCCGAAGACGCGTTGCCGCTGAGGATTGGCGTTGCGGTGACCGTCCAAGTTCGTCCCATGTCGGGCGAATGGAATACGCGCGCGGCGGGACCGCCGGTAACGAAATAGATATCGCGCTTGTCGTAGATCAACAGGCAGGAGTCGCTGGCGGCGAAGGCGCCTTCGGCGGGGAGAGCGGATGGCATGTTGTCGCGAGGAAGCTCACTCCAGTGCTCGCCGTCGCTGGTGTGGACGAGAAGGAACTTGCCATCCACTGGATCGCTGAGGGCAAAGCACTCTTTTTCGGAGATGCAGACGAGCGCGTCGAGGAAGAAGGCCGGACGCTTGTCGGAAAATTGCAGTCTCCAACCTTCGCCGCCGTTCGTGGTCTTATAGATGCCGGACTTTTTGCCTTCACCGCTGGACATGGCGTAGGCGACCTTTTCATCGAAGGCTTGGATTCCGCGGAGATCGAGCGAGGAGCCGGCGTTGACGAGGAGGCGTCCAAAATGGGCCCCGCCGTCCTTTGATTTCAGCAAACGGCTATTCGAGCCCGAAGCCCAGACGACCGGGGCGGAGGAGCGGCTGGAATCCCGGGCGTGAGTGGCGGAGACAGCGCGAAGATTTGTGTCGAAGCTGGTTGTCTCGATGGACCAGGATTGGGCGGCGGCGGGGGAGATGAAAAGAATCGTAAGCAGAAGGATTCGCACGGCGCGCATTCTAACAGCAAAACCATAAGGATTGGGCGTGAGCGAGACCGCTGGCGCATTCCTTGACCGTTCTGCGCGGCTCCACTAGACTAGCTGTTTCGCCTTTGGCCTGTGCGACTCACCGTGGCCGGAGCAAGCCATATTAAGGAGATCATTCTTTGCCGAAACGCACTTTTCAACCTCATGTGCGCCGCCGTCACAAGAAGCACGGCTTCCGCACACGCATGAAGAGCCAGGGTGGACGGAAAGTCCTTGCGCAACGCCGCAAGAAAGGGCGCCACAGTCTCACGCGCGTCTGACTCGCCGCGGATGGGATTTCCCCGCGCCAGCCTCTTGGTGCGCCGCGCCGAATACGACGCGGTGTATCGCGAGGGCCGGCGCAGGTCGAGCCGGGAGTTCGCCGTTTTTCTTCGCCCCAATCGGCTGGAATTGAGCCGCTTCGGCTGGAGCATCAAGAAGGCGTTGGGCAGCGCAGTAAAGCGCAACCGCATGCGGCGCCGCATCCGCGAAATTATCAGATTACACCGACAGGAGATTGCCCCGGGATGGGACATTGTGATTCACCCACGCAGCACGGTCGCGAAAGCGAATTTTTCGTCGCTCAGCGAGGAGTTGCTGAAAATGCTGCCGCGCGCGTCCGCCGGCGGGAACTCCACGGCATAAGCGCGAACATAAAATCTGCCGGCGTTTGCTTCCTGCTTGGATTCGTCCGCTGCTACCAGGTTTTTCTGGGGCCTTTCCTGGGAGGCGCGTGCAAATTCTATCCTTCCTGCTCGAATTATGCGTATCAAGCGATTGAGCGGCACGGCGCGAGGCGTGGAATTGTGCTAGCGATGAAAAGGTTGGCGCGCTGCCGCCCATTTACAAAGGGCGGTTTCGATCCTGTGCCGCTCACAATTGAGAAGAACATGCCGGAAACGGACCAACGGAAACGCTTCGCCGAGCAAGACAAACTTTTCTCTCAAGCCACTCAGGTTGAGCAGGAGCACGCGCGTTGAAGGAAATGTCGGATCAGGCCCGTGGCGTAATTTTCGTCTTGGTGGCAATGCTGATCCTTTTCGCGTGGCAGCATTACTACAAGCCGCCAGTCGTGCCGCCTGCGCAGAAGCCGGCAGAATCCGCCCAGACCACGCCGCAGCCGGCCCTACCGCAATCTGCCGCAGCCACTACGAAGGCGTCGGCGCCCAGCAGCGCGACCAGCGTGCCGGTAATTCGGGCGAACGAAGAGAAGACGGTAGTCGTGGAAAGCTCGCTCTACCGCGTGGAACTGTCGAATCGGGGCGGAGTGGTGAAAAGCTGGAAACTAAAAAAATATTTCGATGACCAGAAACCGCCGCGCGAACTGGACCTCGTCAATGCAGATGTGGCGAACGAACTGGGCTGGCCTTTTTCTATTTTTCTTACCGACCCGCAACAGGAAGCGCAAGCGAATTCCGCGCTGTACCAAATCACGCCCGCGACGGACCATCTCGATGTGCCGGCGACGATCACTTTCCATTGGAGCGATGGTCATCTCGAGGTCACGAAAAAACTGACCTTCAACGAAAGTTACGAGATGTCTATCCAGACGGCGGTCCAGTTCGACGGCAAGCCGATGGAGGGATCCACTGTGGCTTGGCGCGGCGGGTTCGGCGACAAAGCCGTGTACAAGGCTTCGTCGCTCGTCAATGTCTTCTACAAGCTCAACGGGAAGCTCGAAATTCTCCCGCTCAAAAAGCTCGGCGTTCCAAACAACCAGATCCAGCCCGTGCTGCAGCCGGGCCCGCTCGAATTCACAGGCATCGAAGACCAATTCTTCACCGCCGCGTTTTTGCCCGACAGCACGGACCTTTCGCTCTCACTCTGGCACTGGACGCAGTTCCACCATATTACCGCTGGCGATAAGCCGGAGAGCGAACAGGTGGCGGAGATAGCTGCAGGATCACCGCTGCCACAGCCGCTGCAGATGCGCGTTTTTGTGGGACCGAAAGATTTGACGCTGCTGAGCAAGGAGAAGCCTCCGCTCGATGAGCTGGTGCAATTCGGATGGTGGGGCTTCATCGCCAAGCCGCTCTTCGAAATCCTCAAGTGGATCCACCGCTATATCCCCAACTACGGCTGGGCAATTGTGGTTCTCACGCTGGTGATCAACATTGCGATGTTCCCGCTGAAGATGAAAAGCTGGCGCTCGATGCAGCAGATGCAGAAGATAGCGCCGGAAATGCGCCAGATCCAGGACCGCTACAAGAAATATTCTTTCAACGATCCACGCAAGCGAAAAATGCAGGATGAAATGACGGAGCTTTATCAGCGCCACGGGATCAGTCCGATGACGCAGCTTGGCGGATGCTTGCCAATGTTGCTGCAGATGCCTATCTGGATCGCGCTGTGGCGCGTGCTGAACGGCGCAATCGAATTGCGCCACGCCGCCTGGATGGGATGGATCCACGATCTGTCGGCGGCGGATCCTTATTACATCCTGCCGGTCAGCATGACCATCGCCATGTATCTGATGACGAAGATGACTCCGACGCCTGCAGGAGTGGACCCGGCACAGCAGAAAATGATGGCGTTGATGCCGTTGATGATGCTTTTCTTCTTCTACAAGATGTCGAGCGGGCTGAATCTTTACATGTTCACGAGCAACCTGGTGGGCGTGGCGCAGCAATGGTATTTGAACCGCACGAACCCGCTGCCGACAAACTCGAAGTTCAAGAAAAAGAAAACGGAATGAGCGACGGGCAAGCAACAGCCGGAAAAGGACCCGCAGGCAAGAGGTCCTGGCCGCGGGAAAATCCGCAGGGGGAGGCGCGGCTGGACCGCGAGCGCGCCATCGTAGAACTGAAGCGCTTCCTCGACCTCGCATTGCGCGAAATGGGCCTCGCCCTCGATTACGAAATTCAGACGCAGACCCCGACGGCGAGTGCGTCCGGCGAGCCCGAGGTGGCGGTGGTTTTTCGCGGCGCCGACGAAGCGCTGCTGCTCGAACGCAATGCTGAGTTGCTGCTTGCGCTGGAGCATGTGGCGCACCGTTGGCTGCGTCTCGATCCGCGGCTGCACGATCATGTGCGATTTGATTGCGGTGAATACCGCGCCACGCGTCTTGAGGAGCTGAAACTTTCCGCGCGCGTTGCGGCGCAGCGCGTCCGCGAAACGGGCCAGCCGTTTCGTTTCAATCCGATGTCGTCGCGCGAGCGGCGCATCATCCACCTGGAATTGAATGGCGCGGCCGGCGTGCGCACTCTCAGTGAAGGCGCGGGCGACCGCCGCCAGCTTGTAATTTATCCTGTCAGCAAGAAATAACCGCGCGCCCATTAGGATCGACGCACTAAATCTCGAGCGTGTATCCCTGCTTGCCGACGTTAAAGCATTTCGTTGTACCGATGCGGTCGCTGCGGCCCGCGCATTCGTGAATGTGGCCGCAGAAGAGATACGCGGGCTGGGCGCGCTCTACCCAAGTGCGGAGCGTTGGACTGCCTGCGTGTTTTCCGGGAGCGAATTCGTCGAGCGTGGTGCCCAGCGGGGGAAAATGAACGACGAGGTACAGAGGCTTGATTTCATCGAATGCCGCCAACGCTTTCGCGATTTCTGCTTCGGAATATTCGCCGGGAGTATTGAATGGCGTGATATTGCTGTAGCCTAGGCCCGCCCATTGCGTTGCGCCGGTTGCCGACGGGAGCGAGCGCACGCGGCGATGAAAATCCACGAAACCGAATCGCTCGCAAAAGGCGCGTGTTTCGTCGTGCGTCTCGTGATTTCCGGGCAGCACCCAGAGACGTTCACCGAGTGACTGCAGCACTTCGCCGCAGCGATCCAGAGCGCGTCCAAAATTTGAGAGGTCGCCCGCAGCGATGTAAATATCGGCCGGCTGGGCGACGATTCGCTCGAGCGAGCGCAAGTCGCCATGAATGTCGCTGAAGATAAGGAGCTTCACTACTTTTCTCCGGTGTGCGCTGGCAGCAAGATTTTCTTCATATTTCGCTGAAAAATTCCGTTTGATTGCCAGCCTTCTTCGATCACGTTGCCGTCCGCGTCGAAAACCACGCGGTAAGTGAAGGGTTGCGGCGTGCTGCGGCGCGGATTTACGAAGCGGTGCTCGACAAATTCGACCACGCGACGGCCGTCTTCCGTCTCCGAGCGAATCACCGGGAATCGCGCGAAGTTCCAGTAGAGCTGAACTTCAGGCAACTGCAACGCGCGGGCGAGAAATTCGTCGGGGGGAGAATCGGCGATGAAACGGAACGACGGCGGCTCCGGTGTGCGAAGATCTATGCGCGATTGATACACGCCGTCCACCGATCGGATCAGTCCACCCCAACTGAGCAAGGATGGCGGCAGCGGGATGGCGGCCAGATGTTCCACGGCGATGTGATTTTCCTCGGCGAAACTGTGTACGCGCTGCACGGCGGCATGATGCGCCATAGCGCAAAGAAAGATGTAGCCGCTAGTGACGTACATCCCGGCGCGGCACCATTCGCCGCGAGCGACTCGGAATCCCCAATCGCCTCGCGCGGGAAGGAGAAACAGCGCGGCAATTGCAACGCTCGCGATTCCGGCGGTCAAAATGTGAAATGGATAGCCAACAGAACGTGCCAGTTCCCACACAGCTAGCGCGCCGAGCGTGAACACGGCCCACATGCCGATGGCGCGGCTCCGACTCCTGTTGGGGTCGCGATAAATCCAAGCCGCTACCTGCGGCAGCAGGACAAGCGCCGTAAAAATAAAATCAATGATGAAGAGCAAATCCCAAGCCACGCGTTGCTGCGAGACCGGCGCCCAAATGCGGGTGCCGAACGACGTCATGCCGTCGAGGACGATGTGGCTGGCGATGGCGACGCCGTAGATTAGAGTGAGGACGCCTTGCGACGGCGCTTCGATGCCGCGGCGACGCGCGATCCAGCGGGTGAGCCAGGCAAGCGCGGCGGCCAAGAAAGGCATGGCGACAAATGAATGCGTGATGCCGCGGTGATACTTGATGATCGAAAGCGGGTCGCGCGAAATGATTTCTTCGACGACATCCACATCCGGAAACATTGCGCCCAGTGTGGCCGCAAATGTGGCGATCCGTCCGTGACGTTCGGAAAAATATCCTTTGCTGATAAGCGCGCCGACGATGCCGTGAGTTACGGTATCCATGAAGGATTCGAAAAAGTGGAAGTGTACACGATTGGCGGAGGTTCAGGCGATTTCGATCAGCGGCGAGCGCTTTGCGACCACTTCTCCGATGAGCTGCGCTGAGACGCCACGACGCTCGAGTGCAGTCTCCGCGGCTTTCGCAGATTCGGGCGCGACCGCGACCAGCAGCCCGCCGGAAGTTTGCGGATCGTAGAACAGCGCTTGGAATTCCTCTGAAACGGACGGGAGGAACACGGCACAGCCTTCGATGAATTCGCGATTGTTCTTCATGCCGCCGGAAAAGAATTTTCCGCGGGCTGCTTCGACCGCGCCGGGAAGATAGGCGACGCGGGTGTGATCCAATTTCAACGAGACGCCGCTGCCGATGGCCATTTCGCGCGCGTGGCCGAGCAGGCCGAAGCCAGTCACGTCGGTGACGGCGTGGACGGGCGATTCGCCATTTGCGGCGTCCTGGATTTCGTGCAGCGCTTCGGCAGCGTCGCGATTCAGCCGAGTCATCGAAGCGGTGGACGCAGCGACCCAGGCATCTTCCGCGCGGCCCTGCTTCAGCGCGGTTGAAATCACGCCCGTGCCGATGGGCTTTGTCAGCAAGAGCATGTCGTCGGCACGCGCGCCAATATTTTTCCAGATGCGCCCGGGATGGATCACACCGGTGACGGCGTAGCCGAATTTCAATTCGTCATCGCGGATGGAATGTCCGCCCACGACGGTGCAATTCGCTTCCGTCATTTTCGCCAGCCCGCCGCGCAAAATCTGCTCCAGAATTTCCGGCGGACTCGATGCTGGAAACGCAACTATGGTGAGTGCGGAAACCGGACGCCCGCCCATGGCGTACACGTCGCTGAGCGCGTTGGTTGCTGCCACCTGACCGAAGAGTGCAGGATCGTCAACAATGGGCGTGAAAAAATCCACGGTCTGAACGATTGCCAGATCTTCTCGAAGGCGATAAACGGCCGCATCGTCGCTGGTTTCGAAGCCGACGATCAGATTCGGATCAGTCTGCGGAGGCAGCCGCTTCAGCACAGCATCGAGCACGCTGGGACTGAGTTTCGCTGCACAGCCTGCCGCTTTCGCCGTGGTCGTTAAGCGCACCGCCGTCTCTGCCAAGAGCGTGGCCTCCTCAAATCCGATGAGATGATTATAACGCCGCAACGATTCCGCGCCGCGGCAATCCAGAGGACGGCGGGGGCGGCAGTTGGGCTTGAAGGCCAAATGCGAATGCGCGCGATTGTCTGTGTCGTGTAGTCACTATTACCCTTTTTGCATAGCGGCGCGAGTTTGCGCCTGGCATTTTGCAGCCCGCATTTACAATCGAAGATAGAGGCCTTGGCACTTTTCCACTGTTGCGCGAAACACACGGAAATCCCTTTCACAGATGCTTCGGTGACAGGCAGGGCGCGCGGAGCGCGATGCGATGATCATTCCGATTGCACATGAGGATCAGCGAGGCCGCCGGTGGCCCTATGTGACCATCGCGATCATCGCGCTCAACGTGGTGGTCTTTCTTTTCACCCATTCAAAGATGGAGGCGGAGCAGCATCAGGCTGCCCAGGTGCAATTTCACATTCTGGCACTGAGCGCTCGCTATCCGGACTTGCAGTTGCCGCCTGAGGCGACCGACATGGTCGAAGTCTTCAAGCGCGAACATGCAAGATTGTATCTAACGCTCGAGGTGCCGCATCGCAGACCATACGATGACTGGGACGCGCATCTTCTCTCCGGCAACTGGACGGATACGATCCTGCAGGCTCAGTTAGTAACGCTCACAACTCAACTCGAACAGTTTCATCACAATTCCCTCGCATGGAACTACGCGTTCCATCCCTATCATCCGACGGCCTTAAGTTATATTTCAGCGAACTTCCTGCACGGCGGATGGCTGCACCTGATCTTCAATATGTGGTTCCTGTGGCTGGCGGGAACGGTGCTCGAGGACGCTTGGGGCCGCATCGTCTATCCGATTTTTTATCTCGTCTGTGGGATGCTTGCGCTGGCGTTTCATGCTGGCATTTTTCGCGGGAGCTTTGTACCCGTGGTGGGGGCTTCGGGAGCCATCGCAGGATTGATGGGCGGGTTTCTGGCGCGCTTCCCGAAAACAAAAATCCAGCTGGCCTGGCTGTTCCTGTTCCGCTTCTATAAATTTTCTGTGCCCGCATATATCATTCTCCCATTGTGGCTGGTAATTCAGGTCTTTTGGGGCGCGATGTCCGGAGCGGAGGGTGGCGTGGCTTACTGGGCGCACGTCGGCGGCTTCGCGTTTGGTGCCGTCATTGCCGTGCTATTGCGCGTCACCGGCATCGAGCAATCCATGGATCAAGCGATCGAAGCGAAAGTAAGTTGGACTGCCGACGCGCCCATCGTGCGCGCAACGGAACTGCTTGGCGAAAATCAAGCAGGGGCGGCCGTGGCCACATTGCAACAGCATGTGAAGGACAAGGCGGATTCGATCGACGGGCACATGATGCTGCTGAAGGCTCAGGAGCGGAACTCGGACACCGTAGGGCAGAAGGAGACTCTCGCCAACCTCTGTCGCCTTTCCGTGAGCGAGGGAGATCTGGACACGGCGTGGAATTACTATGAGCAGTTTAAGACGGTCGGTGGCGACAGGTTGCCGAGAGGTGTGTGGCTGGAATTGTGCCGCCACCTGGAGCGGAACCAGAATTGGGAACGCGCCGCGATCGAATATGAGCGGTTCGCCGAAAAAAATTCGACTGAGCGCGCTTCTGTTCCGGCGCTCGTGGCTGCGGCGCGCATCTGCTTAGGAAAGCTGCATCGGGCGCCGGATGCCGAGCGCTTTTATCAGGCTGCCGCGGCATCGCCTTTGCCGCATCTGGATCTCCAGGCGGAGATTGAAGAAGGGTTGAAAAAGTGCGCTGCGACCGCACGTGCTCCGGGGACGTATGGCGCCGACCGATAGGCAGATCGTGCCCCGCATGAGCGCTTAGGCGCTGGCAGCCGATCGAATTGGGATGGTTATCGTCTTCGCGGCCTGGTTTGTCGCCAGCATGTGGCAACGGCCGTCGAACACAGCGCCAGGCTCAATAATCAGACAGGGTGTGTGGATCTCCCCGGTCACGATTGCTTTGGTCTGAATTTCAACCTTGCCCTTTGCTTTAATCGTCCCGTCGAACCGGCCTGCGATGATCACATAGTTCCCTTCAATCTGACCCTCAATGCGGGCGTTCTCTCCCACGATTAGCTTTTCGTCAGAAGTGAGAGTTCCCTTCATCGGCGAATCTATTCGAAAGGTCCCTGTGGTGTCGAGTCTCCCTTCGACGCTGACACCCTTCTCAAGAAAGCCGGTCCACTCGCCCGATTGGTGATCCTTGCGGTCCATCCAAGAAAAGGCCATTTCTATCACCTATGCACGTAGGATTATTTTTGCATTAATTGGTCATAAATGCGCGCCAAATCACTATCGTCGTAGTATTCAAAGATCAACTGCCCAGGCCTGCCTAGCATCTTCGGCCGTAGGAAGACTCGGGTTCCAAAAGTGCGTTGCAGCTCCTCGATCGCAGCAGTGGTGTTTGGGTCGGATGAGAGTGGCGACACAACAGTGCGAGGTTTCAAACTCTGGGCAGCTATGCGTTCGACCTGACGGACAGTCATCCCGCCGCGCGCAATTCTTTTGGCGAGCGCCAAGCGAAGCTTGGAGTCCGTGATGGCGAGCAAAGCGCGTCCGTGGCCGGCGGTCACGCGACCTTCCTCGAGCAGATCTTGAATCGGTTGCTCGAGCTTGAGAAGACGAAGCGCATTGGCGATTGTCGCGCGATCTTTTCCTGTGCGCTCTGCAGCTTGTTCCTGCGTGAGGTGGAATTCGTCGGTGAGCCGCTGAAACGCGTGCGCCTGTTCGATGGGATTCAGGTCTTCACGCTGAAGATTTTCCACCAGCGTCATCTCGAGCGCCATCTCCTCCGGCACATCGCGAACGACGATGGGAACACGCGATAGACCAGCCTTTTGCGCGGCGCGCCAGCGACGCTCGCCAGCGATCAGTTGATATCGGCCGGCGACTCTCCGCACCACCAGTGGCTGAACGATTCCGCTCGATTGAATCGAGCGCGCCAGCTCCTCGAGCGCAGCCTCGCGAAAGCGCGTTCGGGGCTGGTACGGGCTCGGGTCGATCAGATCGACGTCAATTTGAAGCAGACCGTCATTCGGTGCTGCCGCTGGGGCCATTGCCGCTGCTGTCGCTGCCCCCGCTCCCACTGCTGCTGCTGGCACCACCGGCGGCCGCAGCGGAGGCGGTGGCGGCTGTTGTGATTCGGGCTCCCTGATCAGGGCGCTCAGTCCCCTGCCCAAGGCGTTTCTGGGCATTTGCGATAACCTCCTTTGCAAGTTGGATGTAACTTTCTGAACCTTTACTATGTATGTCGTAGAATACTACTGGCTTTCCATGGCTTGGGGCTTCTGCCAGGCGTACGTTTCTAGGTATTACTGATTCAAAGACTTGAGTGCCGAAGAAGCTGCGCAGATCGGCTGCAACCTGCTTCGAGAGAGTGGTTCTGTCATCGTACATGGTGAGCAGGATTCCCTCTATCGCAAGTGCCGGGTTGATGGTCCGGCGCAGGCGCATCAGTGTGTCAAGCAGCTCTGAAACCCCCTCAAGGGCGAGATACTCACACTGGATCGGAACCAGGACGGCGTCACTTGCGGCCAGTGCATTGAGCGTCAGGAGGTCGAGTGCCGGTGGCGAGTCGATCAATATGAATGAGTACCGCTCGTGGAGTTTCTGGAGCAGTGCCTTTAGACGGTACTCGCGACTCTCCATCGAAACCAATTCAACAGAGGCTCCCACCAGATTCTTGTCGGATGGGATGATATCAAGTCCCTCCACCTGGGTGTGCAGAATGATGCGATCGAGCGGTTCATCCAAAATCATTGATTGATATAACGTGCGGCGAGAAGGATCCTTAGGGAATCCAAGTGCGCTCGTGGTGTTTGCCTGAGGGTCGCAGTCAATGACGAGTGTGCGTTGTTCGGCGATTGCGAGGGAGGCGCCGAGATTCACAGCTGTTGTCGTCTTTCCGACACCGCCCTTTTGATTGGCGATGGCTATAATGCGCGCCAAATTATCCCCCAGAAGAAGAATGAATGTAGCAGAAGTAAATCTTGCGGCGCAAGATGTTTCACGTGGAACAATCTACGAGTCGCCAATTTTTCATCGAGAGTGTTCCACGTGGAACGAAGTCTTAGACTGAGCCGCTCGCCGGGTGCCCAACCAGAATGAATCTGCGCTTTGTGCCAGGAATATGGAGAGGAGCGGGCCAAGCAAATGATGGGTCGAAGGAGATGCACCTGCATTCATCCTCACCGAGCCAAAGGACCACTTTCCCGGCACTGACCAATCTCTCGTGGGCCCAACCTAGAAGACCATCATAGTTTCCGAGGGCACGAGCGGTCACATAGTCAAATTTGCCTTGACTGACGGGAACCGCTTCGAACCGGTGACGGACCACATCAACATGTCGTAAGTCCAATTGTCGAGCCACCTCGGCAAGAAATGCTGCCTTTTTAGAGCTGGATTCAATCAAGGTAATGGACAATCCTGGCAAAACGATTCCAAGGGCTAGTCCAGGGAACCCAGCTCCTGATCCAACGTCGGCGAGCCGACCTTTTTCTATTGGCACCGAAGGGGCGGCAAAAAGGCTCTCGCCAAAGTGGAAGCGCAGTATCTCCATTGGATCCACCACAGTTGTGAGTGAAATCCTCTGATTCCATCGCAATAATAGAGAGATGTAAGCCCTTATTGCAGCGCATTGTCCGCCATCCGGCGAGGACCCATACGGTCGCAAAGTGTCTTGGATCGCTTTGTCAGAGATTTTCGACATTGGTCTTATACTCTATATATAGTACTATTTACGTAATTGTTAATCGCTCATCAGGATGCTCTCGGTTGCTGGTCGTGCCAAGCGATCGCCGCACGCAGTTTTCGGGGAGCTAGTAACCCAACTGCCAGATCCGCGACGAAATGTGCCATGAGAGGAGCGAGCAGGCTTCCGGTCCATGCGCGGATTGCAGAAAACAAGAGGCCTATGACAAAAGTGGAAACCAAACCCCGTCGTCCCTGGTACAAGTGGGCGAGGGCAAAAATCGAGGTAGAGCCAACGATTCCTGCGATGACAGGGCCGCCCGCCCAGGATTGGAGGACGAATTGAACAAAGCCGCGATAGATGATTTCTTCGCAAACTGCGACGGTCGAAACGAGCGCAAAGAATGCCAGACGTTCGACATCGTCTTGCGGGAAAACTTTGAGCGCTAGTTGCGGGAGGATGCCGCTTATTTCAGTAGGGTTGGCGGCGATGCGGCGCAAACTAAAAATCTGGTTCAGAAGTATCAGGGCGGAAAGCACAATGGCGGCCGCGATCGTGATTCGCGGGTTGGGAATCGCGAGGCCGAGTTGTGCGACACGGATTCCGCGCGCGCTCGCGCGCCAAAGAATGACGCCTGCAGCAAGCCACTGAAATGCGATCGTGGAAGCGTACAGGCTCAGGCGGTCCATCTTCGTTGTTTGCGGCATTGCGAACAACTGGCGGACGCGCCGGCGTCCAAGCCAGGGAACGGCGAGGGCGAGAAAAATCAAGATGAGCGCGAAGTCCCAGGGCATGGCGATAGATGAAAACATTTTTGCGGGTGCGGGGCAAGCCGAACTCCTGTTGACACTGATGGACGCGCCGCCGTATCGTTTCTAATTCTTTCCATCGAGCGAACATGAAAATTCTGGTACTGGGCAGCGGCGGTCGCGAGCACGCGCTGGCATGGAAGCTGCGGCAATCTGCGACCGTAGAAAAAATATGGTGCGCGCCTGGGAATGGTGGAATTTCGAATGAAGCAGAGTGCATGCCGCTGGATCTGAGCGATGTGAAGGCCACTGCCGACCTCGCAAACACACTTGATGCGGACCTAACCATCGTTGGACCGGAATTGCCGCTGGTGTTGGGCGTCGCAGATGAATTCGCTAAACGTGGATTGATGCTTCTGGGGCCCACGCAAAAAGCTGCGCAACTTGAAGGCAGCAAGATTTTCGCCAAGCAATTTATGGAACGGCATGGGATCCCGACGGCTGCTGTGTATGGAATCCATGATTCTCTGGCTGGCGCGGAGAAGGCGCTGCGCGCGGTGCGCTGGCCGCTGGTCATCAAGGCGGATGGACTGTGCGCAGGTAAAGGAGTGTTGGTGACGTCGTCGCCGGACGAAGCCGCGGAGTTCCTCGAACGAGCGATGGGGCGGCGCGAATTCGGGGATGCGGGCGAGAAAGTTTTATTAGAAGAAGGACTGGCGGGCGAAGAGCTCTCGTACATTGTGTTGACTGATGGAAAGAATATTGTTCCGATGGCGCCGACCCGTGACCACAAGCGCGCATTTGATGGAGACCAGGGGCCAAATACGGGCGGAATGGGTGTGTACTCTACGCATGAGATTCTGCCGAAAGAGCTCGAAACGAAAATCATTGACACCATCGTGAAGCCAACGCTTACCTGGCTTGAATGGGAAGGGACGCCCTATAAAGGCTTTCTTTACTTTGGATTGATGCTTACATCTGATGGTCCGAAGGTTCTCGAATATAATTGCCGCCTGGGCGATCCCGAAACACAGGCGATCCTTTTGCGCGCCGATTTCGACCTGGCGCAGGCTTGCCTGGCCGCTGCTAATGGAGAACTCGACGGCTTTCGGGCGAAGTGGACCCCAGGCGCAAGTGTTTGTGTGGTGCTTGCATCGCAGGGCTACCCCGCGAAGCCAGTCACGGGCATACCGATCACCGGTCTCGAAGACGCTGGAAAAGTTCCGGGAGCCGTGGTTTTTCATGCTGGGACGAGGCGTGAAGAAGACAAATACTACTCAAGTGGTGGGAGAATCCTAAACGTTTGCGCTCTAGGGAGTGATATTCGCTACGGTTCCAGGATTGTCTACTACTCTATTAGTAAAATACAGATACCGGGGTCACACTATCGGAGGGACATTGGCAGTAACGTGACGAAAAAGGGCAAGGCCGCAGCGGAGGCACCTAATGGGTGAGGTGGTTCACCTGTTTACGTGCCTGGTCCACCGATTTCCGATGAGGGAAGTAGAAGAGGCAGAAGCATTGGCGGACAGGGGATTCAAGGGATGCATACACGGGCGGGCGGGAAGCAAGCGGCAGGTCCTGTTGATGGACATCGAGACGCTTAACAGGCTTAGAATTCCGCCGGCCGCAGTGAAGGAAAACATCACGACCCGCGGGCTGGATTTTAGGCGGTTGAATGCAGGCCAGCGGTTGCGGATCGGGGCCAGTTTGCTGGAGATTACGATTCCATGCGACCCCTGCTCCCGCATGGACGAAATACGCCAGGGGTTGCAGCAGGAGTTGGGTGGTCAGCGCGGGTGGCTATGCCGCGTAGTGGAGACAGGCAAAATCAAGCGTGGCGACCGAATCAAGGTCGTTGCTGCAGCCGGGCGGGCTGCGGACTAGGGGAGCTTCCGGTGACGAAGAGTGAAAGGGCGCGCACGGCGGTCGTCGGAATCCTAATTGGGTCAGACACGGATTTACCAGTGATGAGCGAAGCCGGGAACACACTCGAAAGATTCGGGATCGCCTATGAGATGGAAGTTGTGTCCGCCCACCGCACACCGGCGCGCGCACATGAATATGCCACGACGGCCGCGAAGCGCGGGCTGAAAGTCCTAATCGTGGGTGCGGGTGCGGCGGCACATCTGGCGGGCGTGATGGCAGCGAATACGACATTGCCGGTGATTGGCGTGCCGCTAGCCTCCAGCGCATTAAATGGGCTGGACGCGCTGCTTGCCACAGTGCAGATGCCGGGCGGAATTCCGGTGGCCACCATGGCGATCGACAAGGCTGGCGCAGTGAACGCAGCGATTTTCGCGGCAGAAATTCTGGGCCTCTCCGACGCGGAGATTGCGCGGCGCTTGATGGCGCACAAAGAGGAATTGGTGCGCGGCGTCGCAGAGAAAAACGCCCGCTTGAAGCAGCAACTCGCCGAGAAAAAATAACAGCCACAAAATTTGAGCCAGATTTCCAATTTGAATTCGGCCAGACGAACGCTTGGATGTCGGTCGTCATTTGCATTTCTGCAGGCTTGAATACGGTGAGGACGCCTCGGACGCGCACACCTGTTGGTAAGAAACCAGGCGGCGCCGTCGACCGGCCAGGAGAATTGTCGGCGACCGGACTTCCTGCTTGACGGTGTGCAGAAACAAAACCACCCATTTCAGCTCTTGTGCAGTGCTTCCTTGAAGGTCGATTTCAAAGGATCGCGAGTGACTTCCGATGGTCGCGTGATTCTGGTTCGCGAGATGGATGAGCGATTGGGTCTGGTGAAGCTCATCGAAGAACACTTGAGCGACTCTAGGAAAGGCTTGAAGAAGCAGTTCACGCCGACCGAGGGACACCTGCATCGGCCGCTGTTTGGCCAAGTGTTTCGGAGGATACAAACGAGCCGTCGGAACCGCGCGGATCTCGGTAGGAGACTGGTCTGGTG
>Ga0307469_10000340_pt1 | contig 17551 bp, 15 predicted proteins | sample atmos_gasesAM2C__FD_203084 | JGI IMG/M metagenome (GOLD analysis project Ga0307469, IMG submission 203084) | Hardwood forest soil microbial communities from Morgan-Monroe State Forest, Indiana, United States - atmos_gasesAM2C_515 | ecosystem: Environmental > Terrestrial > Soil > Temperate...
TCATTCAACCGCCAGCAGCAGCCATTAAATTTCTGCGGTCGCGAATTTTGCCCTTCTTGTTCACAACTGGCGTGTTCGTCCTTTCTGCGTTCGGGCAAGTGGGGAATCCCTCAACTGCGCGTACGGAAACTGGCAAGCAGATCTTTAAGTCAGCCTGCGCGGCCTGCCATGGCGCCGACGGTAGAGGAACGCCGAAAGAGATTGCGGGATTCGAGAAACCGCGGACATTCCCGGATTTCACCGCTTGCGATCAGACTACTCCCGAACCTAACACCGCTTGGAAAGATGTAATCCTTCACGGAGGGCCATCACGACGATTTTCCGACATTATGCCGTCTTTCGGGGAGGCGCTGACCTCTGAGCAGATCGATGACGTGATTGCGTTCCTGCGGAGTTTCTGCCGGAATCCGCACTGGCCGCGTGGGGAATTGAATTTGCCTCGGGCGTTGGTTACCGAGAAGGCCTTTCCGGAAGACGAAGTTGTGATCTCCACGGCGCTGAATGCGCAGGGCGCGCCAGGGGGCACGACCCACATCATTCATGAGCAGCGCTTCGGAATGAAAAATCAGATTGAGATCGACGTCCCGATCAATTTTCAGGATCAGAATCACACCTGGTACGGCGGTATTGGCGACACCACGCTCGGCGTGAAGCGGACTATGTTTTCGAGCTTGCGGTCGGGATCGATTCTGAGCTTGTTTGGCGGTGCTATTTTGCCAACCGGCAACAAGGCGCGAGGCTTCGGGACCGGAACAACCACGTTTGAGACCTTTGCCGCTTTTGACCAGCTTTTTCGGACGAACACTTTTGTGCAGACGCAGTTCGGCGCAGACTTGCCGCGTCACACGCAGATCGCCCCGCAATCCATATTTTTCAATACGGCGATCGGGCAGAGCTTTGCCGCCAATCACGGTTTGGGGCGACTGTGGTCGCCCATGATGGAGTTTCTGGGAGCCAGGGACCTGGTGGACAACGCGAAGATGAATTGGGACGTGTTGCCGCAGATGCAAGTGACGATTAGCAGAAGGCAACACATCCGCGCCAATCTCGGTGTCCGCGTCCCCGTCGACAACACTGCGGGACGACCGATACAAATTGTTTTCTACCTTCTCTGGGATTGGCAGGACGGGCGGCTGAAGGAGGGTTGGTGATGGGCAAAAGGCCCTGGAATTCAATTATCGTATTGGGACTGCTAGGTTTCTCGCCTCGACTTCTCGGAGGTGACGGCCAGCACCCCGCTACGAAGCCCAGCTTTCAGACTTCGGACCGGTGCCTGGCTTGCCACAATGGAATCGTGACGCCTTCGGGTGAGGACGTTTCCGTCGGGTTCGATTGGCGGTCGAGCATGATGGGTAATTCGTCGCGCGACCCGTATTGGCAGGGGAGCGTGCGGCGCGAATCGATCGATCATCCAGAATCGCAAGCGGTGATCGAAGATGAATGCTCGATCTGCCATATGCCGATTACGCGCTTTGAGGCAAAGTTGGAAGGCCGCAAGGGCCAAATTTTTTCGCATCTTCCGTTTGATCAAGACAAGAAGGACAACGCGAAGGCCGAAGATGGCGTGTCCTGCTCGGTGTGTCACCAGATTGCGAAGGAAAAGCTAGGCACTGCCGACAGTTTCAACGGAGGATTTGTTATCAATCCGCCGCCGTCGAAGGGCGAGCACCCAGAGTATGGCCCCTTTGCGATTGACGCCGGACGGCAACGCATTATGCATACTTCCTCTGGAGGCTTCCGCCCCACAGAAGACGCACATATCCGGGATTCCGCACTTTGCGGCACGTGCCACACTCTGAAAACCCAGGCTCTCGGGCCGGGCGGGAAAGAGATCGGCTCGTTTCCGGAACAGATGCCTTACCAGGAATGGCTGCACAGCGATTACCCAGAAAGCAGTAGTTGCCAGTCGTGCCACATGCCGGAGATAAACGGGCAGGTGCCCATTACTTCGGTGCTCGGTGTGCCGCGGTTGGGAGCGCATCAGCATACGTTTGTGGCGGCGAACTTTTTCATGCTGAGGATGCTCAATCTATATCGCAAGGACTTGAGTGTGGTGGCACTGCCGACCGAGATGACCGCGGCATCGGAGAGGACCATTGCATTTTTGCAATCGCAGGCGGCACGCGTCAGCATTCGGAGCGTCGACTTGGCCTCGGGCCGTCTTGAGGTCCAAGTGCTGGCGCAGAATTTGACCGGACACAAGATGCCTACGGCTTATCCGTCGCGTCGCGCATGGCTGCATGTAACGATTCGCGATGCGCGTGAGAATAAGGTGTTTGAATCGGGCGCGTTGCGCGCAGATGGATCAATCGAAGGGAACGACAATGATGCCGATCCGGCGCGATTTGAGCCGCACTACCGCGAAATTACCAGCAGCGATCAGGTACAAATCTATGAGCCTATTCTCAAAGACGCAGCCGGTCACGTGACGACCGGGTTGCTGTCGGCGGTGGGGTACCTGAAGGACAACCGGCTGCTGCCGAGCGGTTTCAAGAAAGAAACGGCGGAGGAGGATATTGCGGTCGTGGGCGATGCTGCGGAAGATCCGAATTTCACTGACGCCGGAAACCTGGTGCGGTATTCCGTAAGCACCGGTAATGCCCCGGGCCCATTCCGGTTCGAGGCTGAGCTGTGGTACCAACCGATTGGCTTTCGTTGGGCGCACAATCTGAGCCCTTACAATGCGCCGGAGCCGCGGCGTTTCGTTGGATACTACGATTCCATGGGGTCGGCCACGGCGGTGTTGCTAGCTCGAGCGGAAGCTCGGCATTGAAGTGTTTGGATTGGGAAGAGCTCAAATGAACTACCATTGGGCGCAAATCAACATTGGGCGTCTGGTGGCGCCGCAATGGGAAATTAATTTCGGGATGGGCGTGGGAGTGATGCGCTCCACCGATCATCTGATCGCCAAAATGATTCTCGGTTACCGATTCGATTTTTAAGGAGGCACCTTGCCCCGCAATTTCAATGGACACTCTTATGCGCTGCTCCCTACAATCAGAGCCGAGCAATCCCATCGGCCTCCGGGGATGGAACTGCAAAATGGTTCAACCCCTCTCGGCCGTGACGTTGGGAGTTGCTGCCCAGGTGACTCCGCGAGCGAGGCTCGATGCATCTGACTGCCGGCGGCTACTTCATATTAGTTGCTGCGATTTGTCCGCTTGTGTACTACCTGATCGCCATTTACAGCGCATGGCGATTCTTCGCTTTTACGCCGCGGTACGGCGCGGGAATCTCCGGGTTCACGCCCCCTGTAAGTATTCTCAAGCCGATTCGGGGACTTGATCCCGATTCGTACGAGAATTTCGCAAGCCTCTGCCGGCAGGACTATCCAGACTACGAGATTCTCTTCTGCGTTGGCGATCGCGACGATGCGGCGCTGCCGGTCATCGAACAACTCAAGCGCAATTTCCCCGAGCGCCGGATCCGCGTGCTCTTCGGTTCCAGCCTCAGCGCATCCAACGACAAAGTCGCCAAACTCGTCCGCTTGGTTGCCGAAGCCGACAACGAATTTCTGGTCATCAGCGACAGCGATGTCAGGGTCCGGCCGGATTATCTGCGCAGCGTTATCGCTCCGCTCGCCGATGCGAAAGTGGGGGCGACAACTTGCTTTTACGTGCCGGTAGAGGAAAAGACATTTGCCGACCGGCTCCAGACGATCGGGATGCTCTCCGATTTCTACGCCGGCATCCTGGTAGCGCGACAGCTCGATGGAGTCAAATTCGCGCTCGGCCCGACGATTGCGACCAGTCGAACTTGCCTTAGCGAGTTCGGTGGCTATGCTGCGATCGAGAACCGCCCCGCGGACGATCTTCTCGTGGGGCGCCTGATTTCCGAGCAGGGCCACGAAGTCGCGCTGTTGCCGTATCGCATCGAGACCGTTGTTGACTTTCACTCGATGCGCGAACTCCTCCACAAGCGGTTGAGGTGGATCGTCGTGATGCGGCACATGCGCCCGTGGGGACACTTGGGATTGCTTCTTACGCAAGGGCTGCCGTGGGCACTGGCAGCCATTACCGTTTATCCGTCGGCGGTTGTGGCACTCAGCTTCCTGGCCCCTTATTTCGCACTTCGAATCGCAATGACATGGGAGATCGGAGTCTGGGGCCTGAAGCAGAGCGGACTGTGGCGCAAGATGTGGCTGATTGTACTGTGGGATGCGGTCGGATTTTTGATTTGGCTCGCCAGCTTTTCGCGCGATAGCATTCGATGGCGCGATGCTGAGTATCGAATCCGCGACGGATTACTGGTCCCCGTGGCGTCGGACCTCAGCGACAGGTAGTTGGTGCTTCAGTCGCACGCCGCGATCACTTTGCCGACCTCCCAGATACCTTATTAGCGGCGATCGTTAGCGGGCGTGGGGGAAGTGGCTGAGGGGCCTCCGACGGGACTTCCAGACGGATCCTTTCCGGCACCAGACATTGGACGATTCGTGACCACCAGCTTGTTTCCTTGCCGGGCGACAAGATACACGCTTGATCGATCAACTTTGGAGAGTGCGGCCTGCTTGTTGAATTCCTTCGTGAAAAGATAGACGCGCCGATCTCCGTTCCATAACCGCGTGAACGAATTTACATCTTCAAAGATCTTAGGGGCGTCCGCGAAGAGCGAGCCAAACCACAGATCATTTCGTTTGCTGTTGACGAGATGCACTTGAACTCCGGTATAGAAGTTCACTGTCGAACCCCAGGCATATTCGCCATTCAGCACAATGATTTCGCCCGGTTCGTACTGCTGCTTGATCGCCATCGCCAGCGGCTTTGACGAAAGCTCGGGCGAAAAAATCACGTAGCCTTGATGGACACAGAACAAAACGCCCAGCATCATCGCACCTAGTGCGAGGTTTCCTTTGTAAGCCGAGCCACGGCGACGAAGCCACCAGTTTGCTCCCGTCCCGACGAGCAAAAATACGCCAATCTCGCACAGTGGAGCGCGAAATATGCTAAGGGATTGGAGCGTGAGATCACGGAGGTGGCCAAGCGAAAGCGTGTAGGTGCCCGGGCGATCGATCAGCACGTCGGATATCGAGGTGCCCGGAGGCAAGGGCTTCGTCCAGACGAACAGCGTCTCCGCAACGACAAAGGAGATGATGCCAATCACGCTGAGCGCTGTGGCCACATGCAATCCGGCCCGTTTAGCCCGGCTGTCCTTCGGCTCATGCTCCAGCCAGCCGCCAATCAGGAGCGCTAGTGCGGGCAGTGCCGGCAGCGAGTAGTATTCCTGACGGGTCGAGAAGCTAAAAAAGAGGAGGATCGCGCCGGCCCAGATCAGCAGCAGCAGGTTGGCTCGGCCACGCGGGTTGAGGGTGTCGCGCAAGACCTGGAACCTCAAAGGAACTTGCCTGAGCGCTGGTATTAGGAAAGCTGACCATGGAATGAGCCATACGATCGCAAGTGCCCAGAAGATGAGCAGCGGGACTTTGTCGTAGTCGTGCGGAATGCGCTGGTTCAGGTAGCGCAGGAAATGCTCGTTCACGAAGTATTCCCACAGAAATCCTTTTTCGGCGCCGCCGGGCTGTGCCGGATTCCGGATCGCAGCGAGAACGTGCCAGGGTGCAGCGATTACGAGAAAAACAAGGCTGCTAGAAAGCATCTGCATTTTTTTCAGGTACCGCAGGTCGCGCAGTATCCACAGGAACATCAGGATGATCACTGCAACGAACACAAGTCCGATGAGCCCTTTCGTCAATACGTTCAGCGCAACCGTCGCAGCCAGGCCCCAGCAGGCCCACCGCGACGGGTCTCTCTGTTCGTAGCCGACGAGGAAGAGGAACAGGCCCAGCTCAATCCAGAGCGCCACCAGTGCGTCGGGAATCAGGAATCGTGTGTAGATATAGATGCCCGGGCCCGTGGCAATTGCCACCGCGGCGTAAAATCCACCGAGGTCACCGAAAAATCGGCGGCCGAAAACGAAGGTGACGGCAATCAAAGCTCCCACGGCCAGCACCAGGGGCAGCCTGGCCGACCAATCGTGAACCCCGAAAACCTTGAAACTCGATGCGATCGTCCAGTACATCAGTGGAGCTTTTTCAAGATAGCGGACGCCGTTGATGTAGAGGGTCACCCAATCGTGATGCAGCACCATTTCGCGAGCAGCTTCGGCATGCACCGTATCAGCGTCGTCTAGGAGACCCGGTTGGAACATTCCTCCGGCGTAAGTTATGAGCCATGCCAGAAAAAGTAAGGCGAGGAGTGCGGTCCTGGATGCGGGAGAGCTGAAACGATCAGTCGGCGGAAGTGGCGCTGGATTTATCGTTTGTGTCGCGAATGTGGGGGGCAACAAATCTCTCGCGCCTAGATTCTGTCGCAGCGCTGGTTCAATCGAATGCGAGGACCAGCGTGTCTCCATGGACGAGATGAGTTCTGCGTTTTCGTGGGGGACATCATTTGGGCGCCAGGGGCGAAATGCGCTGCTTCGCTCTCAAAGCACGGGCTTCTGCGCGCTTGCCATTCGTCCGTGGGACACGCTCTGCGGTGTCCATCACGCGTCGGCGGCGATCATTGCTCGGGTGCCGCCAGTCGACCTGTGGAAGCATCAGCGAGGGATCGATCCGATTGCGGTATTTCACGGCAATATTCATAAGCGAATCGAGTAGAGAATCCGAGAGAAGATGAGGTTTCAGCCCTAGATCTATCAGCTTCGAGTGCTTCGCGTTGTAGTAGTGCTGCTCGGCTTCTACTCGGGGATTCTGCAAGTGATCGATTTCGACGGCGAGCCCCATTTTCTCTCCCGCGGCCTGAACCATTCGCGCGAGATCCAGAACAGAAAACTGCTCGGTGAACTGGTTGAATACCCGGCATTCACCCCGGTCCGCCGGATTCAAACAGGCGATCTCGATGCATCTCACGGTGTCGCGGATATCCAGAAATCCGCGCGTTTGTCCGCCCTTGCCGTAAACGGTGAGCGGCGAACCAATCGCAGCCTGCACGCAAAAGCGATTCAAAACCGTTCCAAATATTTCGTCGTAATCGAAACGATTGACCAGGGCTTCGTCCAGCACAACCTCATCCGTCACAGTTCCGTATACTACGCCCTGGTTCAGGTCCGTCGCGCGCAGCTTCCAAATTTTGCATGCAAACAGGATGTTGTGGCTGTCGTGGACTTTTGACAGGTGGTAGAACGAGCCAGGCTGCTTCGGAAATGGAAGCACGTCTTTTCGTCCGTTGTGTTCAATCGTGATGTACCCCTCTTCGATGTCGATGTTGGGTGTGCCGTATTCGCCCATCGTCCCAAGCTTGATCAGATGGCAGTCGGGCTGTAGCTCCCTAAGCGCGAACAGCAGATTCAGAGTTCCTACCACGTTGTTCATTTGGGTGAAGATGGCATGCTTGCGATCGATCATGGAGTAAGGGGCTGACCTCTGCTCAGCGAAATGGACCACTGCCTCCGGCTCAAAAGAAGAGATCATCGAGGAGAGAAAATCGTAGTCGGTCACGTCGCCCATGAACACATCGATCGTGTTCGACGTGATTTTCTGCCAGGCCTGCACTCTCTCGCTCAAAGGGCGGATGGGCGTCAGTGTTTGCACGCCAAGCTCGCAGTCCCACTGGCGCCGCACGCAGCTATCGGCGATCGCAACAGAGTGCCCTCTCGCTGACAAGTACACCGCGGTGGCCCAGCCACAATAGCCGTCGCCCCCTAGCACGGCAATCTTCATGTTTCCTCCTGGAGAAAGCTTCCAATTCAGACGGCGCGAACAAAGTATTCGTTTCAGCGAATCAGCCGGGGTTTGTCGCCAGCACTTAACTCTACTTCAATGTTGCCGTTCTCCGCAATTTCGATAGACGCCCTTGCTAATTGGTCACTATAATTGTGATTGGAGCAACTAAGCCAGTTCCAGGGCATCAAACTGTAGGTGCAAGTAACCGACAAGACCCGAGGAATGCAGCATATGAAAACGGCTCCTGCCAAAACAACCCACATGGTCCCGGAAGTCCGCCCGACCGCGGCGCTGCAAATGTACCTGGAGACCCTGTGTTACAAGACGCGCGAGCGCCTGGAGCTCATCAACATCACGAAGGATTTGAACGAGGTGGTGCGCAAGCACGGCTTGAAAGCCGGATTCATCCTGGTGCAGTCGCTGCATACGACTACCGCAATTTTCATCAATGAATTTCAGCAGGCGCTGCTCGACGACATTAAATCGTTCCTCGAGCGGCTGGTCGGCCGCATTGACTACTGGCGGCACAACGATCCGAAACTCTCCGAATGCAACCGACAAAACGCCGACTCACATCTCCGCGCAATGGTGTTGGGCCACACGCTGTCCGTGCCGGTCCGTGACGGCGAACTGGCGCTTGGCTACTGGCAATCCATCATTCTTGCCGAGCTTGATGGACCGCGCGATCGCTCAATTCAAGTGCAAGTTCTTGGCGTACCCGAAGAATCCGAAAAATAACTGAATTGTAGCGGATTGAATTTCAGGCGAGCGTACGTTCGCGCTGGCCGCGCATTTGTCTGTCCAGAAATTCGCACACCTTCCGGGAGCACCGCGAGAAACCTATCAGGTGTTCAGCGTGAGAGAGGTGGCAGGAATGAAACCACCGGAGCCGCGCGACGCCGTCGCAGCTCTTGCCGGCAGCGGCATTTTCGTGCGGTCAACGGGATTGTAGAGCGTGTCGCGTTCCACGGGGACCCGGCCGGCGGCGCGAATCAAGCGCTCGAGATCGGCGCGCGTGAGATGCTCGGGCGTAGTGGCGCCGGCATCGTGATAAATTTTTTCCTCGACCACAGTGCCGTCCAGATCGTTGGCGCCAAATCGCAAAGCGACCTGTGCAATCCGTGGCGTCAGCATGATCCAATAGGCTTTTATGTGGTCGAAATTATCAAGCATCAGCCGAGAGACAGCGATGGTTTTCAGGTCATCAATGCCGGTGGTGCTGGGCAGGTGCGAGAGAGCCGTATTTGCAGGGTGGAATGCGAGCGGAATAAACGCAACGAATCCATGCGTTTTATCCTGTGTGTCTCGAAGTTGGACGAGATGGTCCACGCGCTCTTCCGGTGTCTCGATGTGGCCATAGAGCATCGTCGCGTTTGAGCGCAGGCCGACTTCGTGCGCGGTGCGCGCGATTTGTAACCACATCTGGCCGCTCACTTTGTGATCGCAGATTATTTTTCGCACGCGTGGATGGAAGATTTCAGCGCCGCCGCCGGGCAGCGAATCTACGCCAGCGTCCTTCATCGCCAGCAGCGTGTCGCGAATCGAAAGTTTGGAAATGCGCGCGTAGTAGCCCACCTCGACCATGGTGAACGCTTTGAGATGGACGTGCGGGAAGCGCAGCTTCAAACCGCGGATCAGGTCGAGGTAATACTCGAACGGCAAGTCGGGATGCAGCCCGCCGACGATGTGGAATTCCGTGGCGCCTTCCTCAACTCCTTCCGCAGCGCGCTGCCAAATTTCATCGAGCGCAAACGTGTATGCGCCCCGCGCATCCGGCGAGCGGCCAAACGCGCAAAGGCGGCAATGCGCCACGCAGACATTTGTGGGGTTGATATGCCGGTTGACGTTGAAGTAGCAGACATTGCCGTGGCGTTTCTCGCGCACATGGTTGGCAAGCCAGCCGACAGCGAGCAAGTCGTGCGACTGATAAAGCGCCAGGCCATCTTCGGCATTCAGGCGTTGGCCGGCGAGAACTTTGTTCGCTGCCGGTTCGAGCCGCGCGTCCGAGATTTGGAGTTCTGCAGTCATTTCCCCGTCAGTAGATGCAAATTTCATGGCCGCGTCACGACAGCGGCCGCGCCCCAGAAAAGCAGGAACAACAGACTAATATAGCCATTCACGGTGAAAAACGCAGCATTGATTTTGCTCAGGTCGTTCGGCTTCACCAGCGAATGTTCGTATCCCAGCAGCCCCGCCACTACCGCGATGCCCGCCCAGGCCGGCCAGGCGAGATGAAAGCTCAAGGCAAGCCATACGAGCAAGCCGATCATCAGGATGTGCATTGAGCGTGCAATCAGAAGCGCCCGGGCGATGCCAAACCTCTTGGGTATTGAGTACAGGCCCGCGGTCTTGTCGAATTCAACGTCCTGGCAGGCGTAGAGGACATCGAAGCCGCCCACCCACAGCGTCACCACGGCGCACAGGATCAGCATGCGCCAGTCGAGCGAGCCGCGAATGGCGATCCAGGCGGCAGCGGGAGACATGCCCAGGCAGAATCCGAGGACGAAGTGCGACCAGGCAGTAAACCGCTTGGTGTAGGAGTAAAAAAATAGAATGGCCAGCGCTACGGGAGAAAGCTCCAGCGCCATCGGGTTCAGTTGCCACGCGGCAAAAATGAGGACCGCTGACCCGATCAGCGTAAAAGCCCAAGCGAATCCGAGGGTGAGCTCTCCGGTAGGCAGCGCCCGATTCGCGGTGCGTGGGTTGCGGCGGTCGTACTCGAGATCGGCGATACGATTCATGGTCATGGCAGCGGAACGCGCGCCCACCATGGCGATCACAATCCAGAGAATCTGGCGCCACGACGGCAAGCTGCCACCGGTGCGCGCCGCGAGAAGAGCACCTACTAGTGCAAACGGCAGCGCAAATACGGAGTGCTCGAATTTAATCATCTCGAGCACGATGCGGATTCGAGACTTACTCATTTTGGCCCTGGGGCCGGCCGCCCTTCCAGCGATATTGCTTTTCCTGCGGGAGGCCGAGTTGCGCGAGGACACGATAAGCAAACTGCTCAACCATATCTTCGATGGTCTTCGGGTCGTAGTAGAACGCCGGCATCGCGGGCATCACGATCGCGCCGGCGTCGTGCACGCGCAACATGTTTTCTAGGTGAATCCGGTTGAGCGGCGTTTCTCGCAGGCATAGGACCAGCGGGCGGCGCTCCTTCAGGCAAACATCTGCGGCGCGCGTCAGCAGATCCCCTGCAGCGCCCGCGGCGATGCAGCCAAGTGCGCCTGCGGAACACGGGATTATGACCATGCCATCGACAAGCGCGCTACCGGAAGCGATGCTCGCGCCAATATCCTTGTTCGGGAGATACTCGATTTTTTTTGCGGGCGAGCCGGTGAGGAGCGCAGGCAGCTTCTTGCCGTCGGAGGCGACGATGCCAAGCTCTGTCGAAAGGAGGCGCAAGCCTGCTTCGCTTGCTACCAGGAATACGCGCGCCACACGACGGTCGGAATCGAGCAAGCGCAGTAGAGTCTGTGCGTAAATCGCGCCGCTCGCTCCGGTCACACCAACGGTGATGGTCGTCTCTTCTCTGCTCGCTGCTGCCATAGGTGGAATCATCGAGTCTAGGCGGGCGTTTTCTACAAAGTCAAGCAGAGCAGAAGGCCGCGCGCGCGGGCCAGCGAAACAACCGCTCGCACAGCGTGAGGCCTAGGCGCGCTTGATAGCACGGACGAGGAGCAGCAGGACCACGGCACCGATCACCGCCATTACGAGCCGCCCGATCAAGTTTTCGGCGCTAAGTCCCAGCAACGAGAAGATGAAACCACCCAGTACCGATCCGACAATTCCGACCACCAGATCCATGACCAGGCCCATACCTGAGCCGTGGACGAGCTTGCTTGCAAGGAAGCCGGCGAGAATGCCGAGAAGGATTGTCCAGACGAGCCACATAGCCACGCCTCCTTTGCTGTTTGAAAACCGCGGCGCCCATGGGGTAGGTATGTGTGGCGCCCGATAGCGGGCCACTCTATCACACATTCACGCGAGCGCGCCGCAAGGCGGCGGGTGCTAGAATGCGTCCGCGACCGAAAGAGACAAATGAACGAACGCGACATTCGAAATCTGCTCGAAGCGGTGAAGCGGGGAAAGCTGACGGTCGAGGGCTCTCTCGCAAGGCTGCGCCAGCTCCCCTACGAAGACCTCGGGTTCGCGAAGATTGACCATCATCGGGCGCTCCGTCAGGGCTATCCGGAAGTGATTTTTGCACGCGGCAAAACCGTGAAGCAGGTGACGGAAATCGCGCGGGGGATGCTGCGTCCCAAAGGCTCACACAATATCCTGATCACGCGCGCGAACCAAAAAATATTCGCAGCGGTGAAGCGACTGTCCCGCGCGGCACGGTTTCATCCGCTCTCCGGCGCGATCGCCATCGAACGCACCCGCGCAAATCATGGAAGGGGCATGATCCTCGTCGTGACCGCCGGAACCAGCGACATTCCAGTAGCGGAAGAAGCGCTGGTGACAGCGCAGACGATGGGCAATCGCGCCGAGGCGATTTACGACGTGGGCGTCGCAGGCTTGCACCGCCTGCTCGAACACCGCGGCAAGCTGGCCGAAGCGCGCGTGATTATCTGCGTTGCAGGGATGGAAGGCGCGTTACCAAGCGTGGTCGCCGGGATGGTGGCCGCGCCAGTGATCGCCGTACCCACAAGCACGGGATATGGATCGAGCTTTGGAGGCCTCACGGCGCTGCTGGCCATGCTGAATAGTTGCGCCTCGAATGTCAGCGTAGTGAACATCGACAACGGCTTCGGCGCGGGTTGCGTGGCCAGCGTCATCAACAGACTCTAGAGGGGGATTCTGAGAAAATAGAAAAGCGAAATTGGAAAGTCGCTTCGCCCTGCTTCGCCGCTGCCCATCCGACGCAGATTCCTATTTCAGCGCTGACACGAGCGCAGTCACAAGTGCTGCTTCCTCATCCGCAAATACAGTACGAAGGTCAACGAGGAGACAATCGCCCTCAATGCGCGCGATCACGGGTGTGCCGCGTTCGGGTTTGCGCAGGCGTTCTTCGAGGCGCGTGGCGGAATGGCGGGGGCTTGAAATGACGATCAGATGAGTGGGCAATTGCTGATCAGGTGTTGAGCCGCCGCCGATGACGGAAAATCCTGCGTGCACCGCAATCGTTGCATCCTGCGGGAATGACGTGCGCAGTTGCCCGACGAAATTTTCAGCGCGGCGGGCAAGCTCGTTTGCCGAAAGGCGAATCATGCGCAACGTGGGAATCTCGTCGAAGGCGCCGCGAAGATAGGACTTCAAAGTGACTTCGAGCGCGGCGATCGTGAGCTTGTCAACGCGCAGCGCGCGGAACAACGGATTCCGCCGGATGCGCTCGACGATTTCGCTCCGCCCGGCGATGATGCCCGCTTGCGGCCCACCCAGCAACTTATCGCCGCTGAAGCAAACAACGGAGACGCCCGCGTCGCAACTGGCTCGCGCGACCGGCTCGGCTATGCCGCTTGCCGCGAGATCGGCAAGGCATCCTGAACCGAGGTCCTCGAAAACAGGAAGCTGCTGGCGGCGGCCCAGCGCAACCAGTTCATCGAGCGAGGGCCGCTCGGTAAAGCCAGTGATGCGGAAATTCGAGGGGTGGACGCGCAATAGAAGTCGCGTGCGTTCATTGATGGCGCGCTCGTAATCTCGGAGGCGTGTGCGGTTCGTCGTCCCCACCTCGCGCAGCACGGCGCCACTTTCAGCCATGATGTCCGGGATGCGAAAGCCATCGCCGATTTCGATCAGCTCGCCGCGCGAGACAATCACCTCGGCGCCCTTCGCAAGCGTGTGGAGGACAAGAAACACGGCAGCGGCGTTGTTGTTGACCACGATGGCGGCTTCGGCGCCCACCAACTCCGCAAGCAGCGCCGCGCTGTGCACGTCGCGTTTGCCGCGCTCGCCGCTCGGGATGTCGTACTCGAGGTTGGAATATCGGGTCGCCGTCTCAGCTATCCGCGCGGCTGCATCGTCGGAAAGCGGAGCCCGCCCGAGATTCGTGTGCAGGATTACGCCGGTGGCGTTTATCACGCGACGCAGTGACGGGGATAGCATGTCCTCCAGCCGCGCAATAACTTGCGCTTCGAATTCTGGGAGGTCAACAGCGTGACTGTTCCCCGGGTCATTCTTGAGGTGCGCTCGCACATCCGCGAGCACGCTTCGAGCCGCCTGCGTCACGATGCTCCGCCCGGCCTTAGCTGCCAGTCCCAGGAGGCGCGGCCGCCCCAGCAATTCGTCAACCGAGGGGAGCTCGCGCAAGTGGGCGGCAGGGTCTTTCTGCATCTTCGCAGCAGGATCAGATGAGGGGCTCATCTCTAAGCTATTTAAACACAATGCTATACGGCCTCGCAATCAAAGGGATTTCCCTTTGCGACAATTCGCGAATCGCCAAAGTTGACCCTTGGCCCTCAAGTCTCTAGGCTGGAATCTCACCTTTCCTACATTCGCCATGGCCACAATCGACGAGGAACTCGGTCAAATCGAGCGGGATATCCGCACGCTCAAGATTGAGTACGAGCAATACTTCGGCGGCGGGCGCTCGCGGCCTCCCACGGATACACAGTGGCGCGTGGATACGCTGATACGCCGCTATGCCGAACGCGGCGGCGACCTGAGCTCCGGGCAACGCTTCCGTTACAACAACCTGAGCCAGACTTACGCGAAATATGTGGAAATGTGGCGCAAGAAATTGATGCAAAAAGAAGGCGCGGTCACCCAGCGCCATTTCGGAGCCGCCGCCAAGGCTATCGAGGCGGAACGCTTGCGCCAAGCCGCACGCCGTGAGGCGCAAGCGCCGCCGACGCCCGTGGCTGCGCCCGCTGCCCATGCCGCAGCGATGGCCGAAGCCGCTGCCGATGTGGCACGCGCAGCCGCTGAGGAAAGACATGCGTCAGCCGCTTTTGCAATGTCTTTCTCCGATCCAGAGCACGAAAACGAAAAAGTAAAGAAGCTTTACAGGAAACTCATCGACGCACGCGCAGAAGCCGGAGACAAGGCTGCGGCACCCAGCCTGAAAGACTTTGAAAAATTCGTACTCCAGAAAACAAAAGACCTCATGGACAAAGGCGGCCATGAAATCGAATACACAGTGAGCGTCGAAGCCGGGCGCGTGAAGCTGAAGGCTCGCATCTCGAACTGACGCGGCGTCTCCCTTTTTCCTCCAGACCTCTTCCGAAATATTCCGCGAACGCTTACACTAGCCAGCCCTTCCCTTTCTGGAGGTTCTCGCTTGGCAATCGAACGGGCGCTGATCAGCGTGTACGACAAGACCGGCGTGGCGGAATTCGCGCGCGAGCTCGCGGCACTTGGAATCGAAATTATTTCCACGGGAGGCACGGCGCGGCTGCTGCGCGAGGCGGGAATCCCCGTCCGCGATGTGGCCGAGGTGACTGGCTGGCCGGAAATGCTGGGCGGGCGCGTGAAGACGCTGCACCCGAAAGTTCACGGAGGAATTCTTTTTCAGCGTGGGAAAGCGGAAGATCGCAAGCAATCGGTTGAGCACGGCATCATTCCCATTGACCTAGTGGTGGTGAATCTCTATCCATTCTCCGCCACGGCCGCGAAACCGGGGGTCACTGCGGAAGAGCTGATCGAGGATATCGATATTGGCGGGCCCGCCATGGTCCGGTCTGCGGCGAAAAATTTTCAGAGCGTGGGAGTGGTCACGGATCCGGGCGACTATGCGGCCATCGCACGGGAACTGCGCGAAAATCGCGAATTGAGCCTGGCGACTCGCCTGTCACTTGCGCGCAAAGCATACGCACGCACGGCGCGTTACGACGGCGAGATTGCGACCGAATTGGAACGGCTCGCTGCAAACGCCAGCGTCATGCTGGGCACACTGGATAAATTACCCGAGCGGATCCATATCGCGCTCGAGCGGCAGCAGCCCATGCGCTACGGCGAAAATCCTCACCAGGCCGCAGCGCTTTACCTCCCGGCAGGGCGTCCCGCTGCGGGATTGGCTGGCGCGAAGCAGCTTCAGGGGAAGGATCTCTCCTACAACAATCTTGTGGACCTGGATGCAGCCTGGGCACTCTCGCAGGAATTCCGGCATCCGGCTGTGAGCATCATCAAGCACAACAATCCGTGCGGCGCGGCCGAGCAGCAAACGCTGCGCGAGGCATACATACGAGCCCTCGCTTGCGATCCTGTTTCCGCATTTGGCGGGGTGCTGGCGTTCAATCGCGCGCTCGACGCGGCCACCGCCGAAGAAGTGGCGAAGTTGTTCGTGGAGTGCATCGTGGCGCCCGGATACGAATCCGCAGCACTCGAAAAATTTGCAGCGAAGAAAAATCTGCGGCTGCTGATAATGCCACACGACGCGGCGCCAGATGAGCTGGAACTGAAACGGATTTCTGGCGGTGTGCTGGTGCAAGAGCCGGATCGCCACGAGCTGGACGAAGCGGAACTGAAAGTGGTGACGGCGCGAGCCCCCACCGACGCGGAGCGGCGCGCTCTGCTCTTCGCGTGGAAAGTGTGCAAGCACGTGAAGTCAAACGCCATCGTGTTCGCGCGCGAAGGGCAAACCGTCGGCGTAGGCGCAGGGCAGATGAGCCGCGTGGACTCCGTAAAGATTGCGGTGATCAAAGCGGGCACTTCGGGGCTAGCCCTTCAAGGTAGCGTTCTAGCTTCCGATGCGTTCTTCCCTTTCCCGGACGGCGTGGAAGAAGCAGGCAAAGCAGGCGCGACTGCAGTGATTCAGCCCGGAGGTTCGGTCCGCGATGCAGACGTGGTCGCCGCCGCGAACAAATTGGCGATGGCAATGGCCTTTACCGGCGTGCGCCATTTCCGTCACTAGGCTTTTCCGGAGCCGTCTTCTGCCGATGGTAGGTGATTTCGACCACTTGCGTGTCGCCAGTTCCGGGGATGATTTCTGATCGTGCTGTATAGGTATCCGCGTCCACGCGGATCAGGATCGCGTGCTTCGGCAGCCCATTCACCGGGTTCTCAAAATCCACCTTTTTTGCGTCGAGACTCGCAAGATTCAATACGGTTGCTCCGGATTTTTCCCACGGGACAAGCTCCGGCGTGAAATGTCTGAAGAAGAAATCAATGCCGGTGGATTTTTCGACGAGCGTGAAAAGTTCGAGAACGAGTGTCTTGTCCCCTTCGACCAGGCGGAAGAGACCCGTCATCACGCCTGCTTTCGGCGCGAACCAGGCCTGTTCGGCGACCCGTGGGCCCCAATCGCCACGCCAGCGTCCCTCGAGCCACGCGAAATCCGTCAGCGTCGGTTTCGTGGTACTCACGGGGGTGGGTGTGGACGGCGGCGCTTGTGCAACTGCCAACGTAGATTGCGTGCCAACCCCGGCTGGCTTCTGTCCTCTGGCGGCCGGTGCCAGCGCGGCCAGAAGGCAAACCACGGTGCATGCCATTCTGAGGCTGAATTTCATTGCTGCATTTTCCATGACCCCTCTCCCTGGCTTGCAATTGCTCAAAATAAGAATATTACACTTAATTTCAAAATCCTCAGGTACCGGGGCATCCCCCGAAGCGTTCGCCGCGTCGCACCATATGAGGTACCGACAGGAACGCGCCGCCGGGGAAAACTTTGACGGCCTTCCGGGCATATACGATAATGGAGTTTTCCGGCGAGCGTATGAAAACTATTCTTAGCATGGCCGTCGTGTCTGTTCTTTTCTGCGCCTCTCTGGCGCAGGCGCAGGCCCCTGCCTCCGGTGCGCCCCAGGGCCAGCCGGCCGCGAAGTCTCCCGCTTCTCAGGCAACTAATCAGCCAAGCCGGGCCGACGCGTTCTATTACTTCGCGATCGCGCATCTCGACGAGCAGCAGTTCGAAATGACTGGCCGGGGTGACCTGGCTATCGAGTCCATCGAGTACTACAAGAAGGCCCTTAACATTGCTCCACGCTCGTCGGTGATCATGGAGCG
>Ga0307469_10000341_pt1 | contig 17438 bp, 15 predicted proteins | sample atmos_gasesAM2C__FD_203084 | JGI IMG/M metagenome (GOLD analysis project Ga0307469, IMG submission 203084) | Hardwood forest soil microbial communities from Morgan-Monroe State Forest, Indiana, United States - atmos_gasesAM2C_515 | ecosystem: Environmental > Terrestrial > Soil > Temperate...
ACGGGCGCTACATCGAGATCGAATTCGGTGTGATCTCCTCGCTGCGCCAAGTTCAGGATCTTCGCCTCGATCTCATCGGTAGAGCTCACGGCCCTCTCCAAGACGAGCTGATACGGCACCTGCGTGGCTCCGTCGTAAAGGCGGATGTCGGCGAGGTCCGGGCGCGCTTGGCTCCATAGGGCGGAATCGACGACCAGGTAGTTTTGCCGGTCAGGGGCAGCAACTGTAACTTCGCGCTGGCTCCTGAAATACGGGATGCTGGCGTCGGGCGTAGCCGCCGTCAGGCACAAAGAAAGCAGCAGCACGATCAGAAGAGCGACGCAGCGTCTCAAGCGGACTCCTCGGAGTTTTTGTGCGTTCCCGAAAGCTTCAACCAATCACGCTGATAGACAAAGGATATGGCCAACAGGAGTACGCCCAGCACAATGAAGCTCACGATGCGGTACCCGCGATCGAGTTGGGAAACATCGTAGATGAATACCTTCGCGATGGTGATTGCGATCAACACCAGCGCCTGCCAGCGTACGAACGAGGAACGGCGCCAGAAGCCGATAATCATCAGCATCGCACCGTATGCCATCCAGAGCGCGGAATACGTGAAGTCCTCCGCCAGGCGGATGCTGCGCACGTCCGCCGAGTAGGCCGGGCTGTATGAGGTGTAACCACGCGCATTGTAATGGGGAGCGATCGCGGCCAATTGGCGGGAATAGTAATCCGCCACTTCGTGGCTCAATGCGATCAGCGCGAGCACGTTCAGAGCAACCACGGCAACCGCGGCGCCCTGCCTGCCGAGATCACCCTGGTGACGGACGCCGTACCAGGCCATCGCACCCAATACCGCAATCGCCACCGCGTACGTGCCCATCCGGGCGTTGAAGATCAGGGTGGTTGCGTAGAAATTGTCGAAGGCCAACAGGCGAACCACTCCCAGCACGAGTGCACCCACGGCAAACATGGTGAGGAAATCGGAGCGGATGCGGTCACTGAGCCATAGAAGGACAGCGGCTTCCACCAGCCAGCCGATGGTGATCCAGTGGCCGTCGAGACGTATGGGGATGGCAATCGTGATAAAGCCGATCGCCAGCGCGAGATGCAGGAAGTGCAGCCGTTGAGCGTTCGCGGGGTCTGGATAGTAGCGCTGCGTCTGGCGGCTCAAGTAAATGTAGACGGCCGCAAGCGCCAGCGCGAACCACGCCATGGCATGTTTGTTGACTTCCTCCATCATGGCGTAGACCTGCAGGAAGTAGACTCCCGCGTTCACCAAGGCGAGAAACAACGGAACGGCCGCGAACGGCGCCGCTTCGGATTCCGGCTGGCGCGCCAGCAGCGGCGCCACCGCGAAGATCGCGAAGAAGAGAGTGGCGAAGGCAATCGTCAGGTTGATCTGGGTGCGGTTATAAAACTCGGCATACCACCCGATGTACAGCAACAGGGTTCCGACGTAGGCCAGTGCCAGCAGGCGTCGCCAGGGCTTGCGGGCCACCATGAAGACGGCCGCTGCGTCGAGCACCACAACGTAGCAAAACAGCTGGAGCTCTTTGTTCTCTCCGGTGGAGAGCAGCAACGGCGTCGAGAAGCCGCCGATCAGGGTGAAGGCCGCGAGAATCTCCGCGTCTTGCGCAATGGCAAGGACTGCCGTGGACGCGGTCACGGCCAGCATGGCAAGAAAAGCGACGCTGCTCGGAATGAGGGTATAGACGTGGAACGCCGCCCACAGCGAGAGGTACATCACGCCGATGCCGACGGCTTTCAGCGAGTACGAGAACAGCTGGTAGCCACGCGCGCGGAAGCGCTCACTCCAAACCACCACCGCGATTCCAGCGAGCAGGCCAATCGTCACGCGCCCAGCCGGGCCGATCCAGTTGTTATCGAAGGCATACTTCAGGAAATACGACACCCCGATGAGCACGGCGGCGATGCCGATGCGGTTCAGCCAGTGTGAGCCGATGCGTGCCTCGAGGTCGCTGTCTTCGACGGTCTTGTGGAGAACGGTGACGGCCCGAGGCGGGATGGGCGGCATCGGGGGCGGTGGAGGCGGCGGAGATGGCGCTCGGGCTGGCTGGGCGATGGTCGTGGCGGCCATGGAAGCTGGCGGAACCCGCTGATCGCTGTCCAGCTTCTTTTCCAACTGCTCGACGCGGCGCACGAGATCGCGCACCAGTTCGCGCAGTGCCTGCAGATCGCTTTGTGTGCTGTCCACTGAGCTCCCTTGCGAGATTTCCAAGGCATTATCTGCGAAACTGAGATGGGATACACGTCATTTTCACGGGGACGGATCATGAAGGTTCTTACGGAGTATTTGAAGTTTCACACACGCACTCATCGGGCTTACGTACATATCACGCCCCAGGTCGAGGAAGCAGTGAAGAAAAGTGGTGTCCAGGAAGGCATGGTGCTGGTATCGGCCATGCACATCACCGCCGGGGTGTATGTGAACGACAACGAGAGCGGGCTGATTGAGGATATCGATCAGTGGCTGGAAGGCCTGGCGCCCTTTCGCGAAGACTATAAGCATCATGATACCGGTGAGGATAATGGCGATTCGCATTTGAAGGCGCTGCTGATTCATCACGAAGTGATCGTGCCGATTACCACGGGAAAACTCGATTTGGGGACGTGGCAGCGAATCTTCTACGCGGAGTTCGACGGCCAACGGGATAAGCGGGTGATTGTGAAGGTGATGGGGGAGTGAAGACCGTCGTTAGTCGTCAGCGTTGGCTGGTTGCTGGTCGCTCGTGGCCTGTGGCTCAGGTAGGGATTTTGTGGGGCTACCTGCTCGACTCTCGGATTATCAGCCGTGGACGGTTCGTGGTGGTCGAGTGTAGATTCAATGCCCAGTTGAGGTTGTGCGTGTTCTTGGGATGGGGCGTCCGTTAAGGCTTGTGGGCTCACGCACGCTGCGCAGAATGCCGTCCCTGCAGGACTTGGTCTGTTTTTGTGCGCTTACCCTGGGCCTACCGGCATCCGTGATTAGCTCGGAGCTCGTGGCCAGCCTTCTCGTGTTTATCGGTATTCGTTATCATCTTTTTTCTTGCTGAGGAGTACGCATGAGTTCTGAAGAGCTGCACGAATTGCACGAACACACCGAGCATGCCAAACACAACCCTAGCCTGGCCCCGGTTTCGTTGACCATGGCAATCCTGGCAGTTCTGGTAGCGATCGTCTCGCTGCTGGGGCATCGCGCGGCCACTGAGGCCGTGCTTAATCAGTCCAGGGCGTCGGATCAGTGGGCCTACTTCCAGGCCAAGAACATCCGCGGGCATGAGGATAAGCTGTTCGCGAATCTGACGGCGATCATCCCCGCCAGCAACACTGAAGCGCCGGCAAAACTTCGCGAAGAGTATTTGGCGGAAGCGGAGAAATACAAGGACGATCAGAAAGAGATCGAGAGCGAGGCTCGCAAACTGGAGCAGGAGGTTGCCCTCGAGCAGAAGCGCGCGGATCGGTTTGATCTGGGCGAAGTGTTCCTTGAGATTGCTCTGGTGATCTCGTCCATCACCTTGCTATCGGGAAAGAGAATGTTTTGGCAGCTGGGGCTGCTGATGGGAGCGATTGGATTGGTCATAGCCACGACCGGCTTTATGGTGAAGTAGCCATCACCCGAAGGCACGTTGCGAGCCGCCCGAATCCCGCTTTCAGGGAAGATCCGCCTGTCCCTGCAAGGTGGTTAAGAAAGCAACAGATCATAGCGAGTCGGGCTAAGAGTTTAAGGACCAGGTCCCTGGCGGTAAAGACGGGCGTTCTGACGCCTTGGATAAGCCTTGGGACGATACAAGCTCCTCACGTGTAAGCACATGCAGTGTTGTCCGCGGTCACGTCCGACGGTGATTCGAATCACAGCAGTTCCCTTCCAAGAAGCTGACACTAGCAGTCGTATTTGAGAGTGCTGAGTTCTGTTACAGCATTCTTCTGCAAGAGGCTTCATCAGTGGCCAGTTTCGCAACAAATGGCTCATCGGCCAACGCAGCCACTGCCCTAATTCGTACGATTGATTTTTAAAGGAGAGGTAAGCACTCATGAAGACAACGAAGCTGGTCATGTTAGTGATGACTATCGCAGTGGCCCTGTTCATTCTGATCCCGAACCTGTCGTGGGCGGCGGAAGACGGCGGGGCCCTCTACAAGACGAAATGCGCGGCTTGCCATGGGGCGGATGCCACGGGCAAACCGGCGGCGAAGATTCCCAGCCTGATCGGCGACGAAGCGAAGAAAGCGTCGGATGCGGACCTGGAAAAGGACGTCACCGAGAAGCCGAAGCATGCGGGCGTTGCGAAGTCGCTGACGCCGGACCAGGCGAAAGCGATCGTTTCGTACATTCGCGACCTGCAGAAGAAGTAACAGAACGGCTGTTCCCTTTTGCGCGCCAGCCTGGCCGTGGCCACTCCGGTGGGGCTGGAAGGCACGAGGGCGGCCCCGGGGAGCGCGTGGAACACTTCTCGAGAGCTGCTGGTGGTACAACATCTGCCGGTGGCCGCGCAGGGGCACCTCGAGCTTCAGCGTCCAGGACAGGAACAGCCACGCCGGGTTCCGGCATGGCTTTTTCCGGAACCCGGTTCAGTCTTGCGTGAAGGGCCTTTCGCAAGTGTGCGGGCTTCTTCTCCAGGCGTAGATCAACTCCCCCATCTACCTCACCTCTCTCTGGAGCAGAGGCGCCACGAGCGCACCGGCCGGAGAGATTTTCATGAGCAAAGCGCTGCTGTACGACGCCACTGCCTGTATCGGGTGCAAGCAATGTGAGGGCGCATGTGCGGCCCAGAACAAGCTTCCCTACACCGATGCGGTCGCCGCCGAAGAAATCCAGTCGGAACACAAGTTCACCGTAGTTCTCACCAAGGGCGACAAATTGATGCGCCGGCTATGCATGAATTGTGCCGACCCGGCGTGCGCCTCGGTGTGCCCGGTCGGGGCTTTACGCAAGACCGCGGCCGGTCCGGTGACTTACGACGAAGACCGCTGCATGGGTTGCCGGTACTGCATGGTGGCGTGTCCATTCAGCGTTCCGAAATATGAATGGAGCAAGTTGCTGCCGCGGGTGCAGAAATGCACCATGTGCCCCGATCGCGTGCAGGCCGGGAAACCGACTGCCTGCGCCGAGATCTGTCCGACGGGCGCCACCAAGTTCGGCGAGCGCGACGAACTCATCGCCGAGGCGCAAAAACGCATTCGCGATAACCCCGGCCAGTATGTCGATCACATTTACGGCGTGAACGAGGTGGGCGGGACGTCGGTGCTGCTGCTCTCCAGCGTTTCCTTCGAACAGTTTGGCTATCGCGTCGATCTCACGCGCGACCCGCTGCCCATGTACACCTACCGCGTGCTGTCGCGGATCCCGGACTTCGTGCCGCTGGGCGGAATGGTCCTGGGCGGCATCTGGTGGATCACGCACCGGCGCGAGGACGTGGCGGCGGCAGAAGGCGGCCACGCACCCGAGCCGCGGAAAGAGAGCACGAAATGAAGATCAAGCTCACTTTCTGGAAGGTGGTGTTCCTGGCCCTGATGGCCGCCGGATTCTACGGCACGGTAGTGCGCTTCGCGCAAGGCCTGGGCCGTTCCACGAACCTGAACGACCAATTCCCCTGGGGCCTCTGGATCGGTTTCGACGTCCTGTGCGGCGTGATGCTGGCGGCCGGCGGATTCCCGCTGACGGCAGCCGTGCACATCTTCAACATCAAGCGCCTGCACCCAATTGTGCGGCCCACCATTCTTACTGCGTTCTTGGGCTACGTACTGGTCTGCGTCGCGCTCATGTACGACCTGGGGCGGCCGTACCGCATCTGGCACCCGCTGATCATGCGCAATCCGCATTCTGTGATGTTCGAAGTGGCGTACTGCGTGATGCTCTACACGACCGTGCTGTCGCTGGAATTCTCGCCCATCGTGCTCGAGCGCTTCAACCTGCAGAAGCCGCTGAAAATCGTGCGCGCGGCTTTGATTCCACTGGTGATCCTGGGCGTAATTCTTTCCACGCTGCACCAGTCCTCCCTGGGCACGGTGTACCTGATCATGCCCGAGAAGTTGCATCCGTTGTGGTACACGCCGCTGCTGCCGGTCTTCTTCTTCGTATCCGCGATTGCGGTGGGCCTCGCCATGACGATTTTCGAGTCGTCGATGAGTTCGAAATATTTTGGGCAGCAGCTGGAGTTGCCGATTTTGCAGGAACTCGTCCGGGTCCTGGTGGTGGTGCTCAGCGTGTACGGAATCCTGCGCTTCGAAGACCTGCTGCATCGAGGCGTACTGACGATGCTCCTGCAGCCGGGATACGAGGTGTACTTGTTCTGGCTGGAAATCAGCCTGAGCCTGATCTTGCCGCTGCTGCTACTTTCGCAAAAGAAGATCCGGACAACGGCACAAGGTCTGTATCTGGCCGCGGTGCTGGTGGTGCTGGGATTCATTACGAACCGGCTGAACGTCAGCATCACGGGACAGGAGTCAGCCGCGGGCATGCACTACATACCGAAATGGACGGAGATCGCCGTGACAGGAGCGATCATTGCCGCCGGGTTTGCTTTATTTGGATTGGCAGTGAAATACCTGCCAATTTTCCCTGCCGAGGAGAGCCACCCGGTGGCGCAGCCACGTGCCATCGAGTCGACTCCCGTGTTGGGTCATGCTGGAGACTGAACCAGATCGAGGACGTTGGCAGCGCCTGACGCATAGCCTCAGCGCGAAGCTCATTAGTTTGCTGTTGTTGGTCATGGTCGGGATTTTCGGGCTGCTCGGCTATCTCAATATCCATTTGCATCGCCAGCATCTGGAAGCGACCACGCTGACCAGTGCGGAGCGAGTGAGCGACGTTATCCGGCGCAGCACCACCTATTACATGCTGCGCAACGATCGCGAGGGCATGTACCACGCCATAGCGACCATGGCGGACGAGCCCGGCATCGTGCGCGTCCGCATCTTCGACCGGGAAGGCCGGATCAGCTATTCCTCCGATACAGCCGAGATTGGGCACAGCGTCGACCAGGGCGCGGAGGCCTGTTATGGGTGCCATGCACAATCGCAGCCGCTGGCACGACTGAACCGGCCGGATCGGTTTCGTATCTATCGCGACAGTAAGGGGCAGCGGGTCCTGGGCGTCATCACGCCGATCGAAAACCAGCCCGGCTGTTCGAACGCAGAATGTCATGCGCACCCGGCAGGACAACAAGTGCTCGGCGTGTTCGATGCCAATCTGTCGCTTGCCAAAGCGGACGCGCAGTTGGCCCAGACCAGTCGGCGCATGCTGATTTACACCCTCATAGCCCTCATCGATATTTCACTGCTGACCTGGTTCTTCGTCTGGCGGCTGGTGGGGCAACCCCTGAAGCGACTGAATTACGGCACGAAGGAGTTGGCGGATGGCAACCTGGGCTACCAGTTGGAGGTGGACTCCACGGACGAAGCCGGAGAACTGGCGACTTCCTTCAACCGCATGAGCCTGCAGCTCCGCGCCGCCAACGAGGAGATCGTCGCCTGGGCCAAGACGCTGGAAGACCGCGTCGATCAGAAGACGCGCGAACTGAAGCGCGCCCACGAACACGTGCTGCTGGTCGAGAAGATGGCCACCATCGGGAAGATGGCAGCGGTGGTCGCGCACGAGATCAACAATCCGCTGTCGGGCATTCTCACCTACGCCAAGCTGATCCGGAAATGGATCGAACGGGGTGAAAGCCAGACTACAAAGCGCGGGGATGCCGAGCAATGTCTCAACCTCATTGCCGACGAAAGCCGGCGCTGCGGCGAACTGGTCAAGAACCTCCTTTCCTTCTCGCGGACGGCGCCCGTGAACCGGCAGAGCACGGATCTGAACGCAGTGTTGGAGCGCAGTATCCGCCTGGTCGCACCCCAAATGGAAATGAAAGGCGTTGAGGTGCACGCCGACCTTCCGCAGGGCTTACCGCGAGTGCAGTGCGATCCGGGCCAAATCGAGCAGGTTGTTTTGGCCCTGTCGATGAATGCGCTCGATGCCATGCCTCGGGGCGGCAATCTCTGGATCAGCACTCGGGCGCAGCAGAAAACTGGCGAAATGATTATCCAGGTGCGGGACGACGGCTCCGGCATTCCAACCGAGATCCTGCCGCACATTTTTGAACCGTTCCTGACGACGAAGGAGAGCGGAAAAAGTGTGGGCCTGGGATTGGCAGTCAGCCACAACATTGTCGAGCGGCACAGCGGCCGGATCGAGGTGCAGTCCGAACTGGGCAAAGGCACGGTCTTCACGGTGACTTTGCCGCTGGATAGCAATCCATTGCCGGCCGCGGTTCCCCTGCAGGAAGGCGTCCCTACCAAATCGAGGTGATCGACGTGAGCACACAAGGCAAGTTGTTAATTGTCGACGATGAGTTGAGTGTCAGAGACTCCCTGGCGAAGTGGTTTCATGAAGAAGGCTATGAAGTGGGCGTGGCAGAAGATGCTAGCGATGCTTTGACGCGCCTGGCGGAATCGCGCTGGGATGCCGCGCTGCTCGATATCAAGATGCATGGAATCGACGGTATCGAGCTGCAGCGGCGCGTCCACGAAATCGATCCGGATCTGATCGTCATCATGATGACAGGATATGCGTCGGTCGAGACGGCAGTGGCGGCTCTGAAGAACGGAGCCTACGACTATGTCACCAAACCGCTCGATCCTGACGAGATCGCACACCTGGTGAAGAAGGCGTTGGCGCACAAGCATACCGAGCAGGAGAACGTTCGCCTGCGCGAGACGGTCGCTGAGGTTGCCCGACCGGATGACATCGTGGGGCAGAGCTCGATCATGGCAAAAGTGTTCGATGCCATCGAGACTGTCGGCCCCACGGATGCAACCGTTCTTATCACGGGCGAGAGTGGCACGGGCAAAGAACTGGTGGCACGCGCAATTCATCACGCTAGCCCGCGGAAGTTTCATCCCCTGGTGGTTATTCACTGTGGGGCTTTGACGGAGACCCTTCTCGAAAGCGAGCTGTTTGGCCACGAGAAAGGAGCCTTCACGGGAGCGCAGTACCGGAAAAAGGGGAAGTTCGAGATCGCCGAGGGCGGAACGGTTTTCCTTGACGAAATCGGCGACATCAGTTTGAAGACGCAGACTGACCTGTTGCGCGTCTTGCAGGAGCGGGAGATCGTGCGGGTGGGCGGCAACCAGCCCATCAAGGTGGACTTCCGTTGCGTGGCGGCCACCAATACGGACCTGGAAAAGTCGATCGAAGAGGGCAAGTTTCGCCCGGATCTCTTTTACCGGCTCAATGTCTTCCGCATCGAGCTACCGCCGTTGCGGGAGCGGCGCGACGACATCCCTATGCTGGTCAATCACTTTGTCCGAAACTTCTCCTTGCAGATGAACAAGAAGATCACGCGGGTCTCGCCGGCGGCCATGAATCTGGTTCAGCAGCAAACCTGGGGCGGCAACGTTCGTGAGCTCGAGAACGCCATAGAACGAGCGATGGTAGTGGCACAGGAGCCGGAAATTCGCGAGTCGGACTTTGTCTTCAAGGCCACTATGGTTCCAAATGGTGCGCCCAAGAGTCTGGATGAAATGGAAAAAATGCACATTCTGCGGACGCTCGAGACGGTTGGCTGGAACCAGACCCGGGCTGCGGAAATTCTCAATATCGACCGGGTCACGCTGCACCACAAACTGAAACGATACGGCTGGAGCAAAACCTCAGTACAAGCCCGATGAAGCTACTGCAATTGCTGCCGATCGGCGATCTCGATGGGCGGTGGCTGATGGAACTGGCGCCGGCCATTGCCAATCTATTCCGGGTTCCCACGGAAGTGCTGCCTGTGCGCCTGGACCCGGAATTTGCCTATCACGGCGAGCGGCAACAATATCATTCGTCGGAAATCCTGCTGGCGATGCAGAAGCACGTCGGGCCCGACTCCTGGCGCGTTCTGGGCGTGACTTCTTTTGACCTATACATTCCCATTTTGACGTTCGTGTTCGGTGAGGCACAAATCGGCGGACCTTGTGGTCTGGTTTCCGCTCACCGACTCCGCCAGGAATTCTACGGACTGCCTGCCGATCGCGACATTCTGCGACAGCGTCTTCTGAAAGAAGCGGTCCATGAACTTGGCCATACACTGGATCTTACCCATTGCGACGACTATCCGTGCGCCATGGCTCCCTCCCACGCGGTCGAATGGATCGACCTGAAAGATAGCCTCCTGTGCGCGTCGTGCCAGGCTCGTGTGCTCGTCAGTTGATTTTTGCAACACCCATCCCTCGCATCGATTCAACCGATATCGACGAAGTATCGGCAGCAATGCTGACGGTTCGTCTTTCATAGCGGCCTGACTCAGCCACAAAACATACCCCCGTTTGAATCCGGTAAGCAGAACAAAACGCTCCAACATCTTCAAACGGTGCCGGGCCGTCCCCACCCTTGGGACGGGCTCCTTCATGGCGTTGGACGGGGCCCCCCCGGGCAAGTTTTGGCGAGGAATTCGAATTCGATCTGCAAGTTCTTCAAAACGGGGCGATCCGGGCAAACCCTGCGGCGGGAGCGCATCGCAACGGACCTGCTTTGCCCATTGATCCAGCATAGGGCTAACTTGGGGCCCGGGAGGAAGCGTGAGACGCGTTTGGGGCAAGCGGGAGCTGAGACCCCTGCTCGTGATTCCAGGCTCAGGGTGCACTTTGAGTTCGGGTCAATTGGTCACGCACACGTTTGGACAGCTTCTCCACCCGTTTCAGTTTGTCAACCAAGTCTTTCGCGAGCAGCCCTTGCCGCAAGCTTTCCATGTCGTTGGGAATGGAGGCGCAAACGTCGGAGAGTTCCTTCGCATCCTTCTGAAACTGGACATTGGCTATTCTTTCGCGGATTTCATCCGGCGACGCGTGCTTCTGAGCTTGCACTTCCACCGGATTATTCGGGTTCACATTCTGGCTTTGAAGTGGAATCGCCAGCAGCACAGCCCCAAGGGCGATGCAAAACCAACTGCGCATGCGCCACCTCCGGCAAAGACGATGCCCCAGATTGTACAGCGATGTGTAAACCGCCGACCGGGACCTTTCTGGCGAGACTGCTAGTCGTAAGAAGTGCATGGATCCTTCGCTCGCCGCAGGATGACACGAACGAAAGTCTTCCGCCAGCCTGCTAGCCGGCCCACGGCCTCGTGAGACTTTTCCTGGGAAGCCGGGTAAAATCGGCCAACGAGAGCCCCTTATGCCTGACGAAGTTCCCAAGACAACTGAGACGCCGTCTGCTCAGGTTCCATCCCCCTCACCCGCGCCACCCAAACCTCCCGGATTGGACCTCGGGCCCGGCGTTGGCATCAACGTAACGCAAGACATGGCCACCCCGGAGCGCAGCCTGCCCCCCGCGAGAATTGTGCTGATCGTGCTGGCCGGACTTGCGGTCGTACTGGCGATCTATGGTTTCGTCGGACGCGCGAAACCTCAAGGAGCCGGCGCGGTTACGAACATGGCAGTGGTTGATCTGCCCAATCAGAATTCCGTGCTGGTCGCGCTCACCGTCACCCTCCACAACAGCGGAGAGAAACCGCTTTGGATTCACACCATCGAAGGCAAGCTGAAGTCCGGGTCCGAGGAGTATTCCGACGTCGCCGCGTCGGCCGTCGATTTCGATCGCTACTTCCAGGCCTTCCCGGCACTGAAGCAGGGCGCACAGTCCGCGCTCATGCCCGAGACCAAGATCATGCCCGGCAACGAAGCTCGTGGCACCGTCATCGTCAGCTTCCCGGTGCCGCTCGACGCATTCAACCAGCGCGAATCCGTGAGCATCGTGGTCCATCCGTATGACCAGCCTCTACCCGTTGTGCTGACTCTGGTGACGAAGTAGGAGCGCGCGAACGGAGCTTTTCCTACTCGCACACTTTTTCTCTTTATCTAAATCGCCGTGGCGGCTCGTTTACTGCTTTTTCTGCACGCCGCGCCGGCGAACGAGATGGGACTGGGCGGTGGGGGCAATGTCGTCGTAGCGCAGGAAGCTCATCGAGCCGTCCACCTCGAGCACTCCGATCGCGACCTGGTGGAAGTCCGCTATGCCGTGCCCACGCATGGCCCGTTGCAACTCATCCATGCTTACGTGCTCTTTCGCCATGTGTGCGGCGATCACCTCGCCATCATGGATGAGCATGCTGGGCTCGCCTTGAATGAATTTTCGGAAGCGGCGGTTGGCGCCCGAGAGATCAGCCACAAAATAATTCAGGACCAGCAACACGACGGCGGCCACCATTCCACCCACCAGCGACGTGTCGGAGCCGGTCATCGCATTCTGCACGGAGTTGCTGAGGAGCAGCAGCAGCGTGAGGTCGAACGGGGTCATCTGGCCGACTTCCCGCTTGCCACTCAGCCGCACGCCCACTAAGACGAGGGCATAAATGGCCGCCGTCCGCAACGCGATCTCGAGAAGCACGTGCGCCGACGCGGGAAGCATGGCGATGAACTACTGGTTCGAGGCGGTCGGTGAAGCCGTGACCGGCACGGGCGCATTTTTCGGTGTGCTTATGTAGCCCGTCGCTTTGTTCTTGTCGAGCGTCCAAACGACCAATTCGTACAGCATGTGGTCGCGTCCAGTGTAGAACTGGATAGGTTCGTTGACGTTGCGATCCTTCTTTTCAATAGTCTTGTCGTCGGAGGTGACGTTGAGGGTGTACTTGCCGCGCTTGGCATCTGACTTCTTGAGTTGGAGGCTGACGGTAGACACGGGTGCCGGCTTCGCGCCCTTCATCAATGTGAACTCGTAGTACTGGCGGTCGCCTCTGTGTTTCAGAACCTCGAGGTCGTCGCGGGTGCGGGCGATCAGCCCACTCTGCAGGCCAAGGTCACCGACCGTGCTTTCGAGCTTCGCCTTGGTCGCCGCAAGATCGCTTTTGGTCTGGCCCAGATCAGTCTTCACGCCGCCGACATCTGTTTTAACGCCCGCGACTTCCCCGGTGACCGCGGTGATCTGTTCCTTCTGCTCCTTGGCCAGGCGCTCTTCCGCAGCGCGCTGCGACTGCTGCAACTGGGCGGCGCGCTGGGCGAGTTCTTTCTTCGTGATGCCCACCTGCTGGCCGAGCGTTTCGGCCTCGGCTTCGGCGGCTTGCATGCGCCCCGTGAGGTCGCTGATCTGCTTCTGCGTGGCAGCCTGCTCTTGCATCAGCTTGCCGACACTGCCGCGCATGTCGATCAGGAAGTACAGTGAGCCCGCGACATAAATCGCGGCCAGCAGCAGCAAGATCCACTTGCCGGCGTTGCTACTGCTCTCCTGCACAACAGTGACCTGGTCCGGATCGGACATACGTTTCCTCCGCAAGCTGTGGGATTAGGTGGTTTATTAAATTGTTGAGCAGAACATTCCTGGTGTCAATTGCTTCGCCGGGTGCGTACGGACGCCGGGCGCCAATCCGGAGCGACCGGGCAGCCTTGCGGGAGACCTCCCTGCCCTTACGCCCAACCCGTCCCGCATTACCGGATGGTGTCAGTATGGGCCAAACTTCGCGAAATACTGCGGTTATCTTCGCTTCAACGGTCGCGCACACGATTTGTAGGGTGGCTGGAAGGCCGACCGCGATCTATCATCTACTTGTAAGCCAGTTCGGACGGAAAGTGAGCTGGTGACAAAATGGGACGCTCGCTTATTTGGGTTCAGGGCAACATAGATCCGGGCTGGGCCTGTTCCAGCTGTCCATGGAAGTTTCCGGTTCCTACCCTGCTCGCATCAGACGACGCGAAAAGTGCCTACGACCGCCTGGCCGCCGCCAAGTTTCGAGAACACTCTTGTGACGCCGAGGGGCCTGCCGCGGCAGTAAAGAAGAATACGGAACCAACCTTCGCGGAACGCGCCAGCAAATTGATCAAGGCTGGTTACAAACCCAAGGACGCGGCAGATCTCGTCGCTCAGGAGATTCTGCTGGAACACGGTCATCAGCCTGGCGTACGGGAGAAGGTGCGGGCAGATGCCGAAGAATTCCTCTTGCGGGTTCGGAAGGGACTCATCTAGCGGGCGCCTGTCTGCCGGAAGGGTTGGCAATCAAAGTGGAACGGCACGGGGCTCTTCACCCCGTGCCTCCCGGGCTCGGCCTAGTTACAACGCGGGGCGTTCGGGTGGGCTTTGCAATAGGGAGTACACGGAATACACAGCTTCTTTTTAGGAGCGGCGGACAGGTTTCCGGCCAGACTTCCACTAAACATTACGAGCGCCAGCAGGAACAGTAATCGTTTGGTGGCCACGCGGCATTCTCCTTCAAGTTGAGATGAGCGAGGGCGGTCGGTCGCGGAGCGCACCAGCCGACCTCCCAGCGCCGGCGGGAGTCTGTGTCAAGGCGATGCGGGGAGTCAAGTCGAAAGACATAACAGAATCCGCATGTCTTCTGTCGGTCATGCAGCGGGCCAGAACTTTCGATCAGGATGACGATTTCGATCACGGTCGCGAGGGTAACCGGAAGATGCGTGACTCTTTTTTGGCTGGATGCGACTTTCGTTTAGTTGGGGTCTTTCGGGAATTCGCCGATTCTTGCGGAGCCTCCGACGATGGGCTGAGGAGCCAACGTTCGGCCTGCTCCCCGGTATCGAAGATGGCGATATTCTTTGCGGGGCTGCGGAGGATCTGGTGCATGCGGGCCGAATTAGTCTGGATATCTCTGCAAGTGACAAAAGCGCGCTTGGAGTGCACGTCGAAGGGGTCGGCGGCGTCCGCCAAGGCAATCGCTCCGGCAGGAGTGATTTCAATGGTTTGGACCGCCCTCAGATCAACAATCTCGGAACAATGCCGGTCGAAGGCAGGGTTTTGCCTGAGAGCCGCGGCGTAATCGGCGATGTCGCTCGCGCGGAGCTTGCCTGAAAATCGCGCAAGGATCAAACGCTTCTCTCGATCGATGGAGTAGCAACAGGATGAAGTGGAGACTCCGTTTCCTGGCCGGTCGCTGTTGTTCGAATGTTCTGCAGTGTCCATGGCAGCGCGATTTCCCTTCGGTCTTTCGGGGCCCAACGTAATTGTTATCGGCCAAAGCCATCGTGACTTGACTGAGTAGCGTTGTGGTTAGGCACAAAGGTCATGGATTCGCGCGAAGGCTCATAGCCGAATCGTTCGGAGAGCAGCTCCGCGATTGGGACGACGACGATTTCCTTGTGCGGAATGGGATTGTCTTGAGTTGCGGCTTGGATGGCTAGCGAGCGGAGTGCCAAGGTCCTTCGCTTCGCTCAGGATGACAATGATTGCCTTCTATCGGTGGGAAGACCGTTGGATGCGGCGGGATGGTTCGACTGCGTAGCGCGGCGAAGATCCAGATTAGTTATGGAGTTGGACTTTAATCGAGGGCCGCGCCAAGGTCAGTGCTTGTTTTTGAATGGGCTCGGGATTCTGACGGATGCGCGCGGCTTCGCTGCCAAGGGGTTTTTCGAATTCTTCCAGAGTCTTGGCGAGGGTTTGCGCTTCGGCAGAATCGGGGGCGATCTTCATCAACTGCTGGGACTTCAGAAGGCTCGCGTACGAAAGCCTCGGAGGAAAGCCAGCATCCCGCAGGAAGAGCGCGTAGTTGTACCAGTCGACCGCCTCGCTATGGCGGTCACCCATGGTGGCGTCGAGTTGCAGTGCGCGCTGGTAGAAGTGAAGAGCTTCGTCGGTACGTCCGGATTGCGCATGGACGGTTGCTTCGCTGATGGTGGCAAAGCTTTCGAGCTTGCCTTCGCCGGTCTGCGCGGCGATACGGCGGGCGAGTTCGTAGGAACGCAGAGCCTGATCAGGATGCCCGGCACGATTCTGACAGTCGGCGAGTTTGAGGGCAACGCCGATCAGCTTGGGGGCGGCAGGGCGCATCTTGGCGCCGTGATGGGAAATGATTTCAAGGTAGGCGCCATATTGCAGCGCGGCGTCAGCCGGCTTGCCCTCGCGGTCGAGTTCGGCGGCCAGGTACAGGCGCGCCTCTGCCAGTGACGGATCGGTAGAAACGGCCTTCTGCCAGCTCTTGAGAGCTTCGTCCGAATGTCCCAGTTGCAGCGCGAGGATGCCGTGGTTCACCAGGAGCTGCGCGTCTTGCGGAGTGCGCTCCATGGCAGCGCGGGTGAGGTCGTAGGCCTCGTTGTACCGCTTCTCACCGGTCAGATACTGCAAATAGGCGTCACGCGGCGCGGGGTCAACCGGGTTCGCCAGGATCGCGCGTTTCCATGCAGCCACCGCAGCGTCGGGCTTGCCCGCGTCGAGTTCCTTGTGGGCCAGGCGCAGTTCGAGAGCGGAATCATAGGAGTTGAGCGCGGCGGCGCGCTGCAGATCCGGCAGGTTGTCTTCCTGGAGCGCCAGGTAATAACGGACCTGATCGATGGTGCCCCAAGCCAGCAGAGCGACCGCCGTTCCCACGCGGAGAGTGCGCGCGAGGGACGCGGGCCCGATCACCCATCGCAGTCCCGCAGCCACGGTATTGCCGGCACCGGATGCAGCGTCGGTCACACGCTCCTGCGAATTCAACAGGAAACTAGCAATGCGTCCGTCCCGGAGCTTCCAGATCGCCCCGTCGAGAATGAAGTGATGGATGTTCACCAGCGCGGTGAAAATCAGGAAGCTGCGGGTGAAATCGAAATGGAAGACGTGGCTGGCGATCCACGGGCCCGGAATGAAGAGTGCGATGCCGCCGGCAATGAGCAGGCCGAAATACGCGAACGGGCGCCAGTTCTGGCGGCCTTCGGCACCGGCCTCGCGGCGTGCGTAGTAGCTGGTAATCCAAAGGTACTGGGCGGAGTGCATGACCGCCAGCACACCCGTGCTGTAACGGCTTTGTGGCACGCGAAAGCCTTCCCCAAGCGAAAGCACTGTAGGAAGAAGAAACCATACGAACTGTGTGCTGAACAGTGTCAGGGACGGAACCATGGCACGCCATCCAGCCTGATTGGTCAGACCGGAGAGCGCGTAGGCGCTGCAGCCTATGAACAGGACGACAAAGACGATCTGCAATTGCGAGCTGATGACGCCGGGAATGTTCAGAGACAGGAAGAGCGGGTCGGTGGAATGTCCGGTATGAAAGTTCAGAAATAGGATGGCGTAAGAGAACAGAAACGCCGCGTACAACGCGTGCCGCACAGAATCTGAGGGCTTGCCAACGGCGCGGCGCGCAAACATCATCAGGATGCCGTAGTTCTGGCCGCTGTAGTGCCAGGGACTCCAGGTCAGGTAGAGGGTGAAAATGAATGGCAACGCGCGGAACCAGAAATGCGAAACGACGCCCGTTGCGACGATGAGTGCCGTCGTGTGCACGGTGAAGATGCGGTACTTGTTGAAGTCCTCGAAGCGATGGTAGGCGCGGTAGACCGTCGCCATATAGTGCGGGTAGTTGAAGAAAAGCGCGAGGACGTAAAAGGCGACCGACCACGTCAACGTGTTCGAGGTGGCGGAAACGTAGGCCAGCAGCAGGAGCGGCCCTGACCAGGCGCCACACCCGACGATCAGGTCGAGCCAGGGAGCGTAGATCCACAGGTGTTGGGCTTCTGGACGGGCGTCGATTTTGAGCTTGGACATGAAGGAAGGGTGGATCGTGCGCTTGC
>Ga0307469_10000342_pt1 | contig 17425 bp, 15 predicted proteins | sample atmos_gasesAM2C__FD_203084 | JGI IMG/M metagenome (GOLD analysis project Ga0307469, IMG submission 203084) | Hardwood forest soil microbial communities from Morgan-Monroe State Forest, Indiana, United States - atmos_gasesAM2C_515 | ecosystem: Environmental > Terrestrial > Soil > Temperate...
GCTGATGGCATCCACGATCGCGCTCGCGATCGCGAGCTCGTGCGGTGCGAGCCGGGCGAGCTCGAGCTGCCAGAGCAGATGGTCCTGCAGCGACTGGCCTTCATCGTCGGCGTAGTCCTGCTGGCGCTCGTCGTCGTCGCCGCTCCAGGGGGTGTCCGCTGGCCCGGTGTTCTGCTGGCTCCAGGGCTCGTCCAGCACCTCGACGGTGCTCTCGCGGCGGGTCTCCGGCGCAGGCTGCGCTGCCGTGATGGCCACGACCTCGAACGTGCCCGTGCCCTCGTTCTCCTCGAGGGGCTCGAGCATCACGTTCTTCTCGAGGAGCTCGCGGATGTGAGCCTGCAGCTCGAGCGCGGGCAGTTGCAGGAGCCGGATCGCCTGCTGCAACTGTGGAGTCATGGTCAGTTGCTGACCAAGCTTCAGCTGCAGTGAGGGTTTCAGCATGGTGCCTTGTGCGAGAACCGGGGCGTCCTGCCCGCGGCGTCCATTTTCGTAACTAACTGAAAAATAAAGTTTATCTGTTCGGTCCCGGGGAGCCTCAGAGCCGGAACGTCTCGCCCAAGTACACCTCACGGACTTGGCTGTTGGCAAGGACTTCTTCGGCACTTCCGGAGGCAATCACGGTGCCTTGATTGACGATGTACGCCCGGGCGCAGACGCCGAGGGTCTCGCGCACGTTATGGTCAGTGATCAGCACGCCGATTCCGCGGTGCGTCAGCTCGCGGATGATGCGCTGGATGTCCAGGACGGAGAGCGGGTCGACGCCCGCGAACGGCTCATCGAGCAGCATGAAGCGCGGCTCGGCCGCCAGCGCCCGCGCGATCTCCACCCGCCGCCGCTCGCCGCCCGAGAGGGAGATGCCGAGCGTGCGGCGCACGTGCCCGATGCGCAGCTCCTCGAGCAGCTGCTCGAGCCGCTCCTCGCGCGCCGCCCGCTCGAGGTCGGTGCGGGTCTCGAGAATGGCGAGGACGTTGTCCTCGACCGAGAGCTTGCGGAAGACCGACGCTTCCTGCGGCAGGTAGCCGAGGCCGAGCTGCGCGCGGCGGTGCATCGGCAGCAGAGTCACGTCCCGCTCGCCGAGGTGAATGCGGCCGGCGTCGCAGGGAATGAGCCCGACGATCATGTAGAAGGCCGTGGTCTTGCCGGCGCCATTGGGGCCGAGCAGGCCCACCACTTCGCCGCTCTCGAGCTCCAGCGACAGATCGCGGACCACCGGGCGGGACTTGTAGCTCTTGGCGAGGCCGGCGGCCCTTAAGAGCGTCATGATTTCGTAATGGACTCGGGCGCCGGCGTGGGCGGCTTCGGCCCGGGCTTCGCGGCATCGGGCTTAGGTGCATCCGGCGTTGCCGCGTCGGGGCTGGAAGGATCGCTCTTCGGCGTTTCCGGCGCGCCGCAGCCCGCGGACCCGGGCTTGCCGGCATGCGGCACGAAGCTGATGTGCACGCGCTGGTCCGCGCCGCCGGCGGCGGACTTGGGACTCGTGGTCGCCTGGATTTGCTGTTCGCGGATGTTATAGACGAGCAGGGGTCCCGAGATCTGGTCCTGACCGTCGCACAGCCAGGCGTCGTCCGTGAGCCGCACGCTGCCGTCGTTCACGTCATAGAGAATCTGATCGGCGTGGCCGCGGGCAATCTGATCGGAATTCACCCGCTTCTGCTCGAACTCAGCCGGCTTGCCGGTGATGGTGGCGCGCGCGATGTGATTGTCCTTGAACTCGACCACCGCCTGATCGGAGCGCAGGTTGCCGCGCTTCTCGGCATTGATGCGCACGTTGCCGTCGAAGTTCCAGCGGCTGTTGGCGAAGTTCAGTCCCGTGGCGCGCGCGTGGTCGGCCTGCACGCGCATGTCACCCTGGGAGATGACGACGTTCCTGAACACCAGGGCGTTCGTCCTGGCGTCGATTTCGGACGAGGTGGCATCGACGGACACGGGCTGCCCGCTGAAATCGGGAATGGGATCCGCCGCGCCGGCCCCGAGCGCCGGCAACAGCGCCCCCGCGAGGAGCAGGGTAGCGTGCTTACGGCAGATACGAGCCATGGACAGCCGATTCTAGCTGCACGTGGCCCTCCTTCAAATGCGCCACCATCCCTTTGGCGTGCAGCTCACGGCCCGCCATGGTGAGCGTCACGGGATCGGGCGTCGTGACCACCTCCGTGCGCGTGTCGTAGGCGAGGTGGTCGGTCAGGATCTGGGCCTGGTCCTGGGTGCCCGGGAGGAGCCCTGCCACGTGGACATCGCCGTCGAGCTGCACGACGCCGGTGTCCTGACCCAGCTCGCCACGATCGGCGCGCGCCGTCCACTGCTGGCGGTTCGCCGCGCGAAAGCCCATCTGCACCTGGGTCAGCTGCACCCTGCTCTCATCGGGCTGCTGACTGATGCGCGCGGCATCGAGCGAGTAGAGCGGCTGGCCGTCGGCGCCGGTCTGCACCAGGCGGGCGCCGAGCGCCGCATACCCCGGGTCATGCGCCACCGCCCCGGGGGCGTTCGGCGCCACGGCTTCGCGCTGCGGTCCGGAGAGCAGCACCAGCCCCACGACGAGAGCGAGACCCGCGAGCACGGCTACCAGGCGATACATCATCGCGCGCTCATCCCTCCCGGCGCCTTTGGGAGCGGCCCGCCAGCAGCAGGTCGCACACCTCGCGCACCGCGCCGCGCCCGCCGCCCTGGCGGGTCACGACGGCGGCGGCGCGCCGCACCGCCGGGTGCGCATCCGCGACCGCGAACGGCAGCGCCACGGCTTGCATGAGCGGCACGTCAGGGAGGTCGTCTCCCACGCAGGCACAGGCTTCGGGCGCGAGCTGCAGCCGCGCGCGCAGCCGCTCGAACACCGCGAGCTTGTCGGCCACACCCTGATGCACGTGACGCACTTTGAGTTCGCGGCAGCGGACCGTTACGGCGGGCGAGCGCCGTCCGGAAATCACCGCGATCTCGACGCCGGCGCGCCGCAACGCCGTGAGCCCGTAACCGTCGCGCACGTCGAACACCTTGAGAGCCTCGCCGCGCGGCCCGAAGTACAGCCGCCCGTCGGTCAGCACTCCGTCGACGTCCAGCACCAGCAAGCGAATCGCCCCCGCCCTGCGCACCCGGGTAAGCGCCTCACATCACGCGGGCACGAAGCAGGTCGTGCACGTTCAGGGCGCCGACCAGGCGGCCGGCCGCATCCGCCACCGGCAGGGCCGTGATGCGGTGCAGCTCCATGAGATGGACGGCCTCGGCGGCGAGCTCGCGCGGCCCGATGGCCTTCGGACGCGGCGTCATGACCGCACCCATGGTGGTGGCGTGCACGTCGGCCTGCGCCTCGAGCACGCGCCTCAGGTCGCCGTCGGTGAACACGCCGAGGATGCGCTCGTCCGCATCGACCACGACGGTCATCCCGAGGCCCTTGGCGGACATCTCGAGGAGCCCCGCGCTGAGCGGCGCCGTGGGCAGGACGCGCGGCAGCGCGTCCCCGGTGCGCATCAGGTCCTCGACGTGCAACAGCAGCTGGCGGCCGAGGCTTCCGCCCGGATGGGAGCGCGCGAAGTCCTGGGCCGTGAAGCCACGTGCCTCGAGGAGGGCGACCGCGAGCGCATCTCCCATGGCGAGCGTGGCGGTGGTGCTCGCCGTCGGCGCGAGGTTCAGCGGACACGCCTCCTCGTCCACGGCGACATCGAGCGCGACGTTCGCCGCCTGGGCGAGCGTCGAGTCGCTCTTGCCGGTCATCACGATGAGCGGCACCCCGAGGCGCTTCAGCGCCGGCAGCAGCGCCACGACCTCCGGCGTCTCGCCGGAGTTGGACAACGCGAGCACGACGTCCGTGCGGGTGATCATGCCGAGGTCCCCGTGGCCTGCCTCGGCGGGGTGGAGGAAAAAAGCAGGCGTGCCGGTACTGGCGAGCGTGGCGGCGATCTTGCCGGCGATGTGTCCGGACTTTCCCATGCCGGTCACCACCACCCGGCCATGACAGGCGAGGCACAGACGGCACGCCTGAGCGAATGAGGCGCCGACGCGGGCGCCGAGCGCCCCGAGCGCCCGCGCCTCGATGGCCAGCGCACGGTGCGCGGAGGCGATGAGCTGCTCGTCGTCCGGGTCTCTCCCGGCCCTCTGCCCCGCGGGATGCGCCTTCATGCGACTCATTATAGGCGCGCGGCCGGCGCGCCCATGTAATATCCCGCCCATGAACCCCGAAGAGGTCGCACGGCTGATCCGCGCGGGGCTGCCCGGCGCGCAGGTCGAGGTGCGGTCCGACGACCAGACCCATTTCGCCGCGCGCGTGATCGCGCGCGAGTTCGCCAATCTGCGCAGCATCGCCCGGCATCAGCTCGTCTACCGTGCGCTCGGGGAGCTCATGGGGCGCGAGATCCACGCACTGTCGATCGAGGCATTGACCCCCGACGAATCCCAACAGGCGACTTTGGGCCAATAGGTATGGATAAGCTTCAGATCCAGGGCGGCACCGCCCTCGAAGGAGAGGTGCGCATCTCCGGCGCGAAGAACGCCACGCTGCCGATCCTCGCCGGGGCGCTGCTTGCGGATGATCCGGTGGTGGTCGCGAACGTCCCGCACCTGAAGGACGTCACCACGACGGTCGAGCTCCTCGGCAGGATGGGCGCCACCGTGACGATCGACGAGCGCATGCGGATCGAGGTCGACGGCTCGACGGTGCGTGAGTGCTTCGCGCCGTACGAGCTGGTGAAGACCATGCGCGCCTCGATCCTGGTGCTGGGTCCCCTGGTGGCGCGCCACGGACGCGCCGACGTGTCGCTCCCCGGCGGCTGCGCGATCGGCGCGCGCCCGGTGAACATCCACGTGGCGGGGCTGCAGGCGATGGGCGCCGACATCACCATCGAAGGCGGTTATATCCGCGCGCGCGCCTCGCGCCTCAAGGGCGCGCGGCTGGTGCTCGACACCGTCACGGTGACCGGTACCGAGAACCTGATGATGGCGGCGACGCTGGCCGACGGCGAGACGGTTATCGAGAACGCGGCACGCGAGCCCGAGGTCGTCGATCTCGCGAACTTCCTCATCGCGATGGGCGCGAGCATCCACGGGGCCGGCACCGACAAGATAGTGGTGCACGGGGTCGAGCGGTTGCGCGGCACCACCTATGAAGTGCTGCCAGACCGCATCGAGAGCGGCACCTACCTGGTCGCCGGCGCCATCACCCGCGGGCGCGTGCGCGTGAAGAGCACGCGCCCCGACCACCTCGACGCGGTGCTCGCCAAGCTCGGGGAGGCGGGCGCGAAGCTCGGCGTCGGCGACAACTGGATCGAGGTCGACATGCGCGGCCGCGAGCTCAAGGCGGTGGATGTGCGCACCGCCCCGTATCCGGCCTTTCCGACCGACATGCAGGCGCAGTTCGCCGCTCTCAACACCGTGGCGAGCGGCGTCGGCACGATCACCGAGACCATCTTCGAGAACCGCTTCATGCACATGCTGGAGATGCGCCGCATGGGAGCGGAGATCCGCCTCGAGGGCAACACCGCCATCATCCACGGAGTGGAGAAGCTCACCGCCGCGCCGGTGATGGCCACCGACCTGCGCGCCTCGGCGAGCCTGGTGCTCGCCGGGCTCGTGGCCGAGGGGCGCACCGACGTCGAGCGCATCTATCACATCGATCGCGGCTACGAGGCGATCGAGGAGAAGCTCGCGCAGCTCGGCGCTCAAATCCGGCGCGTACCGAATTAGTTTATTGGCCGAAATCACAGGAGGTGATTTCGGCGGACATTACTTCGTTGACCGCCGGCAAGAAGCGTGGTTTTTGCCGGCTGCGTGGGTTGGAGGAAGCTGGCAATGCAACTAGGGATGATCGGACTCGGGCGCATGGGCTCGAACATGGTGCGGCGCCTCACCCAGGGCGGGCACGACTGCGTGGCCTACGACCGCGACGCCGCGTCGGTCACGGCGGTGCAGGCTTCCGGCACGCGCGGCGCTCGCTCGCTCGCCGAGCTGGTACGCGCGCTCGAGACCCCGCGCGCCATCTGGATCATGGTGCCGGCGGCGGCCGTCGATGCGGTGATTGCAGACCTGCGCCCGCTGCTGGCGTCGGGGGACGTGCTGATCGACGGCGGCAATTCCAACTACCAGGACGACATCCGGCGCGGCGCCGAGCTCACCGCCGCCGGCATCCACTATCTCGACGTCGGCACGAGCGGCGGGGTGCTGGGGCTTGAGCAGGGGTTCTGTCTGATGATCGGCGGGGAGCCCGAGACGGTCGCGCGGGTCGAGCCGGTGTTCGCAACGCTCAGCTCCGGCGGGCGCTTGCCCTCGGGCGCCGCCGCCGGCCGTGCAGCCGGGATCGACGCGGCCACGCTCGGGTACCTCCACTGCGGGCCGCACGGCGCCGGACATTTCGTCAAGATGGTCCACAACGGCATCGAGTACGGACTGATGGCTGCCTACGCCGAGGGGCTGAACCTCCTGGCGCACGCCGACGCGGGACTGCACACCGCGGAGGCGGATGCGGAGACCGCGCCGCTCGCCAATCCGCGCTTCTATCAGTACCGGCTCGACCTCGCGGCCGTCGCCGAAGTCTGGCGCCACGGGAGCATCGTCGCCTCGCGGCTACTCGATCTCACGGCGGCGGCGCTCAAGCGCGATGGACGGCTCGAGGGCTTCGCCGGGCGCGTCTCGGACTCGGGCGAGGGGCGCTGGACGGTGCAGGCGGCGATCGACGTCGGCGTGCCCGCGAGCGTCCTGAGCGCGGCGCTGTATTCGCGCTTCGACTCGCGCGGCCGCGGCGAATTCGCCGGCAAGGTGCTGTCGGCGATGCGCCTCGGCTTCGGGGGGCACCTCGAGAAGAGCGGCTGAGCGCGGTTACCGAGCGGAGTTGACAATGGAACGTCGTGACTGCGATGCCGTCGTGCTGTTCGGTGCGACCGGCGACCTGTGCTACCGGAAGATCTACCCGGCGCTCTATCAGCTGGTCCGCCGGAACATCCTCGCCGTGCCGGTGATCGGCGTCGCGCGCCAGGGCTGGAAGCTCGAGCAGTACGCCGCGCGGGTGCGCGAGAGCCTCGCGGCTTTCGTGCCTGCCGTCGACGAGGCGGTGCAGGCGCGCCTCATGGGCCTGCTGCGTTACGTCGACGGCGACTACAACGCCCGCCCGACCTTCGACGCGCTGCGCGCAGCGCTCGCAGCGGCGCAGCGGCCGCTGCACTACCTCGCGATCCCGCCCAGCATGTTCGCCGTGGTCGCCGAGCACCTGAGCGCCTCGACCTGTGCGCAGGGCGCGCGCATCGTCGTGGAGAAGCCCTTCGGGCGCGACCTCACCTCCGCGCGCGCGCTGAATGCCACGCTGCACGCACACTTTCCCGAGTCGAGCATCTTTCGCATCGATCACTATCTCGGCAAGGAGGCGGTGCAGAACATCCTCTACTTCCGCTTCGCCAACTCCTTCCTCGAGCCGGTGCTGAACCGCAATTTCGTCTCGAGCGTTCAGATCACCATGGCCGAGACGCTCGGCGTCGCCGGCCGCGGCCGCTTCTACGAGGAGGCCGGAGCGATCCGCGACGTGATGCAGAACCACCTCATGCAGATCGTGGCGCTGCTCGCCATGGAGCCGCCGGTGAACACCGACGGCGAGTCGCTGCGCGACGAGAAGGTGAAGGTGCTCAGGGCGATCCGCCCGGCGAATCCCGCCGAGCTGGTGCGCGGCCAGTTCACCGGCTACCGCGGCGAGCCGGGAGTCGCCGCCGACTCGCGCGTCGAGACCTACGCTGCCCTCGAGCTGCACATCGACTCGTGGCGCTGGAGCGGCGTGCCGTTCTACATGCGCGCCGGCAAGCGCCTGCCGGTGACCGCCACCGAAGTGGTAGTGGAGCTGCGAGCGCCGCCGGCGCGGGTATTCGGCAACCTCGGGCCCGAGCAGCCGAATCACCTGCGCTTCCGCGTCGGCCCCGATGTGGCGATCGCGCTCGGGGCGCAAACCAAGCTGCCGGGCCCGGTGATGACCGGCCGCGACGTCGAGCTCTACGTCGCCCAGCAGCAGGGCGACGACCTGGACCCATACGCTGCGCTGATCAGCTCGGCGCTGATCGGCGATACCGCGCACTTCGCGCGCGAGGACGAGGTGGAGGCGGCGTGGGCGATCGTCGATCCGCTGCTGCGCAATGCGACGGCGCCGGTCGAGTACCCGCCGGCGAGCTGGGGGCCGCCGCAAGCCGAGCGGCTGCTGCAGGGGCCGTGCGGATGGCACAACCCGGGGGCAAAGCCGCAGGACTGGCAGCGGTCCTGCGGGCGGGGGGCCTGACGGGCGTGCTAGCGGCTGACGAGCTCACGCGCTCGCCAGAGTGGCTGCCGCTGGATGGCGCTCCCGGCGCTGCGGTGCGCCTCGTGAGACTCAATGAGGAAAATTACCGCGAGGCCAGCTTCCTCGACCAGCGCCTCCTCGAACGGGGCTATGCGCAGGGCGCCTGCGACCTGGCAGTTCTCGAGGCCGCCGTGGCGCGCCTCGCGGTCCGGGCGCACTACATCTTCCATACGGGACACGTGGGCTCGACTCTGGTCTCGCGGCTGATCGGCGCGTACCCGGGTTTCTTCTCGCTGCGCGAGCCGGCGTTGCTGCGCGCGCTCGCGATGCGCGGACCGGCCGAGGCGGCTCCACGGCTCGAGGCGGCCCTGGCGCTCCTGTCGCGCACCTGGCGGCCGGGCGAGCGCGCGGTCGTCAAGGCCACGAGCTTCGTGAGCGAGCTCTCGACATCGATCCTCGCTGCAGGCGAGCAGGCGGTCGCGATCCTCATGTTCGTCAGTCCGGCGGCGTATCTGGCGGGCATCCTTGCCGGTCCGAATTCTCGGGCCGAGATCCGGCAGCTCGACGCCGTGCGCCTGCAGCGGCTCGAGGGGCGCCTCGGACCGGAAGGCTTGCTTGCCGCTCCGCGCTCGGAAGGCGAGTCGGTCGCGATGAGCTGGCTGTGCGAGATGACCGCCCTGTGCCACGCGGCGGAGCGATTTGCAGCGCGGGTGCGGTGGGTCAACTTCGACGAGTTCCTCGCAGAGCCGCGCTCGGGGCTCGCGGACATCCTGGCCGCGCTGGGGGCGCGACCGGCGGCGAAGGAGATCGAGACACTCGTGTCGGGTCCGCTGATGCGCCGCTACTCGAAGGCGCCCGAGTACGCCTACGACGCCGCGTTGCGCCGGGAGGTTCTGCGCTCGGCCGAGCTCGAGCACGCGGGCGAAATCCGCCGGGGAATCGAGTGGTTGCAGAAGAGGGCGGGGCGACATCCACTTGCCCGGCGCGCCTTTGAAATGTCGGCGGCCGAGCGCCTATAGTGCTCACGGAAGGGTCAACCGGAGCAGCATCATGAAGGGAATCAGGCTCATACCGTTGCTCACTCTGCTCGCTGCCTCCGTGACGGCTTCCGCTGCGAGCGCGCCGCCCGAGTTCACCCACTCCGGCCCGGGCGACTGGATCAACTCCCCGCCGCTGACGCTGGCCGGACTCAAGGGCAAGGTGGTGGTCGTGGAGTTCTGGGCGTTTGAGTGCGACAACTGCGTCAAGTCCCGGGCGTGGATCGAGGCGCTCGAGCATGCCAAGGGTTCGGACGGGCTGGTGGTGGTCGGCGTACATACGCCGGAGCTGCCCGAGGAGAGATCCGCTGACGCCGTGCGCAAGGCGGTCGCCCGCCTCGGCATTCACCATCCTGTGATGCTCGACCAGGACTCGTCCTACTGGAACCTCCTGCACGTTCAATACTGGCCGACGTTCTGCCTCATCGGCCGCGACGGGCTGCTGTACGCGTGCGTGCCCGGCGAGATGGATGTCGGCGACCAGCGCGCCAGCAAGGTGGCGGGCGCCGTCGATACGCTCCTCAAAGCTCCCGCTCCTGCCTCATAGTGGGACCCGGACGGAACGACCCCTGCCCCTGCGGCAGCGGCAGGAAATACAAGCAGTGTTGCGGCGCGCTCGCGGCCGCGGAAGTCGCCGCACCCGTCGCGGCGGGCCAACCCATGGTGCCGCAGGACGACGGCGCGCTGGTCGCTCTGATCAATCAGGGACGGTTCGCGGAAGCCGAACAACGCTCCCGTGAGCGGATCGAGCGCGAGCCGGACTCCGGGACGCTGTGGAAGATTCTCGGCGTCGTGCTCGCACAGCAGGGGAAGGACGCGCTGCCGGCGCTGCGGCGGGCGGCACAGCTGTCGCCGGACGACGCCGAGTGCCACCGCAATCTTGCCGCGGTGCTTGCGGAGCGCGGGCAGCGGGAGGAGGCGCTCGCGAGCGTGCAGCGGCTGCTCGAGATCGAGCCGCGCAATGTCGCCGCGCTCATCGTCGCGGCCGATATCCTCTGCGCGCTCGGACGGCACCGCGAGTCGCTGCCGCTGTATCACCGGGCGCTCGAGACCGAGCCGCGCCGGGTCGAGGCGCGCAACAACCTGGGAAACGCCCTGCAGGAGCTCGGGGAGTACGAGCTGGCCGCCGCGCGCTACCGCCAGGCGCTCGAGATCGAGCCTAACGACCCGGATCTGCACAGCAATCTTGGCAACGCAATGCGGCGGCTCGGGCGGCTGGACGAAGCAATCGCGTGCGCCCAGCGGGCGATCGCGCTCGCGCCGGGTCTGAGCCTCGCCCACAACAACCTCGGACTGGCGCTGGCAGCCCTCGGACGACTGCGCGAAGCCGCCGCCAGTTTTCGCCAGGCGCTGAAGCTCGACGGCAGGTTCGTCGAGGCGCAGCATAACCTCGGCAACGTGTCGCGCGATCTGGGTGAGCCGCGCGAGGCCCTCGCTGCCTACCGCGAGGCGGTCGCTCTCGATCCGCAGCGCGCCGACTCTCACTGTTACCTCGGCGACCAGCTCTATGAGGCGGGCCAGCTGGCCGAAGCGGTGGCGAGCTTCCGGCGTGCGCTGACGTTGCGGCCCGAGTACCCCCTGGCGCTCCTCGGGCTCGCGGCCGCCCTGCGCCGGCAGGGCCGCCCGGCCGACGCGGAGGCGAGCGGCCGTGCCGCTCTCGCGCTCGAGCCGGAATCGGCGGCCGCGCTCACCCTTCTCGGCGGCCTGCATTCCGACCGCGGCGAGTTCGGCAAGGCGCAGGAGCTCTACGAGCGCGCGCTGGCGGGCAACGGCGAATTCGCGCCGGCGTTCTGCGGCATCGCCGCGCAGCGGCGGATGACGGGCGCCGACGCCGCCTGGCTGCGCGGCGCGACCGCGTTGCTGACGAGGCCTCTGCCGCTGCCACACGCCATCGACCTGCATTTTGCCGTCGGCAAGTACCACGACGACCTGGGGCACTACGACGAGGCGTTCAGTCACTATCGACAGGCAAACGAGCTCGGCAAGCGCAACGCCGCGGCCTACGAGGCGCCGAAGCTCGAACAGCACGTCGAAGCCGCCATGGCCACCTTCGACCGGGCGTCCGTGCGGCAGCCTCACGCCGGCGCGTCCGACTCCGAGCTGCCGGTGCTCGTGGTCGGCATGCCCCGCTCGGGAACCTCGCTCACCGAACAGATTCTCGCCTCGCACCCTGAGGTCTTTGGCGCCGGGGAAATCGAGTTCTGGGAGCAGGCGGCGCCGGCCTTTGCGGACACGGGAGCTGAAGGCCAGAGCGCGGCCCTGTCGGGTCTGGCGCGCGAGTACCTCGAGCGGCTGACCGCCCGTTCGGGCGCGGCGCGGCGCGTAGTGGATAAAATGCCGGCAAATTTCCTGCACGCGGGCCTGATCCATCGCGTCTTTCCACGGGCGCGGATCATCCACATGCAACGCCACCCGCTCGACACGTGTCTGTCGATCTACTTCCAGAACTTCAGCGCCATGCGCGCCTACACCAGTGATCTGGACGCCCTGGCACATTATTACCGCGAATATCTCCGCATCACCGATCACTGGCGCGCCGTGCTGCCCCCTGAATCGCTCCTCGAGGTGCCCTACGAGGCGCTGATCGGGGATCAGGAGCTCTGGACGAGGCGCATGCTGGACTTCGTCGGGCTGCCGTGGGACCCGAAGTGTCTGGAGTTCCACCGGACCGAGCGCGTGGTGATCACCGCGAGCCGCTGGCAGGTTCGCCAGAAAATCACCCGCGGATCGATCGGCCGCTGGCGCAACTACGAGCAGCACCTCGCGCCGTTGCGTCCCCTGGTGAGCCTCGCTGCCGCCGGCGGACGCGGCGGCGCGGATTAACAGCCCTCACTCCTGCGCCAGCCCGCCGAGGGCCTCTTTGAGCGGACCCAGCCAGGGCTCGAAGTGGCGCCATTGGTCCACGGCTTCCGTGTACAGCGGCTGCCGGACCTGCTCCGAGCTGACGGTCTGCACCGCGCGGCGCGTCTCGTGGAAGCGCAGGCACTGCTCCTCGAACGGCAGACCGCAATAGTCGAGGAGCTTCCGTACCTCGCCCTCGAGATCGGAAACGAGCCCCTCGTAGCGGACGCGGTGGATGCGCCCCGGGAGCGCCGCATCGAAATGCGACATGAGACTCACGTACTCACGGTAGCAGTGGCCGAGATCGTCGAGGCTGTTGGTGACGGAGAAGCCGATCGGAAAGTGCTGCTTGAAGTTGGCGAAGCAGCAGGCGAGCGCCGAGCGCCGCGCATCGATGATGCGTGCGTTGGGCAGCATCAGGTGGATCAGCCCGACGTGCAGAAAATTGCTCCCGAGCTTGTCGACGAAGTGCGGCCGGCCGAGCTGGCGCTGGGACCGGGTCTCGGCAAGATACCGCTCGCCGAGCCCGGCGAGCTGCGCGCGTGTCAGCTGCGCGACCGAATGCGGGTAGGCAGGGGGCTTGTCCGGGTCGTCGTTGCCCCGGGCGCCGAGCTCGGCGGCGAACGCCAGGACGTTGGTGAGCTCGCGCGTGCCCTCGACGAGCGAATGGCTGGCCAGGATCTGCTCGATGAGCGTCGAGCCGGCGCGTGGCAGTCCGACGATGAAGATCGGCTCACGCGACGGGCACCCCGAGCCGGCCCGCGCGGCGAGAAACTCGGCGGTGTAGAGCGTCCGGGTGCGCCCGGCGAACTGCGTCAGGCGATCGCGATCGTGCGCAGCGACCGCGCGCCGCAGCTCGTTGCCGCGCGCGTAGTGCGCGAACGAGGTGGCGAAGTCGCGGGCATCCTCGAGCGCCTTGCCGAGGGTGAATTCGAAGTACACACGATCCTCGTGGCGGAGGTCCTCCCGCGCCAGCTGCAGCCGCATCGCCGCCACGTCGTCCGCCGTGAGGCGCAGGGTCTTGAGGTTCCCCAGGGCGAACCATGCCTCGCCGAACCCGGGCTCGAGAGCGACGCACCTGCGGTAGGCGTCGATCGCCTCGCTCTGTGCGCCGGCCACGCGCAGCGCATGACCGTACTGCAGCCACACCTGCGCGTCGTCCGGGAACTCGCGCACCAGTGCCTCGAGAATTCGCCGGGCGCGCTCACTCTCACCCAAGAGGGTGTACGCCGCGGCCTGCAGCGTCCGGTACCAGGGATTGCCGGGCTCGTGGGCGAGGAGCCGCTCGAGCAGCGCCAGCATGGGCTCGCCCTTGAACTCCCGGCGCAGGAGCTGAACGAGATCGAGGCGCGCCTGGCTGTCACCGGGCGCGAGCTGCAGGCATTGCCCGAGCAGTCGTTCCGCTTCCGGGTAGTCTTCGCGCGCGGACGCCACCTCGGCGAGCAGGCGCAGCGCACCGACGTGATCGGGTGAGCGTGCGAGCACCCGCTTCAGCAGCGTCCCGGCCGCACCCAGCCTTCCCGTCGCGACGGCCATCGCGGCCTCCGTGAGGGCGGCATCCTCGCCCGCGAGGGCGCTGAAGCGCGCATAAGCGGCATCGCACTCGGCGTTCTCGCCGCACGCAGCGTGCACCAGCGAGAGCTCGCGCCAGCCTTCCCCGAGATCGGGGGCCAGCGCGACCGAGCGCTCGAGGGCGCGGCGGGCTTCCGTCCCGCGCCCCCGCGCACGCAGCGCGCGCCCGAGCTCGAGCTGGATAACGGGGGACTCGGGCTGCGCCCCGGCGAGCGCGGTGAACTCGGCCACGGCAGCCTCGGCATCGCCGCAGGCGCGCAGCGCGGTCCCGAGCAGCAGCGCCGCTCCCGCATGGCCGGGGTGCGCACGGACGATGCGCGCGGCCTCGCGCGCAGCGGCAGCCGGGTCGCTCTCCAACAGCGAGGCGACTCGAATCACCGCGAAATCGATCTCGGCTGCCGCGGTCAATGTGCTCTCCAGGCCTTACTCCGCCGCGCTAGAATCGTTGCGCAAAGACAAACACGATAGGGGACGCTCTTGAGCGACGTCAACGCCGCGGCCGGCACCCCGGCCCCGGACAATGCCACCGTGCTGGGTATGATCCAGGCTTCCAAGGCGGCGGCCGCCTCGGGCCGAACCGCGGAGTCCGACCAGCTGCTCGCGCGGGTGGCGCAGCTCGCGCCCGCGCATCCCGCGGTGCTGAACGAGCTCGGCCTGCGGATGATGCAGCGGGGCGACGCCACGAGCGCCCGCGAGCTCTTCCAGCGGGCGACCCAGGCCGATCCCGGTCATCCGATCCTCTGGTCGAACCTCGCCTCGAGCCTGCACGCGCTCAACCGGCCGCGCGAGGAGCTCGACGCCATCGAGCGCGCCCTCGCGCTTGAGCCCCGGCACCTGGGGGCGCTGCTGCAGAAGGGCGCGCTCCAGGAGCACAGCGGCGATCCGCGCAACGCTGCCCGGACCTATCGCAACGCGCTCGCCACCGTGCCGGGCGGTGTGTCTCTCCCTGAAGCGGTCACGGCGCTGATCGAGCACGCACGCACGGTGATCGCGCGCGACGACGCTGCACTCGCAGGCGCGATCGAGGAGCGCCTGGCGGCGATACGAAAGCAGCACGGGGGCGGCCACTACCGGCGCGTCGACCGCTGCCTCGAGCTCCTCACCGGCCGCCGCCGCCGTTTCACTCCCGAGCCGACTTTCATGTACTTCCCCGAGATGCCGGCGGTCGAGTTCTTCGACCGGGCCGACTTCCCGTGGCTCGATGCGATCGAAGCGGCGAGCGAGGACATCCGCGCGGAGCTCATGTCGGTGCTGGTCTCGGATCGCGAGGGCCTCGAGCCCTACATCGCCTACCCCGAGGGGGTGCCGCTCAATCAGTGGAAGGAGCTCAACAAGTCGCGACGCTGGAGCGCGTACTTCCTGTGGAACCAGGCGGTGCCCCAGCCGGCGCATCTGGCGCGTTGCCCGCGAACCGTCGAGGCGCTCAAGGGCGCACCGCATTGCGACGTGCGCTCGCGCGCACCCACTGCGTACTTCTCGATTCTCGATGCGCATACCCGCATCCCGCCGCACACGGGCGTTACCAACACCCGGGCGATCGTGCATCTGCCGCTCATCGTGCCTCAGGGCTGCGGTTTTCGCGTCGGCAGCGAGACACGCGAGTGGGTGCCCGGCAAGGCGTGGATATTCGACGACACGATCGAGCACGAGGCCTGGAACGAGTCCGACACTCCGCGGGCCATACTGATCTTCGACGTCTGGAATCCGTTTCTCTCGCCGGCGGAGCGCGATCTCATCCGCGCCTCCACCGAGGTCGTCGCGACCTACTACGGGGCGGCCGGGCAGTGGCCGGCATGAGGGCGGCGCGGATGATTCTCGCGACGTTTGCCACGCTGACCGGCGCGGCCGCCGCCGCGGATTCCCCGGCCGCTCAGCCCCCGGCCGCCCTGAAGGAATGCGCAGCGATCGCCGCCGACGCCACGCGGCTCGCCTGTTACGACCGCCTGTCGGGCCGCAGCCCGGCTCTCCCCGGATCCGGGGGCGCACCGGTACCGGCGGCGCCGGCTGCGCCCGGGCCGCTGCCGGCGGCGGCGTCACCCCCCGCAACCGCGCCAGTCACCGCAGCCACGGCAGCCGCGCCGCCCCCGCAGTCTTTCGGCCTCTACGCCGCCGAGCACCCGCCGCCCCCGCCCGTCGCGGATTCCGTGCAGTCACGGGTCGTGGCGCTCGGCCCGGACGCAGGGGGCCGCATGACGGTCACGCTCGAGGGCGGGCAGCTGTGGGAGCTCAATGAGGCGGACCCGCTGCTCGCGGTGGGCGATACGGTATCCATCGCCCGCGGCGCCTTCGGCTCGTTCGTGCTGCAGACCCCGACCCATCGCTCCCACAGAGCACGTCGCCTGCGCTGAAGCAGTGTCCCAAAAAAACGGCGGGCCCGGGGCCCGCCGTTTGAGGTCACTGAAGCCTTGCCTCAGAAGTTCGCCTGGATCGTGGCGAAGATATACCGTCCCATCGCGTCGTAGACACCGGGGAAGGTGTTGCCGTTGCAGTTCGCGCCGGCCGGGCTGCTCGTCGAGCAGTCCGCTCCCGCCACGATCGGTGGCACCTTGTCGGCAATGTTGTTCATACCGAGCTGCAGCTTCACGTTCTTGCCGAGGTTGAACGTCCCGGAGAGGTCGACGTAGTTGTACGCCGGGATGTGCGAGTGTCCCTCGGCAAAGCTCGTTCCGTGGAGGAAGCGGTTGCTGCTCGTCTGCTCGGAGTCGTTCGAGCCGATGTGGCGCCAGCGCACGTTGAGGTCGAACCCATCCCACGGCGTCGACCACGTGGCGTTGAGCACGTGGCGCCACTTCGGGTTGGACGCACCGCAGGTCGCGCCGTAGAAGCCGACGCAGTCGTACGAGCCGAAGCCCGGCACCGGGGTAGTGATCAGGTCCTGGGTGTAGGTGCCTTCGAGCGAGACCAGGAGCGATCCGGCTGCCGGCAGCGCGGTGCGATAGCTCCCCTTGACATCGACGCCCTTGGTCGAGAGCTGGCCCTCGTTCACCGTAAGGTCGCTGATGAACCCGGTCGGGTCCAGCCACAGGCTCCCGAAGACATCGCGATGAATCAGGCTGCAGAACTGCGGACTCAAGGTCTGGATGCAGTCGAGAATGATGACGTTGCCAGTCAGGAAGGCGATGACGTCCTTGATCTTGATGCTGTAATAATCGACCGACAGCGTGAGACCGGGTGTGACCCGCGGCTGGAGCACGAAGCCGAACGAGTAGGTATCCGCGGTCTCCTGGTGCAGATTCGGGTTACCGCCGAGCAGACCGTTGTACTGCGGCGACGGATTCTTCGGCACGTTGCCGTATTGCGCCGCCGTTACCCCGGTCGCTGCGCACTGTGCCGGGGTCGCAGTGGGAGTGGTCCCCGCGCAGGGATCGATCGACCCGTCCAGTCCCACCGCCTGCGGTGTGAACAGCTCGCCGATGTTCGGCGCCCGTACCGCGCGCTGGTAGCTGCCGCGCAGGCGCAGGTCGCGAACCGGCGCCCACTCGAGCCCGACCTTGTAGGTGTTGGTGTTGAACCCCTCGCTGTAACTCGAGTAGCGATAGCCGGCTTCGAACGCGAGGTCCTCCGCTCCGGGCGCGTTGGTCACGAGCGGCAGGCGGGCCTCCGTGAAGCCCTCCCAGACATGGAAGCCGCCGGAGATGGGCGTGACCGGTCCGCCGACGCCACCGCCGTTGCCGGCCTGCTCGGCAGCGTCCGGCAGGAACCTCAGGGCATCCTGCCGCCACTCGGCGCCCACGTTGATCTGCAGGCC
>Ga0307469_10000343_pt1 | contig 17363 bp, 20 predicted proteins | sample atmos_gasesAM2C__FD_203084 | JGI IMG/M metagenome (GOLD analysis project Ga0307469, IMG submission 203084) | Hardwood forest soil microbial communities from Morgan-Monroe State Forest, Indiana, United States - atmos_gasesAM2C_515 | ecosystem: Environmental > Terrestrial > Soil > Temperate...
AAAGTCCGAGTGCAGCCCTGGTACCATTAGCGCGAACGCCGGAAGTCAGGACCTGCGCGTTCATCGCGGTCCAGCCGCCGTCGCCGCCTGGCTGCGTGTATTCCAACGTAAACATCGGCAGGCCGCCAATGTTGTCTTGCGCTTCGGTCGTGGACTCGAGAACGTCGGTGAGAAGCTTGCTGCCCGAAACGACGGAACCGTTTGCGATCGAAACGTTGACCTGCGAGGTGAACGCGCCGTAGTCATTGCTCGTCACTGTCATGACAGTGCCGTTCGCGTTCGAGAATGTCGCCGAGCTCTGCGTGGCGGGATTGACCTTCATCGCGATGACGGTCTGCGCACCGCCAGGAATGTTCGGGTCGTTCCCAGGCTCGAAGGCCATCGCACAGGCTTCTTTGAGATCGCCCGAGCGGAACGTATTTCGTACCTGTTGTGGCGTGGTAAGAACAGTGAAGTCCAAGGCTTGCGTCATCGTGTTCGCGGGACGCCCGCCTTCTGCAGTTCCGAGAATCGCGACAATACCTGACGCTCCGAGACCGACTTGCTCGAGACCGGATGCATCAACTTGAGAATATGAACCCGGCCGCGAGATGAGCTTGCCGTTGAAGAAAATAGTTGAAACCGCAGGCATTACTTAACCCTCTTTCAAACGGTGCTCATTTAGACCGGCCGCTGGTTGAACTCATCCCACAGGGCATTCCATTCAGGGATTGTACGCGGTCCTAGCCTACGCGATATTGCCCAACTTCGGAAGCCCGCCGAGTATGAGGCCGACAACATGGGATGCAAGTTTGGATGCTTCAGGAGTAGGTAGACATCAGCGCTGACAACAGCCAACTCTTGATTCTGGACAGGCTCGGCCGCGACCGGAACTGCTGGCGCCGACGCTGCCGGGACTGCGGGTGCTGGCCGAGGCTCGGCGTCGACCTCGATCGATCCGGGCTCCTTCAGTGTGGCTTTCTTCTCTGGCTTGTCGTTCTTCATGTTTTATTGCCCACTTGGAGGATCGTCGAAGTCATGGTCACCATCCTCGAAGTCCGGTTGCGGCACGCCGACGTCGCCTGGGTGAACAAATATCGGTTCAACAGAAGCATTGACTGATCGCGCCTCGGGTGAGCTGTCATCGGTGAAGATACCACCAACGCTGCGGATAATCCCAGTGGCATTCTCTTCGTAGATTGGGTTTTCCACGAGGCCTTGGAAGTTGAGGCGGCGGACGAAGAGATACTCCGGCAGATATCGCGCATCCGGGGCCAAATCGCTCCCCGAGAAGTAGGTGTCTAACAGCCCGTTTGCCTTGAAGAATTGCCGAGACCGGGTGAGCGCCCATTTCGCGATTTGATAGTAGTAGAGCGTGAGGTCCGGTTGCTGCGTCAGGATGAGAATGCTGTATTCGAACTGATAGATGCTGGTCCGGATGACGCCCTGTTCGAGGGTAGGGTCCATCAATATCTCGAGGTCTTCATCCGTAATGATGCCGCCCTCATCATTGAGGAACTTCGTCGATTCCTTCTCCTCATTGAGAATGATCGCAAACAGCGGAAACGTCGCTTCATCGACGCGAGGATAGTTGTGCACGAGCATCGGTGGATGCGTTGAAAAGAAGGTCCAGATGCTGGCGATTTCAGCGTCGGATATACCGATATTGTGGAAGAGCCGGGTCAGCTTCCGTTGAGATGCGGCCATCTCCGCCAGCGCGTTTTGGAGCGCCGTGAATATGAGCCTCTCGATCATGGTCCCGTGAAACCCGCCAGTAACTCATTCACAATCTTGTTCGCAATGTCAGGCAGACGTTCCATGACGTCATCGACGAAGTGTCGCGCCTCGAGACCTGGATACTGCCATTTCGATTGATCGGAATCGATTGAAATGGTTCGAAAAGTCAGGTATTTCGGGTTGCTCTTGTGCGTACCCGGATACTTGTTCATGCCGGCATACAAGTCGGTCGAGTGTATGCCGGGGCGAAGAACAGGGGCGATACCCGGAGGTAGTTCCTGTCCAGGCTTTAGTTGTCGTGCCGCGCGCCACACCCTGCGGCCGAGTTTCTTCGCGCCTTCTTTGCCGAGCGCCTCTTTGTACGCCGAGCCGACCGGCGCGCCGACTCCAGTTACACCGAGGCTATCCGGCCCGCGATGTCGAAAGGGTATGACCCTCGCGCTCTGTCCATTGAGCAGCGTGAGCCGCATGTCGAATGGGGTTGCCCCCTGCTCAATCATGTTGGGGAAAGCCCCGAGGAGCGAAACAGTCGCAATCGGCCCCGATGACTGCACGGCCTGAATCGCGTTTTGATAAGCGCGGCGAGATGTTTGAAGACGCTCACCGGAGATCTGCATCCATTGATCTCGTGCGTTCGCCGCAACTCCGGAGGCAAGCGCCGAAAGCAGGCCTTCAGATGACAGCGCCAGCTTGAGCGCGTTCCACTGATCAAGCTGCAAATCTATTTTGATGTCGATCATGGCGCGCCTCCTGGGACTGGGAGGAACTCTAGTCGAACATGCCCTTGGATTGGAAGCGGAGTTGGAAGTCCTTCGCCGACGCTTGCCGGAGCTTTTCGCCGGATTCCGGTTTCGCGCGCCGCGTGCGGGTGATCCATGACGACCCAGGTGGGGTGCATCTGGTAGTGCACGGACAGGTTCAAGTTCATGCTCGGAACCTGCGTCGGGATCCAGGTCAGGATTCCATTGATGTTCTGAAAGTGCTGTCCCTCGCGGTAGATGGTGGTGTCACTGCGGACGATGTTGACTGCAGTCGCACGATACCGAAGGGGAATCGTCGGAGCGGGCGCCACATAGTGAACGGTCTGGTAATACACGACTTCGGTGTCGAGATTGACCAACCGGTCGTAGTACCCGATTTTGTTCTCGGGCCGCACGGTGACCATCATGGCCCCCCAGTACCATCGCCCAAGAACGTCGTACAAATCGAATTCCTGCGTGGCTTTCGCCATCACGCCTTTGATGACGACCGCGCCGTCCACCGCGAGTATGGCTTTCTGAAGTGACGTCAGCGTACCTACAGCAGCCGGCGGGACATAGTTCTCCGGACCGAAGTAAAAGACGCTGAGGCCGTGGCACAAGGGGCAGTTCGGATCCGGTTGCCGTGTCTGTGGATTGTTGCCGACGCAGGGACAGTCCGCGGCGCGCGTCCAGGCAAATCGGACACCCTCGGTCTCGATCGAACCGATGAGCTTATTGAGCTCCATGTCGGGATACCGACGCGGATGCTCATTTTTGGGCATCCCGATCGTCCCGAATTTTGGCCCGGTGATGCTCGGCATTTATCCCACCGTAAATCGAATGCCCTTGTAGAAGCGCCGGAGCTCCTTGAATTGCTCTTCGATATCCTCTCGGTAGCGTCGGATTCGGCCGCCGAACGCGCCTGTGTTCCCGTCTTTCGTGGTCTTGACGTTGGTCATGAGCGCATCGAGGGAAATACTGTTGCCGGCGAGCCCGGGTCCGAAGATGATGTCGCCGAGAATAGCGAGCGGTCCGAACGATGCGAGCTTACCGACGAGGTCCTTCAGTTCCGGAGGAATATGCCCAGTCGCGAATCCGGCCGTATAGTCCACCTGGAAGACGTCCGGGACGAATCGGTGCAACCCCTGTGTGAGGGGCAGCCACAAGGTCGAGAGCCCCAGTGCCAACGCTACCGACGATCCACTGCCGGGAATGATCATGAGCTGCCCCGAATACGGGGTCAGGAACAACCAAGTCGGGTCATAGGTTATGACCGTGTTGTTCGTCGGCAGAACCAAGCGCACAGCCTGCACCGAGATGACCGGAACGTTGAGGAGCTGTAGGTAAATGTACTTGTTGTATTCCTGAACGACGAAATCGTGGAGTTCGCTCAGAATGACCTGAGGACGGAGTGGGATATCGATTCTACGCTCGACGTAGCTCACCGCCGCTTTGATGTAATACTCGAAGAACGAATCTGGCATGGGGTTGCCGGATTCATCAGTCAAATCAAAGCCGAACAAGTAGTTGTTCTTGAGCTCGGCCACTGTGAGAACGTTCAGTGCTGGGTCACCGGCCGCCTGGATCACCTCAGATGGCACGGAAATTGCGCCGGTGGCTGTGTTCAGATACTGGACACGGTAGAAGGTCGTTGCCGGCGTGGATAGCGGATCCACGTATTCGTAGACGAATTGCTGAGCGTTGATCGGCAAACGCGTCCCAGGCCCGGTTGCCTCGGTAAAAGCGATTCCATCCGGTGACCGGAACACCATGATCCGATCGAAATAAGCCGCGACATGGGTCGGATTCGGGACCGAGATACGTACCGGATCCGGAAGGTGATCGGCACTTATGATGGTTGGATCAGGCATTCTTCACCCGCAGGATATCACCCGTTTCGTTGTCGAACGAGTCGATTTCCCTCATAGAGTATTTTGCCATGACCCACTTTGCCAACTCCTGATGATTCTTGAGTTGATAGCTCAATTCGGCCTGGAGCCGGCCGATTTCGGCTCGAAGCCGTGCTGTACGTTCAGCCGCAAGTAAGAGTTCGAGGCGGTCTTCCTTCGCGATCTTTGCTGGGAGTTCGTCCATCCTACAGGTTTCCCATCGATGTGAACACAAAGGTTCCCGGGCTACCTGACGTCGTGCAGAACCAACCCTTCGGCTGGCCAACGGCGGGTACAGAGTTCCAATACACATCGCCCAAAGCCCAGGTTCCATCCGTCGGGATTGCTGCCCCTCTTGATTCAGCTCTGGCCCAAGTTACGCGGCCAGTACCAGGCGTCCATGCTCCTCCGGTCGAAGTTGACCCTTGCAGTGTGAAGTTGTTGTTGTCGACTTTAGTGATGAGCCAGTAGCCGAGCACCAAAGACCCGCCGACAATGTTGTGAGTCCGCACCCTATGGCCAGTGGCCAGCCCGTGATTGGCAATAGTAATGTTGATCAGCGACGTATCAGTCGTTGTTCCCGATTGAGGTAGACCGGCGCTCACTCCGACTGGGCCAACTGCGTACTCGTGCATCACGCAGTTGTTCGATCCGTTACCCCATGCTGCCCAAAACTGGACACTGTCAGAGCCACCGGCGGCGCCACGACTAGCCTGAGGATCATTGCGGCCCATCCACACGTTGTGGGGCAGGAGCATGTGACCACGACCCTCGATGACATTCAGTTGATGGCTCGTCGCCCACATCGTGAACACACCATCAGGATCGAGGCCCCAGACCCACCAGTTGGCGAGAAAATCACCCAGCATGAGCCGAGTGAATTGATTTGGCCCCAATGCTGAACCAGGAGCCATAACTGTGATTGCGGTTGGTTCACCAGGGTTCGGCGAGCCGAGCATGCCCGCCGTCAGATTCGCGTCGCCCGCCGAACCTGAGATGTTTGGATAGCAGGCCCCTCCGCTTTGCTGACTATTGCCGAGCAGATAGAAGCCGGTGTCGCCCGGCGAGTGAATGATGTTCTGCCCTCCGAATACAGTGGACGGGGCCAGGATATTGCACAACCACGACCCCTCGATGTAGCAGTTGACGAAGCTCGAGGTATTGCTGCCACCAACTGCTCGAATGGCACCTAGACTGCCAGGTGACGGGGCGCCTGTCGGGACGATCTCGTTCTCTATGTATGTATTCCCTAGGAAACTCGTGTCTTCAATTCCCCAGTGGAGACAGTGAACGAAGTGATTGAGAATGGATACCCCGCCAGACGAGTCGCCACCGTGGGTATAGAGTCCACTGCCTGCTACTTCATATACCGTCGTGTCTTCGACGTGCCAAAAATTGCAGTTGCTGCCCGGGTTGATCTTGTATTGCCCTGTGGATGTGGTTTCAGCGGCACCGGAGGCATTCGCGAAAGTCACTGAGTTACTCGTCATCCCAAGGAGAAGAAACGAGCCGTTGTTGCCGCTGTTGGCGAACCCGGAAGTAGTGATGAGCATCCCCTGCAGCCCAAACAGGTTGCTCGAGAACGAAGCGGACGGATCGGTCAGAGTCCAGTTACCGCCGCCGGCACTCGCCATAGTCATCGTTCGACCGGGCGACAACACGTAGGGTGGATACCCAGGCATGGGGAGATCATTACCTGCGCCCCAGACCGAACTTTCAGCGTACGGAGACCCAGTGCCGTGGTCTCCAAAGAATCGAATACCGTCACCGTTGAATCCGAGGCCGCTTCCGCCAATTCTGCAGTGTCGCAATTGAATCGACTCGGTTGAACAAATACCGTGTGCGATGGAACCACCCGTTTGTCCTGGACCGAGAAGCTGCACATGCTCCATCCAAAACGTCACAAGCGAGTTGAATCCACTACCTGCCATCGCAGACACTGTGACGCTGCCGTATATGCCTCCGGGATACGAACTGCCTCCCCAAACGATGATTCCAACGTTATCGCTCGACGGGGTAGCGCTAGACCAATTCAATGTCGTTTGGGGAACTACCGTTGAACCACCGGCAGTGACTAACGACGTGTGCGACCCCTTGATGATGAGCTGGCGAATGACATCGAGCCGATGTCGCATCGGATACGTTCGTGGACCGAGGTCAATTATCACTACTCCGCTGCCTGGTTGCGCAGTCTGCATACGCATGAAAGCAGCAGAGTAATCATCACCATCACCGGCGCGCCAAAACTCTTCGATCGGAATCGCGCCCATGAGAATCTGGTCATTTAATGGGCCTGGCGGTTGATTGGTAGACACACCGCAAACCCACCTTAAGCAATCTGCCGCCAACGAGTCTGTGTGTAGAGCAAGAGCATGTTATCGAAGTGGTTCAGCGTCACCGATCCAATATTGGCCTTGAGGATGATTTGATTGTTCGTAGCCCCAACTCCACTCGCGCCCACCACCACGATCGCTGAGCTCCCGTCGAAGGGAAAATTGAGGATATACAATACTCGCCCTTCGACTCCATTTGCGATGCTATTTAAGTGTATGGGGCCGCTATTAGCCTGGATTATCAATGCACCAACGCCAGAGGTAAACCCGGTTGGGTTGTAGTCAGTTAGATCAGCCGACTCGCTAGGCGTCAAAAGTGTGGTGATAACCGGCGGGAGATTCGCTACAGGGACGAATGAGTTCGCGTCGAGGCCTGCATAGCCGCTCGCCGCCCCTTTGTTCGCCGTCTGCTCTGCCCCGGTGATTCGAGAATCGTTGCCCTGCGCCACGGTGTTTGCCGCCGTGCCGTAGGTAATCGCATGGATATGGTCGGCCCTGGTTAGGGACGTGCTCGTGCCTTGCGCCGCGGTGGACGAACCGAGTGCCGATGGCGTGGCCGTTGCAGCGAGGATCTGCGCATCGGAGCGTATAAGTGAGCTTGCCGAGCCTGCCGCAGCGGTTCCAGCGTCGCTCTGAACTGTGACCGAAGGCGCCGCGGTCGTAACTTGGTGCTTGTGGTCGCCTCGAGGAATTGTAGTCGCGGTACCCGCAGCCGCAGCAGCAGCGTCAGCAGCGGCGAGGCTTGTCGCAGTCGATACTGCGTGCTGATGGTCCGACAAAGCGAGTGTAGACGCGGCTCCGTTGCTGGCGGTGTCTGCGGCGTGGATAGTCCCTGCAGCACCGCCACCGAGTCGACTATCGTTACCTTGCGTTGCGGTTCCCGCTGTCGTGCCGTACGAGACTACTAGTGTTCTATCGGCGCTGAGGTCACCTCCACCAGTGAGCCCGGTTCCAGACACGACTTGGCGCGTATTAGGGACTGCATTGACGACACGAGAGTCATTGCCCTGAGTGACCGTATTCGTCGCGGTGCCGTAGGTTGGCGTTATGTTCGGTGTTGCGCCGCCAGACGAGACGATGCCGTTCGACCCTGTGACTGCGGTGACTCCACCACCGCCACCACCACCACCGCCCTCATTTCCTTGGTTCCAGGTCATCGTCAAACTCCGTTATTCCAGCGTCGGCACGACAACGCTTAGAAGATGCCGAGGTGATGAAGGATATAGATCAGACCAAAGATCGCTACGACTCCAGAGGGCACCGCATACCAAAGCCAGGAAATCCCCTTTGCTTTTGTCTTGAGTTGGATGACTTCGGCCACCGCTTCTACCTCGGCATTGTGTAGCTTGGTAATCGCGGCCTCGATTTCCGGAGCCACGTCTTGTGCAACAGCTGCCTCAATTTTAATGATCCAGCGATGCCCAAATAGCGTGTGCTCCACGAGATGAACGTCTCTTCCTAGTTTCGAGGCTAGATCTCTTGCCCAGGCCAACGCGGCGTCGAGTTCTCCTTCGAAGGGAAACGTGAGATCACGCTTGCCATTATCATTGTATGTGTTCGCCGTGTATCTCATCTCTACCCTCGGCGTGCGTAACCGATGAGAACTACGTCAGTGCTTCCACCAACACCGCGAAGCCAGATCGCAGTGGTCTCGGCCGGGCCTTCATAGAACCCGGTCGTCGCAGGTAGGTCAATGAAACCGTCGGTATCGTTCGCGTTGAAATCTACCAATGTGAAATAGACGCGAAGGACGTTCGACCCTTCGTTCGAGATCTGCACCCACTTGGTTACAAATGGGCCGCGGGCGCCGAACCCAGTGACGTCCCGCATTCTGATGTCGACTTCCTGTCCGGTCGTCGTGATGGCATTGCTATTCGCAGCAGTGAATCGCCGGATTACCGGTGCACCGCCTCTAGTTTCAATAGGCATAGGTAGCCTCCCACAGCGCGGTGCACGCCATTAAATTAGGTCGCCTCGGTTGCGAGTCGGCCGATGACCAACACGCAGATGACGTCACTCGAAGATCCACCAGAGATGTTGAACGCGGTCGGCGTGATATTCGCAAGAGGAATATTCAAAAACGCCTGTCCGGTGAGGTCGTAGGCGATAACCATGTAGTTCGCGTCCGCCATAGCGCGAAGCGTGCCGGCCTGTGCCTGTGACGACGGAAGCTGCGACAGGGACACGGTCATCGGCGAACTGCCCGACTGAGTGAGACGCGCGTACTGAATCGAAACGCCCGGGGCGCCGGCCGCCGCGAGGAAGTCCATATTCTGCTGCTTGAGGATAGGGACAAAATCACTGATTCGCTTTCCAGCAATATTCGGGAATGCCATGGCTTACTTATTCCTTTTCGCGAGCGACTTTGGCCGCGTTCTTTGAGTCCTGTTTCATCGCCGGCTTTGCCACCGGCTTCTGCTTCTGCGGCTCAGCGAGCCATGCCGAATTCTGCATCAGAACTGCGGCGTGGTTTTCACTCACGCCCAGGCACAGCCCGTCTGACGCAATTTGATACTCGGTCCCTTCCACCATAACTTTGAGGCCCCAGAGTACCGTACAGCTACATCGAAGATCCATGAGTACCTCGAAGAATGGGTGGGCCTGCCGAAGCAGACCCACCCACTCAGGAATTCCGTATTACGGAGCGCCGACAAAGTCAGGAGCTCGGCCGACATTCCGGAACACAACATTGTGTTTCGGGGTGTACAGCACTGGAACTCCGTACAGGAGCTGCATCCAACGCAGCGAAGGATCCACCGTTGCGAGGGGGATCTTGATCATCGGTGCAAGCTGGATAAAGCTCATGTTTTCCAGGTTTTGCTGGAACATGAACGCCGATGTCGTAAACGGCATCCGCGCGTTCTCATCCGCAATCGCCTGTGCACCAGCTCCGCCTGCGTTCGCAACTTTGAGGATCAAAGCTGCGTTCGTCTGCGCGCCGTTCACCGACGTACGGTAAATCTTGTAGAACGCCGGGGTCGGACCCGGGCCGGGAAGCACGGTGAAGGTCACGTGCTGACCTGCAGCGACGGCCTGTGCAGAGCCGTTGACCGCAACCGGGATGCTCGCGCCGAAGCGATTCACCGCGACAACCCAGTAGAAGTACGAGCCAGCGTCGCTGGCCGCGAACTGCGAGGACGTGCTGGAAGCAACCGCGATCGCAACCGAGATCGTCGGTGATGCCGGTCGCATCGACGGATCGCCAATCGCGCCGCCATTCGCGCCCGCCTGGATCGAGGAAACCACGCCGCCGTTCGTGATGAACACGTTCGGCTCGAATCGGATGTCACCAGCTGGGCTGGTGAAACCCTTGATGTCGAGACCGACGAGGCCCTGGTCCGTCTTGCCGAGGAGGTCATACCGCGCCTTCGGGAAGAAGGTCTTCACGAGGTCGGCCTTGACCTTCGGGTTGAGGTGCAGGTGCGTCGGCAAACCGAAGTTCGGAGCATCCATGATCGTCAGAGCGGCATCAATGAGCCGGTCTTCCGTGAGCGGCTGCCCGCGGAGATCGATGATGTTCGCGCTGGTCGTCACCGCGGAAGCGCCGGTGCCGTCTTCGATCAGCTTCTCGTACCCATCCCACTGCACCGCGTCCATATCGGAGCGGCCGAAGAACAGGTTCTGCTCGACCTGCTGGAGCAGGTACATCGTGCCCGCGATCGTCTCTTGCGCAATGACGTTTCCATGCGCCGGCTTCACGAGCGTCATGACGTGCGATACACGCCGCGTCACGCCCATGAACTTGACGATTGCGAATTGACGCTGGTACGACGCGTCCGTCTCGTTGGGAAGCGCACCTTCCTCGAGGAACGCGCCCGTATCGAGCGAACCGTACGACTGAATCTGGTTGAACTCTTCAACCGTGTTGTAGCCCGGTCGCTTCGGGATCGCTCGCCAAAGTCGAATGTGCTCCGCGCGGAACGTGGTGTTCTTCAACGTTCGCTCGAGAGACTCGACCCTGAGGGCAAAACCGTCGCCAGCGACAACCGATCCCGGAGGATTGATTGCGTTGCCGGCCACGAGGGCCTTCCGAAGATCATTCAATTCCGTGGGTGATGCTTGGCCGTAGAAACCTTCCACGCCCTCGTAATCACGCCAACTAACCATGGTATTCATTTAGTGTTTCTCCTAAACCCTGGTCTCGGCGTGAGACTACGGGCGGCCTCCGCGCCGAAACTGAATGACTTCACTCAGCATCGCGGGAGAGATTTGGTTCGTCATTTCGTACTTAGTCGCGGCTTCATCGTACCGTTCGCCCGCGAGCGCTGACATTCCCTCGCTGCCGGTCGAGAGGCTTTTCTCGAGAAGCATCGTGAGAGTGTCGAGAACATCGTTCTTCGAGAGCTGAGCGCGATTGCCCACTGGCGCGCCGCCCAAGCCCTTTTCGATAGCCTCAGCGCGAGCCGCGGCCTGCCCCATGTTCTGCGCGCCGCGCGGACCACGGACTGGCTGCTGCCGAATGCCACCGAGATGATCGGCCATGCTCTTTAGAATCTGCTCTTGACGCTGCGTCTGTCGCACAACCGCCAAAAGGGCCTTCGCCAGAGCAACCGTCCGCTGGTCAGAATTCAGCTCGACCTTGTCGAGAGACTTCGCCAGCGTCGAAAGGCTATCCGTCATCGACTTGTGAAACTCACCGAGGTAGTCGGAAACATCGATCGACTTCGCGAGGTCTTCATTCCCCTCGGTCGCCATCGACTTCTCGATCTGCTCCTCAGTCGAGTCGGGCTGCTTGCCCTTCAGAAGACGGCGCAGTTCCTTGATTTCATCATCGTCTGCGCTGCCGTCGCCGGCCTTCTTCAAAAGCTCCTGCTTGCGTCCGGCGAGGCTGCCCTTCACGAGCTCCTCGAGCGCTTCACAGGACTTCGAAAGCTCGTCCTCGGAGATAGTCGAAACGGACTTATCCATCTCGTCCTTATCGTCCTTGGCCTTCTTCGCCTTCTTGGCCTTCTCTTCCTCTTCCTTGGCCTCCATCTTTTCCTTCATCTCGGGAGGCATCGCCTTCTTCGCCTCTTCCTTCTCTTCTGCCTTATACATTGGACAACTCCTTAAATGAGCCCGCGTCGCTGGAGCGAGGCGGTGATTTCCACGACGCGCTCTGCTGTCGTTTTACTGATGTCCGGATACCGCTCCCGTACCCAGGAGGCAGCTTCGGATTTGTTGAATCGTTTGGGTTGGTGAACTTCATCACCTTCAAGGCTCTGTCGTGCAAGAACACGGCCGCCACTCGTCGGAGCGGCGTTCGAAGACACAGGGCCCATGGTCAATGCCTTTTCCTTCTCTTCATTCGGAGAAGTATCGAGGTCCATGTCTTCCGGCTTCTCGGCGTCCATCAGCGCTTTCTCAAAAGCCAAATAGGCTTCGCTGACTTCGTCTTCAGCGAGAAACGCCTTCGCAAGTGGGATCAACGTTGTTTCCTGATTTACCGGCATTCCGGTTATTGCAACATTGCGAACATTGGCGCGAGAGATGACTTTGTTGTCGGGGCCGCTTCGTTGAAGAATCGAACCCTCGATCGAAAATCCAAGCCGGCGCTTGCTGCCCGCCTTGGTCATGGCCTGACCAAGTTCCCAAATACGGTCTGCAGGAGCATACCCCTGAAGCAGCACGCCTTCGGCCCAATGGCCATGGTTCGGAGCTATAGATCCATCAGGTAGCTTCTCGCCCTTTTTGATAAACTTCACAGAACGATCAGGGAAGCCAAGAATGCTATCCGTTGATTTACTGTGATTATCGTTGAAATATCCCATGTCCTCGAATTCTTTGAAGTTTAGCCCGCGCTGAATTATAGTCTCGCCTTCGCGGTCCTTGCATTCAGTAGAGACAAGTCCACCGATTCTGCGTTGCTGGCCCTCGGGCGCATCAGCTTTGTAGAAGAACGACACTGGAACATTCAGTTTGAAATCGGCGTCGCTCATTTGACACCTCGCGAACGCATCCAGGCAGCAATACGTTCTAGTTCGGCCGGCTCCGCGTCATTTTTCGTTCGATTGCACCGTTGGCAGATAATCGCGAGATTGTCCTTCAAGTAACCGCGTTTGTTATCAATGCGATCCACATTCCAGAGATTATTTTGATTGTGTTTGCCACGCCACTCCATGGACTGCGAGCATATTTCACATTTGGCCCAGCGGGTGGATACAAACGAATCAAACCAAGCAAGATCGAAGTCCAGGGCTGGAAATCCACGTTGCTTGGCTCGGAATATCATTCCCTTGTAGGTATGTTTAGTTCGATCACGATGCAGTTGCTTTTGCTGTGTTTCCTGGATCGATTCTTGGTGAGTTCGAGCCCAGTTTTTGCTGTATTCGTTCAGCTTGCTTCGATTCCTAGCGGCCCATTTCTTGTAGTACTGCTTTCGGTATTCTTTGAGTCGCTGCCGTCGGACCTCTCCCCACACCTCGTTCAAGGTCTCGATGGCAACTTCCGCGATTTCGCGTTCAATGCTCATAAAAAACAAAAAGGGTGGCTACCGAACGATCCATCGCCCAGTACCACCCCTTACGGAACCCCTGTCTCGGTTCCCAATCGGGTCTGTTAATTCTTTACGTGATTTCCGATGTCTACGTCAAGTATTGCGTCACGTATTGCGCTTGGGTCGAATGACAAATCGTGCGTTGGGATCAGGTTCCTGCAGCATCGATTTCGAGAAGGTTGGGGCTATCGGCAGTGCGATTTCGGTTCGGCACCAGAAGCACTGCGCGCGACATGTACCGGATTCATCAATGAGTATGGGGCCTTGAGTGCGAAGCTTGGCCCCCGCACCGGACTTCTGCAGAACGCGATTCCCACAGTTCGGGCACCGACTGTCACTCATGTTCGTCCTTTGGGTTCACTTCGGTAATGAAGAAGCGCTGCTGATCCTTTTGGTCTCGGAGCGTCGGGATGAAGCCGTGATTCACAAAGTCGAGCCGCCGATCCAAGCGCTCCTGCAGATAGGCCATGAATTCAGCGGCAGCCTGCGAATCCTGGTCCTGATACGCGGCGCGCTCCTCCCACTCCGACAGTGGATGCAGGGGCCAGTTATTGAAGTCGCGGAAGTTGTACACGCGACCGTCAATGAACAAGTTCGGATGCTGCGGCCACTCGGCGTACGCTTCCATGAACTCACGCTGCTTCGTGGGGTCGCGCATCGCTACAGGGAGATGTGGAACGCCCCAAGCAATGTTTGGTCCGGACGAGCCCTGTGACACAGCACGATCGCCCATCGGTGAATCATAAGCACCGAGCGCGTCGTTCAAGTTGGCTTTGATCACGAGTTTCGGCTTCTCTTCTACCGGCTCGTCGGACTTCACCATGCCGTCTTCGGCGAGCCCTCCGACTTCGCCGGTGTGGTAAACCTTCTCTTTGAATTCGTCGATCGACATCATCGACATCGACCCGAGGAACTCGTGCGATTCGTAATGGATGAGGTACGCGCGCTTCGCTTCATCGACATTGTCAAAGCCGAGCATAGCCTTGTCCTCGTCGTACAGCTTGTCCATCCACGGATGCGCCTGGTGCGCGATGAACACATACGGTGAGTCAGGATTCGGCCCAACAAAGCAGTCATACTCAGCGTTGTCCGCGCCCTTCGTCCCAGCAATGTACCCGTAGTTATAGAGCATCCGGGTCTTGCCTTTGATATTCAGCGCGTGCTCGTCCCATTCGCGAATGCTTCCCGGTTCGTTCTCGATGCAAACCTCCATGCCCTGAAAGTTGATGACCTTCTTTATCGGGTGCGACTTGAGTAGTGCTTCGTGCGCCATTGCGGCGTGGAGGCTCTTCTGTGAGAACCGCTTTCCGCCTTTCCCATTCGGCGTGATGTGCCCAGACTCATCGAAGCCCCACCCCGTGGGCAGATGAATTAGCATACATCCGCACGATGGATGGGTTGACCCTACTACGACTTCCCACTCGTGCCTGTGCCTACCTGAGTTGTCCAGGCCATTCGCTTCGATGTCGGATAGCTTGAAGATGCGTGGGTGCCCATCGCTGCCAAGGTGAAGAGCGACACACCAGCGGCAAGCGCCCTTCATCGGTCTTTTGAATACCTCTACGTCGTCACCGTGGAGTCGGCGAATGTGCTCGGCGTATCCGTACTGATTCGCGGAATGAATCTCTGTTGACGCGACGAGGTCCCAGTCCTTCCACCAATCGCCCGACGCGGTACGCAATCGCTTTGACACAGCCGCGATTGATTCCCTGGACGCGCCCATGTTGGCCTCAGCTTCGCGCCGAAGGCCAGAGATGATTTTCACTACATCGTTCTCGGCATCGGACCCGAGACGCCGTACGGATTGCGCGAAGCGCTCTTTCGCGGCCTCTATCGTCGCCTCGTCGCCTGGAGTTTCAGACTCATCGCCGCTGTGTGCGTCGAACTCTGCTCTGGTCATCCCGAGTTGGTCTGGGTCGGCGCTCAGGATGCGGCCGAACTTGTACGCCTCCTCGATGAGGTTGCGCGTCGAAGGATCGAGCGATGCGAGCGGGATATTCTGCAGTTCGGATCGCTCAGCGAGCGTGAGAGTCTCGAGCCCAGCAATGCGCGCCAGGATTCGGAGATGACGAGCGCGGACTAGATGCCGAATGCCGTCGAGTTTGTCCTTCAGCCACGTCATGCATCACGGAAGCTCAAGATAGGAATAGATGTCGCCGAGAAGTCCTTCGATCTCCTCATCGTAGATTGTCCGCATCTGCCCAATGATGTCGTCCATCACAGGAGCGCTATCAATCGGGCTTCGCCTGTGGCTGAGCTCGAGGGCATCGTATGCCTTCTGGAATCGCGGCTCGAGAGGCCTCAGGGCGAACAGCAGTTGCTTTACGAGATCTCCGCCCTTTCGGGGCAGCTCATCGGCGTCGGCTTCGATGTGAACTTTCATTGGTGTTCACACTAGCACATCAGGTGGAATCACCCCACAGGACATATCGCCCATCAAGAATAGAGGTGCTCGATGGATTGGTAAGGGTTACTGCAGTGACTGTCCCGTCGAAGTAAAACTTGGCCGGTGTGCCGACAGCGGAATTGGGCGGGCTCATCGAAAACGGCGAGCTGCCATTGATCGAGATATTGCAGGGTCCGATCGTGTAGATGTAAATCCCCTGAACAGCTGTGATCGTACCGAAGTTGAGAACGTAGCTTGCGGACGGCTGGATCCGAAACCGGCTCGAGTTCTCTTTCGTGAAGTTGTCGCTGATAATCTCAGCCCGGCTGTCATCGGGATCGAACAGCGCGTCGACCTCATCTGTGAGTTCAAATATGCGAGCATTTACTTTGGTTTTGACGCGCATGGCTAATCTTCCCAGACTGTGATGTGAAAGCGAAGCTTCATGAGGGACTTCGTGAGGGATTTCTTCTCGAGGTTGTTTTCGCTCGCCGATCCCGGCTTCAAGTTGCCTGAAGAGTTATTGTGCTTGTTGCCGTCAAGGTGGCGAATTTGCTGGCCGTCTTTCTTCTTCCCCTTGCCGTGAGCCGCATGCACGAGGTCGTGAACATACTTCGTCGTCTTCTTGCCATTCTGCATGATGACGACGCGGTGATATTTATGTCCCTTATCGGTATCCTTCACCGCGTGGAGTTTGGCCTTCCTACCGCCGCCGCCCCCCTGCTGCCGATCAGAGAAAACCTTGCCCTTCTTCGAGATGAAATATCCGGGACTACCTGGAATCGGTTTCACCTTACACCTCGAAGTCCAGGATGATGTTGTTCAGTGATTTCGCAACCGGAGGAGCCTTCGACGGTTTGATATTGGGGCTTCCGGCCGGCGGTGCATCCGGCGCAACTTTCCCGCCCCCGGGCCCGCCACTATTTCCAGGACCGACCGCACCGCCAGGTCCACCTGGACCCCCAGGCCCACCAGGAACCGGTGCTGGTTGCGGTGGTTTCGCGAGTAGCGAGGCAAGACTCGCCATCTCTTCTTTCGAAACCTGAGATTCAGGCAGGCTTGCGAGCGCTGCCGCCTGTGCTTCTTGCTCGGCCTCAGCTTTATCTGCAGCCTCGTCCGAAGCTTTCTTCGCCAACGATTCTTTCCGCGCGTTCATCCAGTTCGCATCGAGAATGACTTTGCCGAGCTCGTCCGGCAGTGGAGACATGTCCATCTCGGCGCGGACCTCGTCGATAGTCCAAATCGTGCGGACTCGTTGCGTCATGAGGTCCGCCATCTCTTTTGGCGTTTGCGATTCGAGGCCCACGAACTCCATCGAGAAGTTCGGGTTGATTGGCCAGATGATGTACTTGTCGATCGCACGGGCGAGGAATCGAAGAAGCGGCTTCAGACCACGATCCTTGGATTCGACGAGCTTCGACTTATTCGCACCCTCGAACATTGAATTGTGCGACACAGTGAAATCGGCAAGAAGGTGTCGGTGATCCCCATCCGTTTCAAAACCACAAAATGGGCCATCGGCAGCGCGTTTGATGGTAAAGCCCGTTCTACGTGGATCGAATTTTGGTAAGTGGCTCTCCGGCGCGCGTTTTCGCTGAATGCGAGTAGGGATTGCGTAGGTTGGACCGGAGATATATCCAACCGGATAAATATCTGACCGTTCTTCTCCAGTTTTGGGGTTATGCCAGACAGCGCGATCACGCCGGCATGTAGTTTTGAATCCTAGCGACCGTGCGATAAAGACGATGTCCGCGAATGTTTTTTCGTTTTTCTGAACAAACGTAAATGAATTGCCGAGAGCGAGATGTCCATCCGTGTCAAGAA
>Ga0307469_10000344_pt1 | contig 17354 bp, 18 predicted proteins | sample atmos_gasesAM2C__FD_203084 | JGI IMG/M metagenome (GOLD analysis project Ga0307469, IMG submission 203084) | Hardwood forest soil microbial communities from Morgan-Monroe State Forest, Indiana, United States - atmos_gasesAM2C_515 | ecosystem: Environmental > Terrestrial > Soil > Temperate...
GTGCTCCTGAAGATGTTCCTGCTCTTCCGGCTCCGTCCGGACGGTGCCGAACTGGAGGAGTTCCTGGCGCAGTACGAAGTCGCGCATGCGGAGAACCTCCGACGGTACGAAGCGAAGATCGTCGAGGTCGAGAAGTCCGGCGCGCCGGACGCAGAACTCGTCCGATACGGATTGCTCCACGAACGCGCCGTCCTCGAGTGGATCGCGGGGGTACGCAAACGCTTGAAGCCCCGCCGGACGAAGCGCTCAGCGATCGACTCGTGAGGCTCGCTGAGCGCGACGTTCAGGTCTTCGGCGCTCGCCACATCGCCCACGTCTGCGGCCACGTTGGTGTGGGCTTGTATATCGCGCGCGTGACGAATCCCTGACCCTCGTACCAGCGCGCGTTCTCGAGCGTCGCGGTGGTCAAGAAGCACCCGACACCTTCATCGTTCGCTCGGCGGAGAACAGGGGCGAGGAGCGCCACGCCGATGCCGCGACCTTGGTGTGCCGGGTCGACGCCGATCGCTCGCAGGTAATAGTGCGGCGGCAACCCTCGATGGTGCGCTCGGTTGGCGGTCTGCCCGCGCCGTCCTTCACTCGCTGCTCCGATGGCCCACGGGAGCACGGGAAGGAACGACAACACCTGCTGCGCCTGTCGTTTCGCCGGGATCGGGTAGGCGCGCGGCGGAAGCCACGCCGCCGCACCGACGACCGCGCCTCCGATCACCGCGCCGAGGAGCGTGTCGAATCGGGCAGCGTCGATCGCGTCGGACAAGAGGTACCGCGGGAGCACTCGGCGGCGCCGGTTCTCCTGCGGCAACAGATGCACGGACTCGGGATAATTCCAGAAGGCTCGGGTGAGCGGATCGACGACGGCACGCACTTCCCGGCCGCACAGCGTCCGGATCTCGACGGTCGAGGCGGTCATGCCGTTCACCGATGCGTGCGCACTTCGAGCTCCGAGTAGCCCCGGATCGTGAAGCTCTTGCGCCTGACAGCCTTCTTCAGGCGCATCGCCGGGAAGCGGCGGACGAGTTCGCCAAGCATGATGCGCGCCTCGAGGCGCGCGAGCGGCGCGCCGATGCAGAAATGAGCGCCCCCGCTGAACGAGAGATGCGGGTTCGGTGTGCGAGCGAGGTCGAGCTCGTTCGGATCGGCGAAGACGGCCGGATCGCGATTCGCCGCGGCGATGATCGCCACGACGATGCTTCCCTTCTTGATCGTCTGCTCGCCAACCGCGACGTCATCGAGCGCGACGCGAACCGTCATCTGCACCGGCGAGTCGAAGCGCAAGAGCTCTTCGACGGCGGTCTGTCCGACCGAAGGGTCGTCGCGCAGGCGCTCGAAGGCGTCACGGTCGCGGAGCATCGCAACCAACCCGTTGCCGACGAGGTTCGCCGTCGTCTCGTGACCGGCCATGATGAGCAGCCCGACCGTTCCGATCAACTCGTCGCGCGTCAAAGATGACCCGTCCTCTTCGGCTTGGATCAGCGCCGTGAGCAGATCGTCCTGCGGCTGCCGGCGACGGACGTCGATCATCTCGCCGATGTAGCGCTGGAGCGTGCGGTAGGCCTCGTCCGCGCGCCGCATCGATTCCGGCGTACGCATCGGACCGGGATCCAGCCCGCCGGCGAGATCGGGAGCGAGACCGATGATGAGTCCCTGGTCGGCCGTCGGCACACCGACCAATTCGCAGATCACGCGCGCGGGGACGGGATACGCGAGCGTCGACATGACGTCGACCGTGCCGTCTTTCGGGAAGGTGTCGAGCGTCTCCGTGACGATCTGTTCGATCCGCGGCTGGAGAACCTCAACCCGTCTCGGGGTGAAGGCCTTCGTCACGAGCGATCGCAGACGCGTGTGATCGGGCGGATCGCGGAAGAGCATCAGCTCGCCGAGCTTCTCGATGAACTCTATCCGGTCGGCGTTCCCCCCGCGCTGGCCGCGCTTCGCGAAGAGGCGCTCGAACGGACCGAAGTTCAGCCGGTCGACGTCGGCCTTGTCCTCGTCGCTCCCGAAGCGCGGGTCGCGAAGGACGGACGCGACCTCCGCGTGCCGCGACAGGATCCAGACGCCGATCGCGCTCTCGTGCATGGGGTCGATCTTCCGCAAGGCGCTGAACAGCGGATACGGGCGGCGCCGGACGTTCGACGAGGCCAGGAAAGCGACGAGACCCGGCAGCAGGACGGTCTTGGTGGCGGTCTTGGTCATTTGCATACAGCACTGTATCCGGATACAGTACTGTATGTCAATGACGACCCGGACGAAGCGCCTCACGCGGGACGAGCGCCGCGAAGTCACGCGCAGCAAACTGCTCAGGGCGGCCGAAACGCTGTTCACGAAGCAGGGCTTCGCCGGGACGTCGGTCGAGGAGATCGCCGAGGCCGCCGGCTTCACTCGCGGCGCGTTCTATTCGAACTTCGAGGACAAGGACGACATCTTCCTATCGCTGCTCGACTACAAGCTGCAGCGGCGCATCGGGGAACTCACGGAAGTCTTCAAGAGCACGGCCTCGCTTGGCGAAGCGTTCAACGCGATCATCGAAGGCAACCGGAGTCGCAAGATGGGCTCGGAGACCATCCTCAACACCGAGTTCTGGCTCTACGCCGCACGCAACCCGAAGGTCAGGCGGAAACTCGCGGAGCGTCAACGCACAGAGCGCCGCGCGTTCGAGCGCGCCATCCAGGCGCAGTTCGACGGCGCCGGCCTCGACGTTCCGTTCGACGTTCATGACGCGGCGCTCGTGATCATGATGATCGACCTCGGTGCGCCGCGGCTCGGCCTGATCGATCCGGAGGACGTCGGATCCGACTTCTTCTTCCGCGCGGCCTTGCAGCTGTTCGAAGCCGGCGTTGCGCTTGCTGAGAAACGGAAGGCGACGTGAGCGCGTGGAAGCGACTCGATCGATCGCACCATCTCCTCCTCGTGCTGCTCGGCGCGACAACGTTCTTCGACGGCTACGACACGGCGATCATCGCGCTCGCGCTCCGGCAGATCCGCGCTACGTTCCACCTGACGCAGGGTTCTGCGTCGCTCTGGCTCACGTTCCTCTACCTCGGCGCGTTGCCCGCGCTCTTCCTCACCCGACGAGCGGACATCATCGGCCGGCGCCGCGTCCTGCTGATCTCGGTCACCGGCTACACGCTCGCCACCGGTGCGACGGCGTTCGCACCCTCCATCGCGGCTTTCGTCGGACTGCAGTTCATCGGACGACTCTTCCTCTACACGGAGAACGCCGTCGTCTGGACGGTCGCGGCCGAGGAATTGCCCGCGGCCGAGCGCGGGTTCGGCTTCGGGATCCTCGGCATGGCGAGCGCGCTCGGCGTCGGGTTCGGCGCGATCCTCTACGGCGGCATCTTGCAGCCGATGGGCGTCTCGTGGCGAGTGATGTATCTCATCGCGCTGCCGCCGTTGCTCATCGTCGCGTCGCTCCGGAGACGGCTGAAGGAGACGCAACGGTTCGCCGCTGCCCGAGACGAAGGAACGCTCGCCGACCGCTGGCACCGGATCTTCCGGCCCGAGCTGCGGCGCGCGCTGGTGCTCGTGCTCTCGACCGCCTTCCTCTTCCAGCTGACGCAACAGGCACAGCTGTTCGCACTCGACTTCCTCCAGAGCGACCGTGGCATCTCCGCGAGTGTGGCGAGCTTCATGCTCGTGGGCGCAGGCCTCCCCGGCATCCCCATCATGGTCTGCGCGGGATCGCTCTCGGATCGTTACGGACGACGCCTCGTCGGCTGCACCTTCGGGCTCGCGTCGCTTCTCGGCGCTATGGCCTTCTTCTGGCTCCCCGGCGGCGTGCCGGTGCTGCTCCCCGCGCTCACGCTCGTGATCGTCGGCCAGCTCGCGGCCTTCCCGGTGATCGCGTCGTACACCTCCGAGCTCTTCCCGACGTCGGTGCGCGGACAAGCAAGCGCGTGGGCGTCCGTCGCGCGCGTCCTCGGCTCGTCAACGAGCCTCGCGGTCGGCGGCGCGCTGCTCAAGGTGACGCACCATTTGTCGCCGACGGTCACGATCCTCGCGATCGGTCCGCTCATCGCGACGGCGATCGTCGCGTTCGGATTCCCCGACACCCACGGACGCGAGCTCGAGGCAACATCCGGGTCAGAGCAGGACGACGCTCCGCAGCACTTCCCCGCGATGCATCTTGGCGAAGGCATCCTCCACACCGTCGATCCCGATCTTCTCTGACACGAACCGGTCGAGCTCGAGCCGTCCCTGCAGGAAGAGATCGACGAGCATCGGGAAATCGCGCGACGGCAGACAGTCGCCGTACCACGACGGCTTGAGCGCGCCGCCGCGTCCGAAGAACTCGAGCACCGGGAGCTCGACGGTCATCGTTGGATCCGGCACGCCGACCTGAACGAGCGTCCCGGCAAGATCGCGCGCGTAGAACGCCTGCAACATCGTCTCCGGACGACCCACGGCCTCGATGGCAACGTCGACGCCGAATCCGTCGGTCATCGCCTTGATCGCTTCGACGGGATCCGTTCGCGATGCGTCGACCACATCCGTCGCGCCGAAGCCCTTCGCCCACTCGAGCTTGTTCGCGTCGATATCGACGGCGACGATCTTCCGCGCGCCGGCGAGCCGGGAGCCGAGGATCGCCGCGTCGCCGACCCCGCCGCAGCCGAACACCGCGACGGTGTCGCCTCGCGACACGCCGCCGGTGTACATCGCGGCGCCGAGCCCCGCCATCACACCGCACCCGATGAGTCCCGCCACCTCGGGCGGTGCCTTCGCGTCGACCTTCACGGCTTGCTGCGCGTCCACGAGCGTGAGATCCGCGAACGCACCGATGCCGAGCGCCGGACTGAGCGGCGTTCCGTCCTCGAGGGTCATCTGCTGCTTCGCATTGCGGCTCGCGAAGCAGTACCACGGGCGTCCGCGACGGCACGAACGGCACTCGCTGCACGGTGCGCGCCACGCGATGATCACGAAGTCGCCCGGCGCGACGTTGTCGACGCCGTCGCCGATCTTCTCCACGACGCCGGCGGCTTCGTGTCCGAGCAGGAACGGGAAGTCGTCGTTGATCGCGCCCTCGCGGTAGTGCAGGTCGGTGTGGCAGACGCCGCAAGCCTGCACGCGGATGAGGGCTTCGTCCGGACCGGGGTCGGGGACGAGGATCATCGTGAGCTCGACGGGCGCTCCTTTGTTGCGCGAGATGACGCCGCGCACCTCGTTCACGGGACGAGCACGACCTTGCCCGCGACCTTCCGCGTCTCGAAGTCGTGCAGCACCTTCGCGACGTCATCGAGCGGGTAGGACGCCGGCTCGATCGGGTGATACGTCCCGGCTGCGCAGTCGTCGAGGACCTGTTGCACGAGTGCGCGGTTGCCTTGCCAATCGCGCATCGTCCACGCGCCCCAGTCGACGCCGACGACGGTGCGGTTGTTGAGCAGGATCTGATTCGCGGGCAGCCGCGGGATCTCGCCGGCGGCGAACCCGACGACGACGTAGCGACCCTTGAAGCGGAGCGCGCGGAGCGCCGGTTCGGCGAGCGCGCCGCCGACCGGGTCGTAGACCATGTCGACACCGCCGTCCGAGATCTCGCGCGCTTTCGTCTTGATGTCGTCGGCGGAGTCGATCGTCGCCTCGGCCCCCGCAAGGGTCGCGATCTCGCGTTTCTCCTCGCTCGACGCAACACCGATCGCGCGCGCGCCCATCGCCGTCGCGACGTCGATGACCGCGCGTCCGACGCCGCCGCCGGCGCCGAGGACGAGGATCCATTCGCCGGGCTCGAGGTTCGTCCGGTGCTTGAGTGAGAAGACCGCCGTCGCGTACGACTGGATGAGCGTCGCCCCCATGCCGAAGGTCAGGTTGTCGGGGAGGTCGTAGAGGCCGAACGCCGGGAACGCGATCTGCTCTGCGAACCCGCCGAGGCCGCACGACGCGATCACGCGGCGGCTGTCGGAGGTGACACCGGCCACCTCGCCGCCGGGCGTGAACGGCGTCGGCGGTTTGATCTGGTACTTGCCTTGCACGAAGAGCGCGTCGACGAAGTTCACGCCGGCGGCTTTGACGTCGACGACGACTTGGCCGTCGCGCGGCTCGGGCGAGGGACCGTCCTCGACCCTGAGGTTTTCGAGGGGGCCGAAGTCATGGCAGACGACGCGTCGCATCGCCGAAGCTTGGCAGGTGGAACTCGGTCCCCGCATCTCCGTCATCGGTCCGTCCGGCTCGGGCAAGTCGTACACCGCGTCGCGCATCGCTTCGCGCCTCGGTCTGCCGCACACGGAGCTCGACGCGATCCGCCACGGACCGAACTGGACGGAGACACCGGACGACGAGTTCCGGCGCATCGTCCGGGAACGGGCGAGCGGCGACGGCTGGGTGGTGGACGGGAACTACACGGCGATCGTCCGCGAGATCATCTGGGACCGCGCGACCGACGTCGTGTGGCTCGACTACCCGCGACCGACGGTCATGCGTCAGGTCATCTGGCGGTCGCTCTCGCGTGCGGCATTGCGGAAAGAGCTCTGGAACGGCAATCGCGAGCAGTTCCGGCTCTGGGTGCGATCCGACCACCCGATCCGCTGGGCGTGGGCGACGGTCGAGCCGAACCGCGTGCGCGACGAGGAGTGGATCGCGCGCCATCCAAGCATCAACGTCACTCGCCTGAGGGCGCCGGACGAAGCCCGGCGGCTGATCGAGTCCCTCTAGATCGTGACCTTCACCCCGGTGCGGCGGCGGATGTAGCGCGCGCATTGCGCGGGGTTCCACGTCGCGAGCCGGATCGTCTCGCCTGTGCGTTCCATCTGCGCGATCATCCCGATCTTGAACGTCATCTCCGTGAACGCGCGCATGACCGAGTAGTACACGACGGTTTTTCGATCGAGGTGTCGGTAGCGCCGGTACGATGCGCGGAGCCCCCACGACAGCAAACGACCGAACCCCATCGAGAACCAAGCGATCACGCGGGGGCCGGGCGTCGCTGACATCTCGTACGCCGCGAGTTGGCCGCCCACGTCCAATGCGGGGTCGGCGACGGTGACGAGGTTCCAGTCGATGATCCCGGTGATCCGTCCGCGCTTCTCGAGGATATTCGCGCCGAAAAGGTCGCCGTGGCAGATCGAAACCTGTGACGGATGCGGCGCGTTCGCGCGCAGCCATTCGAGGGCCGGACGAACCCCATCGAGCGCGTACTCGTGGATCACGTGCTCGGCCCGATCGAGCCAGCCGTCGGGTGTGCCGTCGATGCCGGCCGCCGCGAACGCGTCGAGCAACGGTTGCGCGTCGAGCGAGTGGACGAGGTTCAGCGCCGCCGCATGACGGTGCGGGAGCGTGATGAGACGCGGCACCTCCAGGACGATCGCCGGGAACTCGATCACCATCTGCGGTCGGCCCTCGAGGCGCTCCATCACCATGTAGTCGTCCGCACACGCGACGACGCGCGGCGCCGGCGCGCCTTGCGCCGCGACGACCTGCTGGGCGAGGCACTCGCGCTTCACGTCGAGTGGCGTCGCGTAACTCGGATAGACGCGCAGGACGAGCGGTCCGGTCCATCCCGGTGGCGCGTCCTGCAGCTCGAAGGCGTAGACGTCGTTGACGAAGCCACCGGTCAGTGCCTTCGGTTCGGACCGGAAGGCGATGTCGGGACCGAGCTCGGTATGAAGGATCTCGAGCGGGTCGTTCAGCGGCCCTTGAACTCCGGCTTGCGCTTCTCGGCGAACGCGCGCGGGCCTTCACGCGCGTCTTCCGTCATGAACGTCTCGATCCCGAGCGGCGCCTCGATCTTGAACGCATCGTTCTCGGGTAGACATTCGGTCTCGCGTAACGCCCGAAGGACGTTGCGCACCGCGACCGGCCCGTTCGCGGCGATCTGCTCGGCGATCTCTTTGGCCTTGTCGAGAGCGGTGCCGTCGGGGACGACATAGCCGATCAATCCGAACTCGAGGGCTTCCTTCGCCGTGATGCGTCGTCCGGTGAGCAGCATGTCGGCGGCGATCGTGTACGGGATCTGACGTCGCAATCGCACCGTCGATCCGCCGAGCGGGAACAGACCCCAGCGCACCTCCGCGACACCAAATTGCGCCGACTCACCGGCGACGCGGATGTCGGTCCCTTGCAGGATCTCGGTCCCCCCGGCGACGGCGTATCCCTCGACGGCGGCGATGAGCGGCTTGTCGAGCAGGAATCCCTTGAGGAGCGGCTTGAGCACGGTCGGGTCGAACGTGCCTTGCCGTTGCCCCTCGGTCATCCCTTCCCCGGGTGCGTTCGCGGCGAAGCCTTTGAGGTCGGCGCCGGCGCAGAAGTGACCGCCGGCGCCGGTGAGGATCGCGCAACGGATGTCGTCGTTGGCATTCACTTCGTCCCACGCGTCCGACATGATCTGCATCATCTCGCCGGACAACGCGTTCCGAGCCTCCGGACGATTCATCGTGACGGTGAGTACATGCCCGTCGCGCTCGACGATCGCTTCGGGCATCAGGGTTTCTCCGAGCGGACGACCCACATCGCGAAGAACTGGGACGCACCGCCGTAGGCGTGTCCGACACCGGTGTGCGCGCCTTCGATCTGATGCTCGCCCGCGAGTCCGCGCACCTGCAGTGCGACTTCGAGGAATCGCAACATGCCGGACGCACCGATCGGATTACTCGACAGGACCCCGCCGGACACATTGACCGGCAATTCACCGGTGATGTCCGTCACGCCCTTCTCGACGAGCTTCCAGCCGTCACCTTCGGCCGCGAAGCCAAGGTTCTCGAGCCACATCGGTTCGTACCAGCTGAACGGAACGTAGATCTCCGCGACGTCGACCTCGTTGAAGGGGTCGGTGATGCCGGCTTGGGCGTAGACGTCGGCGGCGCAGTCGCGTCCGCCCTGTGGGTTAACCGGGTCGCGTCCGGGGAACTGTCCGAGCTCGCTCCGGATCGCGGTGCCATGCACCCATGCCGCGTTTCGCGAACCGGCGACCCTCTCATTCGTGAGCACCATCGCCGCCGCTCCGTCCGACGTCGGACACGACTCGAGACGCCGCACCGGCTCCCAGACGTACGGCGACTCCATCACAGTTTCGATCGTGAGGTTCTCGAGCTTGAGATGCGCGTACGGGTTCTTGAGCGCGTTGCGGCGATCTTTCACCGCGACGGCCGGACCGATGTAATCGGGCGCCCCCGAACGGTCGATATACGCGCGCATGTGCGGTGCGAAGTAGCCGCCGGCGCCGACGCTGCCGCTCCGTCCGCCGCCGAGGCCCCACGTCGTGTCGCCCTCCGACTGCTTCTCGAACCCGATCGTCAGGACGCGTTCGCGCACGCCGGACGAAACGAGGTGCGTGGCGACGACGGCGGTCGATCCGCCGACGCTCCCCGCCGTGTGCACGCGCATGATCGGTTTGCCCGCGCACCCGAGCGCGTCGGCGAGGTAGACCTCAGGCATCATCACGCCCTCGAAGGGGTCGGGGGCCTTGCCGATGACGACGGCGTCGATGTCCGTCCAGTCCATGCCGGCGTCGCCGAGCGCGCGCTCCGCGGCTTCCCGGACGAGTCCGGCCATCGAGAGGTCGTCCCGCACCTTGCGGTGGTGCGTCTGTCCGCACCCGATCACGGCGACGCGTTCAGACAATTCCGCCTCCGCTTCGCTCCGCCGTGGCGCTCACGATTCCATCACCGCCACGAGGTTCTGTTGCAGGCACGGTCCGGCCGTTGCGTGTCCCACCGAACGGGACGCATCACCTTTGATCACCGCGTCGGCCGCGGTGCCGATCTGGATCAGCCCCGAGACCATCAACGGGTTCGTCGCGAGACCGAACACGTGCTTCAGTCCGAGCGCGTCCATCAGGATCAGCGCCTCGTGCGGATACTGCGCCGACACGTACGCGACGTCGACGGGAGCTTTGTCCACGCCGGCTTGCTCACCGGCGATCCGCGCCGACGCCGACTTCGACAGATCTCGAACGCCCGGATAGTGGGCGTCCGTCCGGTGGTCGATCCCGGAGATCCACGCCGGACGACCCACTAGCTCGCGCGCCCGGTCCCCGGCCGCAAGGATCACCGCAGCTGCGGCGTCCGTGTACTTCGGTTGTTCGGTCGGCGGTTCCTGACCGACGGCCTCTGCTTGCAGACGGCCGAGCGACAGCGGATCGAGCCACAGCGGCGCGAGGTAGTACGGATCGAGCTCGATCGCGAGCACCTCGGAGATGTCGGCGCGCGAGCAGATGCCGGACGAGAACGCGAGCGCGACATCGACGTCGCCATGCTGCAACCGAACCCACGCTTCGTAAAGCGCCCAGGCGCCGTCCATCTCGACGTGCGACTCCGAGATCGGGGGCCACGCACCCGTCGCCTCGAGCGTCTGCACGAACGCGAACGGCGCGCCGGCGAGGTAGTCGCACGACGCCGAGCACGTGAACCCGATGTCCTTGCGTGTGATCCCGATGCCGTCGAGCGCTTCGTTGATGACCGGGAAGAGGAGTTGCGTCTCCGTCTCCTCGACGTCGGTCAGCCCGGGCGTCGACTGCGCGAAGGAGACGATCGCGACGTCTCTCATAGCACGTGGTCCTGATACTTCTCGCGTGGTTCGTCCGGCTCACCGGACGGTTCCCAGTGCTTGATCGCGCCCGTGAGCCCCCATCCGCGACTTCCTTCATCTGCGTCGCCACCCCACACGGCTTTCACCCGCATCCCCATGCGCACGTCCTTGTGCGGGATGCCTTCGACGCGCTGCTGGCCGACGGTGCCACTCGCGCCGTCGAGAAGGATGTTCGCGAGGACGTATTCCTCCTTCTCCTCCTGGCCCTGGTACTGGATCGGCGTGATGACGGTGAACGACGTGAGGGTGCCGGCGTCGCGCACCTCGACCTCGTTCGACTCGTCGGTGATGACCGCATCGAGCGGACAGAACCCTTTCGGCGGGACGTACACCCGCCCGCACACCGGGCATTTGTGTCCGGTGATGCGTCCGGCGCGCATCAGTTCGGCGAAGCGTCGCGCGACGGGCGACGTCACGACCTTGTAGTCGAGATCGACCTTCTGTGACACGAACTGGACGGGTTCGCTCATACCGCCTCGAAGCACTCGATGTCGGTGATGTTGCCGGTTCGTTCCTCGCGCCAGCGGATCTTGACGCGGTCGCCTTTCGCGACGCGTCCGCGTGCCGCATGCAGGAGCGACGTGTCCGCACCGTCGAGCTTCACGAGCGCCCACGAGAACGGTTCCGGCAGCGGGTGCTTCTGCATCGGCGCGTCGATGTACGTCGCGAGCTCGACGACGCCTTCCGCGGCGACCTCGATCAGTTCAGGCTCGACCGACTCCCCGGTCTCCGGGTCGTATTCGAGCGGCGGACAGAGGACGCGGCCGTCCTTCGTGCGCGAGGCGAGGACCTTCCCGTCACGTAGGCCGGTGAAGAATCCGCCTACGACGGGGCCGAGGCTCCGCCGGTACGGGAACTCGAGCGTGAAAGTCGCCACGCGCGAAAGTAGAACACATCGCTGTTTTGCCGCTCAAGGCGGATCGATGAAGTCTTCCGGCTTCAGGCAGCGCAGGTCGTCGACGGATGGTGAAGTCTCCGATCGCAGACGCCACGCCTGGCGCTCGACGGCGTGCTCGAAGAGGTTCCGGACGAACCGTCCGTTCCCGAAGCCTTCGTCCCGCGGCTCCGACTTGAGGCGCGTCCGGAGCGTCGTGATGCACTCGTCCGTCGGCGTGAAGTCGGCGTCCTTGCACAGCTGCTGGAAGATCTGGACGAGCTCATCGTCGGTGTAGTCGGGGAACGAGATCGTCGTGCCGAAACGACTCTCGAGTCCGGGGTTCGCTTCCATGAACTCGGCCATCTTGTCCGTGTAGCCCGCGACGATCACGACGAGCGTGTCGCGGTGATCCTCCATCGCCTTCACGAGGGTCGCGATCGCTTCAGCGCCGTACTCGTCGCTGCTGAGTGCGTACGCCTCGTCGATGAACAGGACGCCGCCGAGCGCACTCTTGACGACGTCCGACGTTTTGATCGCGGTCTGTCCTTCGTAGCCCGCGACGAGTCCGGCGCGTTCCGTCTCGACGAGCTGACCCTTCTCGAGGATGCCGAGAGCGCGGTAGATGCCGGCAACGAGGCGCGCGACCGTTGTCTTGCCCGTCCCGGGGTTGCCGACGAACACGAGGTGACGGCTGACGTCCGGTGACTTGAGGCCCTTCGCCGTGCGGAGCTGGTTCACGCGAAGCAGCGCGACCTGCCGGTGCACCTGATCCTTGACCTTCGTGAGCCCGATGAGCGCATCGAGCTTCGCCATCAGTTCCGGGAGCGTCTCCTGCGGGGGCGGAGGCGGCGGAGCGTCCGGCGTCTCGGTGGTGGCCGGCACCGTCGACGGATACGGAACGGCCGTCGGCGCGACACCGGCAGCCGCGAGCTGCATGCGCGCGATCATCCCCGCCTTGTTGATGCACGCGAGGGATGGATCCGGATCGAGCGACGACGCTTCGATCGCGAGCCCGGCGAGCGCGACGGCGTACGGCTGCGCTTCGCCCCCGCGGACGAGCCGCTGGAGCAGCGGTGTCGCCATCCCGTCGTACACGGCGCCTTGTCGGGCGTGTGCGCCGAAGCGGTTCACCGGAAGGTCGAAGACCTTCGCCCACTCGGTCCCCGCCTCCGGTGCGCTGACACAGACACCCGCGGCAACGGTCGCTGCTTCGTCCCGCACGTCGTCGTCCGGGAGTCGCGCCGATGCGCCCGCATCGAGCAGAGCCTGGTACGCCTCGGCCAGCTTGCCGGACGTCACTTCGCGTCGAGGTTCAGATCGCCGTCGCCCCGCCCAAACTTCTCGGCGAGGAAGCGGCCGTGCGCGATGAGCTTGTCGGTGTCGGCGCGATTCACCGCGTCGGCGATCTCGTCCATCTTCTTCGCGATGAGTTCGAGTTGATCGCGCAGGAGGTCGAGCGCCGTCTTGCCATCGGACACGACGTGCTTGTCCGCATAGTTGCGCGGAAGGTCGAGGTAGCTCTGCAGCGCTGTCGGGAGGTAATCCGTCGCCGTCCGGACGAGACCGAAGACGTCCGCGCTCCCCTCCCCGAGCGCGCTCGCGCGTGCGAGGGAATCGTTGATGCACGTCGCGATGCGCGCGACAAGCTTCGCGATGTCATCAGGGACGCGTCCCTTGATGCGCTTGCCGATCTGGTCGAGGCTCTTCGCCGCGTCGCGCGGATCGATCCCGCCGGCGAGATCGACCGGCTTCCTGTTGGGCGTGACGAGAGCGCCGACGATGTAGAGCGCGGGCGCGAGCGCAACGCCGAGGATCGGATTGACGACACCCACGATGCCGAGACCCGGCCCGACGACGGCGAGTCCACAACCGACGATGTTCTTCGTCGAATAGAGCCACCGCTTGAAACCGCTACTGGTAGCCACGTATGTCCTTGAACACGCTCGACAGATCGGCGCTGCGGGCGTCGAACACCTTACCGCCCGTCGCGTCGGCGATCTGCTGCAGCTCCTTCGGGCTCGCCTCGCCGAACAGCACCGTGTACACCCGGATGCCCTCCGATGCGTTAACGGTGTCGAGGAACCGGCGAGCCGAGATCCCTTCGTTGTTCTCACCGTCGGTCATCAGGACGATGCTCGTGTAGTAGTTCGATTCGTCCTGGCGCGTCTGTAACGCGAGCTGGTACGCCTCGTTCACCGCGGAGTAGATCGCCGTGCCGCCGCCCGTGCCCATGCCGTCGACGAACGAGCGCAATCCGCTGAGTCCCGGCGAGTTCGGGTCGGACGAATCCACATCGAAGGTCTGGTTTTCCTCGACGCCGCCGTCGAAGGTAAGTAACGTCACGCGTTCGCGCGGCTGGAAACGCGCGAAGTGTCCGGTGAAGCTCTTGTCGCCGCCGGCGAGGCCCGAGAGCGCGCTCTTGAGGCGGTCGATGCGGTCGCCTTCCATCGAGCCGGACGTGTCGAGCACATAGAAGGTGTGCGCGGGCTTGCGTAGTTCGCTCTGATAGTCGTCCAGGAGTTGCTGAACGATGGAGAGGTTCGCCGGGAACGGCGCCTCGACGAGGAGCGCGCTCCCGAACCGTGACAGCAACGGAACGCCCGGCACCGCCGGACGGCGTGACGTCACGCGCTCGATCCGCCGCTGGACGTCCGGCTGCCGGAGGTATGCGACGAGCTTGTCGTAGGCGTCCCGCTTCGAGCCGTTCAGCAGCATGAGCGGGTAGTCAGCCGTCGTGATGCCTTCGTTCGGGTAGATGAGGTCGAGCTTCTCCGTCAGACGACCGCCATCGTTCAGCCCGAAGAGCACGCTCTCGTAGTTGACGATGCCGTCGAGCTTGGCCTGGCTCTGTACGTACGCCTGCGCAAGGAAGCCGCTCGATCCGGACGTGAGGGTCTGTCCGGAGAAGAAGCCTTTCAGCCCGGCTGCGTCGACGGTCGCCGCGCTGAGCGCTTGGCCCCCGGACAACGCCGTGGACACACCGACCAGCGCGCTGAAGCCGGAGTTCGATGCCGTCGGGTTCGTCATCGCGTAGCGGAACTTCCCGGCGGCGGCGGCCGCCGCGATGTCCTTCCACCCGACGCGCTTGCCTCCCGTCCACCCGAGTCGCGTCGCCACGCTGTGCTTCACACCGACAACGACGGGGCTCAACATCGTCGGCTGATGTTCGAGGAGTTTGGACGACGCACCCGCGAGCGCGACGTATTTGTCCGACGCGAACCACGCGGCGTCGCCCGCGCTTCCGGACGAGATGCGCTCGGCGCCGTCGAGGCTCCCGGTGTACGTCGGAACGACCGTGACTCCCGTCGCCTTCTGCGCCGACGCGAGGATCGGCGCCATGTCGCTCAACTCGCTCCCCGCGAGCACCTGGAGCGTGGTCGGGCTGTTCGGATTGGACGAACCCGTCTTCGACGCGCACGCCGCAGCGAGTACGACCAGCGCGAGGAGCAGCGCGCGGCGCATCGTCCTACTTCTTGTCCTGATCGATCGTGAGGTCGGCCTGCACGCGTCCGTCCGCCGAGCGCGAGCGGGCGAGGTAGGTCTGCGCCTTGTCCACCTCGTCGGACAGTGACCCGATCGTCTTCTGCATCGCGTCGAGCGCCTGCACCTTGAAGGCGTCGATCGCGTCCATCGTGTTGTAGATGTTCTGGAAGGCCGACTGCAGCTTGTCGATACCGATCGTCGACGAAGCGGCTTGCTGGTTGATCTCCGCCGTCTGCGACGCGAGCATGCGCGAGGTCGACTCGATCATGTCGCCCGTGGTCGTATTGAGCGCCGTGATCTGATCGAGCACGAGCTTCTGGTTCGCGAGCGCCTGCGCGACGATCACCGCGGTGCGGAGCGCGGAGATCGTCGTCGTCGTCGCGCGGTCGACACCTTTGATCAGCTCGTTGTTGTTCTTCTTGATGAGGTCCGATGCGAGGTAGCCCTGGATCGCGACGGCGAGCTGCGTCAGCAGGTCCTGGTGCTTCTGCCGGACGTAGAACAGGAGGTCCTCCTTCATCGCCTTCGCCCGTTCGGGATCGCTCGCTTCGATCTCAGCGATCTTCGCCGTGAGCGACTTATCGAGGTTGTCTGCGAGATAGATGTACTGGGCCAGCCGCTGCATCGTGTCCCACAGGTGCACCTTCTCCTGCTCGAGCGCCGCGTTGTCCTTGCGGAGCTCGTCTTGCCCGTCGTAGAGCGCGCGGATGATCGCGTTGAGGTGCGTTTGGGCACTCTCGTACTTCGCGAAGTAGTCGCGCAGCTTGTTGCCGAACGGGAGGTGGCGAAGGATGCTGCCACCCGTCAGCCTGTGGGCGGGGTCGAGGTCCTCGACCGTGCGCCGGAGCTCGACGAGCGACGCCGACACCTGATGACCGCCGTCGACGCCGCTCTTGTCCACACGGCGCAGGGGTGACTGCAGCATGCGGTTGCTCACCTCGGCCGCCGCACGGATGTCCGAGTCGCCCATCGTCCGGATCTCTTCGGCCTTCGCCGTGAAGGCCGGCGTGTGCGGATCGAGCTTCGTTAGGCTGTCGACGAACTCATTGACCTTCTCGTTGAGCCCCGGAAGCGCCGCCTGATCGAGCGGCACCATGCCGCCCGCCTTCGCGGGTGCGATCGCTGCGACTGGTTGCGGCGCTTCGAGTGTCAACTGCGCCGCCGCTGCGGGTGGTGCGACCTGAGCGTCAGTCATCGGTCATCCTCCCAGTCGGGCCGCTGCCGAACCGTGCAGCGCCTTGCTGATCGTCGTGATCATCGCCTGAAGCGTTTCGTACGTGGGCGGTTCGATGATGTCGAGGACGTCGGGGGCCACCTCGACGTGTTTGCCCTGGACGAAACGCTGGAACGCCGCGCGGTCGTTCGTGCGGAAGCCGTGTTCGATCGCGAGCTGCTGCAGCGCCGGATCCGTGCTCAACAGCCGTCCGATCGCGTCGCCCGTCGACGTCAGCGGTACGAGCGTGTGCTTCGACAGGATGTCGGGATCCGGATAGAGCAGGACCATGTTCGACGTGATGCTCCCATCGTGTTGCGCGGCTTTGTCGACGAACTGTGCCTCGTAGATCATGACGAGCGGCGTCTTGCCGACGCCGATCGAGAGGTAGTCGTCGAAGGGCGCCTCGGACGAGCTCTCGGCGAAGCCCTGCCTGAGGAAGAGCGGCTCGACCGCAGGGATCACGCTCTGTACCTGCGCAGGTGACGCGACGACGTTCTGACCGTTCGCGACGTAGCTCGCGATTCCGGCGTACATCGCGGCCGAGTTCGACGTCGAGATGTCCGTCGACGTGATGAGGATGCTCTTCGACACGGGATACGTGGTGTTGTTCTTGAGGTCCGTCCAGCGTGAGTTGCGCGCGGTGAGCGCCATGAAGGCCTTCATGTCGAGCGTCCAGCCGTTGGCGGACTGGTGAGCGACGCCGGCGCTCGCCAACAGGTTCGCGATCGACTTGAAGCTCGCGACGGCCATCGGCGTGAAGAACGGGACGTAGGTCTGCGAGATCTTCCGCGCCTTCTGGATCTTGATCGCCGCGGGCGTCCCGGCGGGGAAGGCGAAGTCGTACTTGCTCAGATCGATGCTCGTCGCCATCGCTTGGCTCCCGGCGGTGTCGACCTGGACGTCGAAGCCGGCCCTGTTGAACGCGGCCTTCACCTTCGGATCGTCGAAGAACGGTTGCTTCTCCGAACCGATGACGCCGTGGACCACGTGTAGATGGCTGGGCTTGGAGCCTCCCCCGGTCTTCGAGACGACGACCGCCACGACGATCGCGATGACGAGAACCCCCGCCAGCACCAGGCTGATCGCCCGCCGCATGAACCGGACGTTAACAGATGGATGTGAACAACGAGATATGAGCCCTCAGGGCCGCAGCCAGAGCCGGACGTGGCGCGGCTGCATCGTCCGGCCGACGACGTCGACGATCTCGGTCCGAAGAGCGTCGAGGTCGATGTCGTCTCTGAGACGGGAAGCGAAGGAGTCGATGGT
>Ga0307469_10000345_pt1 | contig 17333 bp, 15 predicted proteins | sample atmos_gasesAM2C__FD_203084 | JGI IMG/M metagenome (GOLD analysis project Ga0307469, IMG submission 203084) | Hardwood forest soil microbial communities from Morgan-Monroe State Forest, Indiana, United States - atmos_gasesAM2C_515 | ecosystem: Environmental > Terrestrial > Soil > Temperate...
TCCTCGCCATCGGATTCGACGACTTCATGTCGGGCGCGCGGAGCTTCGATGTGCTCTTCGAGCCGGACGAACACAGCTCGCTCGTCGCCGCGAGCTGGACGAAGAACCACCTATTGCTGAACGTCCTACGGGACGTGAAGAACGAGATCTCGGTGCTAACGCCCATCGACGGCTCGTGGAAGAGCGAGCCGCTGCTCGGCGCGCCGACGATCGGCACGGTCGCCGCCGGCGGTGTCGATAGCGACACGTCCGACGACTTCTTCATGACAACCACCGACTTCCTGTCACCGACAACACTCTGGATGGGAACCGTCGGAAGAGAGCCGGAGCGGTTGAAGTCGCTGCCGGCGTTCTTCGACGCCGACGGTCTGAGCGCTTCGCAACACTTCGCAACGAGCGCGGATGGCACGAAGATTCCCTACTTCCTCGTTGCTCCGTCCGGTCAGGACGGACCACTCCCGGCGGTGCTCACCGGCTACGGCGGCTTCGAGATCCCGATGCTCCCCCAGTACATGGCGCTGATCGGCCAGGCGTGGCTGTCGTCCGGCAACGTCTTAGCGGTCGCCAACATCCGTGGTGGAGGGGAGTATGGTCCGCGGTGGCACCAGGCCGCGCTCCGCGAGAACCGCCACAAAGCGTACGAGGACTTCGCCGCCGTCGCGCAGGACCTGATCGATCGCGGCATCACGACGGCGAAAAAACTCGGCTGCACGGGCGGCAGCAACGGCGGCCTCCTCGTAGGGAACATGCTCACGACGTATCCGGAACTCTTCGGGGCGATCTCGTGTCAGGTCCCGCTCCTCGACATGCAGCGCTACAACAAGCTCCTCGCCGGCGCGTCGTGGATGGCCGAGTACGGCGATCCGGACAAGCCGGAGGACTGGGCGTTCCTCAAGGCGTTCTCCCCGTACCACAACATGTCGAAGGACCGGACGTATCCCCCTGTGCTGTTCACTACGTCCACGAAGGACGACCGCGTGCATCCGGGCCATGCCCGCAAGATGATGGCGCTCATGGAGAGCCAGGGTCATGACGTCCGCTACTACGAGAACATCGAAGGCGGGCACGGCGGTGCGGCGGACAACGAACAGGTCGCCTACATGACCGCCCTCGGGTTCGCCTTCTTGAAGGAAGAACTCGGCGTAGACTCGTAGCGAAACGTCGGGGGTGACTTGGTTTCGACCGGGACGGATCCGACGCGGGAGAAGCGAGCCGAGGCTCCGGTTACCTCGTAAAACACCGGAAACGCTATAAGTGCCGACAACAACCTGGCACTCGCCGCTTAGTTAGCTAAGCGACCGTCGACCGGAGCAGCCTGCGGCCCCGGACCCGGCGTCAACTAGCAGGATCGCCCCCGACGGGGTGCCTCGACCGTCGGGGGGACATCACCGAGGCTGGGCCCCCGGAGACCTGCCCGTCGGTGACCGGGGGCCGAGATCCGAAGACGGGCTGCGCTCGGAGAAGTCCCGCAACGGCGTTCTGGGACGGGGGGTTCGACTCCCCCCCACCTCCACCATCTGTTCAGCTGTCGGCTGCCATCACGGCCGCGTTCGCCAGTGGCATCGTGAACTTGAAAGTCGTTCCGTTCGGATCGCTCTCCGCCCAGATGCGTCCGCCGAGTCGGGTTACCAGGTCCCTCGCGATACTCAGTCCGAGACCCGAACCCAGTCGGCCGGCGTGCGCCGGGGCCCGGTAACCTTCCTCGAAGAGACGTCGCAAGTCCGCGGGTCGGATGACGTCACCTTCGCTGTGCACGGTCATGGTGACGAACGCCCGCGTTTCCTCCGCCGTCACCGTGATCGTCGACTCGGTGTTCGAGTACTTCAAAGCGTTCATGAGCAGGTTCGACAGGATCTCGCGCACGTCATCGGCTTGTCCCGACACCGTCAATCCCTGCGGGACACGAACGTGCAGCAGGTGGCCGTCGATGAGCGGCTCGATGTCGCCACAGAGCGCGTCGACCTCTTCGCGAACATCGAACGTCCCTCGATGGCTGCGCGACCCGTCCCCATTGCCGGCCCGAAAGTCGCCCAGCCACCGATCGATTATCCGCACCTCCGCGCGGGCGTTGGTGATGATGTGTCCGAGCATCCGCTCTTGTTCTTCTTCGTCGATCTCGCTTCCCTCACGGCGGAGTATCTCCGCGAACCCCAAGATCGCGGTGAGCGGCGTGCGCAACTCGTGCGCCGCCGAGTGGATCACGCTCGGCCGGTAGGCACCCATGGATCCGTCGCCATTGCCGTTGCCGTTGCCGTGCATCTGCCCATGCCTCACGTTCGCCATCTCGCCCCCATCGTTGACAAAGGGCCCAACGCGGCGCACCGCTCCCTCCACAACGTACGTTCCGTCACGCATCCGCAACAGCCCAATCGGCGGCTGGAAGCGGTCCCCAACGTGCGGGTGGCAGCGTCGGTAACGGGTCAGGGTCCGAGGTGTGGCAGGGCGCCTCGTCGAACGGCTTCAACGACCGCTTCGAGTTGGCTGTGACTGTCGAGCTTGAGGAGCACGTTCTTCACGTGGCCGCGACACGTGTGCAATGTGATGCCGAGCCGTCTCGCGATGACGGTGACGTCCAACCCCTCACCGAGGAGAGCCAACACTTCGGCCTCCCGGTCCGTCAGGTCGGGAGCTCCGGACCCCCCGGACATCACCCTCCTCGCTCGTACACGGATCGCGTCGAGGAGCGGGCCGACGAGTTCGCTTTCGACGTATATCCCGCCGTCCTTAGCCGTCCGGATCGCCTGTATCAGCTCGTCGACGTCCCCCAGCTTGGAGAGGAACCCGCACGCGCCCTCCGTCGCCGCCCGTGTCATCGTCTCGAGTTCCAGTCGCGCCGCGAGCACGAGGATCCGCGTCTCGCGATGTGCCGACTTCACGGCCTTCGCGACATCGATGCCATCGACCGTCTCGTCGCCTGCCGTCGGCGTGTCGATGTCGATCACGGCGACGTCCGGATGAGCTCGTGTGACGAAGTCGACGGCGTCAGATGAGCTTTGCGCGGTGCCGACGCATTCCAGGTCGGCCTCGCGTGAGATCGCGCAACAGATCGCTTCGCAGAAGATCGGGAACTCGCTGACGACGAGGACGCGTATCAAGCGGCTCTTTTCTCCATCCACGCGATCGGTGTTCGATACACAGGAAGCGCCCACCGACATCCTCGCACATCGGTGATCGACGCGAATGCATCGTTACTCCCGCGAGCAACTACCAGCGTTGTCTGTGAACAACCTCGTCGAACGCGCGACGGTTCGGGTTCCGAAGCGGCCGGACCGGACGATCCGCCGGATATCCGAGACCGATCATGTACGCCGCGAACCGATCGTCGGGAAGGTCAAGGAGCTGCTTGGCAAGGTCTTGGTCGCGCACGACCGCGTGTCCGGTTCCAATCCCGAGATCGGTAGCTGCGAGCATGATGCTCATCGTCGCTTGTCCGAGGTCGTACTGGACGAGGCCCGCCTGATCTTCGGCAAGGACCGGCGCGACGAGCACGATCGCCGCTTGTGCGCGGGCGATGTGCGTCCCGCCTTGGGGCCAGGTCTTCGCGAGTTCGACGAGGGCTTCGCGTCCGGTGACGAGGATGAAGTCCCACGACTGGCGATTGTTCGCGGATGGCGTTCTGCGCGCTGCTTCCAGGATGTGGTGAAGGGCGGCGTCCGGTATCGGTTCGTCGGTGTAGTCGCGAACATTCCGCCGCGCTCGGATGGCGTCCCAGGTCTCCACGAGGCCAGTCTATGCGTGCTGCAGATCGAGCTTGAACTCGAGGGTGCCGTGGTCGTCGGTCGTCACCGGACCGAAGCTCGGGTTGCTGATGTTGTAGTCGGCGAACGTGATCGGGATGGAACCCGTCACCTGCGCGGTATCGCCCGTCCGCTCGCATCGAATCGTGAACGTGACCGTCTTCGTCACGCCGTGCAACGTCAGCTTGCCTGTTGCCGTCTTGGTCTGCGGTGAGTTCTGCGGTGGGACGGAGCCGAACACGATCGGATCGCTGAGCGAGAACGTCGACGTCGGGTACGTCGACGTTTGCATGATCCGACCGTTGTACTGACGGTCGCGCATCGGCTTGTCACTCGTCACCGACGTCATGTCGACGGTGAAGCTTGCCGCCGTGATCTTCGTTCCTGCGACGGTGATCGTTCCCGAGACCGAAGAAGTTCGTCCGGCCGCCTCATTCGTCTGCCCGAAGAGGATCTCGTGCACGCGATAACCGACCTGGGAGCCACTCGCGATCCTCCATGTGCCGTCGACAGCACCTCCGAGTGACGCACTCGGCGATGCGGACGAGGCGGACAGCGAGAACTTCGCGGGGGCCTTCCCCTCGACGAAGTGGATGAAGACGTACGGGCCGCCGACACCGGCAACGAGAGCGACGGTGACGCCGATGAGGAGCCATCTCTTCCAGGTCATGGCCCGACGATACGGAACGAACCTGAGGAGGACCTAAGAGCCGGCCGTGCACCACGTGGGAACTACCAGGTGTCGATGTTCGTTCGTTTCTTGCCCGTTCGCGGCTCCGGCGATGGCATCGAACGCAGCGTCGAAACGATCCACCGCCGGGACTCGGCGGGATCGATCACGTCGTCGATCTCGAAGTGCGAGGCCGTGTTGATCGCTTTCCCCCGCGCGTAGCTCGCTTCCACCATCTCCTGGAAAACGCGCTCGCGCTCGGTAGGGTCTTCGATCGCTTCGAGCTCCTTGCGGTAGCCGAGCCGGACAGCCCCCTCGAGACCCATCCCGCCGAACTCCCCCGTCGGCCACGAGACCGCGAACGCCGGTGCCTTGAAACTCCCCGCCGCCATCGCCTGCGCGCCGAGGCCGTAGGCCTTGCGCAGCACGATCGTCATCGCGGGGACGGTCACGTTCGCGCCGGTGACGAACATGCGGGCCGCGTGCCGCACCAGTGCGGTCTTCTCCACCTCGGGGCCGACCATGATGCCCGGCGTGTCGCAGAGGAACAGCAACGGGATATCGAATGCGTCGCAGAGCTGCATGAAGCGCGCGGCCTTGTCCGCGTTCGCGGAGTCGATCGCGCCGGCGAGATGCTGCGGATTGTTCGCGACGAGCCCGATAGGACGTCCCTCCACGCGGATGAGCGCCGTCACCATGCCGAGCCCGAACGCGCGGCGAAGTTCCAGGACGGACCCTTCGTCCGCGAGCGTCGCGATCACCTCACGCACGTCGTAGCTCTTGAGGCGGTTCTCGGGGATCGCGCTGCGGAGCAGGCGCTGGTCCGCGCACGTCCACTCGGACACCGCGCCCTGGAAGTACGAGAGGTACTGCTTCGCAACTGCGATCGCTTCCGCTTCGTCCGACACCGGGATGTCGACGACACCGTTCGGCACCTGGACGCTCATCGGCCCGACCTCGTCCGGCGTCACGACGCCGAGGCCGCCGCCCTCGATCATCGCGGGACCACCCATCCCGATCGTCGAATCCTTCGTTGCGATGACGACGTCGCAGCACCCGAGCAGCGCGGCGTTGCCGGCGAAGCATCGTCCGGAGTTGATGCCGACGAGCGGGACGAGACCTGAGAGCTTCGCGAAGAGGTTGAACGCCATCACATCGAGTCCCGCGACGCCGCTGCCGTCCGTGTCGCCGGGTCGTCCGCCGCCGCCCTCCGTCAGGATCACGAGCGGAAGCCGGTGCTGCGCGGCGAGCTCGAACATGCGGTCCTTCTTGCGGTGGTTCTGCATGCCCTGCGTGCCGGCGAGGACGGTGTAGTCGTAGCTCATCACGACGCACCGCGCTGCTTCGTCCGAGAAGAGACGGCCGTTGATTCGGGCGAGACCGCAGACCATGCCGTCGCCGGGGGTACGCGCGATGAGATCCTCGACGGGACGACGCCGCCGCTGCGCGGCGATGACGAGCGGCGCGTACTCGACGAAGCTGCCCTCGTCGACGAGATCGTCGACGTTCTCACGTGCCGTGCGCTGTCCGGTCTTGCGACGTCGCTCGACCGCGTCCGGACGCGCGTCGTCCAGCGTTCCTTCGTGACGCGCGAGCACCTCGGCGAGATCCGGACGGATCGCATCGAGATCGATCGCGACCTCGGTTTCAGCGGATGTCACGGCTGCGTCTGACGCCTCGATCACGAAGAGCCGTTCGCCCTCGTTGACCGTCGCGCCCTCGGAGACGAGCACCTTCGACACGACACCGCCGGACGGAGCCACGATGTCGTGCTCCATCTTCATCGACTCGAGCACGACGACGGCACGTCCGCCCGCGACGGTTTCGCCCTCGAACACCGCGATGCGAACGACGGTTCCCTGCATCGGCGAGACGACGGACAACCGTTTCATCGCACAGACGATATCGTCCTAGACGAGATGGCCACCCGCACCACCACTCGGAAGCCACGCATGCCTCGCCCGCGCACAGCGAAGACGAAGCCGCGCGATCCGGTCGTCACGATCGAGAACCTCGTCAAGGTCTATCCCGGCCCGGGCAACGCGCCGGACATCCGCGCGATCGACGGGATCGACCTCTCGGTCGAGCGCGGCGAGATCTTCGGCCTCCTCGGCCCGAACGGCGCCGGCAAAACGACGACCGTCGGCGTGTGCACGACGCGCGTCCTCGGCACAAGCGGACACGTGGAGATCGACGGCCTCGACGTCCGCAAGGATCCGGCTCGCGTGAAACTCGGCATCGGCGTTGTCACGCAGTTCAACACGCTCGACCGCCTGTGCACGGCGTGGGAGAACATCTACTTCCACTGCCGATACTTCGAGATGTCGCACCGTGAGGCGAAGAGCCGCGCGGACGAGCTCCTGCAGCAGTTCCGCCTCAGCGAACGCAAGAAGTCCTTCCCGGACGAACTCTCCGGCGGGATGGCACAGCGCCTGCAGGTCGCGCGCTCCATCGCGCATCGTCCGAGCGTTCTGTTCCTGGACGAACCGACGGCCGGACTCGACCCGCAGAGCCGCATCGCGCTGTGGGAGATCGTCACCGACATGCGTTCGCACGGCATCACGGTTCTGCTCACCACGCACTACATGGAGGAGGCCGATCAGCTCTGCGAGCGTGTCGCGATCATCGACCACGGAAAGATCCTCGTGTGCGACACACCCGCAAATCTGAAGAAGAGGCTCGGAGCCGAAACGGTCATCGACCTGCACCTCGACCGTCCTCCGGACGGACTCACGAGCCGGATCAAACGTCTCGCCGGAGTCGTGAAGGTCGACCCATCGGCCGATGGCCTCCGGGTGCTCACCAAGGGCGGCGGCGTCGTCCTGCCGAAACTCGTCAACGCGGCGACGCGCTACGGGCTCCGCGACGTTTCCGTCGCCGAGCCAACCCTCGAAACCGTCTTCATAAGCCTCACCGGGAGGGAACTCCGTGAGTAGCACGACGGTCGCACTTCAGGAGCGTTCGCGGACGAGCGTCTACGTCCACGCGTTTGCCGGCATGCTGCTGCGCGACGCGCGAGTGATCGTGCGCGAGATCTTCCCGTTCCTCACGCGGACGATCATGAACCCATTCCTGTTCACCTTCGTCTTCACGTACGTCTTCCCGAAGATCGGGCAGGGCTTCAACATCCCGAAGCCCGCGGCCGGCCCGGCGATCTCCTTCGCGACGATCCTCGTCCCGGGCCTCGTTGCCGTCGCCATGGTCTTCCAGGGCATCTCCGCCGTCGCGCTCCCGCTCGTGAACGAGTTCGGACGGACCCGCGAGATCGAGGATCGCGTGATGGCACCGGTCCCCGTGGCCTTCGTGGGCATGGAGAAGATCGTCTTCGGCGCGATCCAGGCCGTGCTTGCGGCGCTCATCGTGTTCCCCTTCGTGATCATCATCCCGTCGACGCCGGTCTCGATCCACGTGAGCAACTGGCCGCTGCTCGTCGGCATGATCCTCCTCGCGAGCCTCGTGTCCGGCGCCCTCGGTCTCGTGATCGGGACGACCTTCAAGCCGCAGCAGATCCCGTTGATCTTCTCGATCATCGTGATCCCGACGACGTTCCTCGGCTGCGTCTACTACCCGTGGGCGCGCCTCGCGCCGGTGAAGTGGCTGCAGGTCCTTGTCCTCGTCAACCCGCTGGTCTACATGAGTGAGGGTCTGCGCATGGCGCTGACGCCCGAACTCCCGCACATGTCGGCATGGGCCTTCCTCCTCGCACTCTTCGGCGCGCTCGCTCTGCTGTCGTACTTCGGCCTCCGAAGCTTCGTCCGGCGTGTCGTCGCTTAGCGGACGAAGCCCTTCAACACATCGGCCGCGGGTATAACGGCGAGCTGCGCGGCCGTCGTGCCGTGGTGCTCCGCGAGGTAGGACTCCGCGATCGCATACCCGATGCGGTAGCCGGCCCAGCGCGGGAGACCGCCTTCGCCGACGAACCACTGCTCATAGGACATCGGATCGTTCGGTGACGAGCGTTGCGCGCGCAAACGGCCCCACACCTTTGCGAGATCACTTGGACCGAGTGGTTGCACCCACGGGACGTCCGGTGCCTTCGGGTACGCCTCGCGGACGAAGGCTTCCGCGGATCCCTCCGAGACGACGACGTCGCCGGTCGTCGTGCCGTAACCGGGACCGTCGAGGATGCGCTTGCTATGCGCAAGCTCGTGAGCGAGCGACATCGGCACCCAGGTCGACAGCAGTTCGCGCGGCGGCAGCGACGATCCGAGATCCATGCTTACCTCCACGCGGCCGGTGTACGGGTCGGTCTGGCCGCCGATCCCCAGCGCGCGCGCCGTGCCGTACGTTCCGGCCTCGATCGTGATCGGGACGGCGCGCCCGTGCAGGCGTCCCTCGATGTTCGCGAGCGCGCCTTCGACGATTGCCCTGAGATCGACGCTCGCCTGCTTCGCCCAGAGCTCGACCGTGGGATCGAGGTCGACGCCGAACCCCTGCCAGTCGAGATGAACCGCAGCGGGAAGTTTGACTGGATGCGTCGGCGCGTCGCCGCCGAAGGGGTTGTTCACGATCGGCGAGTTCGCACCACACGACACGCACAGCGCGGCGAAGACACAAACGGTCGTCAGCGATACGCGCGCGCCTGGATGCCGTACAGCTCCGCGTATAAGCCGGCCCTCCCCATGAGCTCGTCATGGGAACCGTACTCGACGACGCGGGAGCCGTCTAAGACGACGATGAGGTCCGCCATGCGCACCGTCGAGAACCTGTGCGACACGAGGATGGTGATGCGTCCGTCCTCGCGCGCTTCGCGCGATGCTTCCGCGAAGCGTTCGAAGAGGGCGTGCTCGGTTTCGGCGTCCAGGGCCGCCGTCGGTTCGTCGAGGACGAGCACGAGCGGGCGGTCGCGCATGAACCCGCGCGACAGCGCGAGCTTCTGCCACTGACCGAAGGAGAGCTCAACGCCGTCCGTCCACGTCGGACCGAGCTGCGTCTCGAGTCCGGACGGCAGCCGTTCGATCACATCCGTCGCACCGGCACGACCCACCGCGCGCTCGAGCGCTGGGGTCTCCTCGGCGCGCGGGAGCTCACCGAGCCCGATGGTTCGTCCGGCGGTGAATTCGAAACGCATGAAGTCCTGGAACGCACCGGCGAGATGCTCGCGCCACTCGTCGACCTTGATGCGTGAGAGCTCAGCGCCATCGACGAGGATGCGTCCGGACGTCGGTTCGTAGAAGCGGCAGAGCAGCTTCACGAGCGTCGTCTTGCCTGCACCGTTCTCACCGACGATCGCAACGACCGAACCGGCCGGAAGGTCGAGGTTGACGTCCCGGAGAACGTCCTTCTCCGTTCCCGGGTAGCGGAAGGTGACGTGCTCGAGTGTGATGCCGTTGTCGAGGCGCGTCGGTGCCGATGCGTTGGAGCCGATGGCCTTCGACGCCGCGTAGTCCTCGAGCCATGCGAGGCGTTGTGCGGCTTCGATGCACCAGCGCAGGAAGTCGGCTTGCGACGCCGTCTGGCCGAGGAACTGCGAGAGCTGCGAGCCCGCGGCCACGACGAGCAGAACGTTGCCGACGCTCGAGTGCAGCACGGTCGAGACGAAGACGACGGCGCCGACGTAGGCCGCGCCGAAGATCGTCCAGGCGAGCGAGTGCCACGCCGCGCTTCGCTTGCGCGTGCCGGCGACGCGCGTGTACCAGTCGTCCCACGCCGCGCGACGCCACGCGACGAGCTTCGGGCCGATGCGCCAGACGCGAATCTCCTTGCCCGGGCCGGCCTGCGTGCCGAGATCGAAGAAATGTCGCGCGAGCCGGCGTCGCGGCGCGGCGCGTTCTTCGTTCCGGCGCTCGACGCCGGCGCGCCACGACGAGAAGAAGATCGTCGGCACCGAGAAGATCGCGAGCACCCCGAGCAGCGGATGCACCGTCATGAGCAAAGCGACGGTGATCAGGACGCGCGCGATCGCACCGATCGAGGTCATCAACGCGGGATACAGGTGGTTCAGCAGGAACGCGTGATCCTTCAAGATCTGCAACCGGTCGAGATACTCGGGACGTTCGTGATGCTCGATGGACACAACGCTCCCCTGCAGGTGCACGACGTGTGCCTCGATGGCGATGGTCGTCCGCTCCTGGAAGAGGCGCTGGATGCGCTGTCCGACGATGCGGAGCAGCCACGCGGCGGCCGTGGATGCCGCGAGCCCGGCCATCGCGCCGACGGCGGCGCCGTTGTGGCCGCGCGAAAGCGCGTCGGCCAGGATCTTGAGCCACAGCGCCGTGAGCGCCGCCGGCACCCAGGCCCCCGTCACGAGCAGGAACGAGACGATGAGCAGCTTCGGCTCCGCGCGATACGCGAAGACGAGTGCGCGCCAGAGCGCCGGGAAGACCCCCGGGATGTCCTCCCCTTGCTTCGCCGGCTTACGCCTGTGCGGGTTGCTCATCGAGCGCCTCGTCTTCGGTGAACCTGCTCGCCTGCAACTCGAACATCGTCTTGTAGCGACCGCCGAGCGCCAGCAGCTCGTCGTGGGAGCCGAGCTCGACGACTCGCCCGTGATCGAGCACGCAGATCACATCGGCGTGACGCACCGTCGAGAAGCGGTGCGACACGAGGATCGTCGTCCGGCCGCGCGTTGCCTCGAGGATGCGGTCGAAGATCTCCGCTTCGCCGCGGACATCGAGCTGCGCTGTCGGTTCGTCCAGCAGGATCACACCCGCGCCGAGCTCGACGGCAGCGAGGGCACGCGCGAGCGCGACGCGCTGCCACTGGCCGCCGGAGAGATCCGTCCCGCCTTCGTAGGCACGCGACAGGATCGTGTCCACCGTTGCGATGTCGGATGCGCCGGCACGTTCGAGCGCGCGCATGATCGTTGCGTCGTCCGCACCGATCGGCGCGACGTTGTCACGCAGCGGCAGCTCGAAGCGGACGTAGTCCTGGAACACAGCGGCCACGCGGGCGCGCCACGAGTCACGGTCGAAGTCGCGGAGGTCGACGCCGTCCACCCGGACGGAGCCCTCCGTCGGATCGTAGAGGTGACAGATCAGTTTCGCGATCGTCGTCTTGCCTGCGCCGTTCGGCCCGACGATCGCCATCGACGCACCGGCGGGGATCGTCAGGTCGAAGCCTTCGAGCACCTTCATCCCCGTCGTCGGGTACGTGAAGCTCACGTGCTCGAAGCGGATCTCCTTCGCCGGAAGCCCATCGGCGGGGTGCGTTCCCGTGCGCAGGCTTCCGCCGGTCTTCATCTGATCGGCGAGGTCGAGCACCATCGGGATCGGACGGGCCGAGCCGCGGAACCACCAGTCGAACTCCCCGAACCCGAGGAGGGACACACCGATGGCCGCCTGCGCGAACGTCACGAGGTGACCGATCGTGATGTGGTGAGCCGTCGCGTCGCGTGCGAGCGCGCCGAAGACGACCGCGTTCCCAGCGAGGATCAACGCGAGGCTCCACCCGAGCGGACGCTGCCGGAGGCGGCTCTCCTTGAAGAGCGCCTCGGCGAACGCGCGACGCAGGTGTGTGAAGCGGTCGACGGCCCAGTCGGCAAGACCGAAGAGCCTGATCTCCTTCGCGCCGGGCGCATCGACGGTCATGCGGTACGCGTAGTCGACATGACGGCGTTGGTTCACGACCTCGTCCGCTTCGAAGATCTGCCACATCGCGCTCTCCTTGAGGAGCACGTGCGTCGATCCCCACGCGAGTGCGAGCCCGATGCCGGCCCACCAGTGGTACGTGACGAGCAGGATCGCCTGCGCGAGCGCAGCGGCGACTTCCGAGAAACCGTTCGCGATGTATGGGAGCGCAGCTTCGAGCGATGGCGCGATGATGCCCTGATCGAACTCGCGGGCCCTCGCCAGGTCGTCAGCAAGGTCCGGACGTTCGAGATGCGCGAGACCGTCGGGTGATACCGACGACTCCATCAAACGGTCGTGCAACCACGCGCCCGCCTTCGCACCGAGGAGGCTCCCGATCGTGCCGTGTACCGGCGAGAGTGAGTTCATCCCGATGAACACGACTCCGATCAGGGCGAGCGGCGCCACGAGCGAGTGGTGATGCTGCACCGCAGTGACGAGCGCTCCCATCCCGACGGCGAAGACCGCCGGCAGCAAGCCGCGCAGGACGATGAGACCCCACCAGAGCGTCGTAAGCCTGCGGTCGGCTTTCGGAAAGACGCCAAGGAACCGGCCTTCGGACGACAACCTGAAACGCCGGAGCATCAGTTCTTCTCGCGACGGCGCTGCGTCCGCTCCATCTGACGTTTGGCTTCGCGCTCCACGATCTCACGTCGCCGGTCGTACGTCTTCTTGCCTCTCGCGAGACCAAGTTCGACCTTCGCGATACCGCGCCGGGTGAAGTACACGCGGATCGGGATCAGCGTCATGCCCTTGCGCTGCGTCTCTTCCGCGAGGCGCTCGATCTCCTTGCGGTGCAGCAGGAGCTTGCGCTCGCGGACGGCCGGGACCTCGACGTGTGTCGACGCTCCCGAGTACGGCGAGATGTGCATCCCCAGGAGATAGACGCCGTCGTCCCGGACGACGCCGTAGGCCTCACGGATCTGGCCCCGGCCCTCACGGAGCGCCTTCACTTCGCTCCCCTGAAGAACCATGCCGGCCTCGAAGGTCTCGTCGATCGAGTAGATGTGTCGCGCACGCCGGTTGTCGACGACGACCTTGTGGTCGTCCTGCGTCTTCATGACGCGTCGAGCTGCGCCGCGAGGCGCTTCGGCGCGACCAGGCGGTAGCTCTCTTCGACCAGCTCGGCGATCTCGTCCCAGTCCGGGTCCCTGTCGAGCCACACACCGATCCAACCCTTGGGACCGGTGTAGGCCGGGACGAAGAAGCGCTCCGGATCGGAGGCGACGAGGGCCTGCTGCGCCCCCGGCGCGCCCTTCACGTTCATCCGCGGCCGAGTCGTCTGCCCCGTCCCGCAGAAGATCTTGTCGCGGACGCGCCAGCAGGGCACGGTGTGGCCCCCGAAGGGCTTCATCTCGACCTCGGGCAGCGCCATACAGATCTTCCCGAGCCGCTTGTAGACATCCGCTCTCCTCATGGGCAACTAGTATCGTCTCTCGAAACCATGCCATCCGCTGTCATGGTTCTCCGATAGGCTCCCCGACGTGCGCGCCGACCGGCTGCTCGCCGTGCTGCTCCTCCTGCAGCGCCGCAAGCTCGTCACCATCGCCGAGCTCGCGCGCCGCCTCGAGGTCTCGCAGCGGACGGTGCACCGCGACCTCGAGGCGCTCGGTTCCGCCGGGATCCCGATCTACACCCAGCCGGGACGCGGCGGAGGCGTAGGGATGCTCGAGAGTTACCGGACGGACCTCACCGGACTATCGCTCGGCGAGGCGGAGCTCCTTCCGCTCCTCGGGCTCGGCGATGCGCTCTCGGCGATGGGCCTCCGCTCCTCGCTCGCGCAGACCGAGACGAAGATCCTCGCCGCGCTCCCGGCGGCGCAGCGCGAGCGCGCCGAGGACATGCGACGCAAGATCCACGTCGATCTCGGCGCGTGGTGGCACGGCACGGAGGTCGTCGAAGAGATGGCCGCGATGACGCAGGCAGTGTTCACCGCGAGACGCGTCCGAATGCGCTACGCACGTCCCGGTCGTGATGCTCCCGTGGAACGTACGATCGATCCGCTGGGCCTCGTCCTGAAGGCCGGCGTGTGGTACTTGATCGGCGCGGTCGCCGGGAGCGAGCCGCGCACATATCGCGCTTCCCGCGTCGTGTCGCTCGAACTCCTGGACGAGCATTTCACTCCGCCGGACGACTTCGACCTCGCCTCGTTCTGGTCGGTACGGTCGACAGAGTTCCAACGAACGGGTACATCGTTCGGATGCGTCGTACGCGCGACACCGCACGCGACGCAACATCTTCGCGGCGACACCGAGCCGCCGGACGAACCATGGACGACGATCGAGCTCACCTTCGGCGCCAAGGAGCACGCACTCCGGCGGCTGCTGTCGTTCGGCGCCGACGTCGTTGTCGAGTCGCCGGACGACCTCCGTCGGGAACTAATCTCAGCAGCGCAGAGCCTGCTCGCCTCCTATACTTGACTTTCTCCATCGACTCGCTATAGTTTCCGGCAAGTGAGCGGAGGAGGTTCCATGCGGCTCGACGTCAGTGGCCACGCCTGCCCCACCCCGGTGATCCGGACGCGCGTCGCGCTCGACGAGCTCGATCCCGGCTCGTCCCTCGAGGTCGTGACGACCGACCGCGGGGCGTTGTCCGACATCCCGGCCCTCGTCCGCGCGCTCGGTCACGAGATCGTCGCGGTCGACGACAGCGGCGACCAGATCGTGTTCCGCATCTGTAAACGCTGACATGCAGCGCATCGGCATCGTCGGCGGCGGTTGCAGCGGAGCGCTCCTCGCGACGCAGCTACTCTCCCGCACCGATCACGAGGTCACCCTCTTCGATGCCGGCGGTGCCTTCGCGCGCGGCGTCGCATATTCGACGACACATCGCGTGCACATCATGAACGTCCGAGCGGGATCGCTCAGCGCATTCCCGGACGATCCCGATCACTTCGTCCGCTGGCTGCGAGCGTCGTCCGCCGCCGGTGAACGCGACGCATTCGTCCCGCGGCGCCTCTACGGCGACTATCTCTCAAGCGTCTTGCAGAGTACCGAACCGTCGAGGTTGCGCTGCGTCCCGGCGCGCGTGTGCGGACTCGACGGAGATGTGGTGAGGACCGTCGACGGCCGCGACCACCCCGTCGACCGAACGGTGGTCGCCATCGGGAACCTTCTCTCGACGCCGAGCGAGCTGCGCGGGCTGCTCGAGAGCGATCGCTACATCGACGATCCATGGTCACCCGAGGTGGGTCGCATATGGCCGGACGACGACGTGCTCATCGTCGGCACCGGTCTTACGGCCGTCGACGTTGTACTTTCACTCGCCGTGCGCGGACACACGGGACGGATCACCGCCATCTCCCGTCACGGACTGCTGCCCCAGGCGCACCGCGAGACGCCCCCGGTCCCGGTATCGATCGACATCGAAGGGACGACGGCGCGTTCGCTGCTGCGCAGCGTGCGACGTGCTGCGGCGAGCGTCGACGACTGGCGCGACGTGGTCGACGCATTGCGTCCGCAGACGCAGTCGCTGTGGCGCAGCCTGCCGCCGTGCGAGCAGGCTCGCTTCCTCCGGCTCGCCGCGCGGTATTGGGAGGTCCATCGCCATCGCGCCGCGCCATCGGTGGTGGCCGCGATCGACGCGCTCCGGGCGCGCGGCACACTCGTCGTCGAGCGCGGCCGGATCTCGTGCGTGTCCGCCGACGCGTCCGGCGTCGACGTGGCCTTCAACGACCGCACGCTTCGCGCCGATGTCGTCGTGAACTGCACCGGACCGACGCCCTACGTCACGTGCACGCGCGACCCGCTCTTGCGCGGTCTGCTCGCCTCGGGCCGCGCGGTTCCGGGTCCTCACGGCATGGGCCTGGACGTCACTCCGGACGGTGCCCTCCGCGACCGCGACGGTGCCGTATCCGACACGCTGTTCGCGATCGGTCCGCTCCGCCGCGGTGCGCTGTGGGAGACGACGGCGGTACCGGAGATCAGGACGCAGGCTGCGGAACTCGCGTCGCACCTCGCGGCGTGACGAGCATCTCCGTCGACCACGTCTTCACCTGAGCACCGGGCTGATCGCCGTCAGCCCGGCTCCGGGACCGACCCACGGGTCGCCGCCGTGGATGTGACCAGGCTCCGGCAGGATCTGCACGTTCACCGGCGCGTAGAGCACAAGGGTGTTGCCGAAGGCGGACGGTGCGAACCCCCGCAGTCCCGCAGCCGACGGTGACTGTCCGGCTGCACGAGCCGCGAGTTCGGTCGCGTAGCGCCTCGCGCTCCCGGCGAACGGATCGAAATCCGCTGCCGCCACGAGTCCGGACGAAACACCCCGCGCGAGCAGCGTCCGCGAGAACAGCCACGGCGCAAGGACGATCGCCCGCGATCCCGCGCCGGTCGCACGACGCGCGGCTCGGAGCGCTTCGTCCGCGTGCGCTTCGTCGGTGGCGATCACGACGGCGTCCGGTGATGCGTCCGGTGCTGCGGGTCCGATCGCCGTACGCAGCGCCTCACCGCGCGGATCGCCGTCGGTCACCACCGCGATCGACGCGTCGCCGCGCCTGTTGAGGAAGTGGCCGAGGAGCGTTCCAGCGCGGCTTGCTGCGGCTACATCGAGGGGGCATCCGCGTCCGCGAAGACGCAACACCTCTCGCGCTCCCCGAAGGTTCGCGTCCTGCACTGCGATGAGCCGGCCCTGGAGTGTGTCGGCGCAGTCGGTCGAGTCGGGCACCGGCGCGTGGATCGCATGCGCAGGCGCTCGCCGTGCCCACGGATCGAGCAACACCTGCAGCGGACCGGCGCTGAGGAGCGCGCGTCCGTCGAAGGTGATGTGTCCGTCGCCCTGCTCGTCGAGCCGGACGGGTCGCCCGGAGAGCAGCACGTCCCTCGTGCCGATCACGTGGATGCGGTTCGTGCCCGACCGGTAGGGGTCGACGACGACCGATACCTCTCCAACACTCCGCACAAGTGGGCCCGACGCGATCGCGTCGGCGAAGACGGGGGCCGGAAGCGAGGCGAGCACGACCGCGATCGCGAGCACGGGGACGAACAGCGCTGCTTCGATGCCGATAGCCCGCCTCGCAGCAGCGAAGCGCCGTGCGCGGAGGAAGCGCCGTCCGGCAATCGCGAGCCCCGTACCGACGAGAACGATCGTGAGCTTCGCGACGACGAGTTGTCCGTACAGGATCGTCGTGATCGCATGAAGCGTGCCGGCATGGAGCGTCGCGTTCGCCACGCCGGTCGCGATGGCGACGACGACGGAGATGATCGCCGGACGCGCGAACCGACGCGCGCCGTCCTCGAGTTCCTCGCCGCGGCACCACAGCGCGAGGTGCACCACGCCACCGACCCAGAGCGAACCGACAACGAGATGCACCCACATGAGCCCCGACGCCAGCGGGGAGCCGTACGCCGCAAGTGGCGCCAG
>Ga0307469_10000346_pt1 | contig 17320 bp, 16 predicted proteins | sample atmos_gasesAM2C__FD_203084 | JGI IMG/M metagenome (GOLD analysis project Ga0307469, IMG submission 203084) | Hardwood forest soil microbial communities from Morgan-Monroe State Forest, Indiana, United States - atmos_gasesAM2C_515 | ecosystem: Environmental > Terrestrial > Soil > Temperate...
AAGCTATGTCTGGTGCCCAAAGCGCTCTGGAACCACGCCTTCCCATCCCGAACAGGACCGTGAAACGGGGCAGCGCCGATGATAGTGCGAGGTATACCGCGCGAAAGTAGGTCAGTGCCAGACTCCCTTCAAACAAGAAAGCCCTCCTCGCGAGGGCTTTTTTGTTATCAGGGTACTCCGCTGCCGAGTCATCCTTCCGCCTTCTTCCTTGCTATGATCGACCGTCACTTGTTGGTCATCACGGAGGACTGAGCCCATGTTCACTCGTCGCAAATTCATCGGAACGACCTTGGGCGCCGGCGTGGCGCTGGCAACCGGCGCCTGCGCCACACAGCCCGCCGGGAAGCGCATGATCGTCGATGCACAGGTGCATCTATGGAAGGCAAGCGGTCCGGACTATCCCTGGAACCCGGGCGCCAAGCCGCAGCTGCCGGAGCCGTTCACCGTCGAGCGCGTGGTTCCTCTGATGGACGAGGCCGGCGTGGACCGCGTCGTCATCGTGCCGCCGGCCCTTAACGACATAAACAGCTATGCGCTGGAAGCCGCCCGGCGTTACCCCGGCCGCTTCGCGGTCATGGGCCGCATCCCGCTGGAGAATCCGAAATCGGCCGCGCTCCTGCCGGCCTGGAAGGATCAGCCGGGCATGCTCGGCGTGCGCTTGACATTCAACACCCCCGAAACGCTTGCCTGGCTGTCCGACGGCACCGCGGACTGGTTCTGGCCGGCGGCCGAGAAGAACGGGCTTCCGGTCATGTTCCTGGCGTTCGGCAACGTGCACCGGTTCGGACCGATCGCGCAGCGCCACCTGGGACTGCCGCTCATCATCGATCACTTGGGAGTGAATACCGCCATCGCAAAGGAAGGCAAGATGGCCGAGAAGATCGGGGACGCCGTGGCGCTCGCCAAGTACCCGAACGTCAGCATCAAGATGTCGAACCTGGTCAACGCGTCGCTGGAGCCCTATCCGTTCCGCGACCTGAACGACCATCTGAAGCGGGTGTTCGACGCCTACGGGCCGCAGCGCTGCTATTGGGGGACCGACCTGACCAACACCTCCTTCACCCGCGTGACCTGGCGCGAGCGCATCACCCATTTCACCGAGGAGCTCTCCTTCCTGTCCGACAGCGACAAGGACTGGGTGATGGGCCGCTCCATCCGCGAGCGGCTGAAGTGGACATAGGAATGACGACGTGAAACGGTGATGAGCAGAGGAATCGGGTACGCGATAGGCGCGTACGTGATCTGGGGCTTGTTTCCGATTTACTGGAAATGGCTCCATGATGTCGATGCGTTCCAGCTGCTCTGCCACCGCATCGTCTGGTCTTTCCTCATGCTGTTCGCGGCCATCCTCTTCGCGCGTCGCTGGATGGACCTGGCGTCGGCGGCGCGCGCGCCGCGCGTCGTCGGCGTGTATTCCGTCGCGGCCGCGCTGATCGCCGTCAACTGGCTGGTCTACATCTGGGGAGTCAACGCGGGCTATGTCATCGAGACGAGCCTGGGTTATTTCATCGCCCCCCTGGTCAATGTGCTAATGGGCGTGATTTTCCTGCGCGAGCGCCTGCGACCGTGGCAATGGGCCTCCGCGGGACTGGCGGCGGCCGGCGTTCTCTATCTGACGTTTGTCCACGGAGCTCTGCCGTGGATCGCGCTTACGATCGCTTTTACTTTCGGCGTCTATGGACTGATCAAGAAAGGGGCGCCGCTCGGCTCGCTGCACGGGCTGACCCTGGAAACCGGCACGTTGCTGCTTCCTGCGCTCGCCTACCTGCTCTATTCGGAACATGCGGGCCGGGGTGCATTCCTCCACATGGGCGCGCTCCGGGATGTCCTGATGATCGGCGCAGGGTTGGTGACGATCGCTCCGCTTCTCCTGTTCGCCTCGGCGGCCCAGCGCATTCCGCTCTCGTATATGGGCCTGCTGCTGTACATCGCTCCGACCTTGCAATTCATGCTTGGCACTCTGGTGTATCACGAGCCCTTCACCTATCCCCAGCTCATCGGATATTGCATCATCTGGGCAGCGCTGATCATCTTCGTGGTCGACGGACTTCTCAGCCAGCGCGTGCCGGATCTGAAGGGAAGCACCTAGAACAAAGGCAACCTTTAACCTTCAGCGGTTCACCCTCGTGGGTCGCGCAGCTTTTAGCGCGCGCGGGCCGGCGCTGGCTACAGCAGGAAGGGAACGTACCGCGGGGTGAAGTTGACGATGTTGGGCAGGACGAGCGGCATGTCGGTGTCGCTCACTCCCATCCAGCGAGCCAGAGTCGCGGCGTACTGGTCGACCGCGATCTGCGGCACCATGTTTCCCTGCCCGATGTCGACGGGGTTGCCGGAAGCGAAGAAGGTCGTCGGCGGGAACGTTCCGTATACGTCCTTGCCCTGGACGGCGCCGCCGAGCGCGAAGTGATGCGATCCCCAGCCGTGGTCTGACCCGTCCCCGTTCGAGGTGAGGGTGCGCCCGAAATCCGATGCGGTGAAGAGCGTGACCTGGTTCTGGACGTTCATCTGCACGAGCCAGCCGTAGAAGGCGTTCACGGCGTTGTTCAGCTGGGTGAGCTGCTGGGCGTGCTGGCTGAGGAGGAAATCGTGGTTGTCGAAGCCGCCCAGGCTGACCAGGAACACCTGGCGGTTCGTTCCGAGCTGGTCGGCGACCGAGATGATCCGGGCCACGGTATTGAGCTGCGAAGCGAGATTGCTCGAGGGGTTGGGGAGGGCGAATGTCGATGCCGGCGGCAAGTTCTGAATCAGCTGCTGGGACGCGCCTATCGAGCGCCCGCTTATCGCATCCAGCTCGTTCTCGAAAAGGTTGGGACTCGTTCCCGTGATGAGGGTACGGTACGCGGCGGATGCCGTCGTGCCCTGGGAGGTGTAGATCGAGCCGGAAATGCTGGAAATGGAGACCGGCCCGCTCGAGCCCACCTGGTATTGAAGCGCGTTGTTCCCCGATAGGAATACCGCGTTTCCTGTCGCGGAAATGCAGGTGAAGAGCGTATTCGTATTCTGGCCCATCAGCAGGTCGCCGATACGGCCGCCCCAGCCGATCTTCGCGCCTTCTCCGATGGGCGCTTGCGCCTGCCACACCGACTGCTGGTCGTTGTGCGAGAAGAGATTGGGCGGAAGCTTCACCGAACGCGCCTGGTACTGCGCCCGGGTCGTCGGCACGACCAGCGGCCCCACGTTGGCGAGCACGGCGAGCCTGCCCGCGTCCCAGTGCGTCTTGAACGCGGGGAGGCTCGGGTGGAACGCGAACTCATGGCCGCCCTGCGACACGACCGCGCCGGTCGCGTTGGCCGTGAGCGCCGCATCGCGCGGGATCGCGAGCGTCGGGCGCGACGCGTTGTACTGATCGTAGGAAGCCTGGTCGTAGGGAATGAGGGTATTGGTGTGGTCGTTCCCCCCGTACAGGAACAGGCACACGATGGCCTTGTAAGTCGCCGAAGTGGTCGCCGATGCCGCGCTGATCGCGGCGAGGTTGAGGGCGAACGGGCTGGCGGCGCCTGCGATCGACATCATCGAGCAGGCCTTGAGGAATTTCCGGCGGGAAGCGCGCGTAGTCATAGTTGGGCTCCGGTGCCTATTTCTGCACGAGGTAGTCGGGCGACGACAGGGTGAACAACACCGCGAGGCGCGCGCGATTCAATCGGGCGGTAGCCTGGTTGGTGGCGGGCATAGTGATCGAGCTCACCGCGCTGACGATGAGCGTTCTGGTGCCCGGGGTCATCGACCCCGCGGTGAGGAGCAGGCTCACGCGATCGAGGAGCCGGTTGGGGTCGTCGGCAAGGGCCGCTTCGGCGGTGTAGTCCGGCTGGATGTCTCGCGGCGAGTTCGAGCCCGCGCCGCCCGACACGATGCTGCGCATGAAATTCGAATAGCCGACCACCGAGACCTCGTTGACGATCTGAAGCTCGGGGGCGACGAGACCGGCGGTCGCGATGCCGCTGTTCGGCGGGACGTAGCCGGGCCGATAGAAGTTGAATACGGTCGGCGAGCGCATCGGGGACTGGCCCAGCGACGTCGCCGGGTCGTCGGTGGTGCCGAGGAGAAAGCTGCCCGAGGCCGAGCGGGCGTTGAACGAGCGCATCCAATGGGCGAACCTGAGGATGGGTTCGCGCGTCTTGCCGATCGCCGGTGCGCCGGCGGGCGGCGCGGTGCGCGCCTCCGCGTCGAGAAGAATGGCTGCGATCGTCGCGCGCAAATCGCCGCGCTGGCCGGTGCCGACGGTGTACTGTCCGGACGCGTAGCTCCCCGTATTGAACGCGGCGGCGACGCGGCCGACGTACGCAGGCGAGGGATTGCTGCTGACCAGGCGCTGAATGAGCTGCCGCCCGATGAAGGGACCGACGTTCGGATGGTTGAAGATCGCGTCGAGCGCCGTGTTCAGGTCCTGATCCGGCTGGGACGAGGCGCTCGCGGGGATCGTCGTTCCAAGGAAAGTCTTGTCGGAGATCGAATGGAACTGCGGGAAGCTCTGCATGGGCATCACTTCCCGGTTCGGATCCTGCGTGCCGTTGCCGTTGAAGCAGTTGGTCGAGGTGTTCGGGCAGCCCGCCCAGGAGAACCCCGTGAACACGCGCGACAGGCCGATGATGTCGTTGGGGCCGTAGGTATCGATCGGCTGCCCGGTGCCGTCGAGCGCCTCGGTTCCGTCGGAGTTCAGCCGATGCAAGCCGATCGAGAAGAGCTGCATCACCTCGCGCGCATAGTTTTGGTCGGGGACGCGATTGGTCGCCGGGTCCTCCTTGCGGTTGCGCAGGTGCGACAGGTACAGACCCATCATCGGGTGCAGCGTCACGTCCTGCAGGAGCTGGCGGTAGTTGCCGAAGGCGTCGCGCCCGAGCATGTCCATGTACGAAGCGACTCCGCGCCTGAAGTTCTGTACGTTCGCGTCCTGAAGCGAGATCACGAAGATCTGCGACAACGCGAACGCGACGCGCCGCTTGAGCTGGTCCTGGCCGGTCGCGGCTTCCCTCCAGAAGGTTTGCGCGATGTTGTCGTCGGTCAGGCTCGATCCTGCGGGAAGGCCCGCGGCCACCGCGTTGATGTAATCCTCGTGAGAGCGCCCGGGCATGAAGAACTGGTCTTCCAGGATCGCGCTGTAGCCGTATTGCTGCGCCTTGGCGATCTCTGCGTCGGTCGCGCCGAACGAGACCTGGTTAAGGAAGCGCGCCGCTTCGTTCGCGCTCGGCAGCGGATATGCGGATTTCGGCACGGCGCCGAGGTTGACGCCGCTTCCTTGCGGACCGTTGTTGACGCTCGGGCCGCCGCCACCGGAGCAAGCGACGAGAACTCCGCTCAGCGCGATTGCGAAAAGGGCAGCGCAGAAAACCCGAATCGGGTGGCGCGTCGCTTCGGTCATGGCCGTCTCCTCTTGCGGACGTCAAGCTTGACGCGCTTTTATTATGGTCGAGTTACCGCGCGCCGCGGACGGCAAATTCCCGAAAAATCGAAAATGCATCGCACAAGACGGCCGCGAAGCAAGCGAGTGTCGTGGCCAGGCGACAGTTCAAATATTGCTTTGGGAAAAAATCATCACGGCTTCGCGCCGTCCTGGATCCACTGGCGGACGACATCGACAGTCACCTGCTGAAGACAGCATCCGACCAGCGGCATTCGGCCGCCAAACGCCGTGGTTCCTTCGAGCTTCTGTATGAGGAAGCTGTTGTCGGGGTCCCCGGGGACTACCCGGATGATCGTGCTGCCGTAGGGGCTGGCCACGCCGACAAGGTTTCCGTAGCTGAACCCGTCGTCGAGCCTCAATCCTTGGACGGGATTCGACCCGGTGTGGCATCCGGAAACCGCGCAGGTCGGAGTGAAAATATTGGCCTGTATCGAGGCGAGCGTCGGTTGAAGCCCGCCTGCGGGGGCGGGAGGTGATCCTCCCCCGCTGCCGGCTCCGCACCCGGAGAGCGCAATCAGCAGCGCCGCGGCCGCCACCCGCTCACGAAAATCGACGCCGGAACGGAGCATGCCTGTAACATTCACGTAGGCGAGATGGGGTTTCACGCGGCTGCGAGTCTAGCACCGGCTTTCGCGATCGCTTGTGACCTTTCTCCCTTTTTCATTTCCATGACTAGCGAAAGTCCGCTCCCGCGAGGCCTGAGCGAAGGCTGGAAAGCCGTCGACCGCGACGACTTTCACTCGGCCGAGCGGATCGCGAGGAGTGCCCTGCGGGAAGATTCCTCGGATCCCGAGGCCCTGCGCCTGCTCGGGGACAGTTTGTTTTACCAGCACAGGTTTGCGGAGGCCCTTGCCCCGCTCGAGGAGGTATTTCATCGCGCCCCGAAGAGAGGGACGGGGCACCGGTTGGGCTATTGCTATTTCGCGCTCGGACGCTTCGGCGACGCCGAGTCGGTTCTGCGGCGGGAAGTCGAGCTTCATCCCGACCTGGTCAACGCCCACAACCTCCTCGGCATCGTCCTGATCCGGCAATCCCGGCACGCGGAAGCCCTGTCGGCCTTCCGCAGAGCCGTCGCGATCGACCCGCGATCGCTCGAAGCGAACACCAATCTCGGCAACGCGCTCGTCGAGCTCGGGCGGCACGAGGAAGCCATCGCCTTCCTCGAAAAAGTCGTCGAGCTGAAGCCCGGGCTCGCGGAGGCGCGATACAACTTGGGCGTCGCCTTCCACAATCTGAGGCAGCACGACAAGGCGATCGCCGGCTTTCGGGACGCGCTCGAGCTGGCCCCGGAGATGACCTACGCGCTGGGCAACCTGATCCGGAACGAGATCGCGATCTGCCGATGGGCGGATCTCGACGAGCACCTGCGCGCCCTGCACGAGCGGCTCGACCGGCGCACGACGATCGAAGATCCGTTTACCGTGGTGGCAGTTTCCAATTCGCCGCAAGAGCAGCGGAGCTGCGCCGAGGCTTATGTGAAGGACAAGCTGCCGGTGCGCCCGCAGCCGCTGTGGCAGGGGACGAGGTACCGCCACGAAAAAATCCGCCTCGCTTATCTGTCGGCGGATTTCCACGAGCACGCCACCGCGTTTCTGATCGCAGGGCTGCTGGAACGCCACGATCGATCCAGATTCGAGGTGTTCGCGATCTCGTTCGGGCCCGACGACCGCAGCGATTCGCGGCGAAGGCTGGTCCGCGGAGTCGACCGGTTCATCGACGTCGGTTCGCACGATGATGCGCAAGCGGCGCAGCTGGTTCGCGGACTCGAAGCGGATGTCGCGATCGATCTGAAGGCGCACACGCACGGGGCGCGCCTCGGGATCCTCGCGCACCGCCCGGCGCCGGTCCAGGTGTCGTATCTCGGTTTTCCCGGCACCTCCGGCGCGGATTTCATCGACTACGTCGTGGCGGACCGGTTCGTGCTGCCGGAGGCGCACCAGCGGTTCTACTCGGAGAAGGTCGTCTACCTGCCCGACACTTATCAGGTCAACGACGCCGAGCGCCGGATAGCGGATCTGCCCGTCACGCGCGCGGGAGCCGGGCTGCCGCAGCAGGGGTTCGTCTTCTGCTGCTTCAACAACAACTTCAAGATCACGCCGCAGGTGTTCGACATCTGGATGAGGCTGCTGGGAAAGACTCCCGGGAGCGTGCTCTGGCTCCTCGACAACAGCTCTCGGGCGAGGCAGAACCTGTGGCACGAGGCGCGGGCGAGGGGCGTCGCGCCGGAAAGACTCATCTTCGCGCCGAGGGTCGCTCTCGGCGAGCACCTCGCCCGGCACCGCGTGGCGGACCTGTTCCTGGATACGCTTCCCTGCAACGCGCACACCACGGCCAGCGACGCGCTGTGGGCGGGGCTGCCGGTGCTGACCTGCGCGGGCGGCACCTTCGCGGGCCGCGTCGCCGGCAGCCTGCTGCGCGCAGTCGGCCTCCCGGAGCTGGTGACCGAGGACTTGACCGCCTATGAGGCGCTCGCGCTCGAGCTCGCGCGAGACGCGCAGCGGCTGGGGGCGCTGCGCTCGACGCTCGCGCGCAACCGGTCGACCCACCCCTTGTTCGACACCGACCGGTTTCGCAGGCACATCGAATCGGCCTACGCCACGATGTGGGAAATCTCGCGGCGCGGCGAGCAGCCGCGGGCCTTCGCGGTCGACCCCGCCGCGCAGACCTGAAATTTCCGCAGCGTCAAGACACGAGCAGCAGCCGTTGCGCGGCGCTCTCGAGCATACGCGCCGTGGCACGCAACGCGTACGCGCCGGCGCAGCATATCCATGCGAGCGCGGGTTTGGCCGTGTCCCAGGCCTCGAAGACGAAATCCAGGAAACGATCGAGACGCTCGGCCATCTCGAAATCCGCGGCATAGCGATGCTGTACCGAGGGCGGCAAGGAGGCGAGGGCGTTCTTCCAGAACGATCGAGTCATTTTTCTTTCCTTCGTAAATTTGAGCGATGGATAGGTTGCGCCCTCGATCAGGAACACCGAAAGCGCGGCTGCAGCGATGAGAGCGATTCTTGTGCCGGATTTTATTTTTCCAGACAATTCAACGGTCACGCCGCAAGCGCGGACGCGAGAACGTCGCCCGATTGCGACACAAATTCTCGCCGAACCGCTAATCTGCTGATTCGCCGTTCGTTCTCGTGTCGTCCGGGAACAACTCGTCCGTCCGAACTAGGACGCGCTCCCTTTGAGCTAGGGAACCACTCACCAACGACGATTGGCGCGATTCCAAGCGTATAGCGCCGCCGCGAACGCGTTGTAGATCCACTTCGACAGCCGATTCAGGAGCGGCAGACCCGTAAGCCGCGCCAGCCCGCTCTGTCCCGGAGTGTGGGTCCACAGAGCGCGGAACGCCTCGGCGCCCACGCGCAGCTCACCCTTTTCATCCAGAACGTGCAGCCTCTCGCGGACGGACTCCTGCGACGCGCCGATTTGCTTGAGAGCATCGGGATGCGAGTGGATGTCGATCCACTCCACCTCGAGCGGGCAGCTTTCCATGCGCCGCTTCTGGCCGCGAATGCCCGCGTTGCAGACTGGGCAGGCGCTGTTGTAGTAAACCTTGAGTCTGTCCACAGCTAGGCGCGGCGCAAGGCGAGCGATTTGAGCGTGCGAAACATGCTCGCCTCGAGGGGCGCCGGGCCGGGCATGCGACCGCGCAGCGTCGCCAGCTCGCGGCTCGAATAGCGCGGATAGAGATGGTGCTCTTTGTGGTAGTTAAAATTCAGGTCGTACAGCAGCACGCGGTCGAGCCAATGCGGTGCGTGCGAGCGCACGATGCCCGCGTCGTCGTTGGCGCCGTGCTCCGCGATACCGCGCAGCTGGCTGAAGAAGAGGCCGAAGGTGGCAGCGGAAGCGAAGGGCAGCACGGCGAGCCAGGGATGTGCGCCGCCGCCCGTCACTACGGCCAGGATGCAGAGCTGGATCACCGCGAGTGCGAAGATCTCGCCCCTGCGTGCTGCGGCCGCGAGATTGCGCGGCCGCAGGATGCTCTCGGCAAGCGCGTAGCGCAGATTGGCGCCGAGCAGCGGCCGCAGCAGATGCCAGGCGAACGCCGCTCGCGTCGCGCCGTTCAGCCCGAGGTAGTGGAAGCCTTGCGGATCGCCCGGCCGGCCGTAGAGCCGATGGTGCAGCAGGTGCTGCCGCGAGAAGCTCACGAAGTCTATGCCGGTGATGCCGCCGAGAAGCGTTCCAATGCGCTCGTTGAGCTGCGCGCTCAGGAACAGGCTGCGGTGGATGCAGTCGTGCATCACGATCGTGATGCGATACGCGAACAGCCCGATCAGCGGAGAGAGCAGCCACGGCGCGCCCGGTGACCAGCGGGCGAGGAGCGGCGCCAGCGCAAGCAGAAGGAAGAAGAGAATCACATTCCTGAGCACCGCGTGCCAGCCGTAGGTGTCGGACGGCCCGGATCCGCCGGGAGCCGCAAGCGCCGGCGCCGCTCCGATCCGGGCGGGCGCGCGTCCGAGCAGCGCTGGCAGCTTGTTCGGATGCGGCACGTTGTCCCGGCGCATGAGCTCGATGTGGCCGAAAGAGAGGGGCGAGAAATGCACTAGGTCGCAGCAGTGGCTGGCGAGGCGAGCGAGCCAGGCAGGAACCGAGATTCGCGGGGCGGGGCGCAGCACCGACGGCCGCAGCGCGGCGAGATATTCGCCGATCGTGCGAGGCGCGCCGCCGCCCAGCTCGACTTCGCGCCATTCGCGGGCGGCGCGCTTCTCGCACAGTGCCGCCACTGCTTCGCCGAGGTCGCCGGCGTCGAGGGGGTCGATCCGGCCGAGCGCATCGGCGGGAAACAGGTGGACAGGCCAGCGCGCGACGCGCCGGAACCAGAGCGCGCCGTAGCCGCCTTCGCCGTCGAGCAAGGAAGGCCGAACGATGCTGTAGTCGGAGCCGCACGCGGCGATCGCCCGCTCTCCGGCAAGCTTGGCAGTCAGAAAGCCGCTGCGAGCGCCGGCATGGAGCCCCAGGGCGGAGACATGGACCAGGCGGATCCCGCCGTGCGCGCAGGCCGCCGCGAGGGCCGCCGGCGCCAGGTGGTGCACGCGTTCGTAGGTTTCGGCGCCACGCTCCCGCAGGATCCCGACTGAATTGACCACGGTGTCGACGCCGCGGAGCAGGGTGTCCCAGGACTCGGGCGCGAGGAGCCGCTCGAAGTGGACCTCGCGCAGCTCGCAGCGGTGCAGGACTGGAGGCAGCCGTCGGCGCGCGCGCGTGGGATGCCGCGTGCCGATGACGACCGTATGGCCGCGCTTCGCGAGGGCCGCGGCCGCGTGCCGGCCGATGAAGCCTGCGCCGCCGAGGACTAGGGTGGTGGTCACCTTGGTTTTCATAGCTGGATAATTCTGTTATTTCTGTCTTGACAGAAATATATGACAGGAGTAGCCTGTTGTCAAGGAGCCCTGATGGCACAAGCGGCGAAACTGCACACGGACCCCCTGGCCGAAGCGATCGGCGCGGTCGCGCGGCGCTTCGTGCTGCACTGGGGAGAAATGGGCTGGCGCTGGGGCGTGAATCGCACTGTATCGCAGATCCACGCGTTGCTTTTCCTGCTCGGCCGGCCGATGCACGCCGAGGAGATCGCCGAGCTGCTGCAGGTGGCGCGCTCGAACGTCAGCAACAGCCTGCGCGAGCTCCAGAACTGGAACCTAGTGCGCGTCGTGCACCTGGTCGGCGACCGCCGCGATCATTACGAGACGGCCAAGGACCCCTGGGAGCTGCTGCGAGTGATCGTGCGCGAGCGCAAGGCGCGCGAGTTCGACCCGACCATAGGCGTATTGCGTGAATGCGTCGCCGACCCCGATCTTGGGCGGCAGGACGCCGCGGTGCAGAAGCGGGTGCGCGAGACGCTCGCGCTGATGGAAGCGCTCTCGCGCTGGACCGACGAGATGCTGAACCTCGAAACTCCCATGCTCACCCGGCTCGTGAAGCTCGGCGCAAAGGTGCAGGCGCTCATGCGCCGCTGAAAGGTGGGGCGTGCGACCGGTCTCGTATCCGGTTACGGTGTTCTACGACGCCTCGTCCGTCGCCTTTACCAGCAAGGTGGACGCGCTCAAGGGACTTGCGCACGAGGGACGTCTGCGGTTCGTCGACTGCTCGGCGGCCGATTTCGACGAAACCGTGCTGGCGGGAATGGGAATTACGCGGGCCGACCTCATGGCACGCATCCACGCGCGCGACGCGCATGGCCGCTGGTACACCGGGCTCGCCGCCATGGAAGCCGCCCATCGCGCGCTCTATTGAGAGCGCTGAGCGGGCTTCACACGGCGAGATCCGCCCAGTTCTTGTTGAGCGTGGTCTCGAAGATGCCGTCGCCGTTCGCGTCGAGGTCGATCGTCACTTGCGGCGTGGCGAGCGACTCGTCGCCGTTGATCGTGACCCGAATCTGGCTTCCCCCGGATCCCGTGAGGCTGAGCACTCCGGTATTCGGGAAGTTCATGGCTTGAGCGGTCACGCACGCCGTGACCGTGGAGACGTTGACCGAACCCGTCATCGCCGTGCTCGAGTAGTTGAACGTGACCTCGTCGGTCTCGGTAGCGCCGTCGAACGTCGCCGTCAGGGTGAAGTTGCGCAGCGCTTGGGTGACGGTTCCCGTGGTGATGGAAACCGAAGGCCCGGATAGCGTGAACGTGACCACGTTGACGTTGATCGTCTCGAGGACGGCGATGCCGCTGCCCGCGAATGTCATGTCGGCGGAGCCCGACTGCTTGAGCACCAGGTTGATCGCAGCGAGGCCGCTGAAGCTGACGCCGGGGTCCACGTTCATGTCGCTTAGGGCGATCGTGCCGTCGAGCGAGACGTTCGCCTCCGGAGAGCATGCGGTGAACGTCTCCGTGACCGAGTTGGGTCCGTTTTGGACTACCGTCGCCGATCCGCTGCCGCATGCGGGAGGATTCAGAGCGGCGGCCCGGAAGCCGGGAGCGGTTTGCAACTGCCGAGCCAGTTGATCGATCTGCTGCTTGATGAATCGCGTGAGGACATGGGTCCGGGGAAGGGCGGGCCTCGCCGCGGTTGCGCTCATAGCGCTGGCGGCGTCGAGCAGGGCGCCCAGGCTGGAGGTTCCCAGGCCGGCGAGCGTGGCCCCGCCGGCGACGTCCTGTGCGTTGACGGCCGTCAGCGCCATGAGGGGCGGCACCGGGATGCCGCCCGCGCCTCCTCCTCCGCTCGGGGGCGTGGGCGAGCCGCCTCCACCGCCGCCTCCGCCGCACGAGGCCAGCGCGGCTGACAGGACGACTGAGCTTGCTGCACGGAGAAGCTTGCTGGCCATGTGAACCTCCCAGGAATTTAGAAGGTGGCAGTGAAGAAAAATCCCGCGCCGATTCGCATCGGCGCGGGTTGCCTTTTGGATGCTAGAGAGACCGCAGGAAGTTGAGCAGATCCTGCTTCTGGCCCTCGCCGAGGTTGTCGAAATTGTTGATGACGCCGTTCGCTTCCGATGCATTGTTCTGGGTGGCGCTTCCGCTTCTGTGCTCGTGGATCGCCCGCACCAGGTCGGAGGTCCGGCCATCGTGCAGGAAGAAGATCCGCTGTCCCAGACCCCAGAGCGGTGCGGAGCGAAACTCCGTGGGACCCGCCTGTCCCTGGGTGACGCCGTCGGCCAGGCCCGGACCCATGTCGTGCACCAGCAAGTCCGAGAACAGGTTCACCGGCTTGTTGCTGAGGGCGGCGACCGTGGACGTGGCCGTCGTGAACGAGGGCGTGTGGCACAGGGCGCAACCGATGCTGCTGAACAGCTGCCTGCCGCTCGAGATCGACGTCGCGCCTCCAGGCGTGTTCGTCGAAGGCGTGGGCGGCGCGAGAAAGCGCATGAAGTTAGAGAAGTTCTGGATCGCCGCCGTGGCCTCCAGGGGCGTGGTGGCGTCCATGTTCTGAACGTCGTTCGGCACCTTCGCGAACTGGCACGCCGGATTCTCCTCACGCTCGGTCTGGAACAGATCGTTCGTGATTCCCATCTCGACGTTGTAGGCCTCGCCCGAGAACAGCAGCATCGACTTGTTCTGCGCCTTCCACCCGAACCTCGCGATGGTGCCGTCGTTGCCGTTGTTGTTGGTCTGGCCCGAGATGGTGCGCCCGCTGACCGCGAAATTCGGCCGGCCCTTGATGCCGAGATTCAGCTTCTGCGTCGCGTTGGCTCTCTGGTTCGCGGCGATCGCGGCGTCGGGGACTAGCTCCATCAGCCCAGTGCCGAAAGTCGGCGTGGGAATGCGGAAGATGACGTTGTTGTTCTGGAGCTGAGCCGCGAAGTTCGGCTGCAGGAGATTGCAGCCCGTCGCGCCGGTCCTGCCGGTGATCGTGAATATGGCGTGCACGCCGCCGTCGGGCGATCCGTCGGGGTTCTTCACGAAGCGCGCTTCGCGCACCGGTCCGTTCGCCCCGATGAAGGCCGGGACGGTGTCGGTTCCCCCGTCCTTGTTCGCGAACGCCACTTGAGGATTGAGCGCGGGACTCGTTCCACCGATTGCAGGCTGCTGGTGGCATCCGCCGCAGCTGTCGAGGTTCATCCTGGGTCCGAGGCCGTCCGCGACGTCCTCGGCGGAATTGAAGTCCGCTTTGCCCTGGTTGAAGAACGCGAGCTCGTTCGCGCTCAGTCCGGAAATCGGATTGCCCGCGCTCGTTCCTGCGCGGACTCCCGGGTCGCTCGCCTGACCGGGTGTGGGCGTCGGCGAGGGGCTCGGCGACGGAGATGGAGACGGCTGGAAGCGGTGAAAGCCGAACGGCGAGGCGAGATCGATCTGCGCCATGTACAGACCGACCGCCGCGAGTGTGAACAGGAGCGGAGAAATAATCTTTCGCATGACCGTTTCCTCTGTGTAGAAAAATATGAACGGCGGAAAAATCATCTGCTGCACCGCGGACACACTCCTCCGGTGTCCCCGCGTTGAGGGCGGGCACAGCAACGCGCGTGCCACGTCGGCCTGCTTGCGCAACATCAAGCAGTTAGCGCAGCGGACGCGTTCGACTAGACCGTTCGGTCGTCGTGCCGCAGCGACGCGGGGTCGCGCGTAGGTGACTAACGAACTGATTTTCGTGCGGCTTCGCTCGTCTCCACGGGGCGACACGAAGCGAATCGCGCGCGAAACGGCCGACTCAACTCCCTGAAAACAAAATGGTCCGCAGCGGAAATTGCGGATCGGCATCGCATGCGAATGGTATGACGCGACGCTGCAGGTGATAACCGATGCGTGCGCGCGATGCCTGACGCGTACGCGTGGAGAAGAGAAACGGAGACATGAAACGGGCGGCGGTTGCTAGCCCTCCGCTACGACACCGCCGCCCTAGATACGCGTGCCCGCTAAGCCAGGGAAGGTTCTAAGCCGCCCAAATATCCAGACCGACCTCTACTCGTTGGGATCATTGCCTGAAAACGCACGTTCGGAAAGCTCCCGATGGAAGTAGCCGGCCCTGAAGCCCTCCGCATATTCGTCGATCCCGACCATGGGATACGCGGGCGGCGTTTGGCGCCGCTTGCGGAATGTTTCTCCATCGACATAGCCTTTGGCAACCGTGAGTGACCAGCCGTAGTGCTCGGCCAGCACCTGCGACTTCTCCTTGAACGTGACCAGCGGCACGACGCTCCTCTTGCGTAGGCCTTGTTAACCGCTTTGATCTGATCCAGATGGATCTGAGCAAAATGGTCCACAAAGAGTGTTAAAGTCATTTGCGTCCCGCGTAGTCCTATCGGCCTAGACAAGGCCATCGAATGAGTTTATCGTCAGGCGCGCTATCGTCACGAGCGCTATGGGTGGGTCCGACACGCCCACCGGGCCAAGGGGAGAAACCGTACCGGGGACGACGTCACGTCGGAGGATCCCTCGTACCATGAAATACAGTATCTCCACCGAAAGCGGTCTTCTCAGAGCGGATATGCTCGACCGGGAAACCGCCGAAGAGACACGGATGTTTCTCCACGCCGTGGTGTCGGCCGTCATCAATCTCCGGTGCTCGCGCGTCCTCATAAACGTGCGCCTATCGAAGCCCCTGTTCACCGTCGAAAGGCACGGGGTTCTGAAGCTCCTAAAGAGGATCGCCTCGGATCCAACGCACAAAATCGCGCTCCTCGGCGATACCGTGGAGCTCGGCATGTCCCACGATTACGTTTCATTGCTCGGCCGCCAGCAGGGAATCAGTCTTCGCAGCTTTCAAACGGAGGCACAAGCCGTCGAGTGGTTGAAAGACCGCCGCCGGGGGCAGGAACGCCGGCAAGCGGAACACGCGGTTGCGCCGCTGCTGGAACGGCGCCACGGCGAACGGCGCAAACTCCAGAGGCCGGACAGCGCCGTGCGTCATTGATTCGTGGTGGGCGGTACTGGGATCGAACCAGTGGCCCCTCCCGTGTGAGGGGAGTGCTCTACCGCTGAGCTAACCGCCCGCGCGGCGAATTCTAGCAAATCCGGCGCCCGGTTCCCGTCACGTACAATGCGCCGACGATGGTCCGAACACGCTTCGCGCCGAGCCCGACCGGCTATCTCCACATAGGCAGCGTGCGCACGGCGCTGTTCTCCTGGGCCTACGCGCGCAGGCACGCGGGCAAGTTCATCCTCCGCGTCGAGGATACCGACCTCGAGCGCTCGACCGAAGCCTCGGTGCAGGCGATCTTCGACGGCATGCAGTGGATGGGGCTGGACTGGGACGAGGGGCCGTTCCGCCAGATGCAGAGGCTGGATTGCTATCGCGAGGTCGCCGAGCGGCTGCTTCGCGAGGGCAAGGCGTACCGCTGCTACTGCACCAAGGAGGAGCTCGAGCAGATGCGCGCGGCGCAGCGCGCCCGCGGCGAGAAGCCGCGCTACGACGGGCGGTGGCGTGATTCGAAGAAGGCGCCGCCCGCGGGAGTGGCGCCGGTCGTCCGCTTCAAGAATCCGCTCGACGGCGAGGTGACCTTTCACGACCTGGTCAAGGGGCCGATCACGATCGCCAACGCCGAGCTCGACGACCTCGTTCTGCTGCGCGAGGACGGCGTTCCCACCTACAACTTCGGCGTCGTCGTCGACGACCTCGACATGAACATCACGCACGTGATCCGCGGCGACGATCACGTCAACAACACGCCGCGGCAGATAAACATCTTTGCCGCGCTGGGCGCGGCCCTGCCGCAGTTCGCGCACGTTCCCATGATTCTCGGCGTGGACGGGGAGCGGCTGTCCAAGCGCCACGGCGCGGTCGGCGTGATGCAGTACGCCGAGGAGGGGTACCTGCCGGACGCGCTCCTCAACTACCTGGCGCGCCTCGGCTGGTCGCACGGAGACGAGGAGATATTCTCCAGGGCCCGGTTCGTCGAGTGGTTCGACCTGGCGCACGTCAGCCGCTCCGCCGCGCAGTTCAATCCGGAGAAGCTGCGCTGGCTGAACCACCAGTACCTGAAGAAGCGGTCCGACGCGGAGTTGCGGGACGAAGTCGCGCGGCGCCTCGAGGCGCGAGGCGCAAGGACCGAGGGGGGGCCGGCTTTGGAGAAGGCGGTAGCGCTCATGAAGGATCGCGCGGAAACGCTGGCGGCGCTCGCCGACTCGGTGATGATTTTCTACGGCGATTCGCGGGCGACGCCTGAGCAGCTCCGCGAGAGCCTCGCCGACGAGGTGCGCCCCGCGCTCGCCGGGCTCGCGGCGAAGTTCTCGGCGATCGCCGACTGGAACGAGGAGTCCGTCATGGCGGCGGTCAACGCGGTCCTCAACGAGCGCAAGCTCAAGCTGCCCCGGATCGCGATGCCGCTGCGCCTCATCGTCTTCGGCCGCGCGCAGACTCCCAACCTGGGGCCCACGCTGGCGGTGGCCGGGAAGAAACGCGTGCTCGAGCGGCTCCGGGAGCACTTTCCCGCGTGATATAATTCGCGCCCTTGCGTGGGGGTATAGCTCAGCTGGGAGAGCGCTTGCATGGCATGCAAGAGGTCACCGGTTCGATCCCGGTTACCTCCACCAGACCGGCCTCCGGCAGCGGTTAAAA
>Ga0307469_10000347_pt1 | contig 17320 bp, 16 predicted proteins | sample atmos_gasesAM2C__FD_203084 | JGI IMG/M metagenome (GOLD analysis project Ga0307469, IMG submission 203084) | Hardwood forest soil microbial communities from Morgan-Monroe State Forest, Indiana, United States - atmos_gasesAM2C_515 | ecosystem: Environmental > Terrestrial > Soil > Temperate...
CGGCGAGCGCACCAACGTAATCGGCTCGCGCCAATTCAAGAATCTCGTCGCCGCCGAACAGTGGGAGGAAGCCACTGAAATCGCGCGGCGCCAGGTGAAAAGCGGGGCGCACATTGTAGACATCTGTCTGCAAAGCACTGACCGAGACGAGATGAAAGACATCCCGCCCTTCTACGACCAGTTGATCCGCAAGATCAAAGTCCCGCTGATGATTGATACCACCGATGCCCGCGCCATCGAGCTCGCGCTCACCTATTGCCAGGGCAAGAGCGTCATCAACTCCATCAATCTCGAGGACGGCGAAGAAAAATTCGAGCGCGTCTGCCCGCTCGCGCGCTCCTATGGCGCCGCCATCATCGTCGGCTGCATTGATGAAGATCCCGTGCAAGCCCAAGCCTTCACGCGCGAGCGAAAGCTCGAAATCGCCGAGCGCTCTCGCCGCTTGCTCACGGAAAAATATGGCATTCGAGTCGAGAATATTATCTTCGACCCGCTCGTTTTCCCCTGCGCCACCGGCGATGAAAACTATATCGGCGGCGCCGTCGAAACCATCGAAGGCATCCGCCTGATCAAGCAGAGCATCCCGCACGTGCGCACGGTGCTGGGAATTTCAAATGTGTCGTTCGGTCTGCCCGCCGGAGCGCGCGAGGTGGTCAACTCCGTTTTTCTTTACTATTGCACTAAGGCAGGCCTCGACCTTGCCATCGTCAACGCTGAACGCATTGAGCGATACCCTTCCATCCCCGAGCACGAGCGCAAGCTGGCGGAGAGCCTGCTCTTCAATTATCCGCCGGCGGAAATTCCGGATGGACATCCGCAAGCTGCGCTTCTTCGCGGCGCGCCCGTGGACTGGCGCGCGCAGACCCGCGAGCAGAAAGCCGCCATCAACCAATTTCACATCGCCGCGGTTTCCGAGCATTTTCGCGGCGCGGGCACACGCAAGAAAGCCGTCGCCGCGGACCTGCCGCTCGACCAGCGTCTGGCGAATTACATTCTCGAAGGCTCGAAAGACGGCCTCGTGGACGACCTCAATAAAAAACTCGCAGAGGGCACTCCGCCGCTCGATGTCGTCAACGGCCCGCTGATGGCGGGAATGGCCGAGGTGGGCCGCCTCTTCAACAACAACGAGTTGATCGTTGCCGAAGTGTTGCAATCAGCCGAGGCGATGAAAGCCGCTGTCAGTCACCTCGAACAATTCATGGAGAAGGCGGACACGGAGAAGCGCGCGAAAGTTGTTCTCGCCACGGTGAAAGGCGATGTCCATGACATCGGCAAGAACCTCGTCGAAATCATCTTGAAAAATAATGGCTACGACGTGATCAATCTCGGCATCAAGGTTCCGCCCGAAGAATTGATCCGCGCGCATCACCAGCATCAGCCCGACGCCATCGGACTTTCCGGCCTGCTTGTGAAAAGTGCGCAGCAGATGGTGATCACCGCTGCCGATTTGCGCGAAGCGGGAATCCAAGTGCCGCTGCTCGTCGGTGGCGCTGCGCTCTCCGACAAATTTACGCGCCTGAAAATTGCGCCGGAATATAGCAACGCCGTCTGCTACGCCAAGGACGCGATGACCGGCCTGCGCCTGATGAACCAGTTGAGCGATCCGGCGCACCGCGACGCTCTCTTGCAGGAGCACACGCACGCAGCGACCGCCGTGATCGAAGAGCCGGCATCGCCGAGCATTGCAACTTCGGGCGAGGAGCGCTCGCCGCGCGTTCGCATCGACGTGCCGATTCCCCGTGTGGCGTATTTTGAACGGAAGGCTCGGGCCATTCCTGATTTGAATGAGATTTGGAGCTACGTGAATCCTTACATGGTCTTTGGACGCCACCTGGGATTCCGCGGCAATTTCGAAAAAGCGCTCGCCGAGCGCGATCCCCGCGCCATCGAGCTGTACAACAGCATGGAGGAAGTGAAGCGTGAAGCGGCGGGCTTCATGAAAATTTCTGCCGTGTGGCAATCCTTCGAGGCCGAGCGCCACGGCAATTCGATCGCGCTCTTCTCCCCGCGCGTCAAAACGCCTCTGCACACTTTTCACTTCCAGCGCCAGAATGCGCCCGGCGGCCTGTGCTTGAGCGATTACATTCTTCCGTCAACTGAAGAAGGCCGAGACCACATCGCGCTGTTCGTCGTCACAGCCGGCGCCGGCATCCGCCAGCGCGCCGAAGAAGCAAAAGCCGCTGGCCGCTACTTCTACTCCCACGGCTTGCAGGCACTGGCCATCGAATCCGCCGAAGCTTGCGCCGAGTGGCTGCATCGCCGCATCCGCGAAGATTGGGGATTCCCCGATCCACCTGAACTGAATATGGCGGACCGATTCACCTCGCGCTATCGCGGCAAGCGCTACAGCTTCGGCTACCCCGCATGCCCCAACCTCGAAGACCAGGCCGGCATCTGGATGCTCCTCCGCCCAGAGGAAATCGGCGTCCACCTAACCGAAGGGATGATGATGGATCCCGAAGCCAGCGTCAGCGGCCTTGTCTTCCATCATCCCGATTGCGTCTACTTCTCCGTCGGCGATCAACCCGATTCCGATTAACTCAATCAGTTCAGATCGCAACTTCAACCGTGTGGGCGAGGATTTCCGTTCAGGATTTGCAGAGAGTCTCAGCCACTGGTTCTCGTTCCAGTCGCTAATCTGTCTCTGTCTGTGTTCACTTGTTCCGGGCGCAGCTGAGGTGTCTGTTGTTCAGTCTTTGCTTTTCCTTCGTCCCGCAACTTCTTGACGCCACAGAAACGCGCGAGGATACTTCTGCCAGCGAGGCTGGATCATGTCTCCTGCAAGCCCCTTCAGTCAGCTATCAGGATCATTCCGAGTTCGGCGTCCTGCCGCAGCCCTGCTCTCTGCGACAGTGCTCTTCTGCTTTGCGCTCAATGGCTGCAGCGGGGATTACTGCATTATCGGCATCTTCAATCCCACTGGCATAGTCACGGGGACCAACAATCCATGCGTGAACAACAAAGTTATGGGCAACGTCTCCGTGCGCTTCACTGCTGCCGCTGCTCCCGCTGACGGCCCGATGGCCGCTAATCTTCTGCACATCTTCGTCACCGTGCAAGGCATCGAAGCGCATCCCAACGCGGTGGCAAATGAAGACTCACCCGACTGGGAAGAACTCGCCCCGGATATCGTGCGCAAACCCGTGCAAATTGATTTGCTGGCCCACCCGGCAAGCTCCTGCGCAACGAACCCAATTGCCGGCGCCCTCATTGCTGCGGGTGCCTACCGCCAAATCCGTTTGCGGCTTGCCCCCGGTCACCCCACAGCGGTTGAGGCTGTCCCCGCCCAAAATGCGTGCGGCGAGCTCGGCTTCCACTGCGCGATATCGCCGGATGGCCACATTCATCCGTTGGCGTTTGTCGGCGGTGTCACAAACCTGCATGTCGCAGCAGACCGCATCTCAGGCGGCTTCTTCCACGTCCTCCCCGATACCGACACGCATCTCACCATCGAGTTCAATCCTTTCTCATCGTTCGCCACCTCTTCGGGGAATACGGTCCAACTCAACCCCATTTTCACCATGGACACAGCGACACTATGTGGCACCGCAATGACGTCCGAACAATAAGCCGCGCGCCGCACGGTCCAGCACACCAGACCTGCGTTTCAATTCAGTTTAATTGAATCGTAACCGAGGGTAGGTGTATGCTCAATGTAATCCTGGGAGGGACCGATGCGGATGTCAGCTCACCTCCTACCGGCATTTGTGATTCTCTCGGCGTTCTCTGTCACGGCTTCAGCCCAGAATACGAACCCTCGCGAATTGGCGCCGAAGATTCTATCGGCCAAATCGGTTTACTTCGAGGATCAAACCGATGTCCCGGCCATGGGACAGAAGGCATTGGCCCAACTGAAGAAATGGGGGCGATTCAAGATTGTAAACGACCCTAAGCAAGCGGACTTGATTTTGCGGCTTTCTGCCAGCCCGTACAACGGCGGTCACATCCTCCTCGCTGACGGCCAGACCGCCACGGTTCATGACAACGGAGATGTTGAAGTGGATTCCATTCCCACCTTCAACAAGGCCGCGCCTACGCGTGAAGCCTACTTGACCGTGATCAATCCTGTCAGTGGAAGGAGCCTTTGGAGCGATTCGCACGTTTGGGGCGGTCTGCTGACAGGCTTTAACAGCGCGGGCGAGCGCCTGATAAGACAATTTAGAAAGGAAATTGAGAAATAGAACGAACATCCGGGCTCGCCTCCGCTCTCGGACTCGAACATCGGCACGCGCCTCCGTTTATTCGCCCTTCAATTATCGAATTCCGACTTCCCTTTTTCCCCACTCCATGTCATTTGCTTGCTTCCCGCGCCGATTCTGGCTACATTCCAAGTTTGACTTACAGTGCGGCGTCCGTTCTATTAAAAGGGTAGGCGGAACGGATTTCTAATCGCGAATCGAATATTAGAAACACATGTAAGTTACTGAAAATAAAGGATAGGCACCAGCTCTAATCGCGAAAAATTCCGCGGTTTGACAAGATCATGTCCGTGCAGAAAAAGTCGCAAGCTAGGGTTCAAAAATGAGCCCTACCGCGCCCGGTCTGTATCTCGCGAGCACGGGCACCTATCCGCGCATCGGCGATTCGCCCGAATTGCAGATCCTGCGGAAGACGATTGCTGCGCTGGATCGCGGAGAGCGCACCACAGCCGATCTCCTCGACGCTGAGCACGAAATGACCCGCCGCGCCATCGCTGACCAGATGAAGGCCGGGCTCGACGTCATCACGGACGGGCTGGTCCGCTGGTACGACCCGATCTCGCATCTGGCGGGAAAACTCGAAAACGTAAAAATCCGTGGGCTGCTGCGATTCTTCGATACAAATTGTTATTTTCGCCAGCCGGTCCTCACCGGCAAGCCCGTGCGGCGCAGCCCACTGGTCGTCAACGATTACAGCTTCGCGCGCAACGCCCTCGGCCATCTGCCAACGCCGAAGGGCAAAGCAGGCAAGCTTTCCATGAAGCCGGTCCTCACTGGCCCATACACGCTGGCAAAGTTTTCTCAGGCCGAACACTCAGGAAATGGCGAGCCAGAATCTTTTGCTTCGCTCGAAACTCGCGCCATGGCTTATGCCGAAGCGCTGGCAGCCGAAATTAGCGCGCTGGCTGAATACGGCGCGGAATTGATCCAGGTGGACGAGCCCGCGGCAGTCAAATTTCCCGAGGACTGGACCATCTTCGAAAACTCGCTCGCCCCGCTCATCGCGGCTCGCGACGAGGCTCGGGAGGCCGGGCGCAAAATCGAAATCGCGCTCTACTTTTATTTCCATGACTGCACTCCGCTTTACGAAAAACTCGTGAAGCTTCCGGCGGACATCATTGGCCTCGATTGCACCTACAATCCGAAACTCGCAGATTTGATCGCCTCCGCCGGCTCGCCGAAGCCGCTGGGGCTGGGCCTGGTGGACGCGCGCAACACGCGGCTCGAGGACCCGGAAGTGCTCGCCTGGCAAATCGAGCGCATGCTCCCGAAGATTGACGGCGGCCGCGCATATCTCGGCCCGTCATCGGGGCTCGAATATCTTCCGCGTGATCGCGCCTTCGCCAAACTCGAATTGCTCGGCAAAGTGCGCGAGGCGCTGCTGGGCCCGAAGGGATCAGTGAAATGAGCCGTGAAAAACTCAAGAGCCTCGGCTTGAAGCTTCCCCTGTTCCCCACCACTTCCGTGGGAAGTTTCCCCAAGCCCGATTACCTGTCGAAGGCTCGCGCGGAATTCATCAAAGGAAAAATCACGGCCGAGCATCTGCACGAGCTCGAGCGCAAGGCTACGAAATTCTGGATCCAGACGCAGGAGAGACTCGGTGTTGATGTGCTGGTGGACGGCGAAATGTATCGTGGCGATATGGTGGCTTACTTCGCCGAGCGCCTCCCCGGCTTCACCGAAGGCGGCCTGGTCCGCAGCTATGGCAATCGTTACTACCACAAACCGATCATTACTGGTGAAGTGGAATGGCGCGGTCCGGTGACAGTTGACTGGTGGAAATACGCGCAGAGCCTGACGAAAAAACCGGTGAAGGGCATGCTGACCGGCGCCTACACCATCATGGACTGGAGCTTCAACGAGCACTATGCGGATCGCCGCGCCACGGCCATGGCGCTCGCTGGCGTGATTCGCAAAGAGGTGGAAGCGCTCATCGCCGCCGGTTGCAAGATTATCCAAATCGACGAGCCCGCGCTTTCGGTGAGGCCAGAAGAACTGCCTGTCGCCATCGATGCCATGGACGCAACGACGAAAGATCTTAGCGCCTACTTCATCACCCACGCCTGCTACGGCGCATTCGAGCAGATTTATCCGGGCATGCTCCAGCTCGCGGTGGATAATTTCGATCTCGAAATGGCGAACAATGAACTCGGACTGCTTGAGGTCTTCCGCGGCCAGCCATTCACGAAAGACATCAGCTTCGGCGTCGTGGACGTGCACTCTCACACCATGGAGAAAGAGGATGCCGTCCGCCAGCGCGTCGAACAGGCGCTAACGATCCTTTCGAGGGATCAGATCTGGGTTGATCCCGATTGCGGCTTGAAGACGCGCACTGTGGACGAAGCCATCGAAAAACTCCGCCTTTGCGTTGCCGCTGCAGAGGCTTTCCGCAACTAACGCAGGCGAGACTCGTTTCCTCGCCTGCTGACTTTTCACCCCGCTTGCTGCGAGCATTTCCAGAGTGCTAGCATCGACGCATGCCGTTTGAGTTCACCGACCATCCGCGAACCCCTGAGACGCAAGCCCCATCCAACGGCGGCGCGCAGCCGCGCAGAATGATTGTCGAGATCGATCTGGCCGACGCGGTTGAAGTTGTTCCGCCGGCAGCATTGATGCGCCGACGCCGGAACATCTGGTTCTGGCTCGGTGTTGCATTGCTCTTGGGCTGCCTAATCGCGCTCATCCTCGTGGGCCTCACAGCCGACTAAAAGCGATTAAGGAGCGTCTCTCCACAGCAAGCACGCCCGCCGGAATCGACTACTTAGCGCTGCTCGGCGGCGCGGAAGAATGTTCTTGCAGGCGTTGATTGATGCGCTGCTCCCATTCCTGGCGCATCGCATCCGCTTTGGTCCGCTGGTCTGGATTCAGAACGTTGTTGTACACCTGTGAGATGAAGCGCTCCTTTTCAATCAACAATTGCGCGATCGCTTGAGACTGTTGATCGGCAATGGTTTTTACTTTCGCTTCATCAAAGGTCCCTTTCGAAGTTGCCGCGATCATCTGATTCTGTTCCGCCGCAAGCTGTTGGAGCAACGGTTGCACGGCGGGCCATTCGGAATTGAACATGGTCTTCACCTGCGCGCGTTGCGCATCGGTCAGGTCGAGCTTCCAAGCGAGCATAGCCAAGCCGCGATCGAATCCGCGGGCGTGGTGAAGGCCCATTCCATGTTGTATCGAGTGCGCCCGCGCTGCTACCAATGCTCCGCCGATCAGAAGAATTGCTGCAGATGCTGTGATGATGGCCTTCGTTTTCATGTGTTCACTCCTCTATTTAATTGCTTCCTACTTTGCAGAACCCATGCAGGGCTACGCAAACTCCTCATGTTTTCGGCGCAGCCGCCGGCGGCTCAAACGGACCGCACCGGCCGCGCATGCCCTGGCGAAATTTCTCGCGTTCCTCCGGCGTCATCTGCTCCCAGCGCTCCATCATGCGACGCCGCCAGTGCATCCCGCCGCCCGGGCGGCCGCGGAATCCGCCGAGCAGGATCTTGCTCAACACCAGCAGGCCCATCGCCTGCCAGAAGGTGATCATCCGCAGCCCAAATAGGGTCGGCATCAGCCAATTCCACAAACTCATCACCACGAAGCTGAGCGCCAGCGCGACCAGCACAACGAAAAACACGATTTTCAAACCTCTCAATGCCCACACTCTTTTCATTTCTTTCTTCTCCGCTCGTTTCTGAACTCTTCGTAAATTTCACCGAGCCGCTCCCGCAGGTGAATCACGGCGTAATGCTTGCGGGAGAGCAGCGTATTGACGCTGACACCGGTCTCCGTCGCGAGCTCTTTGAAGCTGCGGCCCTCGAGTTCATGTGCGACAAACACTTCTCGCTGCTCCTCGGGAAGCTCATCCAAAGCAGTGTCCAATTCTTCCAACAACACTGTCCGCGCGTAAGCCGCTTCCGGTCCGGCATCCGCCGATGGCAGCAGGTCTTCGAGTGTCAGCGTTTCGGCTTCCGCGGCCCTGCCGACCATTTCGCTTTCGAGGGTCTCCGGCTTTCGCTTCCGGAAAAGGTCAATGATCCGATTGCGAGCCACGCGGAAGAGCCAGGCGCCGACCTGCTCCACTGGCTTCATCATCCGGTAGGTTTCGACGAGCTCGTAGAAGACCTCCTGAAGAATGTCTTCCGCGTCAGCTTCATCGCTAACACGCCTACGGATGAAGTTCCGGAGCCGGCCACGCTCGCGTTCAACCGCCTCGGAGATGCGCTGGTCCTGTTCGGCTCTCATCCAATCAGCATTCAGCGCCATTTCCATCTCTAGCTGAAGACGGATTAGCGCTTCAAATATTGTAAGGCTACGCCGTGTGAGGAATTGCGGGGCGGGCGGGAGGGTCAAAAATGGGAAACCAAAAGGGCGGGATGGTTGGTTATTAGAAAGTATTAGATGCCTGTTTTTGAATGGTTTACGACGAATTTCAATTCCCGGGGGTGGCTGTTAGAAAGTAACCAGAACGGGGCGGGAAACCGGGGGCGGTTGAGTACTCGGCCGCCTCTTTCCATGAGGCTAGGGTGAAAGTGAATGGAAGCGTCGCGTTCATATGAAAAAAGGGTATCATATGTTATATAACAAGGTAATAGAGCTTAAAATTATAGTGACGAACAGAAGCGATTGCTCCTGCACAACACGTACGACAAAGACTGGCTGACCAAACAGCAATTTGGAAACGGGGACACGATTCAATACCATTATGATCTGTCTCCCAATAAGTTCTACGCAGAGCGAGTCAGCCTCAAGTTGCCGGACGGATCGATCAAAACCATTCAGATTGGGGATTCAGTGAGCGAGGTATTCAAAAGAATGCGTTGACTTCATCGGACCCCAACTATGGTGCCAGGCTCCGCCCGTTGACCCAAACTGCCTACCGTAATGGATCAACCATATGCCTAATAAATGGGGTAATCGGAAACTGAACTATTGCTAATTCCTGACTGGAGTTTAGCGGGGGCATCATTTGCTGGAAAAAATATCCCGCTTAGACATCGTAGCTTGACGCACCCGGAGGATTCTCATACAGTCAGGCGAGCGATGAAAAATCAGACCCGGAGCACCTGGATTGCTTCCCTACTCATTTTTGTTCCATTAACCCTTCCCGCCCAGACGACAGAAATACAGGAGCCGCACGAGTTCAAGGCATCGGCGGAAAGTGCCCACGCCGATTGGCCTGCTGCGCCTGTGCGCGCGGCGAAGGGCATGGTGGTGAGCGACGAGAAGCTAGCGTCCGAGGCCGGGATCGAAATCCTGAAGGAAGGTGGGAACGCCGTCGACGCTGCTGTGGCCGTCGCATTTGCGCTCGCGGTGGTGGAGCCTGAAGCGGGGAACATCGGGGGCGGCGGATTCATGCTGGTGCGGCTGGCAAACGGACAGGCGAAGTTTGTGGATTATCGCGAGGTGGCTCCGGCGGGCGCGACGCGCGACATGTATCTCGACAAGGACGGCGCGCTCGTACCTGAAGCTTCAGTGATCGGTTATCGCGCGATCGGCGTTCCCGGCACCGTTGCCGGACTCGCTCTCGCGCTGAAGACCTATGGCACAAAGCGGCTTCCGGACGTGATGGCTCCAGCAATTCAACTAGCGGAGAAAGGTTTTCCGGTAAGCGAAAGATTGTCGGAGCTGCTGGGCGAATCAGGTTCAGTGCTGGGGCGGTTCGCCACAAGCCGGCGCATATTGTTAAAGGGGGGCTCGCTCTATGAGCCGGGCGACATCTTGCGCCAGCCCGAGCTCGCTGCGACACTGAGGCGCATAGCAAGGAATGGACCGAGTGAATTTTATCGCGGGCAGACGGCGCACGATTTGGCAAAGGAAATCCAGCGCGAGGGCGGTGTGATTACACTCGAAGATCTTGCCCACTACCAGGCGAAGCTCCGCGAGCCGCTGACGGCTGCGTACAAGGTGAACGGCCATGACTGGGAAGTGATCACGAGCCCACCGCCCAGCTCTGGGGGAGTGGCGATGATCGAGGCTCTCAACATCCTCGCACCTGTGGAACTGAAATCGTGGGACGACCCCCGGTCGGTCCACTGGGTGATCGAAGCGATGAGGCGGGTATTCGCAGACCGCGCCGAATATCTTGCCGATCCGGACTTCGCGAGCATTCCAGTCCGCGGGTTGACTTCTCTTTGCTACGCCGACGCGCTGCGGCGCACCGTTGATCCAGCGCTGGCCTCCACCAGCCAGAAGATTCATGCAGGCAATCCCGCGGCATACGAGAAGCCAGTGTCTCCATCCGGCGGCTGTCCTCAAGTTACGAGTCAGCCCGCAGCGGCGGCGAACGATGCGGCTGCGGAACGCGCGCTCGCGGAGACTTTGCACGGCGGTCACACGACGCACTTTTCCGTGGTGGATGCCGCCGGCAATGCCGTTGCCAACACCTACACTCTCAACGACAACTTCGGTTCTGGTGTCACGTCCACTGACGGGTTCCTGTTGAACAACGAGATGGACGATTTCACGACGCGTCCGGGTTCACCAAACATGTTCGGCTTGTTTCAGTCTGCGGCCAACGCGGTCGGCCCAGAAAAGCGCCCGCTGAGCTCGATGACGCCCACGATTCTGCTGCGCGACGGGAAGCTGAGTTTTGTGACCGGCTCGCCCGGCGGGCCACGCATTGTTTCCGCAACGCTGCTGTCGGTGCTGAACTGGATGCGCCTCGAGATGAACGCGCAGGCGGCGATTAATGCGCCGCGATTCCATCAGCAATGGCTTCCAGACGAGGTGCTACTCGAGCCAAATTATTCAGATTCCGTGGCCAGGGATCTGGAGGGGCGGGGCTTTTCCATCGATTCGAAGCGCATCTGGATCGGGCAAGTGGAGGCCATTGGAATTGACTCTAAAACTGGCGAGCGCCTTGGCGCCCCCGATCCGCGCCGCAATGGCGTCGCCGCGAGCTATTGACGCGGGCGCGATTTCCACCGACCATAGGAATTCTTCATCTAGGGTTGCAAACGAATCTGCACTGGGGGTTGAATGCGACGTATTCTCTCAACGTACCAGTATGTGAACCAGCCGCTGACGATGTCGCTTCTGGCGGAAATTTCACAGGCCGGAATGTCCGGGATCGAGATTTTCTGCGCGCCGCAGCATTTCAGTTATCGCTCGCAGGAGCGTGTGCGGGAGATCGGCGATGCCCTGAGTGAGTACCGCCTGGAGTTGCATGCGCTGCATTCACCCACGGAGCGTGATTTAGCACCCGGCCGCGAGAGCGGTGTGGCGATATCAATCTCTGACACTGAGCGCATCCGCCGGCTTGATGCGGTGGACGAAATCAAGCGTGCGTTGGAAGTAGCGGAGCAAATTCCTTTTCGATTTCTGGTGCAACATTTGGGCCATGGCCGACAAATGGCCGACCCGCGGAAGGCGGACGCCGCCTTCAGCTCGCTCGAGCATCTGACGGTATTTGCGAAAGCGCGCGGCGTCACGATTGCGCTCGAAAACAAGCCGGATGAGCTTGGCTCGCCCTCCTCGCTCCAGCATTTCATCACCGACACGCACCTCCATGATTTGCGGCTTTGCTTCGATACGGGACACGCCCACCTGGAGCCGGGCGTGGAGGCGAGTTTCGACATGATGCGCGACCGCGTGGCCACAACGCACGTGCACGATAATCATGGCGAGAAGGATGAGCACCTTCTCCCGTTTGAGGGCAGCATTGATTGGGACGCCATCCTGACCGCGTTCGCTGGTGCACCGCAGGCGCTGCCGATCGTGCTGGAGCTGAAGGAGCACGCCGGTGGCAAGCCTGCGCTCGATCAAGTGCGCGCGGCATTCGACAAGATCGAAAAGAGCCTCGAGAACAAACGCGGCGGCGCAGGCAAAATCTGAAGGGCAAGCACTGAAAATACCAACGGATGGAACGATGACCCAGGAAGCACAAGCAAGCATGCCGATTGTCACGATTGACCAAGCGGGCCAGCATGCGGGCCGCAGCGTCCAGATTCGCGGCTGGCTCTACAACCTGCGCGAATCGGGCAAGCTGCTGTTTCCGATTTTCCGCGACGGCACGGGAATTATTCAGGGCGTGGTCTCGCAAAAAGACAATCCGGCCGCGTTCGATGCGCTGAAAGGGCTGACGCAGGAATCGAGCGTGACTGTCGCCGGGAAAATTCAAGCGGAGCCGCGCGCGCCCGGAGATTATGAACTGCAGATTAGCGCGATCGAAGTGGTGCAGCGCGTTTCAGAGTCAGAGCCCTATCCGATTCAGCTCAAGGAGCACGGCGTTGATTTTCTGCTCGACAAGCGTCATCTATGGATTCGCACGCCGCGCCAAGCGGCGATACTGCGCATTCGCGCGGAAGCCGAGCGCGCGGGGCGGAATTTTCTCGACAGCCAAGGATACACGCTCACGGACACGCCGATTTTCACGCCAGCCGCTTGCGAAGGCACGACCACGCTTTTTGAAGTCAAATATATTGACGACGAGAAAGCCTACCTGACGCAGTCGGGCCAGCTTTATCTTGAAGCGACGGCGGCAGCGCTGGGCAAGGTGTACTCATTCGGGCCAACTTTTCGCGCAGAGAAATCGAAGACGCGCCGACATCTGACGGAATTCTGGATGCTCGAGCCGGAAGCGGCTTACACGCACCTGGAAGACATGGTGCAGCTCGGCGAAGGACTGGTCAGCGCGATCGTCCAATCCGTGGTGAAGAACCGCGCAGCGGACCTTGCGGCACTGCAGCGTGACATTTCGAAATTAGAAAACATTGTGGCGCCGTTTCCGCGAATCAGCTACGACGAAGCTATTAGGGTGCTCGAGAAAGCCGGCAATCCCGCCAAGTGGGGCGATGATTTCGGCGGCGATGAAGAGACGATCATCTCGAAAGAATTCGACAAGCCTGTAATTATTCACCGCTATCCCGCGTCGATGAAGGCGTTCTACATGGCTACGGACGCCAGCCGGCCGGAACTTTCCCTCAGCTTCGACATGATTGCCCCCGAGGGGTATGGAGAAATCATCGGCGGGGGCGAGCGCCTGGCGAGTTATGAAACGCTGGTCCGACGCCTGCGTGAACACAATCTGCCGGAAGAGTCGTTCCAGTGGTATCTCGACCTGCGGCGCTACGGCAGCGTGCCGCATTCGGGCTTTGGTCTAGGGCTCGAGCGGACGGTGGCGTGGATTTGCGGTACAGAGCACATTCGCGAGGTCATCCCCTTCCCTCGGATGCTCTATCGCGTCTATCCTTAGGTGTCCCACCGCAGGTTCGGGGTCGCGAGAGATATTTTCAAATGCCAGACAAAATACGCATCATCGGTGTGCCGATGGACCTGGGCGCAAGCCGCCGTGGCGTGGACATGGGGCCTTCGGCGCTGCGTGTCGCCGGGCTGATGTCGCGGCTGAAGCAATTGGGGCGGCAGGTGGAGGATATCGGCAACGTCCCGGTGCGGCAGCCCGAAGAGCAGCACTACGGGGAGAAAAACGCGAAGTATCTTGAGGAAATTTCCGAGACCTGCAAAGGGTTGGCGGAGATGGTGGGCAAGACGCTCGATGAGGACCTGGTGCCGCTGGTGCTGGGCGGCGACCACTCGATCGCTGTTGGGACAACGGCTGGCGCTGCCGCGCATTTCAACAAAAAATCGAAGCGCATCGGCATGATTTGGCTCGATGCGCATGGCGATATGAACACGCCGGATTCTTCGCCGTCGGGCAACGTGCACGGCATGCCGCTCGCGTCCATCATGGGTTACGGCCCGCCCGAGCTCACGGAGCTTGCAGGCATCAAGCCGATGGTGGAACCGCGAAGCGTGGCGCTGGTGGGGATACGCGATCTAGATGCCAAGGAGCGGCGGCTGGTGAAGGAATCGGGCGTGCACATTTTTACGATGCGCGATATTGACGAACGCGGCATGCGCGAGGTGATGGCCGAAGCGCTTCGGTTTGCGACCGACGACACGGCAGGAGTCGCGGTGAGCCTGGATATGGATTTCGTGGACCCGACCGATGCTCCGGGCGTGGGCACACCGGTGCGGGGCGGTGTGACGTACCGCGAAGCGCACCTTGCGCTCGAAATGATTGCGGACAGCAAGAGCATGGTTTCCTTCGAGCTGGTGGAAATCAATCCCGTAATTGACCTGCACAATACGACTGCGACACTCGGTGTGGAACTGGTGCTTTCCGGGCTGGGAAAGAAAATCCTGTGAAGGTCGCGCGCGAATTGAAATCTTTCGAAGTGGTGTCCCGATGAGCGGGAAGAAGAAACTGCGCATCGGCGTGATCTTTGGCGGGCGGTCGGGCGAGCATGAAGTCTCGCTCGCATCGGCGGCATCGGTGATCCGCGCGCTCGATCCGGAAAAATATGAGGCCGTGCCTATTGGGATTACAAAGGACGGCCGGTGGCTGGTCGGGACCAGCGCGGTGAAGATGCTTTCTGAAGTTTTGAAATCAGGCGATCGCGTCATACTGCCTGCGGATCCGAGCTCGGCGGCGCTGATGCCCGTGGATGCCGGAAGCGGGCAGCCGAGTGTGACCGTGGACGTGATGTTCCCTGTTCTCCACGGAACTTTTGGTGAGGATGGCACGGTGCAAGGCTTGCTCGAACTAGCTGGGCTGCCCTATGTGGGTGCGGGCGTGCTCGCTTCGTCCGTGGGGATGGACAAGGATGTGCAGAAGCGCCTGTTCGAGCAGGCTGGAATTCCCATTGTGCCGTACATGGCGGTGCGGCGATCGGAATGGGAGCGCGATCGCGTGAAAGTGTTGCGCGAGATCAAGAAGAAATTCCGATTCCCACTTTTTGTGAAGCCGGCAACGCTCGGGTCTTCCGTGGGGATGACGCGGGTGAAGGCAGCCCATGAGATTTCCGCGGCGATGGAGGTTGCGGCGGAGTTTGCGCTGAAAATCATAGTGGAACGCGGCGTGGTGGGGCGGGAGATCGAGGTGTCTGTACTTGGCAACGATGATGTGCGCGCTTCGGTCCCTGGGGAAATTGTTCCGCACCGCGAGTTCTACGACTACACTGCAAAATATCTGGAAGGCGGCACAGACTTGCTGATACCTGCGCCGCTCTCGAAGAAGCAGGTGGCTACTTTTCAAGATTATGCGGTGCGGTCCTTCCGCGCGATTGATGGAACGGGCATGGCGCGCTGCGATTTCTTCCTCGAGCGGCGCACCGGAAAGATTTTCATCAACGAACTCAATACCATTCCTGGATTCACTTCCATCAGCATGTACCCGAAGATGTGGGAAGCCTCGGGCTTGCCGTACCCTCAGTTGATTGATCGTCTGATCGAGCTGGCGCTGCAACTGCACCGCGAGAAGGCGCGCACAAAGTATTCGATTGAGCTGCCGGCCGGAGCCGGCGGCGCCCTCGAAGCCTAGAATCCCCCTTCAGCGCTCGCTTGACACATCGCGCGTACCTCATTAAACTAACCAGTTAGTTAAAGAATTCACTCGACCTGCGAAGGGGAAATCAATATGCAATACCGCCGACTGGGGAAGAGCTCGCTTGTGGTTTCCGCGCTGGGACTGGGATGCATGGGCATGTCGGAGTTTTATGGCGATACGAACGACTCGGAATCCATTGCCACGATCCGGCACGCCATCGACCGCGGCGTTACCCTGCTCGACACGGCCGACATGTACGGCAGCGGGCACAATGAAGAATTGGTCGCGCGGGCCATCGAAGGACGCCGCCATGAAGTGATCGTCGCGACGAAATTCGGGAACGTGCGGGGCGAAGGCGGGTCGTTTCTCGGCGTCAGCGGAAAGCCGGAGTACGTGCAAAAGGCGTGCGAAGCGAGCCTTCGGCGGCTGCGGATTGCGACGATTGATTTGTATTACCAGCATCGCGTGGATACGGACGTTCCCATCGAAGAAACAGTTGGCGCGATGGCGCGGTTGATCGAGCAAGGTAAAGTGCGCTATCTCGGCCTGTCGGAAGCTGGCCCGCAAACAATTCGACGCGCGCACGCAACGCATCCGATTGCGGCACTGCAGACTGAATACTCGCTGTGGACGCGCGACCCGGAGGATGGGCTGCTCGCGGTGTGCCGCGAGCTGGGCATTGGCTTTGTGCCCTACAGCCCGCTCGGCCGCGGTTTTTTGACCGGGCAGTTCAAGAAATTCGAGGATCTGCCGGAGAACGACTACCGGCGCCGCACTCCGCGGTTTCAAGGCGAGAATTTTCAGAAGAATCTCCGGCTGGTAGATCGGATTCGTCAGATCGCTACAGAAATGAGATGCACACCGGCGCAGCTAGCGCTGGCGTGGATGCTGGCGCAGGGCGAGGATCTGGTGCCCATCCCGGGAACGAAGCGGATCAAGTATCTGGATGAAAACCTTGGCGCGCTGGACGTGAAGCTGAGTGCAGCGGATCTCGCTCGTATTGACGAAATCGCACCGCGCGGCGTAACGGCCGGCGCGCGGTATCACGAGGAGGGAATGAAGCGAGTGGGGCTCTAGCGTGCGAACCATGAGGAGAGGTCGCAGAAAGGCGAAGAATCCGGAGACGGCGCGGCGCATTCTGGCCGCGGCCGAGCAGCATTTTGCCGCGCACGGCATGGCGGGGGCGCGCACGGACGAAATCGCCGCTGCGGCCCATGCGAACAAAGCCATGCTCTACTACTATTTCGAGAACAAGCAACGCCTGCATCGCGCGGTGCTCGAAAATCTCTTCGACCAGCTTCGCCAGGTTGTGTACGCGCCGCCGGCCCATGAGGCGACTTCCCGTGAGCGGCTGATTCGCTGGGTGAACGGCTACTTCGACTTTCTGGCGACACATCCGAATTATCCGCGCCTAGTGCAACGGGAATCCATGAACGCGACGCCGCAGTTTCAATGGATTGTGCGCGAATATTTTCAGCCGTTCCACCGGTACCTGACGCGCTTGATCGGCGAGGGCATCGCTGACGGTGAATTCCGCAAAGTGGACGCGCACCAGACGGTTTTCACATTACTGGGAATGACGGCGTTTTATTTTGCGGCTGCGCCAGCGATCAGCAAGCTGGTGAAGCGCAACTTGCTCTCGCGCCGGGCGCTCAAAGAGCGAAAAAGCGCCCTGCTGGATTTTCTGGAACACGGATTGATGCGGGCGGAAGCGAGGTCCCGATGACCGGGCGAAAATTCTTCGGTTTCATGGGGGTCGTCTTCATCCTGGCGCTAGTGATCTACCTGGTTTCGACGCCGAGAGGAG
>Ga0307469_10000348_pt1 | contig 17297 bp, 17 predicted proteins | sample atmos_gasesAM2C__FD_203084 | JGI IMG/M metagenome (GOLD analysis project Ga0307469, IMG submission 203084) | Hardwood forest soil microbial communities from Morgan-Monroe State Forest, Indiana, United States - atmos_gasesAM2C_515 | ecosystem: Environmental > Terrestrial > Soil > Temperate...
CCGGTCATCGGCATCATCCCGGGCGCCTTCTACGCGTTCTTCGCGTTCATCGGCTTCGACTCGGTGACCGTCGCCGCCGAAGAGGCGAACAAACCGCAACGCGACGTACCGATCGGCGTGCTGGGTTCGCTTGCGCTCGGCACCGTGTTCTACACCGCAGTCGCGATAGCGCTTATCGGACTGCAGCCGGCGACGCAGATCGATCCGAACACGCCGCTGCCGACCGCGCTCGCGGCCGTGCACCTCGGCGGGTGGGCCTGGACCGCGATCCTCGGCGCCGTGCTCGGCACGTCGTCCGTCGTGCTCACCGCGATCTACGGGCAGAGCCGCATCTTCATGGTCATGGCGCGCGATGGGCTGCTGCCCAAGGGGATTGCGACGGTTCACCCGCGCTTCCGGACGCCCGCCCGCATGACGCTCATAATGGGCGTCGTCGTCGGCATCATGGCCGGCATGTTCTCGCTCGACACGCTGCTCAGTTTCGTCAACACGGGCACGCTGAGCGCGTTCTTGCTCGTCTGCCTCGGCGTGCTCATCCTGCGACGCACGCAGCCCGGGCGAGTTCGTCCCTTCAAGACGCCGTGGGTGCCGTTCGTGCCGCTCGTCGGCGTCGTCTTATCGCTGCTTCTCATGGTGTGGGGAACGGATCTCTTCATCTGGATCCGGTTCGGCGCGTGGATGGTCATCGGACTGCTCATCTACTTCGCGTACGGCTACAGCCACAGCGAAGAGCGGCGAGCCGCTCTTAAAGCCCGGGCGGCGAAGTAGCGGCAGGCGCCGCAGGCGGATCGTTCGACTTCGAGCTCGTCGCCCCGATCGATCCGGCATCGAGCGCGACGAGATAGTGCTGGCGCTCGGTCAGCGTGCCCGTGTGCTTCCCATGCGCGCTGATATTCAGCTGCGACACGACGGCGATGTCCATCGAGACCGCACGCCGCGCGGCCGGATCGTAGTCGCAGCGCAGCGTGACGTGCGACGTGCCGACCGCATCGCCGAGCGCGATGCCGTCGTTGGTGACGACCGGTTCCTTCACCGGCGCGGTCCCCGTCGCCGTCAGCGTGTACACGAGCACGCCCAGCACTTTGCGGTTGCCGGTTATCTGGAAACGCAGCCGCGGCTGCGCGGTCATGCCGAACAGCGCCATGCCGAGCTTCGCGGTCCAGGTACTGCCGATCGTGGGCGTGAGGCCGTCATCGACCGCGCGATCGGCGAGAAACGCGAGCGGCAGTAAGAACAAACCGCCGAGCGTGCTACCTTTACGATCGCGGACGTCGCCTTGGGGTGTCACGAGCGTCCAGCCGGTGCCGCGCTGCGATGGCGACGATCGTCCTTTGAAAGTCGCGACGATCGATCCCGACCGGTGGAGCGACAGTCCGCCCGCAGCGACGCTTTTGACCGCGATGCGCTCGCGTCCTAAGAGATCGGTCGGCGTCGCCGGCTGATGGACGGTCCGTCCGAATGGATCTTTTGCGACGATCGCTTGCGATAGCGTGCCGTGAAGCGAGTAGTCGTAGACGTCGCCCACGACGTGCGGTCGCGGCGAGACGCCGGCGAAGGGAAGCGACGATCCGCCGTCTGCCACGCCTTTCGCAGGCGAGCTGACGAGCGCGACGACGCCGATCGCAGTGGTCGCGAGCCAAAGACCGGCGACGCCCGGCCACAACCGGACGCGTCTATCTCTCGAAGAGGGCACGACGCTTTGGGTTTGCGTCCGGCGTTTCGACTCCTGGCACGAGCCGTTGACACGGGACACGCTCGCGGGACGTACGTGGTATGCCGAGCGAAAGCTCGGCACTTTTTGTTAGGCCGCGGCGGTCGAGATGAATCTCGACCGCTCCCAGAGACTCAGTGCTCTTGGATCGTGCGGATCTTCAGCGCGGGTTCACCACATGCGCTGAGCGCGCGATCGTCGAGTGATCCCGTCACGACCACCATGTCGCCGCTCGGAAACAGCGCGACGTCGTCCGCGGCGGCATCGATGACGATGCGTCCGCCCCACGGCTCGCCGCGATGCGTCGAGAACTGGACGAACGTGCATTCACCCGCCGGAGACGATCGAACGATGCGGCCCGAGACCCACGAGAAATCCGGCGCGTGACCAAATGCCGGATAGTCGCCCGCGACGATCGGCAGCGTCGTGCTCGGCGCCGATGCGGCATCCGTTCCCGCGCTGCCGCGCGCGCACGCGGACGCGAAAGCGGCGAGAAAAACGACCCAAAGACGCATGGGGAACACTTACCCGCCCTTCGCGACGTCAGTCGCCCTGACCCGCCGCGGATGCCAGGCGTGAATGCGCAAGCTTTCGAAGCGCGCATGACATGACGCCGAACGCCGACCTCATCCTTTTCTCGTATTCGCTCGTGCTCGTCGGTTTCGTCACCGGTCTGCAGATGTGGTATGTCGGCGGGCTGCGCAAGCGCGCGATGCGGCTCGGCGGCGCGCCGCTGCGTGCTCAGACGCTGCGCGCCGCCGGCGCCGTGTTCTCGATCGCAGGCGTCCTCGCGTTCACCGTCATCGTGGCAGAGGTGTTATCGGGCGCCGCCGGCACCGACATCCGCGCGTTCATCATCGCGACGATCGTCATACCGCCCGCCGTTTTGGGCTACAACGCGTGGCGCGATCGCGAAGAGAAGCCGCGGCGGTCGAGCTAAAGCTCGACCGCTACAGAGTAAGTCAGGTCGCGAAGAGCGAGTAGAACAGCTGCGGCAGGACGCCCATGAGGACGACGCCCGCGACCCCCGCGGCGACCGCTATGCAGGGCACGAGTGCGTTGCCGGCGGGCGCCGATGCGCCGTCTTCCAGCGGTGAGAACATCGCCCAAACGATCTTGAAATACACGTAGAACGACACGAGCGTGCCGAGCACGAGCACGACTGCCATCGCGATGCCCCAAGGACCGGCGGCGATCGCTTGCCCTAAGAGCAGCACCTTTCCGATAAAGCCGGCGGTCGCCGGAATGCCGGCGAGCGAGAACATGAAGACCGCCATGCATACCGCGACCCACGGCCGGCGCCAGAACATGCCGCGATACGAATCGATGTCTGCGACCGACTCCGATCCATCGCCGACGAGCGCGATCACAGCGAACGCACCGAGGTTCATGAACGCGTACGCCGCGAGGTAGAAGACCATCGTCGACAGCCCCGACCCGGTGACGCCGGCGAGCGCGAGCACGATGTAGCCTGCCTGCGCGATGCTCGAGTACGCGAGCAGCCGCTTGAGGTTCGTCTGCGCGATCGCGCCGACGTTGCCGACGATCATCGAGAGGATCGCGAGCGCCCACAGCGGCGCGAGCGCGGGCACGTCGTGTCCGAAGACGACGTAGACGAAGCGCGCGAGCACGGAAAACGTCGCCGCCTTCACGGCAACGGCCATGAATGCGGTGACGGCGATCGGCGAGCCTTCGTAGACGTCGGGCGTCCACACGTGGAACGGCGCGAGCGCGAGCTTGAACCCGACGCCGACGACGAAGAGCGTGAAGCCGGTGATGAAGAGCATCGACGGCGACGCTGCCGCGTGCGCGATATCCGTCAGCGCGACGCTGCCGCTCGCGCCGTAAAGAAGCGCGGAGCCATAGATGAGGAACCCGGACGCGAGCGACCCGAGCAGCACGTACTTGAGCGCCGCTTCCTGCGATGCCGGCCGGCCGAGTCCGGTGCCGGCCAGGATATAGAGCGCGAGCGAGAGCTGCTCGATCCCGAGGAAGATGATGATGAGGTTGGTCGCCGCGGCCATGATCATGCCCCCGAGAGCGCAGAAAACGAGCAGCGACGAGTAGGCCGCGGGGCTCGCGCCATCTTCCGCGTCACGTCCCAGCGAGAGCGAAAGCGACACCGCGAGCGCGACGAGGATGATCGCATCGAAGGCCCACGAGAAGCGGTCGGAGGCGAATGCGCCGCCAAACGTCGTCGCCGGATGGCCGACCTGCAGCATCACCCTGGCGAATGACACGACGCAGCCGGCGATGCCGATCGAGTAGAGCATTCTTCGCGTCGCCCGCCTCGATACGAGATCGATGACCAGGATGAGCAAGCCCGTCGCGACGAGCGCCACGAGCGGCGCGATCACGCCGAAATCGATCTGCGGTGCCGCGATCTGGGTCACGTGTGAGGCACCTCGTAGGCCGCCGGTCGCGACGGCATCGCTGCGGGAACGGCGGTCTTCGTGGTGAGCCAACCGGGCCAGACGCCGAGGAAGATGATCGCGGCGAGCAGCGGCGCGACGACGAGGATCTCGCGCGGTCTCAACTCCATCGCCGAGGGCGCGCCCGCCGGCACGCGATACGGGCCGTGCATGACCGCTTGGTAAAGCCGCAGGGCGTAGACGCTCGCGATGACGATCGCGAGCAACGAGATCGCCGTGACGACCGGTTGCGTCTGCCACGATCCGACGAGGATCAAGAACTCGCCGGCGAATCCGGATAAGCCCGGCAAGCCGAGCAACGCCATCGCAGCGATGAGCATCAACGCCTGCAGCCGCGGCGCTTTGGCCGCCAGGCCGCCGAACGCGAAGAGATCGCGTGTACCGACCCGCTCCTCGATGAAGCCGAGCATGATGAACAGCACCGCGGAGATGAGCCCGTGGCTGACGATCATGAGGATGCTCGCGGGGTACGAGGTGACGTCGAAGGCGAAAAGCGCGAGGAGCACGAGGCCGAGATGCGAGAGCGACGTGTACGCCACGAGCGTCTTCATGTCGGTCTGCGCCAGCGCCGCGAAGGCGCCGTACAAGATCGAGATGACCGCGATGCCGAGCATGAAAGGCGCCCATGCATGCGCTGCGTCAGGGAACAGCGGCAGCGCGAAGACGATGAAGCCGTAGAGGCCGGCCTTGCTCTGGATGCCGGAGATCATCGCGACGAGCGGCGGCGGCGATTGCGTGTACGTCGGCGGCATCCACGCGTGGAACGGGAACGCCGGCGTCTTCACCAAGAACGCGATCGCGAACGCGCCGAACAGCCACCATTGCAACGCCGGTGCGAGCGCGAACGACGTGCCGAGCACTTCGAACGTATGCGTCACGAGGACGAGTCCGACGACACCGAGGAGCAGCACGAGTCCGCCCGCGCCGTTGTAGATGAGGTACGCCCATGCGGCGCGCCGAGCTTGCGCCCCGCCCGTGTATCCCGCGAGCAAGACGAATACCGGGATGAGCATGAGGTCCCAGTAGACGTAGAAGACGAGCAGATCGGCAGCCGTGAACAGCCCGAGCAGCGTCGACTCGAACGTCAGCAGCAAGAACATGAATCCGCGCTGGCGCGACGCATCGGCGTACGACCACGCCGCCCAGATCGCCGGCACGGCGACGAACGTCGTCAACAAGACGAACCAGATGCTCGTCGCGTCGACGCGCACGTGATACGCCGCGGTCCACGGCCCGACGATCCACGGGTGCGTGCTCGACGTCGTCTCGGTGCTGCCCAGGATGAGGTAGCCGGCGGCGAATCCGAGGCTCATACCGAGCGTGAGGACAGCCCCGAGGATCGGCAGGATGCGGACCCACTGGTTGCCGCGCGGCACGAGCAGCGTCAGCAGGCCGAACGCGAAGGGGACGAACGGGAAGACGTCGATCAACTGCATGTCAGTGCGCCCCCGCATCGTGCAGCCCGAAGATGACGAAGTAGAGCAGGAGCGACGCACCGATGGCGATCGTCAGCCCGTAGCGTCGCAGGTAGCCGGTTTCCCAGCCGCGCGACACTCCGCCGAGCGCGTTCGTCGCAGCGGTGAGCGCCTGTGGAACTCCAGCGATGACGACGCGTTCGAAGACGACGCCGCATGCCCGCGCGATCGCGTACGCGGGCACTTCGAACAAGATATGGTAGATCGCGTCGACGTGATACGCGTCGAGCAGGAGCGAGCGAAGCCCGCCGAGCCGTCGCGAGACGTCGGCTCGCAGCTGCGGCGATATGATGTACATCGCGTAGGCGGTGACGATCGCCGCCGCGACTATCATGAGCGTGCCCAGCGCGAGCGGCCAATTGAAGTCCTCGAGCGACAACGGCAGGATCGTGTCGGGGAACGCGCCTGCGAGCAACGCGGTGAACGTGTCGCGCCCGGGCAGGACGAGGAAGCCGCCGACCGTCGCGAGCACGGCGAGGATCGCCACCGGGATCTCCATCGCCGGCACGCGCTCGACGTGCGGCTCGACGCTGCCGCGGTATTCGCCGGCGAACGTCGAGAAGAAGAGGCGGAACATATAGAACGCCGTGAGCGCGGCGGCCGCGACGCCGACGGCGAAGAGCCACGGGTGGCCGAGCGCGGCGGCTTGGTCGAGGATCGAGTCTTTCGAGAAGAAACCGGAGAACGGCGGCACGCCGGAGATCGCGAGCGTTCCCGCGAGGAACGTCCAGAAAGCGAACGGCATGCGCTTGCCGAGTCCGCCCATCTTGCGGATGTCCTGTTCGCCGCCGAGGTTGTGGATGACGATGCCGGCCGCCATGAAGAGCAGCGCTTTGAAGAACGCGTGCGTCAGGAAGTGGAACGCGCCGGCCGTGTACGCGCCGATGCCGACCGCCAAGAACATGTAGCCGATCTGGCTCATCGTCGAATACGCGAGGACGCGTTTGATGTCGTACTGGACGCAGCCGATCGTCGCGGCGAAGAGCGCCGAGGCTGCCCCGACGATCGCGACCGCTTCCGCGGCGGCGGGCGCGCGATCGTAGATCGGATGGCAGCGCGCGACCAGGTAGACGCCCGCCGTGACCATCGTCGCGGCGTGGATGAGAGCGCTCACCGGCGTCGGACCTTCCATCGCGTCGGGAAGCCAGGTGTGCAGCGGCAGCTGCGCGGATTTCGCGACCGCGCCGACGAGCAGCCAGATGCCGATCCAGTCGAGCGCCGACGTGCCGAACGCCCCCGTCCGCGCGAAGACGACGGCGAACGACTGATCGCCGATGTGCGCGAACATGAGGAAGATCGCGATCATGATGCCGACGTCGCCGATGACGTTCATGATGAGCGCCTTGCGCGCGGCGAGCACGGCGGACTGCCGGTCGTAGTAGAAGCCGATCAACAGGTACGAGGCGAGGCCGACGCCGCCCCAGCCGACGAGCAGCCACAAGAAGCCGTCGGCCATAACGAGCAAGAGCATCGAGAATACGAACAGGTTCATGTGCGCGAAGAACGTGCGGTAGTTCGCGTCGTGCCCCATGTAGCCGACCGAATACAGGTGGATGAGGAAGCCGACACCCGTGATGACGAGCATCCACGTCAGCGCGAGCGGGTCGATCCAGATCCCGAACCCGATGTGCGCTTGGCCGACGAGCGCCCACGTACCGAACTGCACATCGATGCGCTGCGCGAGGACCGGAAGGTGCCAGACGTGCGCGGCGAGGCCGACCGTCAGCGCGAACGCGGCGAATACCGACGTGCATCCGATGACGGCAGAGAAGGAGCGCGGCAAGCGCGGTCCGGCAAACGCGATCAGCAGACAGCCGATCAGCGGCGCAAAGAGGATCTGGGGGGCGATATTGGCGACGATCGCGTCCATCAGCCCCTCAACACCGAGATGTCGTCGACGTCGACGTCAGGCCGGCGTCTGAACACCATGACGACGATGGCGAGCGCGATCGCCGCCTCTGCGGCGGCGACGGTGATGACGACGAAGACGAACACCTGGCCCGACATGTCGGAGAAGTTCCGCGCGAACGCCGCCAGCACGAGGTTGCCGGCGTTCCACATGAGCTCGATCGCCATGAGCATCGTCAGCGGATTGCGCCGCACGAGAAAGCCGATCAGTCCGATGACGAACATCGCCGCGGAGAGCACGAGGTAGTCGTCGAGCGGGATCTGCGGCATCAGGAGCGCGCCCCCGTCTCACGCCGTCCGGCCATCATGACGACTCCGATGATCGCGACGAGAAGGACGAAGCCGGTCGCCTCGAACGCGAAGACGTGCGTCGTCAGCAGCTGGACGCCGAACGTGCCGACTGTTCCGAGATCCGGCGCCGGCCTGGCGGCCGCCGCCGTCCAATCGGTTTGGATGCCCCACGCGATGAAGCCGAGCGCGACGAGTCCGGCGATGACCGCCTGCCCTGCCTGCTCGGGTAGCTTGTTCGCGGTGCGCTCGATCGGATCGCTGCCGACGGTCAAAAGAGCGATGACGAAGAGGAAGAGCACGAGGATCGCACCCGCGTAGATGATGATCTGGATCATCGCCAAGAACTCGGCCGAGAGCGTCAAGAACAGCACGGCGAGCGCCGCGAAGTTGACGATGAGCCCGACGACCGAATGGACGGGGTGCCTACTCACGACGACGCCGATCGCCGAGAGGACCAAGACGGCTGCGCACGCGGCGAAGAGCGCCGTCACGCGGCCCCGCCTTCGACGCCGGGATCCGTCTCGACCGCCGATTCCGTGTTCGCGAGGTGCTGCGTGAACGGGTCGTTGACGAGCAGCTTGTCCTTGCCGAACACGAGCCGCTCGCGCGAGAAGTCGGCGATGTCGAAGCGGGGCGTCAGCACGATCGCATCCGTTGGGCACGCCTCTTCGCACCAGCCGCAGAAGATGCAGCGCAGCATGTCGATCTCGTAGCGATAGCCGTAGCGCTCGCCGGGAGACGTCGGCTTTTGCGGATCGTTCTCCGCGCCGATGACCGTGATGGCGTTCGCCGGGCAAGCGACGGCGCACAGCTCGCAGCCGATGCAGCGCTCGAGGCCGTCGTCGTACTTGCGCAGTTCGTGGACGCCGCGGAAGCGCTCCGGATGCGGATACGGCTCGCGCGGATAGTCGATCGTCACCTTCTTGCGGAACAGATACTTGAGCGTCGTCAGCATGCCGACGACAAGCCCGCTCACCGCGCGGATCATGCAGGCGTACCTCGTGTCATCGCGATCACCGCAGCAACGCCACGAAAGCGGCGGTTATGATGAGGTTCGCCACCGCGACCGGCAGCAATATCTTCCAGCCGAACGCCATGAGGCGGTCGTAACGCAACCGCGGCAGCGTCGCGCGCACCCAGAAGAACATGAAGATGAAGAAGCAGATCTTGAGGACGAACCAAAGCACGGATATGAGCGGGAACTGCGCGACGAACGGGCCGTCGCCGCCGCCGAGGAAGAGCACGGTCGCGATCGCCGACACGGTGATCATGTTGATGTACTCGGCGACGAAGAACGTGCCGAAGCGCAGGCTCGAGTACTCGGTGTGGAAGCCGGCGACGAGCTCCGTTTCGGCCTCCGGCAGGTCGAACGGGGCGCGGTTCGTCTCCGCCGTCGCCGTGATGCCGTAGATGATGAACGCGACGAACTCCGGGATGACGTACCAGAAGTGATGCGCGCTCTGCGCCGCGGCGATGCCGGCGAGGTTCGTCGTGCCCGCGAGCAGCAGGACGCTGACGACGGCGAGACCCATCGACAGCTCGTAGGAGATCATCTGCGCGGTCGAACGGATGGCCCCGAGCAGCGGCCATTTGCTCTGCGACGCCCAGCCGCCGAGGGAGATCCCGTAGACGCCGATCGCGGCAGCTGCGAGGACGAACAGGATGCCCGGCCCCGGATTCGCGATCGCGATGGGATCGCCGTTCGGCAAGACGCCGATCGGGATGACCGCCCAGGCGAGCAAAGCGGTGAGCACAGCGAGCGCGGGCGCGAACTTGTAGATGACCTTGTCGGCGGTCGCGGGCGTCAGGTCTTCCTTCAATACCAGCTTCACGGCGTCGGCAGCCGGCTGCATGAGACCCCACGGTCCGCACCACGTCGGTCCGACGCGCATCTGGAACCAGGCGAGCACTTTGCGCTCGGCGAGCATCGTGTACGCGAACGCGGTCATGACGACGAAGACCATGACGAGCGACTCGATAGCGACGATGATCGTCTCTTTCAGGTCCGGGTTCGCGAGCAGCGCGTTCATGCGGACGCCTCCCGCGCCTGCGCGACCTTCTCGACGGTCGCCCAGCCGAATCCGGTCTCCTCGAGCAATTTGTTCTCCGGCGCTTCGGGCATGTCGGCGAGGACGAGCGCGACGCCGACCGGCGCTTGATCGCCGACCCGTGCTTCGACCTCGATCGTGCCGCCCGGTCCGCTCAAGCGCACCCGCTCGCCCGTGACGACGCCGATGCGCGACGCGTCGGCGATGCTGAAGACCGCGTACGGCTTCGGACGCATCTCGGCTAGACCGGGATCGTGCGCGGCCGCGCCGCCGCCGGCGTAGAGATGCGGGATCGGACAGATCATCAAGCGGCGATGGGTCGCGTCGACTTGATCGGCGGTCGACGACGGCGCTTCTGCGATGCTCGGGCGGGGCAGCGGCGCATCCTTCGGCCGCGCGGCCATCGCCCTCGCTTCGGCGGCGAGGAGATCGACGAAGAGCTCGTCCGCGTCCGCGCGGACGGCGTTCGGCTTGCCGAGCGCGGTCGCCAGGCTCGCGAGGATCTGAGAATCGGTGTAGACGCCGACCGGCGGCTCGACCGCCTGCACGAAAGCTTGGCGCCGCCCTTCGAGGTTCGTCGTGTGACCTTGCTTCTCGGCGAACGACGCTGCCGCGAAGACGACGTCGGCGTGCGACGCCGTCTCGGTCATGAAAAGATCGACGGCCATGAGGAACCCGACGCGTTCGAACGCGGCGCGCGCGAGCGTACCATCAGCGCCGGTCAGCGCCGGATTCGCGCCGACGACGACGAGCGCATCGAGTTCGCCGCTGCTTGCGGCCGCGAGCATCTGGGTGGTCGTCATCCCGGGCGCGCCGTGCACCTCGGCGTAACCGGGGCCGAGGTTCGGCACGCAGCCTGCCGCCTCGGCGCCACGAGCATTGCCCATCGCGCCGACGACGAGGATGCCGACCTGGTGATCGTAACGCGCGAGCGTCTCCATGAGCCGCTCGAGCGATGCCGCGCCGGCGACGTTGCGGCCGTTGTGGATCGCGACGATCTTCTCGGCGTCGACGAGCTGCTGCGCGATGTCGGCGACGAAGCCGTCGCCGGATTCTTCGCGTCCGTGATGGACGGTATCGGCGAGCTGCTCCATGAGCTCGGCGATGGCGCCCGGCGGATATTCGACATGCTGCACCGCCACCGGATAGTCCGGCTTGTACGGTCCGATATGCATAAGCTTCGCGCCGCGGCGTGCGACCGCGCGGCGCAGACGCAGATCGAGCACGGGCGCCTGTTCGGGCGTGAACGTGCCGAAGACGAGGACGAGGTCGGCGTCGTCGATGTCGGCGAGGCTCGCGCCGAAGCGCGCCGGCGACGCGAAGCGCTGGATGTGGGTGCGGTAGTCGATGTTGTTCGTGCCGAGCACCTCGCGCGCGAACGTCTGGAGCGCGAAGGCTTCTTCGTCGGAGAGCCGGCCGCCGCCGATGACGCCGACCTTGCCCGCTGCCGCAGCGGCGCCGAGCCGCTGCGCCGCATACGCGAGCGCCTCGTCGAACGACGCGGGACGATGTTCGCCATCGCGGCGTACGAGCGGTTGGCGCAGCCGAGCCGGCGAGTACATATAATTGAAGGTATAGCGTCCGCGGTCGCACAGCCAGCCGTCGTCGACTTCGGGGTTCTCGCGCGTGAAGGTGCGCATGACGTGGCCGAAGCGCGTGTCGATGCGGAAGTTGCAGCCGACCGAGCACTGCGTGCAGACCGAGTCCGCGCGCCCGAGGTCCCACGGACGCGAGCGGAAGCGGTACGCCTTGCTCGTCAGCGCGCCGACCGGACAGATCTCGGTCGTGTTGCCCGAGAAGTACGACCGGTAGCCGCCCCCGTCGCGAGTCGAGATGAGCGACTTGTGGCCGCGTTCGGCGACGATGAGGTTGCGTTCTTGCGCGATCTCGTCATCGAAGCGCGTGCAGCGGCGGCACAAGATGCAGCGCTCCTCGTCGAGGACGATGGTCGGTCCGAGGTCGACGCGTTTGGGCTTGTGGAGCTTCGGCTCGGTGAGGCGGCTCGCGCCGGCGCCGTACGACATCGTGTAGTCTTGGAGATCGCACTCGCCGCCCTTGTCGCAGATCGGGCAGTCCAGCGGGTGGTTGAGGAGCAAGAACTCGAGGACGCCGCGTCGCGCCTCTGCGACGCGCGCCGTCGATGTGTGGACGACCATGCCTTCAGTCACGCGCGTCGCGCACGCGATCTGGAGCTTCGGCATCTTCTCGATCTCGACCAGGCAGATACGGCACAAGCCGGCGGGATCGAGCTTCGGATGAGAGCAGTAGACCGGGATATGCGTGCCGATGACCTTCGCGGCGTCGACGACGAGCGTTCCCTCCGGCACCGAGATCTCGTTGCCGTCGATGACGACTTTGACGTTCGGACGCGCCGGCGTTTTCTTCGCCATCTATGCGGCGCTCTCGCTGGAACCGGCGCCTAGGGGGCAGCGCGCGAGCTTCACGTGCGCGGCGAACTCGTCTGGGAAGCGCTTGAGCACGGACGACAAGAACGGCATGATAGAATCGCCGAGCGGACAGAGGTTCGTGCCGGTGATCGTCGTGTTGATCGTGTTCAAGATGCGCAGGTCCGCATCGGTGCCTTCGCCGGCTTCGAGACGCGCGACGAGCCGGTGCACCCACTGGCCGCCTTCGCGGCACGGCGTGCACTGGCCGCAGCTCTCCTTTTCGAAGAAGCGCACGAGCGTCATGCTCGAGCGGACGAGGCATGCCGTGTCGTCCATGACGACGACCGCGCCCGAGCCCAGCATCGTGCGCTTCGCGGCGAGCGACTCGTAGTCATAACCGGTATCGAGATCTTCCTCGAAGATAGCGGCCGACGATCCGCCGCCGGGCTGGATCGCTTTGACGCGCCGGCCGGGGCGCAGTCCGCCCGCGTACTCGTCGATGAGCTCTCGTATCGAAATGCCGAGCGGTATCTCGTAGTTCCCCGGCCGCTGCACGTGGCCGCTGACCGAGACGATTTTCGGCCCCGGCGAGCTTGAAGGACCGATCGACGCGAACCACTTCGCGCCGCGCGTGATGATGTGCGGCACGAACGCGACCGTTTCGACGTTGTTGACGACGGTCGGCATGCCGTAGAGCCCCGCGTTCGCCGGGAACGGCGGCTTGAGGCGCGGCTCGCCGCGCTTGCCTTCGACCGAGTTGAGCAGCGCCGTCTCTTCGCCGCAGATGTACGCGCCGGCGCCGCGGTGCAGCAGGATGTCGATCGAGAAATCGCTGCCGGCTACTTTGTCGCCGACGTAACCGCGCGAGCGCACCGCATCGAGCGCGTTCTTGAAGACGCGGAAGCCCTCGAGGAACTCGCCGCGGATGTACATGATGATCTCGTTGGCTTGGATCGCGTAAGCCGAGATGAGCAGGCCCTCGATGATCTGCAGCGGGGTCTTCTCGAGCAGCATGCGGTCCTTGAACGTGCCGGGCTCGGCCTCGTCGCAATTGCAGACGAGATAGCGCGGACGCCCGTCCTTCGGGAGGAAGCTCCACTTCTTGCCCGTCGGGAAGCCGGCGCCGCCGCGGCCGCGCAGATTCGACGCGCTCACTTCGCTGACGACCGCGTCCGGCGTCATCTCGCGCAGCGCCTTGCGAAGCGCGCTAAAGCCGCCGCGGCTCTCGTACACGTCGATGTCGGCGAGATCGAACTCGCCGAGGCCTTTGGTGAGAACCGGTTCGAAAGGCGTCATCGTATCATTCCGCCGGCATCGCGGCGTCGGGCCGCTCGCGCTTCCACTGTTCGAGCAGCCGATCGAACTCGGCCGGCGTCACGTCGTAGTGGTAGCGCAGGTTGTGCTGCAGGCACGGCGCCTTGTCGCACGCCGCGAGGCACTCGACTTCTTCGTACGTGAACATGCCGTCGGAGGTCGTTCCGCCGTCGGTGACGCCGAGGCGCGCTTTGGCGTGGGCCCGCAATTCGTCGGCGCCGCCGAGCATGCACGCGAGGGTGCGGCACACCTGGATGACGTGCTTGCCGATCGGGCGTTGGAAGAGGAGCGAGTAGAAGGACGCGATCGACTCGACCTCGCCGCGCGTGAGGCCGGTGAGCGTCGCGGCGTCGTCGAGCGCGGCCGGCGTGACGTAGCCGTCCTCTTCCTGGCAATACTGCAAGAACGGGATGAGGGCGCTCTGGCCGTCGTGATGAGCGGCGACGAGCGCTTTGCCTTTCGCCTCGCGCGCCGGCGTCAACGATCGACCTCGCCGAAGACCGGGTCGAGGCTGCCGATGATCGCGACGACGTCGGCGATGAGGTTGCCCGGTGCCAAACGTTTGAGCGCCTGCAAGTTATAAAAGGAAGGCGGACGCCAGCGGACGCGCCACGGCTTGTTGCCGCCGGCGCTCGTCACGTACATGCCCAACTCGCCGCGCGGGCTCTCGACGCAGTTGTAGATATGGCCCTCGGGGATGTTGAAGCCGGACGAGACGAGCTTGAAGTGATGGATGAGCGCCTCCATCGAATGCTGGATCTCCGTCTTCGGCGGGCTGACGATCTTGCGATCGTCGATCGTCACCGGGCCGCCAGGAAATCGCTCGCGCGCCTGCTTGATGATCCGCCACGCTTCGTGCATCTCGCGCACGCGGACGAGGAAGCGGCTGTAGCAGTCGCCGCCGTCGTGCGTCGGCACCTCGAAGTCGTACTCGTCGTAGCCGCTGTACGGGAACGCCTTGCGGACATCGTACGCGACGCCGGTCGCGCGCAGGCTGGGGCCGGTGAGACCCCACGCGATCGCGTCCGTGGCATCGATCGTTCCGACGCCGACGAGACGGTCCATCATGATGACGTTGCCTTCGAGGATCGCGCGCAGATCTGCGAGCCGGGGCGGGAACGCGACGATGAACTCGTCGAGCAGCGCGAGGAAGCCTTTCGGCACATCGAGCGCGACGCCGCCGATGCGGAACCACGACTGGTGCATGCGAGCGCCGGTGACGAACTCCATGATGCGCAAGATGCGCTCGCGCATCTCGAAGGCGTAGAAGAAGTTCGACATCGCGCCGAGATCGATCGCATGCGTGCCGAGCCACACGAGGTGGCTCGCGATGCGCGTCAGCTCGGTGAAGATGACGCGCTGCACCTGCGCGCGCTTCGGCACGTTGTCGATGCCGAGCAATCGTTCCGCGGCGAGCACGTAACACAGGCTGTTCGAGAGCGGCGCGAGGTAGTCGGCGCGGTCGACGACCGTCACAGCCTGTTGCCAGAAGAGATTCTCGGCTTGCTTCTCGATGCCGGTGTGGAGGAAGCCGAGCTCGGGCTCAGCTTCGACGACCGTCTCGCCGTCGAGCTTGAGCATCACGCGCAGGACGCCGTGCGTCGACGGATGCTGCGGCCCCATGGAGAGGACGAGCGTGTCCGACGCCGCTCCGGGGCTGAGGTTGATATCCGGATTGTCCGTATAGGCGGAGAGGTCGATCACGGCGTCAATCTCGCGTCGGCGGGATCGGACCGACCCGGCCGCCGGGGACGAAGTTCTGCCGCGTGCCGCGCAGCGGATAGTCCTTGCGAAGCGGGTGGCCTTCCCAATCATCCGGCATGAGGATGCGCTTGAGATCCGGGTGGCCGTCGAAGCGCACGCCGAAGAGGTCGTACACCTCGCGCTCCGCCCAATCCGCGCTCGGCCAATACTTCGTGAGCGAAGGCACCACGGGATCTTGATCTTGCGGGAACACGCGCAGCCTGAAACGCGACACGGGCGCCTTCGGATCGCGGCGCATCGGATCGATCGTCGCGAAATGGTAGCTCACTTCGAAGCGCGGCGTCAGCGGCAGATGGTCCGTGCCGCCGACATCGAGCAGATGCATGAAGCCGAACGAGCGCAGCGTCTCGACCGCGGCATGAAGCGCTCCCGGAAGGATCGCCGCTTCATCCATGTCGTCGAGCGACGCGGCTTCGAGCAGCCCCTCGCCGGCGGCTAGCTCCAGCGCCGGCATGAGGCCGGCGGTCGTCGCGCGATCGGGGTGCGGGTGGACTGTCTCAGGCACGCGCGACAAGCACCTCGCGTTTGCCGCCCGCTTCTATCTGCTTGCGGATCTGCATGATGCCGTAGATGAGCGCGTCCGGGCTCGGCGGGCAACCCGGCACGTAGACATCGACCGGCAAGAACGTATCGCACGGCACGACCGCATAGTTGTCGAAGACGCCGCCGCTCGACGCGCATGCGCCCATCGAGATCACCCACTTCGGATCCGGCATCTGTTCGAAGAGCTGCTTGATGACGGGCACCATCTTGTTCGCGACGCGGCCCGAGACGATCATGAGGTCGCTTTGTCGGGGTGACGAAGAGAACTTCTCAGCGCCGAAGCGCGAGACGTCGTAGCGCGGCGAGACGATGCTCATCATCTCGATAGCGCAGCACGCGAGGCCCATCGTCATCGGCCAGATCGACGACGTCTGCGCCCAGCGGACGAATTCGTCGAGCTTCGTCGTGATGAACGGATGGTGCGGGCTCACTTCCATGTGAAGCCGCCTTTCTTCCAGACGTACGCGTAGCCGATGCCGAGCACGACGATGAACGTGAGCATCTCGAGCAACCCGAACGCGCCGAGCTGTTTCAGCTTCACGGCCCAAGGAAAGAACGAAGCCGCCTCGACGTCGAAGACGACGAAGAGCATCGCGACGAGATAGAAGTGGATCGGCATCCGTCCGCCGAGCGCCGACGTCGGCGGCACGCCGCACTCGTAAGGGTCGAGCTTCTGCTTCGTCGGCCGGTTGGCCGTGAAGATCCCGGGCACGACGGCCACGGCCGCGGCCACGACGAGCGCGACGATGAAGTAGATGAGGACGGTCGTCCAGGGCGATGCGAACACGCGTTATTTTCCCCGAGCTCGAGGCCTAGAGAGACTTTGTGAAATTTTTCCCAAGCGCGGCCTTCGTTGCGGCCCCTCGAAAACCTACGGCCAAATACGTAGCGGTCGAGGGCAGGTGGACCGTTTCGGCCTTAGGCCTTACCATCGCTCCAGTCAAGGAACTCGAGGCCTTTCGCGCGCGGCGTCAGGTCGTTCTCCGCAAGCCATGCGGGATTGAAAAGCCGCGACATATAGCGGGTTCCGCCGTCGCAAAGGATCGTGACGACGGTCGAGCCTGCCGGAAGCGCCATCGCCGCCCGCGCGGCGGCCGCCACGTTGAGGCCGGCCGAGCCGCCGAGCAGCAGGCCTTCCTCTTTCAAAAGGTAGTGCACCATCTCGATCATCGTGCGGTCGTCGACGCGCACCGCGTCGTCGGCGAGCGCGTGCTTGAAGTTGTCGGTGACGCGCTTGATGCCGATGCCTTCGCTCACCGAATCGCCTTCGAAATCGAGCGTGCCTTTGGTCACGTACGAATACATGGCGGAGCCCATCGGATCGGCCACGATCGTCCGCAGCGACGGCTTGCGCGCTTTGAGCGCGGTCGAGATGCCGGCGAACGTTCCGCCCGTGCCGCACGCACAGATGAACAGATCGATGT